>JACCEE012334320.1_pt1 | contig 25796 bp, 28 predicted proteins | sample 7449931 | NCBI WGS metagenome assembly JACCEE01 (sample SAMN15323457, study PRJNA562643) | freshwater metagenome | isolation source: river surface water | place: USA:Blue River Watershed | collected 2017-08-19 | reverse complement strand
TAGAGGCCTAGGACATCACCCTTTCACGGTGAGTACCGGGGTTCGAATCCCCGTGGGGACGCCAGGACAATCCCGGTATTCGAGCGATCGAATACCGGGATTTTTCTTTTCGGGATGGGAAAAGGCGGACGCAGACGTATCCGCACCGCGTCCGCCGTGCCGAACACGATCCGGTCCATGATGCCGGCCAGGGCAGTCTTCGCTACCTTGACCTTGCCGGACCGCGCGACGCGTTTCACTTCCGCCCTTCATGATGTTTTCCTTCATTCCGGCTCGACCGGTACCGGTCGCTGCCGGCTCCCGGTGCAAGTAAAAAGCTCGGTTAAGATGGCGGCCATTTTTATTTGGCGTCTGTGCGATGCAGCTTGTTGAATTGATCGTCGTTGTGCTGTCGCTGGGACTGCTCCGCTGGCTGGAGCGCCGGTATCCGGAGCAAAGTCGCAACGGGCACAGCCTCGCGGCCGTCGCGGCATTCGTCGCGGTCGCCGGTCATGTCCTGAACTACCTTGTGATGAGCGTGGCGTTGCGGGATTGGATTTTCCTGATCGGCCCCTTGCAGTTCATTCGCATCAGCCAATGGGAGGTGCCGCCGGCAATCACGCTGTTGACGAGCGTGCTGATGCTGGATTTTTTCAGTTATGTCGGGCACCGGCTGATGCACAAAATTCCTGTGTTGTGGCGTCTGCACCAACTCCATCACGCGGATGCCAAAGTGTCGGTCTTCACGTCGATCCTGCACCACCCGTTGGAAACCGTCGTCGCCGCGTTCTGGCTGCTGACGGCGGCGACCTTGTTCGGCGTGCCGCTGTGGTGCATCTTCGCGTACGGCTTGTCTGTAATGGTCCATGCCGCGTTTTGTCATGCCAACATCGCGCTGAATCCCGCAGTCAGCCGCAAGCTGTCGATGCTGGTGGTAACCCCGGCCTATCACCGTGTCCATCATTCGGCGCATCAATCGGACGGCAACTCGAACTTTGGCGAGTTGCTGACGATCTGGGACCGGATGTTCGCCACCTTCATTGACGAGCGCAGGTCGAGCCAGCCCAGGTTCCGTTTCGGCCTGCAAGGCATCAAGGGGCCTGTCGTCGTCCGCGATTTCATCAGCGCGCTGGCGTTTCCGCTCAAGCGCGTTTCCTGACGCATTCCGCCGCTTCATCAAGCGACGAGCCGGTTTTCCTGCACCACCGACGCGATTCACGCCGCCCGGTGGCAAGCCCTGTTCAGCGCGCATGCCTGCCGCAGTCAATCTCTGCTTGCGTACGCAGACAACCCGGCCGTATCATTTCCTATTGGAAACTTTATTTTATATAAGATCTGATTCAGATCGTTGTCGTCATGTTGATAAAAAGACTTTGCCGTACCCTGAAATACGCAATCGCGAGTGTCGTCCTCTCATTCACTGCCAGCCACGCGATGGCCGGCATGAGCGTCATTCCCCTTCCGGAGGCGACGGTCGGGCAAAACTACAGCGCAGACCTGCTCGCCGCGGCCAAGACCGGCGGGTATCCTTGGCTGAACTTCAATTCCGTGTATGTGGTGCTCAAAAGCGGGACGCTTCCGTCGGGACTGTCATTGAATTCGGCGACGGGTTTCCTGACAGGGACGCCGACAGCGGCCGGAATTTACGGCAACAACGGCGAATGGACTTTTGATTTCAAAGAGCAGCCGGCCCCGGGTGACGGGATGGTCCTGTATTACCAATTGATCACCAATCTCCCGACCGGGCCGTCGTCTGCCGATACGCAAGTCTCGTTGCAGAACACGCTGGCTGCGCTGCGCGGTGTATATGCGCTGCAGAACCACGCGATCTCGTCGGGCCTCACCTATGATTGCACGGCGTTCGATGCCAAAGGCGTGTGCGTCAGCGCCGGCGGACGCTACCAGCGAATCAATGACTCCGACCTGAACACGAACCACGGCCTGTTGGTCGGGGCGCTGAGCCTGAGTGAACAGTGGCGTGTCGGCGCGTGGTTTGATCAGGGCTCATCGGCGAACACCGGCACTGGCGTACGCTTGCACAATGGCTCGCCATTGTTCGGCTTGTTCGGCGTATGGAGCCAGCGGCCTGTGCAGGGAGGCTGGGAAGCACGGATCGCCGCTGGCTATGGCAACAACGACCTGACCGCCACGCGCGGTGTCGTCGGCACCAGTGAAGCCGGCTCGGGCACGACCCGGATGAACACGCAGGGAGCGAGCGTGGTCGTCAGCTACCACGTGCCGCTGGCGACCAACTGGACGGCCAGCCCGTATGCTGGTGTGCGCTACACGAAAGTCAAGGCGAACGGCTATGCGGAAGAGGCCGCAGCCGGCGTCACGTCGCCGTTGACCTTTGAAGCCCTGTCGCAGCAAAGCACCACCGCGCTGGCCGGGCTTCGCGTCAGCGGAAGCCTTGTGCCACGCGTCAGGGCATTCGGTTCGGTCGGCGTCGAGCACGACCTGCAAGTCCGCGGCGGGGAGTATGTCGCTGCCGGCGTAAGCGGATTGACGGCCGAGAGCCTGAACGCGAACGCTCGCAAGACGAGGCCGACCGCATCGGCCGGCATTGCGTTCGACGTCGCCAAAGCGCAGCAGCTGAGCGTTGGTGCGATGTACCGATCGGAAGCTTTCCGTTCAGTCAGCAGCTGGTCAGCCATGACGACTTACACGGTCGGATTCTGATCGGTCAGGCCGGCACGAAAGGCCGCAGGCCACTCGCCGCTTGATGAATGAACCAGCCCGCTTCATGCGGGCTTTTTTGCGCATCCGTCGCCGGTGTCCGCATCGAAGCAGGGCCATCGACCATACCCGCTCCCCGGCGCGGGCGCGCCGGCGATCTCAGTGTTTGCCGTTGTCCTGCCTGTGCCGCTGCACGAACGCATACAGTTCGGTGCGGTTGCCAACGCCCAGCTTGGAATAAATCGAGGTCAGGTGATTGCGCAAGGTGTGCTCGCTGATGGCCATGTCTTTCGCGAGCACCTTGGCGGGCGCCGCCGGATTGTCCATCAGTGCATCGACGGTCTGGCGCTCCCGGCTTGTCAGCGCGTTCAGCTTCGACGCTTCCGAATCGGGGCGCGCGGCAGCCTGCTTGCGTGCCAGTTCCAGGAAGATGCGGCTCGTGGCGCTGCGGTCCACCCACATCTCGCCTTCATGCACCTTGTGCATTGCCTTGAGGAGCGTCGATACGTCTTCGCGCTTGTCCAGCACGCCGCGCGCCCCCGCCAGGATGGCGCGATCATGGATTGCCGGATTGGTCGAGCTGGTCAGCGCAAGAATCTTCAGCGGAGCGCTGACGATCAGCCCGGCCAGCACGTCGGCACTCTCCTCGCTGTCCAGGTCCACCAGCACCAGGTCCGGCATGGCCGTTGGAAGCAACTGGACCGCGTGCGCTACCGAGGGGGCGACGGCAATGCACTGCAATGTCGCGGCTTCCGGCGATTCCAGCATGCGCGTCAGGCCCCATGCCGTCAGCGGCAATGCCGAGACCAGAACCTTGATTCGCGCGGTCTTTGCGTAAGAGGCTGTCTTGTCCATCGTTGTCGCCTTTGCCGCCGGCGGTGATTCTGACGATATAGCCCAAAGGGGCTGGGAGGTTTGCACTATATCAAATCAGGAGGTCTGTCGTTCATCCTCCCCGGCACACCAGCCTTGGCGAGGTGATTGCACGGAAAAGCCGAATTGCCGGTCCGGGATTTTTTCGCCCGTGCTGCTGCAGCGGCGCAGTCAGAATGCCGGCTTGTGCTGGTTGCAGCGCCCGCGGTACAGCAGGTGCGGACGGCGAGATTTCTCGAGGGCGGTGACCACGACTTCCCCGGTGCCGCGTTTCAGGGAAAAATCGACGGTTTCGATCATCTCGTCGACCATGATCCGCCGCAGCGCAAGCGTGCCCTTGACCTGCGAGTCGGTGATCCGGGTCGGAAAACTCACGCGGCCGATGGTCGTCAGCACGAAACTGGTCGTGCCGCTGGCCTCGTCGACGTCGATCGACAGCGAATCGAACTCGCCCGGCTCGGGATTCATCGGTAGCCAGCTGTCGATGTAGACGGGCATCCAGCCGCGGCAGCTGAAGCGCAGCGATGCCGCCTGTGCCGTCGTGCAGCCGGCGGCCAGCAGCAGGGCCAGCAGGAGCGCAGGTCGTTTCATCGTTTCAGCGGGCCAGTGCGACGGACTTGACCTGCACCCAGGCAGGATCGCCTTCGTGCAACGCCAGCTCGGCCAGCGAGCGGTGCGTGACGCGGGCCAGCAAGGCCGTGCGCCCCACCTGCAACCTCAGCAACGCAAGGCCCGGGCTGTCGTCATCGACGATACGCGCGATGTGGCCGTGCAGGATGTTCTGGATGCTGCTCTTGCCGGGCTGTTCGCGCGCAATGCTGACATCGCGCGCGAGCACGCGCACGCGCGCCGGCGTGCCCGGCGGCAGGCCGGGATCGCGCGTCCACAGCGCGCCGCCGTCGAAATCGAGACGGGCGAGGTGCCATTGCGCATCGACGGTGCCGACGGTCGCATCGATCACCACGCCGGCATCTTCGCCGAGCCGGATTGGCAGGTCGACACGCGCGAGCGTGTCGGCCAGCCCGCCGCTGGCGACCACCTGGCCGCGTTGCATGACCACCAGATGGTGCGCGAGCCGCGCGACCTCGTCCGGCGAATGCGTGACGTAGACGACCGGCATGCGCAGCTCGCGCTGCAGCCGGTCGAGGTAGGGCAGGATCTCCTGCTTGCGCGCGAGATCGAGCGCGGCCAGCGGCTCGTCCATCAGCAGCAGCTTCGGGTTGACCGCGAGCGCGCGCGCGATGCCGACGCGCTGCCGTTCGCCGCCGGACAAGCGCTCCGGCTTGCGGTCGAGCAGCGCGCGCAGTCCGAGCAGATCAATCGCATGCTCGAGATCGGCCGGCGCGCCGCGCGCCGAACGCTGCAGGCCGTAGCGCAGGTTGCCCAGCACGCTCAGGTGCGGAAACAGGCTCGCTTCCTGGAACACGTAGCCGATCGCGCGCCGGTGCGTCGGCACCCAGGTGCGCTGATCCTGCCAGGTCTCGCCGTTTACCCGCAGCGTGCCCTGCGCGCGCTCCAGTCCGGCAAGGCTGCGCAGCAGCGTGGTCTTGCCGCAGCCGGAGGGACCGAACAGCGCGGTGACGCCTTGTCCCGGCAACGCGAGATCCACGTCCAGCGTGAAGCCGGCCCGGTTCAGTTGCAGGTGAGCGCGAATGCCGTCCACGTCAGGCTCCGCGGCGCGCGTGCGCGCGCGACAGGTGCAGCGCGAGCAGCACCATGAACGAGAACACGACCATCACCGCGGCGAGCTGGTGCGCCTGCGCATACTGCATCGCCTCGACGTAATCGTAGATCTGCACTGAAGCCATCCGCGTCTCGCCGGGCAGGTTCCCGCCAATCATCAGCACCACGCCGAACTCGCCGACGGTGTGCGCGAAGGTCATCACCGACGCGGTCAGGAAGCCGGGCAGGGCCATCGGAACCGCGACGGTAAAGAACGCGTCCAGCGGCGTCGCGCCGAGCGTGGCCGCGACCTCGAGCGGGCGGCGACCTATGGCGTCGAACGCGCCCTGCAACGGCTGCACCATGAACGGCAGCGAATACAGCACCGAGGCGATCACCAGCCCCCAGAAGGTAAAAGGCAACAGCCCGAGGCCGAGCGATTCGGTCAGCTTGCCGCCGACGCCGTTCGGGCCGAGCGAAAGCAGCAGGTAAAAGCCGATCACGGTCGGCGGCAGCACCAGCGGCAGCGCGACCAGTGCCGCGACCGGCGCCTTCAGCAGCGATCGCGTGCGCGCCAGCCACCATGCGACCGGCGTGCCGACCAGCAGCAGGATCAGCGTGACGACGGCGGACAGCCTGACGGTCAGCCAGATCGCCTGCAATGCTTCAGGTTCAAGGGTCATGGGGTGGCGTAGGAGGTGCAGCGGATTATCGAATGGAAACTCGTCATCAGTCCAGCCGGCCCGCCAGCAGCGACAGCGGCCAGCTCACGCTGCGCGCCTGCGCCGGGTCGCCCCACAGCGGCAGCAATTGCTGCCGCAGCGCCGGCAGGGGATCGCTGCCATTCAGCTTGCGATAGCGCGCCGTGGCTGACCACGAACCAAGGTAGCCGAGCAGCTGTGCGAGGGGCCAGCGTACCTGCATCGTGAATTCGGGGGCGGCGATGCGCGTGAAAGGGAAGGGCAGCTCGCGATAGCCGTTTTCCACATGACGGCGTTCCGGCGGCCAGCAAGGGCCGACGACATGCTCGTAGAAGTGGCGCACGACCGCATTCACAGCATCGCCTTCGGTGACGTGTACGCCATAAGTCCAGGCGGCGATGACGCCGCCGGGCTTGAGCGCCCGCCGCACCTCCGCATAGAACGCCGGCAGGTCGAACCAGTGCAGCGCCTGCGCGACCGTCACCAGGTCGGCGCTGCGATCCGGCAGGCCGGACTGCTCTGCCGGCGCCACACGATATTCGACACAGGGATGCGGTTCCGCATGCGCGACCTGATCGGCGCTGGCGTCAGTCGCATGCACGCGCGCGAAATGCGCGGCGAGCGCAACCGATGCCTGTCCGCTGCCGGCGCCGCAATCCCAAGCGAGCTCATGGCCCGCGCATTGCGCAGCCAGCCACGCGAACAATTCGGGCGGATAGCCGGGACGAAAATCCGCATAGCTGCCAGCGACCGCGCCGAAGTGATCGCTGAAGCCGGTCATCGTCAGAGGCGGACCAGCACCTTGGCGTTCGCGCCGCGCTCGACCTGCTCGTGCGCAGCAACGATGGATTCGAGCGGATGGATCGCCAGCGGCGGATGACGGAAGTCCGGGCGTCCAAGGGCGGCCGACACGCCGGCCAGCACGTCGCGCAGCAGCGGCGCCGGCAGCTTGTAGACGATGAAGTAATAGATGCTGACGAAGCCGAGGATCATCGGGCCGAACGGCATCGTGATCTGCGGCTGGTTGGTGCCGTAGACCACTGCCTTGCCGCCAAAGCGCAGCAGGCTGCCGTAATGCGGCGCATGCGCGGCTGCGTCGAGGTCGATGATGAAATCGGCCCCTTGTCCGCCGGTCAGCGCCTGCACCCGCTCGACCAGCGACTCGGTCTTGTAGTTGACGATATCGGCCGCGCCGAGCTCGCGTGCAAGTTTGGCCTTGTCGTCATTGCTGACGATGGCGATCACGCGCGCACCGGCAGCGACGGCCAGTTGCGTGATGTAAAAGCCGACGCTGCCGGCTGCGCCGGGCACCAGCACGGTCTTGCCGAGCAGCGAACCGCAGGCTTGCACTGCATGCATCGCCGTCATCAGCGGTATGCCGATCGACGCGCCGACTTCGAGTGACACGCCATCGGGCAGCGGCACGACCTGCGACACCGGCAGCGTGACGTACTCGGCCGCGGTGCCGTACGGCCGCTCCCACTGGCCGTTGAACACCCAGACGCGCCGGCCGGCGAGGCTGGCGTCGACGCCAGCCCCGACCTTGTCGATCGTGCCCGCGCCGTCGCTGTGCGGCGTGACCTCCGGGAAGCCGCCGGTGCGGGCGGCGATCCCCGAGCGCGATTTCACGTCGGACGGGTTGACGCCGCTGAACGCGACGCGCACCCGCACTTCGCCGGCGCCGGGTTCCGGCGTCGGCTTGTCGACGATCTTCAGTACCTCGGCCGCGGGACCGCGGTTGGTGTAGACGGCTGCTCGCATCAATGTCTCCGTTGTTCTTTGTTTGTCGTTAGCTTTGTTCGGCGCGGTATGTCCGGATCAGAACAGCCCGACCACCTTGCCGCTGTCGTCGATGTCGATGCGCACTGCGCTCGGCACCTTCGGCAGGCCCGGCATCGTCATGATGTCGCCGCAGATCATCACGATGAACTGCGCGCCGGCGGCCAGCCGCACTTCGCGCACGTTCACGATGTGCCCGCTCGGCGCGCCGCGCAGCGTCGGGTCGGTGCTGAACGACGACTGTGTCTTGGCTACGCAGATCGGGTAGCGGCCGTAGCCGGCGTCCTCGAACGCCTGCAGCTGCTGTTTCACTTTCGCCGGCGCGCTGATGTCGGCCGCGCCGTAGATTTTCGTCGCGACCTTTTTCATCTTGTCCCACAGCGAGTCGCTGTCTTCATAGACGAAATGGCCCTGCGCGCCGCGTTCGGCCAGGCGCACCACTTCGTGCGCGAGCGCTTCGGCGCCGGCGCCGCCTTTGGCCCAGTGCTCGGCCAGCACCACGTTCACGCCCAGCGCCTTCATGCGGTCGGTGACCAACGCGATCTCTGCTTCGGTATCGGCCGTAAAGCGGTTGATCGACACCACGCAGGGCAGGCCGTAGTTCTTCGTCACGTTCTCGACATGGCGCTCGAGGTTCACCAGGCCCTTCTTCAGCGCGTCGAGGTCTTCGGTGTTGAGCTCCTTGACGTCCTTGCCGCCGTGGTACTTCAGCGCACGGATGGTCGCCACCAGCACGCAGGCCGACGGCATCAGGCCGGTCTTGCGGCACTTGATGTCGATGAATTTTTCCGCGCCGAGGTCGGCGCCGAAGCCGGCTTCGGTCACCACGTAGTCGCCGAGCTTCAGCGCGCTCTTCGTCGCGATCACGGAGTTGCAGCCGTGCGCGATGTTGGCGAACGGGCCGCCGTGCACGAACGCCGGATTGTTCTCCAGCGTCTGCACCAGGTTGGGCTGGAGCGCGTCCTTGAGCAGCACCGTCATCGCGCCGTGCGCGTTCAGGTCGCGCGCATGCACCGGCTTCTGGTCACGCGTGTAGCCGATGACGATGTCGCCGAGGCGCTTCTTCAGGTCCTGCACCGAGGTGGCCAGGCAGAAGATCGCCATCACTTCGGACGCGACCACGATGTCGAAGCCGTCCTGGCGCACGAAACCGTTCGCGGTGCCGCCGGCGCCGATGACGATGTCGCGCAGCGCGCGGTCGTTCATGTCGACCACGCGCTTCCAGGTGATGCGGCGCGGATCGATGTCGAGCGGGTTGCCGTGGTTGATATGGTTGTCGATCATTGCGGCCAGCAGGTTGTTGGCCAGCGCGATCGCGGAGAAGTCGCCGGTGAAGTGCAGGTTGATGTCTTCCATCGGCACGATCTGCGCATGGCCGCCGCCGGCCGCGCCGCCCTTGACGCCGAACACCGGGCCCAGCGACGGTTCGCGCAGGCAGATCACTGCCTTCTTGCCGATCCGGTTCAGCGCATCGCCCAGGCCGACCGTGGTCGTGGTCTTGCCCTCGCCGGCCGGCGTCGGGCTGATCGCGGTGACCAGCACCAGCTTGCCGTCAGGACGGTCTTTCAGCGTGTCGAGATAGTCGAGCGAGATTTTTGCCTTGTAGTGGCCATACGGCTCGATCGCATCTTCACCAATGCCCAGCGTCGCAGCGACATCGACCACCTTCTTCATCTTTGCTTTTTGCGCAATTTCGATATCGCTTTCCATCGTTTCTCCGGATAACTGTTTGAACTAAAGAGAGGACGCGATTCTATAGCCCTTCGCCACTGCTTGCGAACTTGTCATTCCTGCCATAGGTTGCGCCGTGCATAGGGAGCAATGGTCCGGAGCCGGCCGCAACAGCCCGCCGCCTTGCCACCGGCCTGACGAGTCCGGCGCTTAACCTGTTAAACTCGCGCTCTCAATTTTTCGTACTGGCATGCCGGCAAACCGGCTGGCCAGTACATATTCACCCAGACAGGATTCCTATGCCCGGCTTGCTTCCCAACGTCGATCCCGATGGACTGCTCGAATTCTCGGTCGTCTACACCGATCGCTCCCTGAACCACATGTCGAAGGCCTTCATGGGGGTGATCAATGACATCTCCAGCATCCTGAAGGAGGTCTACAACGCGAAGTCGGCGGTGGTCGTGCCGGGCAGCGGCACCTATGGCATGGAAGCGGTCGCGCGCCAGTTCGCGACTGACCGCAAGTGCCTGGTGATCCGCAACGGCTGGTTCAGCTATCGCTGGACCCAGATCTTCGAGATGGGCCGCATCTCCGACCAGCTGCACGTGATGACCGGCCAGCCGCTGGTTGAGGGCTTCGAACAGCAATATGCGCCGCCGGCGATCGAAGAAGTCGTCGCATGGATCCACGAGCACAAGCCGGCGGTCGTGTTCGCGCCGCACGTGGAAACGTCGGCCGGCATGATCCTGCCGCCGGACTACCTGCGTGCCGTCGGCGAGGCGGTCGAAGCCGTCGACGGCCTGTTCGTGCTCGATTGCATCGCGTCCGGCGCGATGTGGGTCGACATGGTCGAGTCGAAGGTCGACGTGCTGGTCAGCGCGCCGCAGAAAGGCTGGAGCAGCTCGCCTTGCTGCGCACTGATCGGCATGTCCGCGCGCGCCCGCGAGCGCATCGACGCGACCACCAGCACCAGCTATTCGTGCGACCTGAAGAAGTGGCTGCAGATCGTCGAGACCTACGAGAAGGGCTCGCACATCTACCACACCACGATGCCGACCGATGGCCTGCGCATCCTGCGCGACACCATGAAGGAAACCCGCGACGGCGGTTTTGCAAACCTGAAGGCGAAGCAGGTCGAGCTGGGCGACAAGGTGCGCCGCCTGCTGGAAGCCAAGGGCTTCAAGAGCGTCGCCGCGCCGGGCTTCCAGGCGCCGTGCGTGGTGGTCAGCTACACCAGCGACCCGGATATCCAGAACGGCAAGAAATTCATCTCGCTCGGACTGCAGACTGCAGCCGGCGTGCCGCTGCAGGTCGGCGAGCGCGCCGATTTCCGCACCTTCCGCATCGGCCTGTTCGGCCTCGAGAAGCTGAACCACGTCGATCGCACTGTCGAGTACCTGTCGACGGCGCTGGACAATCTGCAATAAGCGCCGCAGGGCGAAGCAAGACGAAGCAAGGCACGCGGGCCGGCATTTGCCGGCCCTTTCTTTATCGTTATTACCCGAGTAATGGATTTGGCCATCCGAGGCGATGCTTCGGGTAAACTTGAAAGAAGGCCTCGCGCAGGCCGAACGGTGCCCCGATGCCGGGGTGAGAAAAAGAATGTATCCCGAGGAGACACGGGCATGCAGCAGATTGACCGCAGGGACTTCCTGCAAGTGGGAACCGCGCTGTCGCTGGCGTTTGCAGCGGGCGTGCTGAAACCCTCCGACGTGTTCGGCGCGGAGTGGGACAACAAGCTGTTCGATGCGAAGACCGTATCCGAGGCGGTCTGGGCCATGGGCGGCGAGGTCGCGGTGAACAGCAATGACGTGGTGCTGTCCGGCCCCGAACTGGTGGGCAGCGGCTTCGTCGTGCCGATGTCGATGGAAAGCAAGATCCCGAACACGGACTTCATGCTGGTGGTGGTGCACAAGAACCCGTTGCCTGTCACGGCCGCCTTCCGCATTCCCCCCGGCACCGACGCCATGATCAGCACGCGCATCAAGATGGGCGAGACATCGACCATTTACGGCATTGCGCGCGCCGACGGCAAATACTACGTCGGCAATACGATGATCAAGGTGCGCGCCGGCGGCGGCGGCTGCGGCTGACCGGACTGGCACGAGGGAGACCTGCATGAGTGAACCAATGAAGATCCGCGCCTTCCTGGTGAAGGACGTGGCCGAGATGAAGCTGATGGTCAAGCACCCGATGGAATCGGGCCTGCGCAAGGACGAGGAAGGCAAGCGCATTCCTCCGCACTACATCGAGACGCTGGTCGTGAAGTGCAACGACCGCGTGGTGCTCGACGCGCACCTCGGGATGGCGGTGTCGGAGAATCCGTACATCGCGTTCAATTTCCGCGGCGCGAAGAAGGGCGATCCCATCAGCGTGACCTGGCACGACAATCGCGGCGACAGCCGCACCGATCAGGGCGTGGTCGACGGATGATGCGCGCGCTGGCCACGGCGTTGGCCGCTGCGCTGTCCGCAGCCGCAGCGCTGCCGCTGGCGGCGCAGACGCTGCAGTTCGATTGTTCCGGCGCGGTCCGTGTCGAGGACGTGTTCGACGGCGGCGGCGTTTCGGGCGGCGAGCGACAGTGGCAGATCCTGGCGAATTTCGAGGGCGGCTATGTGCGCCGCGCGCCCGAACTGGCGTCGGGCTGTCTCGAGCCGACCGTCGAAGTCTGCGGCTGCGAGCTGGCGTCGGCGGCGATCCGCTGCCGCAGCCTCGGCATCTCGCCGCAGGGCGTCGAGGTCGGCATGGATTTCAGCATTGACCGCAGCAACGGACGTATGAACGTCTCCGGGCGCCGTTTTGACCCGCGTTCGGGCACGGTGATCGAGACCAGCGGGCAATTGGCCTGCACAGAATCGGAGATCAGGCAATGAACGGTTTTTTGCGGCGCGTGCTCGCGCCGGTTTTCTTCCTGTCGCTGTCGACGGCTGCTTTCGCGGAGCCGCCGCCTGTGACGCTGCCACCCGTTGACAACCTGCAGCAGCAGGCGGCAGACGCGCAGGCGGCCGGCAAGCCGCTGGTGCTGATGTTTTCTCTGCCGGAATGCCCGTACTGCAAGGTGGTGCGCCGCAATTACCTCGGTCCGCTGTTGCGCGAGGCGAATCCGCCGGTGATCCGTGAGCTGACGATGACGAGCCGGCAGTCCATCCATGATTACGACGGCAGCTGGACCACGCCGACGGCGATCGCGAAGCGCTATGGCGTGGCGGTCGCGCCGACGCTGGTCTTCGTCGACGCTGCGGGGGACATGCTGGTCGAGCCGCTGGTTGGCGGCGATCATCAGTTCTATGTGGCCTACCTGGACCGCGCCTTCGACGAGTCGCACAAGAAGCTCGCGGCGCGCAAGCAGCGCAACCGCTGATGACCGGCCGCTAGCGGCGGAAGCGGCAGCGGCCTTTTTCCGAAAACAGCTGCGGACGGTAGTAGGAAAAGCGCTTCCTGTCGGCCATCTTCAGCTCTTCCTCCGTCAGGTAGCGCCCGCTGTTGGTCACATACTCGTTGGCCATCAGGAAGTTGCCGCTGCCGAATTCGATCTTGTAAAAATACTGTTCGATATAGCGTGAGTCGATGCGCGTCTGGTCTTCGTGCGCGATCAGCACCTTGTCATCCCATTTGTCCACGACAACCGGCACCTGCGGGTTGCGTTCGTCGGCATTGCGCGTGAGCTTGCGGCCGGCCTCGTCGACGCGGAACACGAAGGAACAGACCGACGGATCTTCGGTGCAGATCCATTTGTTGCCGCGCATCGCCTTCGTCACGCACAGGTAGCTGGCGGCCTGTGCCGGCATCGCGGCGGCGCAGGCGAGCAGCAGTACGGCGAGGGTGCGTGTCGTTGCAGGCGTTTTGTTCGGCATCGCTGGCGTGTCGGTGTCTTCAACAGGGTAGGACGAGTATAAACTACGCGTGTTACCGGATTGCGCGCGGGCGCCGGAAGCGGCGCCGGTTGCCCATGCCCCCACCTCATTTGCGAAGAAGCTTGCATGAACCCGATCAAGATTGATTTCGTATCCGACATCGCCTGCCCGTGGTGCGCAGTCGGACTGGCCTCGCTCGAACAGGCGATCGAGCGGGTCCGGCAGGACGTGACCGTCGAACTGCACTTCCAGCCGTTCGAGCTGAACCCGAACATGCCGCCCGAAGGCGAAGACATCGTCGAGCACCTGTGCCGCAAATACGGCCTCACGCCTGCGCAGGTCGAGCAGAACCAGCAGCAGATCGCCGAGCGCGGCGCGGCCGTCGGCTTCGAGTTCAACATGGCCGGGCGCAAGCGCACCTACAACACCTTCGATGCGCATCGGCTGCTGCACTGGGCCGGCGAACAGGGCGCTGACGCGCAGCACCGGCTCAAGCGCGCGCTGCTCGGCGCCTATTTCACCGACGGCCTCGATCCGTCGGCCGCGCCGGTGCTGCTGCAGGCCGTCGCCAAAGCCGGGCTCGATACGGAGCGCGCGGCCGCTATCCTGCGCGGCGACGACTACGCGGCGGTCGTGCGCGAGCAGGAGCAGCTGTACCAGTCGCAGGGCATTCATTCGGTGCCGTCGCTGATCCTGAACGACCGCTACCTGGTGCAGGGCGGCCAGCCGGTCGAGGTGTTCGAGCGGGCGCTGCGGCAGATCGCGGCGGAGGGCTGAGATGCTGGCGCGACTGATGGCCGTGTTCTGCGCGGCGCTGGCGCTGCAGTCGGCCGTGGCGGCGCCGCTGCCGGTGACCGAGGTGGCGGCCGGCGTGTTCATGCACACCGGCGTGCATGAGGAGTTCGGCGAGGACTACCACGGCGACATCGCCAACATCGGCTTCGTGATCGGCGACACCGCGATCGCCGTCATCGACACCGGCGGCAGCTTCCGCATCGGACAGTCGCTGCGAGAAGCAATCCGCGCGCGCTCGTCACTGCCGATCCGTTATGTGATCAATACCCATGTGCATTCCGACCATATCTTCGGCAATGCGGCCTTCGAGCAGGACCGGCCTGAATTCATCGGTCATGCGCGGCTGGCCGGCGCGATGCGCATCCGCGCCGAGGGCTACGAGTCCAACCTGAGGAAGATGCTCGGCGCGGACGCCGACGGCAGCCGCATCGTGTTGCCGACGCGCGAAGTCAGCGCCGAACTCGCGCTCGACCTCGGCGGCCGGCGCCTGCTGCTCCGCGCGTGGCCGCCTGCGCATACCGACCATGACCTGACCGTGCTGGACGAGCGCACTGGCACGCTGTGGATGGGCGACCTGCTGTTCGTCGACCGAGCGCCGTCGATCGACGGCGATGCGAAAGGCTGGCTCGCCGTGATCGAGTCGCTGAAGGCGCTGCCGGCAGCGCGCGCCGTTCCCGGCCATGGCCCGCTGGTCGAGGACAAGGCCGTCCACCTGGACAGGCTGCGCGGCTATCTCGACGTGCTGATGGCCGACCTGCGCCGCGGCATCGCCGCCGGCCGGCCGATGCGCGACGTGGTGCGCGACGCGGCCGCCGCCGAGCGCCCGCGCTGGCAGCTGTTCGACACCGTGAACCTGCGCAACGCCGAGCAGCTGTACATGCAGCTCGAGTGGGAGTGAGCGCGCCGCCTGCGCGCAGGCACGTTGCCGGATCGGGGCAAGCGATGCGAGTCCTGCGCTGCGCCGACATCTTTTGCGAAGTGATCGACAATTACGGCGATGCCGGCGTCTGCTGGCGGCTGGCGCGTGCGCTCGCGCAGGCCGGACTGGCGGTGACGCTGTGGATCGACGACATCGCGCGGCTGCAGCGGCTGCGCCCGGCGATCGACACCGGGCTGGAAGCGCAGGCGCTGGACGGCTTCACGCTGCGCCGCTGGCGCGGCGAGCCGGTGCCCGCCGGCGACCTGGTGATCTCCGCCTTCGGCTGCCGGCTGGCCGACAGCACGCTGGAGGCGATGGCCGCGGTGCAGCCGGCGCCGGTGTGGATCAACCTCGAGTACCTGTCGGCCGAGCGCTGGGTCGAGGACAGCCACCGGCTGCCTTCGCCGCATCCGCGGCTGCCGCTGGTGCAGCATTTCTTTTTCCCCGGCTTTACGACGCGTACCGGCGGCCTGCTGCGGGAGGCCGGACTGGATGCGGCGCGCGCCGCTTTCGGAACGGCCGAGCGCGACGCCTTTCTTGCGCAGCTGGGCGTGCGTGTGCCGCCTCAGGCCACGCTGGCCTCGCTGTTCTGCTATCCGACCGCGCCGGTCGAACGGCTGCTGGCGGCGATGCGCGCCGGGCCGCCGGTCGTCTGCCTGGTGCCCGAAGGCGTGACGCCGCTCGCGCCGCCGCCCGGACAGGTGCGCACCGAAGGCGGGCTGACGCTGGCCGGCGTGCCCTTCCTCGAGCCGGACGCGTATGACCGGCTGCTGTGGAGCTGCGACCTGAACTTCGTGCGCGGCGAGGACAGCGCGGTGCGCGCGCAGTGGGCCGCGCGGCCTTTCGTCTGGCAGCTGTATCCGCAGGAAGGCGGCGCCCATGCCGACAAGCTGGAGGCCTTCCTCGCGCTGTACGCCGCGTCATGCGGTGAATCTGCGCCGGTGCTGGCCGGATTCTGGCGCGCGTGGAACGGCGACCCGGCAGCCCGACTCGACTGGCCGGCGCTGCTTGCCGCGTTGCCTGCATTGACCGCGCATGGGTGCCGCTGGGAGCGGCAGCTGGCAGAGCAGCCGGGCCTGGCCGCGAGCCTGATCGAGTTCGCCGGCGAAATCGGGTAAAATTCCGCGGCTTCGCAATCCCCGTGCGCTGATTACAACGGCAACCGTACATCAAAGGCAGTCCCGACCGGCGCGCATCATTCTCCGAACTATTTGGCAATCTCATTATGAAAACCGCACAAGAACTCCGCGTCGGCAACGTGTTCATGCTCAACGGCCAGCCTCAGGTCGTCGTCAAGGCAGAATTTTCCAAGTCGGGCCGCAACGCGTCCGTCGTCAAGATGAAGATGAAAAACCTGCTGACCGAAGCGGCGCAGGAAGCTGTCTATCGCTCCGACGAAAAATTCGACGTGGTCATGCTGGACCGCAAGGACGTGACCTACTCGTATTTCGCCGACCCGCTGTACGTGTTCATGGACGCCGACTACAACCAGTATGAAGTCGAGGCCGAAAACATGGCCGATGCGATCAACTACCTCGAAGACGGCATGGCCTGCGAAGCCGTGTTCTACGACGGCAAGGCGATCTCGGTCGAACTGCCGACCACCATCGTGCGCGAAATCACCTACACCGAGCCGGCCGTCAAGGGCGATACCTCGGGCAAGGTGTTGAAGCCGGCGAAGATCGCTACCGGCTTCGACGTGTCCGTGCCGCTGTTTGTGGCGCAGGGTGACAAGATCGAAATCGACACCCGTACCGGCGAATACAAGCGCCGCGTCTGATCGCGCGACAGCTCTTCGCATCGAAACCGCAGCCTTCGCGCTGCGGTTTTGTTTTTTGCGCAAGCTTTTTCTTGCGAATCTTCTGGATGGGAACTTTTGGCCGGCTGCAACTGCCCAAGCGGACAGTGTGCAGCGCAGTCCTGCTGCGCGCTCACTTTCATCCAGGAGATCGTTCATGCTGAAGTCAGAAAAACTGTTCGGGAAGCGCGACAGCGCGCCTGAAGCCAAGCCGGTACCGGCGACCGTGACGGCCGCAGCGGCCGAGCGGCCGGCGTCGCCCGGCCTCGCGGTGGCTACGTCCACCACGCTCGCCCGCGTGGTGCCGCCGTCGATCGCGAGTGCGGCAAGCCACGGTCATGCAGGCGGCCACGAGACCCGCAGCAAGCTGACCGTCGGCCCGAACATCAAGCTGCGCGGCGTCGAGATCACCGACTGCGATACGCTGGTGGTCGAGGGTCGCGTCGAAGCGGCCATCAATTCGCGCGTGATCCAGATCTCCGAGCAGGGGGCATTCATCGGCAATGCCGAATTCGACATTGCCGAGATCCGCGGCCAGTTCGACGGCGAGCTGACGGTGCGGCAGAAACTGGTGGTGTACGCCAGCGGCCGCGTGACCGGCAAGGTCCGCTACGGCAAGCTGGTGATAGAAGAAGGCGGCCAGCTGACAGGCGATGTGCAATTGTCGGCGCCGGCCTCCAAGGGGTTGACGGTCGCGGCCGGCTGATACCGCCGCATCGGGAGGCTGTCATTCGGGGCGCTGCAGGATGTGACTGCAGTGCCCTTTTTTCATCCGCGCAGCGCGGTGCCGGCCTGCGTGAGAAAACGCTTCGAACGGAAATTGCAGACGAATTCGAGCCGGCGTTCGCCGGCCGAACCCGGGATCACCGACTGGAACCGCAGCGCCGAGGCCGGCTGCTCAGGCTCGCTGTGCACGGGTTTGCCTACCGGCTCCTCGGATCGGTAGTAGCTGTTCGCGGTATAGGCGATCTTGCGCGCGTCACAGTCAAAATAGTTCAGGTAGGTCGATGACTGGTAGGCCGTGCTGTCCGGACCGTACTGCGGCACGGACCATGAGGTGCGCAGCAGCGCGCGCAGGTAATCGTCATCGTGCACGATGCTCGTCGTGTCGACATACCAGCTGATGACCTTTTCGGGGTCTTCCGTTTCCGAGATCAGCTGCCAGTCGGGCGCGTCGTCGCGCGCAGCGGCCGGCAGCAGCGCGACGGCCAGCGCACAGGCCAGCGCAGAAGCCAGCGCGGATCGGGCAGGGAAGTGTGTCATCGTAGTCTCCGGCGACGGTAGGTACCGTTCTGATGTCCTTGTCGATGGTAGCGGAATCCGCGCCACGCTGCTCCGGCCGCAGGGACTGCGGTTATCATGAGCTCAATTCCAGACGGGTCCGAACCCGCTACAAGGGGATTCAGCATGCAGGATGCAGCTCTGGCCGATGCGCACGCCGCAGCCGGCAGACCGGCGAACGGCCCGTGGGGACGCCGCCTTCACAGCTTCGCGCGCGCATTCGCCATTGCCGGCGGCGCCGGTTTTCTTGCGCTGGTGCTGATGTCGCTGGCCTCGATCATCGGCCGCAAGCTTGCCGCAGCCCCGATCCCGGGCGATATCGAAATCATGCAGATGGGCGGCGCGGTCGCCGCCGCCGCGATGCTGCCGTTCTGCGAAATGGAGCGGCAGCACCTGCGCATCGATTTCTTCACCGCGCGCCTTGCCCCGCGCGCACGCGACCAGCTTGATGCGCTGTCCCACCTGTTGCTCGCCGCAGTTGCCGCTGTCGTCGCCTGGCGCACCGCCGCCGGCGCGCTGTCGCTGCGCGAGGCGGGCGAGAGTTCGATGATGCTGTCGTGGCCGGTGTGGACCGTGGTCGCCGCGCTGGTGCCGAGCTTTGCGCTGCTGGCGGCCGCCGGGCTGTACAACGCCTGCCTCTGCGCCTTCTCCCGTTACGATGAACCGCGGAGCGCAAGTTGAGCGGAATGTCGGCCGGCCTGCTGATGTTCGCGGCGCTGCTGGTGCTGCTGGCGCTGCGCGTGCACATCGGCGTGGCGATGTTCGTCATCGGCTCTGCCGGCTTCGTGGCGATGAACGACTTCAGCTGGCTGCCGCTGCTGAGCGCGCTGAAGAACGTCGCCTATGCGCGCTTTTCCAACTATGACCTGCTGGTGATACCGCTGTTCCTGCTGATGGGGCAGTTTGCGACCAACGGCGGACTGTCCGGCGCGCTGTTCAACTGCGTGAACAATTTCGTCGGCCATTGGCGCGGCGGCGTTGCGATGGCGGCCGTGGCCGCGTGCGCCGCTTTCGGCGCAATCTGCGGTTCCTCATTGGCGACCGCCGCGACGATGGGGCAGGTCGCGCTGCCCGAATTGCGCCGCTATCGCTACTCGGGCGGGCTGGCGACCGGCGCGCTGGCCGCCGGGGGCACGCTGGGCATCATGATCCCGCCATCGGTGCCGCTGGTGATCTATGCGGTCCTGACGCAGGAATCGATCGGCAAGCTGTTCATGGCAGCCGTGATCCCGGGGCTGATCGCGCTGCTGGGCTACCTGATCGTCATTCGCGTCGTCGTCACGTTGCGGCCCGAGGCCGGTCCGGCTGCCGGGCGCGTGCCCGTGGCGGTCGCGCTGCGCTCGCTGGTCGGCGTGCTGCCGGTGCTGCTGGTTTTCCTGGTGGTGATCGTCGGCATCTACGGCGGCTGGGCCAATCCGACCGAAGCTGCATCCATCGGCGCGGCGGCCTGCGGCCTGCTGGCCGCGGCCGGCGGCATGCGCTTCGACGGCCTGATGAAGAGTGTGCTCGGCACCGCGCAGGGCACCGCGATGATCTTCCTCGTGCTGCTTGGCGCCGACATGCTCAACAGCGGCCTTGCGGTCACGCAGATGCCGGTCGAGCTGGCCGGCTGGGTGCAGGGCAGCGGCCTGCCGCCGCTGTCGGTCATCTTCGCGATCCTGCTGATCTACCTGTTCCTCGGCTGCGTGATGGATTCGCTGGCGATGATCCTGCTGACGATACCGATCTTCTACCCGGTGGTGATGGGACTGGATGTGTGGGGCATGACGGCGGCGGACAAGTCGGTCTGGTTCGGCATCCTTGCGCTGATGGTCGTCGAGATCGGCCTCGTGCATCCGCCGGTCGGCATGAACATCTACATCATCAACCGCCTGGCACGCGACGTGCCGGTGACGGAGACCTTCCGCGGCGTGCTGCCTTTTCTCGCCTCCGACCTTGTGCGCACCTTGCTGCTGGTGTTTTTCCCGGCGCTGTCGCTGGTCCTGGTGCACGCCTTCGGCGGCTGAGCGATTTTTCCCTGCAATGGAGATTCCATGGCCATTCGACTGACCCGCGTGTTCGCGCTGGCCGCCCTGCTGGCGGGCGGCATGGCGGGCGCGCAGACCGTGACGCTGAAAGTGCATCATTTCCTGCCGCCGGGCTCGACCGCGCATGCGAAGCTGATCGTGCCCTGGTGCGACAAGATCGCGAGGGAGTCGTCAGGTCGGCTGAAGTGCCAGATCTATCCGTCGATGCAGCTGGGCGGCACGCCGCAGCAGCTGTTCGACCAGGCGAAGGACGGCGTGGCCGACATCGTCTGGACGGTGCCGAGTTACCAGGCGGGCCGCTTCCCGGTGTCCGAGGCATTCGAGCTGCCGTTCATGGTGAGCGATTCCGAGCGCGGCAGCCGCGGGCTGTGGCATTACGCAACCCGGCATGCAACGGCCGAATACCGAGGCGTGCATCCCATCCTGTTTCACCTGCATGACGGTTCGCTGTTGCACACGTCACGGCGGCAGGTCAGGGCGCTTGAAGATTTCCGCGGCCTGAAGGTTCGCGCGCCGACGCGGCAGGGCACGAAGATGGTGACAGCGCTCGGTGCAACGCCGGTGCCGATGCCCCTGCCGCAGGCAGCTGAAGCGCTGTCGAAGGGCGTGATCGATGGTGCGCTGATTCCGTGGGAAGTGATGCCGACGCTGAAGTTCGAGGAAGTGACGCGCTTCCATACCGAGACACCGGCCGGCGGACCGCAGATGCTGAACTCGGTCCTCATCCTGGCGATGAATGTGTCGCGCTATGACAGCCTGCCACCCGAACTGCGCAAGGTCATTGACGACAACAGCGGCCCGGCGGCGTCGGCCTGGGCGGGCAAGGTGTTTGCGGAGGACAGGGAGCAGGGCCGCAAGGCGGCCGAGGCGCGCAGGAACACCTTTTACACGTTGCCCGATGCCGAACTCAGGCGCTGGCAGGCATTGACTGCGCGCATCGAGGAAGAGTGGGTGAAGGACATGGCAGCCAAGGGCTACGACGGCAAGCGACTGCTGGCGGAAGCGAAGGCCGCATGCCGGTAAGGCGCGCGAAATCGATTTTGCAAGTGCCTCGGCAGATTATCCGGATGAATATTTTTTTCTTGATGCGTAATTGGTTTTCAAAATGAAAATTAATTGCAACTGGTTGTTTATAAACATTTATTTTTAAAAATCCGATATATTGTTCTTATTTTGGCAATTAATCGTCTGTAAATTCCTCTTCATTTCTGACTGCTCGCTGACAAGACGCTTGAAAATGTTGCTGCGATGACATATAAATTGGCATTACAGAAATTGCATTTCGGAAATGGTTACTTAAATTAAACCATTCGTCTAAACGGAGTATTGCTGGGGAGATAAAACAGATGGACAAACATCCTCTGGTGTCGCAGGAGGGCTACGATCCCAATCGCCTGCTGGATGCGCTGATACAGAAGCTCGGGCTGAAGAATGATGCGGCTCTGTCGCGTGCGCTGGAAGTGCGGCCGCCGGTGATCAGCAAGATCCGTCATCGCACCTTGCCGGTCGGCGCGTCGCTGCTGATTCGGATGCATGAAGTGACGGAACTGAGCATTCGCGAATTGCGCGAGCTGATGGGCGACCGTCGTCGCCGCATGCGCATCAGCGACGTCGACGGCAAGCCGCGCAAGGGTGATGACGATCTGGAGTGATCCGGACGGTCTGTCAATCCGGGACGAACGCTGCCGGCGTCAGCCGCGCAGGTTCGCGCCCGCGACGGTCAGCAGCAGCGACAGTATGACCACCAGTGTCAGTTTCTTGCGCAGCACGATCAGCCAGTCCGGCATCCCGTATTGCGGGTAGAGCTGCCTGTCTACCTGCAGTGCGGCGATGAAGCCGGCCATCAGCACGGCGAATCCGAAACCGCCGAACAGCGTCGCGCTCCACGCGATCAGCGACGGCGTCACTCCCCAGGCCAGCGCCTTGCGCGTCTCGTCCAGCGACAGCGAACTGCACAGCATGGCCGCGCCCCAGTGTATCCCCCCGAGGAACGACAGGATCACGATCGCATACGCGAGCTGTCCCTTGACGAAGTCATCGACCCACGAGGGGTCGGCGAACCAGGTGCCCGTCATCATCATCAGGAAAGGAACGAGCCCGGCGTAACCGAGCTGGTGCGACAGGCGCTTGTTCAGGAAATGCGGGTTCATGCGTCGGCAGGAAATCGTCGGTGCGTCATTGTACGAGAACTGCGTTGCCGCACCGTGTCTCAGCGATGGCGCGCGATGAAGTCTTCGACGGCGGCGCTCAACGCTTCGGGCTGGTCGCGGTGCGGCGAATGGCCGCAGGCAGGGAGGGCCACCACCTCGGCGGCAGGCAGCCGGTCGCGAATGCCGGTCACCTGGCGAATCGTGCCGTACTCGTCATTTTCTCCCTGTACCGCGAGCAACGGGCAGCGTATCGCAGCCAGTTCCGCTTCGATGTTCCAGTCGCGGAAGGCGGGCGACAGCCAGATGTCATTCCAGCCGAAGAACGCCGAATCGACATCGTCGTGATAGTGCGCCAGGCGCTCGCGCAGTCCCTGCTCGAGGTAGGCGCGGCGTGCCGCGGCGATGTTCATGATGCTGATGTCCTCGACGACAATGTGCGGCGCGACCACGATCGCGCCGGCCAGCGCCTGCGGAAAGCTTGCTGCATGCAGCAGCGCGATCGAGCCGCCGTCGCTGTGCCCGAACAGCCACGGCCGCACGATGCCGAGCCGGTCGAGCAGAGCAGGCAGCAACTCGCGGGCCTGCCGGTGCATGAAATCCGGCGACCAGTACTCGTCGTGCGGACGTGGCGTCGAACGCCCGTAGCCGGGGCGCGAGTACACCAGCCCCCGAAAGCCGAGGCGATCGCACAGCCGGTCCGGATAGTCTTTCCACAGCGCGACCGATCCGAGTCCTTCGTGCAGGAATACCATCACCGGCGCATTCGGATCGTCGCTGCCGATCCGGCGGCATTCGATCTGCACCCGGCGTGCCGCAAGATCGAGTTCAATGCATTCGCTGCCGTTCGTTGCCATGCGTCAGTGATCCTGGCCTTCGCGAAGCTTGAAGCGCTGGATCTTGCCGGTCGCGGTCTTCGGCAACTCTTCGGTGAAGCGTATCTCGCGCGGGTATTTGTGCGGCGCCAGCCGGTTCTTCACGAAGGCTTTCAGTTCACCCTCCATCGCCGTGCCGGCGGCGCGCGCGTCGCGCAGCACCACGTAGGCGATGGTCTTCGTCAGGCCCTGCTCGTCAGACTTGCCGACCACTGCGCATTCCAGCACGGCTTCATGCCCGATCAGCGCCGACTCGACTTCGATCGGCGACACATACTGGCCGCTGACCTTCAGCATGTCGTCACTGCGTCCCGCATAGGTGAAGTAACCGTCCCAGTCGATCACGTACTTGTCGCCACTCTTCACCCATTCGCCCTGGAAAGTGGCGACGCTCTTTTCGCGGTTGGTCCAGTAGAGGTGGGCCGCGCTCGGGCCCTTGATGTACAGGTCGCCGACGTCGCCGGCCGGCACCGGCCGGCCGAGGTCGTCGCGCAATTCGACTTCATAGCCCGGCACCGGCGTGCCGGTGGTGCCGTAGCGGACTTTGCCGCTGCGGTTGGACAGGAAAATGTGCAGCATCTCGGTCGAGCCGAGTCCATCGAGGATGTCGCAACCGAAATGCGCGCTGAACTTTTCGCCGACCTCACGCGGCAGCGCTTCGCCGGCCGATGCACAGGTGCGCAGGCGGACCTGCTCGCGCGACGGCAGCGCATCGGATGCGAGCATCGCGACATACAGTGTCGGCACGCCGTAGAACACCGTCGGCTGGTGGCGCACCAGGCGGTCGAACACTGCGGGCGGCGTTGGCCGTTCGGCCATCAGGATCACGGTCGCGCCGACCGACAGCGGGAAGGTGAGCCCATTGCCGAGGCCGTACGCGAAGAACAGCTTCGCGGCGGAAAACACCACGTCGTCTTCGCGCAGGCCGAGCACGGGCTTGCCGTACAGCTCGGCGGTCCAGTACAGGTTTGCATGCGAATGTACCGCGCCCTTGGGCTGGCCGGTCGAGCCGCTCGAATACAGCCAGAAAGCGAACTGGTCTGCATGTGTGTCCGCCGCGTCGGCCAGAGGCTCGTGATCAAGCAGTGTTGCGAACGGCATGCCGGCATCGTCGGGTTGGCCCGAGATTGCCAGCGGGATCGTGCGGCCCGATTGCGCGAGCGCCTTTTGCACGGTCGGCAGCAGCAGATCGGAGACGATGATCAGCTTCGCGTCGCAGTGCGCGATCATGTACGCATAGTTATCCGACGGCAGCAGCGTATTGACCGGCACCGGCACCACGCCGGCGTACAGTGCGCCGAGGAAGGCGACCGGCAGGTCGATGGTGTCGAGCATGATCAGCAGCACACGCTGCTCCGGCCGCACGCCCTGCGCGAGCAGTCCGGCGGCAAAGCGGCGCACGCGTTCGTCCAGTTCGCCGTAGCTCAGTTCGCCGAGGTCGTCACGATAGGCGATTTTCGCGGCGCGCGCGCCGTTGAGCGCAAGCGCATGGCGAGCGAAATTGAAGCGCTCAGGCGGCGCCTTGCCTGCATGATGCATGGTTGTCTCCTCCTGCGGCGGCCTGTAGTGTTTTTTGTCTGGCCGCCGGTTGATATTCAGGCTGCGGCTCAATAGCCGTAGCCGGTACTTCCTTGTTTCATCAGTTCGAGCGCCGCGGCGGGGCCCTGCACCGCGCTGCGGCGGTGATAGAAGCCCAGCGCGCGCAGGCCGCCGAGCTCTTCGCCGCCACCGGCGCGGCCCGGGCCGCCGTGGATCGACGCAGGCATCACGTTGCCGTGGCCGGTCTGTGTCTTGCCGACTTCGGGGCTGACGAGGTGCACGCGACCGTGCGACGCTGTCAGTTCGTGTGCGAGGCGCGCCATCAGCGCGTTGTCGCCGCTGTACACCGACGCCACCAGCGAGCCGAGGCCGCGGTGCGCGATGTCGACCGCATGCGCGCTGTCGCGGTAGCCGATCAGGCAGGAAACCGGGCCGAACACTTCGTGCTCGTGCACCTTCGTCGCTGCATCGGCATCACGCACCGCCAGCAGGCTGGGGCCGGTGCAGGCTGATGCCGGTCCGGCGTCCAGCAGCGGCTGTGCATTGCCGTCGAACAGAACACTGGTTTCTCCCTTCAGCATCGCAAGGCCTTCCTGCACGCTGTCATATTGCGCGCGGCTGACCAGCGAGCCCATCGCGGTGTCGGGATGGCGCGGATCGCCGACGCGGATGGCGGCGAGCTTGCCCGCGACGGCTTCGCCGACCGCATGCAGGTAGCCGCGCGGCACCAGCGCGCGGCGCGGCGCGGTGCAGCGCTGTCCGCTCTTGATCGTGATGTCGCGGGCGAGGTTCTCGACGTACAGGTCGAATGCCGGCGTGCCCGGCGCGGCGTCTTCGCCGAGAATGGTGACGTTCAGGCTGTCGGCCTCGATATTCACGCGGACCGAGTCGCGCGCGACCGCGCGATGCGCGCGAATCGTCGCTGCGGTGTCGGCCGAGCCAGTGAAGGACAGCACGTCGAACGGCGTCAGCGCGTCGAGCAGGCCGGCCGAGCTGCCGCAGACGATGGACAGCGCGCCCGGCGGCAGGATGCCGGCGTCGATCACGTCCTTGACCATCTGATGGGTCAGCCAGGCGGTGACCGTTGCCGGCTTGATCACCACCGGCACGCCGGACAGCAGCGCGGGGCCGGCCTTCTCCCACAGGCCCCAGCTGGGGAAGTTGAAGGCGTTGATGAACAGCGCCAGGCCCTTCACCGGCACCATCAGGTGCTGCGACTG
>JACCEE011504147.1_pt1 | contig 25804 bp, 27 predicted proteins | sample 7449931 | NCBI WGS metagenome assembly JACCEE01 (sample SAMN15323457, study PRJNA562643) | freshwater metagenome | isolation source: river surface water | place: USA:Blue River Watershed | collected 2017-08-19 | reverse complement strand
GAACTTCTCCGTGTACCGGCAGACGGCCTCGTCGCCGTTCGTGCGGACATCCGCGAGGATCGCATTTACCGTCTCAATGATCGGACCGAGCTCCATCTTGCCACGCATCCCGAGCAGGTCGGACACAGCGCGCAGGTTATCGGAAGTTGCGTCGATGCGTTTACATCTCATACGGCACCTCCGGCAGTTGTTGGAGCTGCCTCGGCTGCGGCTTTTCGCGCGGCCAATGTCGTGCGGAGAGCCTCGAGCATCGGCAAGATCCGCTGTGCCTTCATCTTCATGGAGACGCGGTTGACGACGACGCGCGCCGAGATATCCGCGATGACCTCGAGCACATCCAGACCGTTCTCTTTGAGGGTCTGACCGGATTCGACGATATCGACAATGACCTCCGCCAGGCCGATCAGGGGCGCGAGCTCGACGGAGCCGTTGAGCTTGATGATCTCGACGCTCTCGCGCTTCGTTCCCTCGAAATAGGAACGGGTGATGTTCGGATATTTGGAGGCGACGCGCTTGTTGGGGATGCGGTCGAGGCGGCCCATCAGCGCAACCGGTCCGCAGACGCACATCCGGCAGGCACCGAAGCCTAAGTCGATGACCTCATACAGACCTCTGCCTTCTTCGAGGAGCGTGTCCTTGCCGACGACGCCGATATCCGCGGCGCCGTATTCGACATAGGTCGGGACGTCGGCAGGCTTGGCCATGATGAAGCGAAGCCCCGCCTTCTCGTCCACAAGAATCAATTTGCGCGACTTCTCCTTGGCGGCGCTGCAGTCGTAGCCCGACGCCTCGAGAAGTTCAATGGCCTGCTCGGCCAGACGCCCCTTCGACAGGGCGATTGTCAGATATTCCGTCATACATTCACCTCATCCATATTCTCATCACCACACTCGCAGGAGCTCTGGTTCAGGAAAATCACCTGCTCAACTTTTCGCGTATCCGCATAGAGCTCGAGCTCCTCTTCACTCTTCTTGTCGCAGTCGAGGATGACGCGCATCCCCTCGGCGCGAAGATCCTCCGCCATCGCGATCGCCAATTTGCGCATCCCCGGCTCGTCGCTATACCCGATCACGGCGTCCGCATAGGTCTGTTCATTCTCGGCACCTCTGCGGCGCAGAGCTGTCATACACAGGTTGACGCCGAGCGAGAAACCGACGGCTGTAAGGTCGCGGCCGAACGACGCGACCACCTGATCATACCGTCCGCCCGAGATGATCGGGAACCCGACCTCATAGGTGAATCCGCGAAAAATCATCCCCGTATAATAATCCAGACCCCGAAGCATTCCGAAATCAACCGAGACATATTTGAGATAATCATAGTCCTCCAGGACCTCAAAAATCTCGCGAACATTCGTAATGGCCGCCTTCGCACGCGCCCCGGTAACACGCGCCGCGAATCGGTCGAGCGCCTCATATGTCCCAAAAACCGACGGGCACATCAGAAGTGTCTCCCGGGCTTCCTTCGACAACCCTAAGCGCTCCGCCATCTTCTCGAGCGCAACCGTATCCTTCCTATCGATCTCACGCGAAATCTCGTCGGCATCCTCGGCACTTACCTTCCACTCCTCCATCAGGCCCTTGAAGAACTCGACCTGTCCGATCGATATCTGCAGGTCGGGAATTCCGATCTCCAACGCCGAAGCGATCGCGAGGGCTATGACCTCCGCATCCGCCCGGGCTGTCGACAGGCCCAAGAGCTCGACGCCGGCCTGGCAGAACTCGCGCTGGCGTCCTCCGCCCGACTCGCGAAAACGATACATATTCTCGATGTACGAGATCCGTATGGGCGCCGGAACATCGCGAAGCGTCGTCGCGACGAGGCGCGCGACGGGAATCGTCCCGTCATAGCGCAGGGCCAGAAGGCGTCCGTCACGGTCGCCGAGCTTGCACAGATCCTCCTGTGCGACAAAGCTTCCTTCCGAATAGGCGTCGTAGAATTCGAGACCCGGAGTCTCGATCTCCTGGTAGCCCCAGCTGTCGAAAAGCACCCGAAGCTTCTGCTCCGCGCGGCGCTTGGCCGAGCAGTCCTCCGCCAGAATATCTGTCACGCCGTCCGGCGTATGAAATCGATAGTTTCCCATAGGGTTTCCTCCAGTTTGTCTCCGAACTGCTTTGAGTCAGGAGAGAAGATTCGATGCGTTCTTTTGGTTTGGGCACTTTATCGCTTTACTTGGGTAAAGCGATAAAGTCATATGGATTATACCTGACAGAAATCAACTGTGTCAATTGCGTGCCGCAGAAAAAAATGATCATTTCACGCCTCATTCTTTGTCCAAAGTCACGAAACTGGTATCAGGGTCAAACACTCTACACATGAATAATATCGCACGAGGGGCTTAACGGCTACTTCTTTGTGGTTAGAAGAGCGCAGAAGATCTCGCGAAGTTGGTCGAGAACCGGATCATCATAATGGTGACAGAAGATTGAACCCATCACTGGGATCTTGTGATGCAGAGTATGGGCGAAACGGCAGGTTGTGGTACGTTCGCCCATAGAATCGAATCTCCAAACATGAGCCGGCTTGGAGGAGTATGGGCGAAACGACAGGTTATGGTGTTTTCGCCCATACAATCGAATCTCCAAACGCGAGCCGGCCTGGAGAATTATGGGCGAAACGGCAGGTTATGGTCCATTTCGCCCATAAAAGGCGAAGAGCGAGTATGGGCGAAATCGATGCCTGGGGTGCTTTTCGCCCATACAATCGAATCTCCAAACGCGAGCAGGCCTGGAGAATTATGGGCGAAACGGCAGGTTATGGTCCATTTCGCCCATAAATGGCGAAGCGCGAGTATGGGCGAAATCGATGCCTGAGGTGCTTTTCGCCCATAAAATCGAATCTCTAAACATGAGAAATTTTGGGAAAACGGTGGTTATCAATGATAAGAAATAACCATTATTTGTCATTGAGGAAGTATAAAAATCCGCCTACCCTCCAATTTTGGTGGTTATCATTGATAAGGAATCACATTTCCTCTCATTGAGGAAGTATAAATATCTACCTGCCTTCCGATTTTAGTGGTTATCATTGATAAGAATTAACGTTATTTGTCATTGAGGAAGTATAAAAATCCGCCTACCCTCCAATTTTAGTGGTTATCATTGATAAAGAATCACATTTCCTCTCATTGAGGAAGTATAAAAATCAGTCTGCCCTCAAATTTTAGTGGTTATCATTGACAAACAGTTCCCTCCAAACTCTCCCTACGAGAAGGAAGGTGCGCCGGGGCCGGCGCGGATTAATGATCGCGCCGCTGGCGGCGCTCCGATAAGTCTATCTTGCGCGCTTCCTATTTATAGAAGATGATTATATAGTATTCACACTATATAATTCGAAAATCCTCAAGCGATCCTCTGGAGGATTCATCAAGATGAGAAATCGAATTTCAAAACAGGCAATATCGCAGTTCTCCTCATCGCAATACTCTTGTCCCTCTTCTCCTGCAGCGCTGTCCGGATGCATCCGTAACACTTTCTGCAATCGAGGGAGGTGATACGATTCCACCAAATCAGGAATCAAGCGATGAACCGACCGCGGCTACCAGCGATGAACGAACCACTGCATCTCGCGATGAACCAACAACGGAAACGGGCGACGGTTCGGACAAGACCGTGATCACAATTTCCGGATGCGGCATCATTGAGGACCGAGATCGGAATATTCTTACCTGATGACGGCCTGCCGGGCTTATGAGGACGCGCATCCGGAAATCGATAACCAGATCAACTTATCCCGGAGAATCATTGGTCTGATCTGTCGGCAAAAGAGGAGGGTCTCGTATGAAAAAGAATACATTACTTATGTTTTGTCTTGCTTTTGTCCTGTTATTGGCGGGGTGCGGGAGTACTCCAACCTCGAGTGTAAAGATTAATTACGGCGAATCCGACATCTATACAGAAGCAGATATGAATGCTGCAATTGAGGTTATTAAGGCGAAAATAAACTCGATGGAGGGTATCAAACTCCATAGCCTTTCCTATTCATCTGACAATACTTGTAATACTGTTGATAATGTTGCCTGGATGATTGATTTGGCAGAAGCTAATGAGGAAAACGAGGTTTTCACTCAATGCATCATGTTTGAAAGCAGTTTTCGTTCGCCTGAGCAAGGCGGTGGAGCTTGGGCAGCCGACGAGGAATATACATGGTCGTGGTGGTTGGCCCGAAGCGAAGGCGGAGAGTGGAAACTGATGACTTGGGGATACTAACAGAACCGTAGGTGTATGCGAATCAACACATGTACTACCGGTACTGTTGAATCATTTATGCATGCTTTGCATTTACGGAAACACGATCTCCGCAGCCAATGCTTCTATTTCTTCCTCTGATAAATGTCCCATCAAGGTAGCTGAATACGGCGCTCCCATTTGCGCCGGATATGATTCCATGATCAGTCCGTCGAACTGAAACACGAACAAGTCTCCGACCTCATACGTGATTTCGTTGCCAAACACATCCTGCTTGGGCATAATTGCGAGATCTCCATGGTTTGTGGAATACTCGTTCCAGCCAAACAGGCAATATCCTTCTCTAACAACAGTCACAAAAAGAATAACCGATGAGTAGAGCAAGATAATCTTGCCATCTTCTACGTATGCGACAACAAACTCGGTTCCGCCGGCAAGAGGGACAGGCCACAATCTCAGGTTACCGGCCGTCTGCGGATCGCCCCAGCTCTTACTGAGAGTCTGTTCATCGACGTTTGTTGCCAACGCTTGCATTTCTTCCTCTGAGTACCGCAATACCGTCTCAAGATCCGGGACAGGTTTCGAGATCTCGCAAGCCGTACATGAACACAACGCAAGCACAAGTGCAAGAGTCAGGGATACCAGTTGTTTACATCTGTTCATACACACCTCCAATAAGCTTATACTCGAGATTCCGTCCGAGGGACGAATCATCCCTGATCCTTACTTTTACGCACTCTCCCCAGCAGCCAGACGTCGAGGTAACTGAGAATCCACGGAATCGATCCGAAATCGATAATGAACGCGAGCCACCACAGCGGCCAAATTGGTGTTAATAAAATAGCTCCGGCAAGTAAACCACCGCCGAGAAACGGTGTGTACGAGTGGTGCTCTTTCCGAAGAATCCCTCTGACGAGAATCATCCAGTTGATCACGGAAAGATAGAGCCCGAAACCTCCAATCAGGAATATAGCAAGTACCCGTATAGTGTCCATCACAATTCCCTCACGGCGCCTTCGAGAAATGCTGGTAGTCCTTCGACCCTTCCCAGTCGCCGCCCCACGAGAAGCCGTGCTCCAGAAGAAGCTTCGTGCAAAGGTCCTCGCCTGTCAGGTAGTACGGATTCTCGAGCGTCCGGTCCGCGTACTCTGCGCCCGACGGCGGATCGACGACCGTCTCCCCGTCCTTCTCATAGATCCATGGATTGTACAGCGGATTGATGTCGATCGCCATGCCGTACGCGTGCCGTGACAAGGTCGTCGTGTGGTTGACGATTCGGAAGTTGAAGGCTGACGTGTTGTTGTCCGCCATCGAGAGATTGTCGTCGCCGCCGTACTCATCGACCAGGACCATCTTCCCGATTGCGTATCGCGCGTCATATAATTCGCGAAAAATCTCCAGAACATCTTGCGCAATCGCCTCGTTCACCACGAGCTCGCCGACATAGGTGTACCCGTCCATTCCCGCATGTAAGACCCGGCAATACCGGAGCTCGTCCCGACCCACCGGGCAACCTTCTTTATACGAGACGCCATCCATCCGCGCGAAAACCTCGTCGCTGATCTCCTCCGCGAAAAAGCACGCGTCGACCGTCTCCGCCGGGAGCTCCATGTCGAATAGGCTCGTACCCGCAGGAAGCCTCTGGATCTCCTCCGGGGTAAACGGGGCCGCGGCAAGAAGGGTAGTTTCGGTCGGTATTGTAATCAAGGCAGAGTTATCTTGCATGGATGGGTTCTCCTCAGTGATTTGTGTCGGACCGAAGAATATATCTTTAATATCACCAATTGTTGGTTCATTTTGTGACGTCGAAGTCTCATTAGCTCGATTTTGTGTCGAAGATGGAGAAAACGGCAGTAGAGAGTCACACGAACTTATAGAAAAGCCAATGATGAGAATTGCAATTGCTGTCATTCTCCTTGTCATATGTATCCTCCACCGGGTCAATTCGCGAATGCAATACACATTGAAGGTCGCTGTTTCTATTGTACTTGAAGATCTGTTATTGGAGGAGTGTGAAGTCCCTTGTATATGTTAACAGCACTTTAAGTTAACAAAACTTTAACCATTGAGCGAAAACTAATAATTGTTCGGATTCAATAGCGTTGTATTGGCAAATATCGTTGACGTTGTTTTTTTTTGTGATATAAGATACATAATCTTGCAAATGCGCACAAAAAGCAAAGTCCTTAAATCGTCATTTCCTGACATCAGGCAATTTCTTCATGCCAACATATCTTCGTCTTCAACATGATGTGACAGAATTTATTCGTTGCTAAGTCCAATTGTTGTAAGGAGAAACATATGAATATACACACGAGAAAAACTATATGTCGCAGAACAATGGTTCTTCTATCTTGTTCTCTCATCAGTTTTGGTCTTCTCTTCACCCAGTCATCTGTTCTGAATGCGGCTTCAAACCGCGATTCAGCCGTAGCGTACATGCGTTCCTTGGCGACCATAATTTGGAAACCGAAAACCGAACTTAAAATTATTTTCAAATACAATCCTACGGAAACAAATACGTATCAAACGACAAAATCGTATCGTGGGATACCCTATTCTCAAGCCTATGTTACTCCGTATACATCAAACACCAGCATTAGTCCGTCTACAGGGTTCACTAACAAGCTGACCACTACAAACGGAGTAAAATACTTGTCGAACACATCGACAGGAAACGATTGTTGTGATTCTTTGTTAATGGCTTGGCGTTCTTGTGGTTTTTCAATAACTGGAATGACAGCTGATGATTGGTCCGCTGCAGAATTGGCTAGTACTGCTATTGCGAATCGACTTAATTCTTCAGGAATCAGGATGGCAGGCCCCTCTTGGTTTGGTACAGGAGCAGATCTTTCAACAGTTTTTTCTAAAACCTCATTAGAAAACGCAAGCCAAGCATACGAGATACTACAAGCCGGTGATGCACTAGTAAAGAGTAATCATGTCATGATGGTTGTCTCAGTCGATCAGTCATTAAACCGAGTAAAGATTATCGACCAGTACGGGTTCGGCATCACAAGTGGATCGACATTTAGTTCGTCATCATGGCGCGTAGATTCTTGGATCAGCTATGAAGATCTATACTATAGTTATTATTTGCCTGTAAGAATCTTCTAAATTATAATGAATCCGGGGGCTGGCAAGCATTGCGTCTCCGCTTGCCAGCCCCGCTTCATGAAGCAAGAGGGGCCTCTATGAACAAATGTTACCATCGCGCTGTGATCGTGATTCTGCTTGTTACTAGCATTCTTCTGTTCTGTGTTTCCTGCACTTTCAATCAAACCCTTGCTGATAATGTTTTTCATACAGATTACAATGTCTTCTCTTCAGCAGATTCAATAGAACTCGATTTCTCTCCCCTCTCCGGCATCGAGATTCTTGATGCTGCTTTATCAGGAGATGATATCGTAGTATTGACTTCATCAACAACAGGTTTCAATTTCCTTTTTTATTCTCAGAAGGGTGAACTCCTTAGGACTTCTGAATCTATTTCGCTTGCTGACGACGATCTGGTCTTCGAAATATATAGTCCGAATGAGAACACAGTTTGTCTTGCCACGGGAAAATATGCAATAATCGAAACACAAGACGGTTATCTTTTTCACGATATTGAGTTGCGCTCATTCGACAGAAATGGATCATTACAAAGTGACTCGGTAACCATTGAGCGGGATTTTGAAGCCAATGAACCAGGCGTCGCCTTCACTAAGGACGGGAACATTTACGTTGCTTGCGATACAAAGGTTTATTGCTATCGCAGGGATGGCTCATTGGTATACGAGAATGATTATGGCGTTGATGTTGACCTCTTCTTAATGAACAATCGTCCGGTTATATCTTCCTATAAGAAAATCCTCCCAGTAGCACAGTGGCAAACAAATCTCGGAGATGGGTATGAGGTTGAACCTTTATCGTCATTGACAAATGTTTCGAACGTGAATGGGCTCTTCCTTGCAAATTCTGCCGGTGTTTTCGCGTTCGATTTCAGTCGCAGGGAATCTGTCAAAATTATGTCTTGGAACGATACTAATCTCGGATCATCGACGGAAGTAATAAGAACGTACATATTATCGAATTCGGTATTTCTCGTACAAAGTTTGTCGTCTGATGGCAGCGATAAACTAACGATAATTCTTCCCTCGACGGAAAGCTCAGCTGGAGAGGTATCAGAAAGCAGTAATATAACTGAAATTACGATTGCCGGTTTTGGAATTTCCGATCATTCATATCTATCTTATGTCATTCAAACATACTGTGATAAACATCCTGATGTCAGTATCCAGATTCGTGATTACTTGGATGAGTATGGCGGAGAACGCGGGAAATCTCAGATGAGTATCGACATCTTAACCGATGACGCAGCAGATATTTATTATTATACTCCTTATGATTTCGAGATTGATGATCGTCTCGCATTTGTCGATTTGAAAACAATAACCTCAACTGACCCTACCTTCTCGAAAAATGACTTCTATTGGGACATTGTTGAGAGCACAGAGAAGGATGGACAACTTTTCCGATTCCCCCTGTGTTTTAGTGTTGCTGCTACGATAGGCCCCAAAAGCATTATTGGTGATATATCCGCTTGGACATTATCCGAATACATGAATTATGATGATTCGCTGCCTTCTGGATCTATTTTATACTCGGGAGGTCGACCGTCAGAAATTTTCTCTGACTATTTATCTTCTAACTACAGAGCTTTCATCGACCCACAGACTGGCACAATTGACTTCAGCACTTCTTTGTTTACAGATGCATTAGATTATGCAGAACGATTTTCTTTTTACGACGAGAAAACGAGAGAGCAGAAAATCAGCGAGGTAAATTGCTTAATTCATGCAAACATCTATGACTTCCCCTCTTATGTCGACGCAATTACGACTATGCATGAACCCTTTACCATTATTGGATATCCGGAGAATAACGGAGTGTTGAAAGCTAATCCGAACATGCTTCTCTCCCTGTCTTCGACGACAAAGAATCAAGATATCGCTTGGGACATACTAAAGTTTTGCCTTTCTGAAGAAATGCAGGTGATGACAGATCCGAATAGTGAGAGCGGTATATATGGCATCCCTCTAAATCGTAATGCACTTCAGGTGCAAATGGATGGTCTTCTCGAAAGAGCATCAGAAGATTCTCTTCTTACAGAGAGTAATTCGCAAGATTTTCTTCTCTGGCTCGATGACATTAGCGCGACCACAAGCTTCGATAAGTCCATATGGACCATCGTCCAAGAAGAAGCTCCCGCTTATTTTACGGGACAGAAAAGTGCCGAGGAACTTGCGGCAGTTCTTGAGAACCGTATCGGTCTTCTGCTGGCGGAACGAGGGGACTAATCGCATCTATCTATTAACACAAGATATGTTATACTTACCCCATTCGGAGGTATTTTCTTATGAATGAACTAGGTTATATCGTGACCAGCGCATGGACAATCTTTAACATCGCTTTATTAGGCTTGATTGTTTTCGCTCTTGTGATGCTCGCACGCTTCATTGATCGCATCACCAGGAGTCGTTCGTGATTCTTTTCGCGAATCTTCCCTGTTGACAATTTGTTTGTCGGCGAATAGAATGACCATAATTGAATATGTACCAAACTGATGAGCAAGAGGAGTAGGTACGATTCCTAGATCACAGAGAGTCGCAGGCGGTGGGATTGCGATATGGCGGAACGTAATGAATGGACTTGCGAGGGCGGCCCCAAAGGTTTATACCGAGTAGGCGTCGACGGGGATCTGGCCCGTTATCCGGCAGAGTCGCATGGTTGTGCGATAGGCGAGGGAGTCATCGCAGATGACTAACGCAAGGTGGTACCGCAGGAGTGTTTTTCGCTCTTGTCCCTGCATGAATGGCAGAGACAAGGGCTTTTTTGTATCTGCCGAAGAGTAGTAGAGAAATCGAAGAATCGGAAAGGCGGAGAATTTATGAAGATCACACACGCGATTAAGACGATGATCGACGGCAAGGATTTGACGGAGCAGGAGGCCTACGAGGCCATTGACCAGGTGATGTCGGGACAGGCGACGGACGCGCAGATCGCGGGTCTTCTTGTCGCGTTGCGCGTCAAGGGCGAAGCGGTCGCCGAGATCACGGGCGGCGCGAGAGCTCTTGCGGAGAAAGCGAACCGGATCCATCCGAAGGTTGACTTCTGTGTTGATCCTGTTGGCACCGGCGGTGACGGCACGAATACGTTCAATATCTCCTCGACGGCAGCGATCGTCGCGGCCGCGGCGGGCGCGAATGTCGCCAAGCACGGCAACCGTTCGGTCTCGAGCCGGTCGGGCAGCGCGGATTTCTATGAGTCGATCGGAATCAATATCGCCCTCTCCCCTCTGGCGGTCGAGCGTTCGATTGAAGAGACGGGCTTCGGCTTCATGTTCGCTCCGAATTTCCACCCGGCGATGCGTTTTGCCGGTCCTGTCCGCCGTCAACTCGGTGTCCGGAATATTTTCAATATACTCGGGCCTTTGTCCAATCCGGCGTCAGCGAACGCGCAGGTTCTTGGCGTCTACGATCAGGCAATCATGCCGTTTATCGCGAAAACCCTGCAAAATCTCGGAGAGAAACACTCGATGGTCGTTCACGGCTCCGACGGCTCCGACGAGATCACCAACGCCGGCGAGACCTATGTGCTCGAGGTCTTCCCCGATCACATCGACGAGTATACGATCACGCCGGAGCAGTTCGGTCTTCCCCGCTATACCTTAGATGACATCCAGGGCGGAACACCGGAAGAGAACGCGCAGATCTCCCTTCGCATCTTACAGGGCGAGAAGGGCCCGCACCGCGACATCGTCGTGTTGAATGCGGCCGCGACAATCTACGTCGGGCAGAAGGCGGCTTCGATGGCGGAGGCGATAACGATCGCCCAGGACGTGCTCGACAGTGGCAAGGCCATGCGTAAGCTCGACGAGATTCGGGAATTCACGAACAGAGACGAGATCAAGAATCTCGTATAAGGAGTATCAATCATGATAACGCATACGTTTGATAAGGCGGGTCTTTTCGAGAGAGCCGTGAAGACCGGAACCATTCTCGACCGGATTACGGCGAAGAAGTCGGAGCGGATTCTCGCACGCATGGAACATCACACGACGGAGGCGTTGTGCGAGCGGGCCTACGCGTCGCCGATTATCACGCGGTCTTTCGCGAAGGCCTTGCGAAAAAATCCGTTGAACATCATCGCGGAGGTCAAGAAGGCGTCGCCCTCGAAGGGAATCATCTGCGAGGAGTTCCGTCCGGCGGAGCAGGCGATTGCGTATGAGGCGGCCGGAGCGGCGGCGATCTCGGTGCTGACGGAACAGGATTTCTTCTTGGGAAGCGATTTTCATCTGACCGATATCGTGAACCAGGTGTCTCTCCCCGTCCTTCGCAAGGACTTCACGATCGATTACAGTCAGATTTATGAGGCGAGAATCCTGGGCGCGTCGTCGATCCTTCTGATCGCGGCGATCCTGACGGACGAGGCCCTGCATTCTTTTCGCGACTTGGCGACGGACTTGGGGCTCTCGGTCCTCTGCGAGGTTCATACGATGGACGAGCTGATGCGCGCGCTGTCGGTCGGTGCCGACATCATCGGAATCAATAACCGGGATCTGCATACGTTTCACGTCGACCTCTCTGTGACGGAGCGGTTGGCGCCGATGATCCCGCAGGGACGCACGATTGTCGCGGAGAGCGGCATTCATACGGCATCGGATCTGTCGCGCTGCTACCGGAGCGGGGCACACGCGGTTCTCGTCGGCGAGAGCCTGATGCGCGGGACAAGTGACGAGGGCGGCACGCTTACCGTGCAAGCTAAGATGAAGGAACTGTTGTCCGGAATTCCCGGGCAGATGTGATCAGCATAGATAAGGAAAGGATCGGTGGCAAGAATGCATAAAGGTAGATATGGCATATTCGGCGGACAATACGCGGCGGAGACGCTGATGTTGGCCTTAAGCGAATTGGAAGAGGCCTATGTAGAGGCGAAGAATGATCCTTCTTTCGAGAAGGAATTCCGACTGCTCCTCCGGGATTACGCGGGGCGGCCTTCCCTCCTTTACCACGCCGAGCGCCTCTCGAAGGATCTCGGATTCGATGTGTATCTGAAGCGCGAGGACCTGAATCATACGGGGTCTCACAAGATCAATAATGTGCTGGGCCAGGTGCTTCTCGCTCGACGCATGGGCAAGAAACGCGTGATCGCAGAGACGGGCGCCGGACAACACGGCGTCGCGACGGCTACGGCAGCGGCGCTTTTCGGGCTCGAGTGCGATGTATTCATGGGCATCGAAGACACGGTGCGGCAGTCGTTAAACGTCTATCGCATGGAGCTTCTCGGCGCGAAGGTGCATCCTGTCTCCGAGGGGACGGGCACGCTGAAGGACGCGACGAGTGAGGCGCTGCGCGAGTGGTCGCGCCGGGTCGAGGACACGTTTTACGTCATCGGATCGGTCGTCGGGCCGCATCCGTATCCGGAGATCGTGCGCGATCTGCAGCGGGTCATCGGCGACGAGATCAAGGAAGAGTTCCGAAGAAGATTCGACACACTGCCGACCGCGATCTTCGCTTGTGTCGGCGGCGGCAGCAACTCGATGGGCTCCTTCTTTCCGTTTCTGGAGGATGCGGACGTTCGTCTGATCGGCGCGGAAGCCGGAGGCGAGGGTGTCGAGACCGAGCGCCACGCGGCTACAGTCGCCAAAGGAACGACCGGCGTTTTTCACGGGATGAAGTCCATTTTCCTGCAGGATGACGAGGGGCAGATCATGCCCGTCTACTCGATCTCGGCGGGACTTGATTATCCGGGCGTCGGTCCGGAACACGCGCATCTGGCGACGATCGGACGCGCCGAGTACCTTCCGGTCACGGACGCGGAGGCGGTCGACGCTTTCGAGTATCTGTCGCGCATGGAAGGAATCATTCCGGCGATCGAGAGCTCGCACGCCGTCGCACTTCTTCGCAAGATGAAGGATGAGTTCCATCCCGGCGACCGCGTTGTCGTCACGCTCTCGGGGCGCGGCGATAAGGACGTAGAAGCCATCGGCCGCTATCGCGGCAAGATCGGTTGAGGAGGAGAGTATGAGTGTTACGACAAACCGCATTGATACACGCTTCGCACAGCTGCGAAGCAAAGACAAGAAGGCATTCATCCCGTTCATCACCGCGGGAGATCCCGATATCGACACGACCTATGAGATCGCAAAATCACTGATTACAAACGGCGCCGACCTGATCGAGTTCGGTGTCCCCTACTCGGATCCGTCTGCGGACGGTCCCGTGATCATGCGCGCGGACATCCGAGCCCTTGCCGCCGGCACTCGCCTCGCGGACGTCTTCTCCCTCTCTACGCGCATCACCGAAGAGTTCCCGGAGATACCGGTCGTTCTTCTGATGTACTTTAACTCCGTCTTCGTCTACGGCATCGAGCGCTTCTTTACCGCTTGTGAGAAGGCTGGGATCTCCGGCGTCATCCTTCCGGACCTTCCGCTCGAGGAACGCCAGGAGGCAGAGCCGGCAGCCCTCGCGCACGGCGTGTATCTGATCTCGATGGTCACCCCTGTGTCCGAAGAACGTACCGCCGTCATCGCGAACCAGGCCAAGGGCTTCCTGTACTGCGTCGCCTCTCTCGGTGTCACCGGTGAAAGAAGCTCGTATCAGACCGATTTCACCACGTATTTCGAGAAGCTGAACGCATTGACGGATCTTCCGAAATGCGTCGGCTTCGGCGTCTCCACCCCGGAGCAGAAGAAAGCTCTTGAGCCCCTTTGTGACGGTGTCATCGTCGGTTCGGCCATCGTCCGGCGCATCGAAGAAGGCATCGAGCAGGGCTTGTCCGGGCAAGAGCTCGCGCAGAAGATCGGCGCGTTTACAAGCACCTTCACGGAGGGCAACGTATGATTTATCCGTCTTACCAGGATTACCTCGTTCTCGCGAAAAGCACCCGCATCGTTCCCGTGATCCAGAAATTCAACGGCGACATGTTCACGCCGATCTCGGTCTTCCGACGCTTCGGTCTTCGCCCCTATTCCTTTCTCTTAGAGAGCGTAGTCAACGGTGAACGTTGGGCCCGTTACTCGATTATGGGGCGTAATCCCCTGCTCACCTTCTCGGTGAGCAAAGGGAAGACGACCTACCGCAAAGACGGGAAAGATTATCCGGCCGAGCTTCTCGGCGCGGACCCCGTGACGCAGATCAAGACGCTCGCGGCCCACTTCCAGGCCCCGAAATTCCCGTACGCCGATCATTTCTACTGCGGCCTCGTCGGTTTTTTCGGGTATGATTTCGTCCGCTACTCGGAGATCCTGCCGGACAACAATCCCGATCTTCTCGAGTTGCCGGACTGCTCCCTGATGGTTCCGGGCGAAGTGATTGTTTTCGATCATCTGAAGAACGAGTTGACGCTCATCGTCAATGTCGAATCTGACGGCGGCTCAGAGGCCTACTCGCGCGCGGCATTCCGTCTCGGGGAGATCAATGACGAACTGAATAAGGGCGAATCCCCCGCACCCTCCAAGGTCCATCCGGAGGATCTGCGCTTTGTCTCCGCCACCACCAAGGAAGAATACATGGCCTCCGTCGAGAAGGCAAAGGCCTATATCCGGGACGGCGATATCTTCCAGTGCGTGCCCTCGCAGCGGTTCTCCTCTGATTATCTTGGTGACCCCCTGCCGATTTACCGCGCGCTCAGAAACGTCAATCCGTCCCCCTACTTGTTCTACCTTCAGTTCGAAGAATCCGCAATCGTCGGCTCCTCGCCGGAAATGCTCGTCCGCGTGCAGGACGGCGTCATTGCGACCTGTCCGATTGCAGGCACACGTCCGCGCGGCAAGACCGAATCAGAGGATCTCGCCCTCGAGGCCGAGCTTCTCGCCGATGAGAAAGAGATCTCCGAACACTATATGCTGGTTGATCTCGCGCGCAACGATGTCGGCAAGGTCTCAGAGATCGGCACCGTCGTCGCGAAAAACATCGGGCACGTCGAACGCTACTCGCACGTCATGCATATCGTGACCAATGTCGAAGGTCAAATCTCCCCGAAATACACCCCGGTCGACGTCCTTTGCTCGATCCTTCCCGCCGGCACGCTGTCCGGCGCCCCGAAGGTCCGCGCGATGGAGATCATCGACGAATTAGAGCCCGTACGTCGCGGCCCTTATGGCGGCGCGGTTGGCTACATCGGCTTCGACGGCAATCTCGACACCTGCATCACCATCCGGTCCGCTGTCATCTGCGGCGGCAAGATCCATGTGCAGGCCGGCGCCGGCGTCGTTGCCGATTCCGATCCCGAGAAAGAATACCAGGAAAGCGTCAACAAAGCGCGCGCCCTCTTCGTCGCGCTCGAGAAAGCCGGTGAAATGCGATGATTCTCTTGATTGATAACTTCGATTCGTTCACCTATAACGTCTTCCAGCTGGCGGGCGGAATCAATCCCGACATCCGGGTCGTCCGCAACAACGCGATCACGATCGAGGAGATCGAGGCGCTGCCCGTCTCCCACATCATCATCTCGCCCGGCCCCGGGTTCCCCATAAGCGCCGGCATCTCGATTCCGGTGATCAAGCATTTCGCCGGCAAGATTCCCCTACTTGGCATCTGCCTCGGACATCAGAGCATTTTCGAGGCCTTCGGCGGAACAATTATTCATGCTCCGGAGCTCGTCCACGGGAAACGTCGCTCTGTGAATATTCGCAAGGATTCCTCCGGCAAGCCGGTTTGCCCGCTTTTCGAGGGACTGCCTGACTCGATCAACGTCGCACGGTATCACTCGCTCTGCGCGGATCCTTCGACCACGCCCGATGGCCTTCTGGTCACCGCAGATTCTCCCGATGAGACCGTCATGGGGCTGATGCACAAAGAATTCCCGGTCTACGGGGTTCAATTCCATCCCGAATCGATCCTGACCGAGTACGGCGACGTGATCATGCGAAACTTCCTCGCGATTAAGGTGTGACCGTAGACATCATTCAAGCACCCGAAAGACCGCCTCCCATTAAGGATCTCCGTGCTCTCAGAAGACGCGCGTCCCTCCGACGCTACTAATCGACACAACATGCGACCTTCCCGAGCCTAGCGTCGAATCGACGCCCTCGAGGAAGGTCGTTACACGTTCCTGCGGCACAAAGGCCTGGATCGTGCCGGCGAATCCGCCGCCGTGGACCCGGCAAGCTCCGGCCTCGCCCAGAAATCTCTTCGCGATCGCAAGAGTAATCGCCACCGCCTGGTGTTCCGGTCGATTCGGAGCGAGAACATTCTGAAGATATTGCCAGGATGAGTCTCCGGACGCATTTACCAACCGAAGAAATGCACGCACATCTCCCGCTCGCAGCGCTCCGACCGCTTGCTCCACGCGCTCCTCTTCGGCGAAAAAATGCATCGCGCGCAATACCGCGCGATCCCCGCAGGAAGCTCGCAAGGCCGGAATGTTCCGGTACAAATCCCCCTCATCAACTTCTCGAAGGAATTTCTTTCCGAAAAATGCCGCGATCTGCCCCATCTCCCGGGGAATTGCGGCATATTCATCCGTCAAATCCTGATGATCCGCCCCGATGTCGATAATGACGATCGCGTAGCCAAGAGACCCAAAATCAACCGGAAGGCGATCGATCCCCGTCTTCTCCGGATCGGCAAAATCCAAGGCAACCACACCGCCGATCGAACTGGACATCTGGTCCATCAACCCGCTCGGCTTCCCATAATACACATTCTCCGCAAACTGTCCGAATCGTGCGATCTGTTCGTCCGATACCCGGTCGGCCGCGTAATAATCATTCATGATCTGCCCAAGGAGCACTTCAAAAGCAGCCGAAGACGATAATCCGCTGCCGGGAAGCACCGTCGACGTCGTGCAGATATCGAGCCCGCAAAGCGCATATCCCTCATCGCGAAAACATGCCGCAACCCCGCGGACGAGGGCCCGGGCCGTATTCTTCTCCTCCGTGCGCACGTCGAGATCACGGATATCCACTTCGTCCGGCGCGAAACCTTCCGAGAATACGCGAATGACACCTTCGTCATTACCCGACACCGCGGCAATCGCGTCCATCGAGATCGCAGCCGCAAGCACCCGACCGCGTTGGTGATCCGTATGATTCCCGCAGATCTCCGTTCTTCCGGGCGCGCGAAAAAAACGCACCTCACCCTTTCCGGAAAACTGCCGGTCATAAAGATCCGCCAAATGCAGATATCGTTCCCTCGCCATCACTGCGCCGCCCTCGGCGGAACCGTATATCGCATCGAAAAGGTCCATCGCCTCTTCTTCCTGCATCTTGACATTCAAAGAATCACAAGCTCCCATAGGAAAGCCCTCCTTCGATCATTGCTATCATTATAGCCATCCTGCGCCTTCGAAATCGATACGTATCGCGCACTTTTCACGAAAAAAAGCGAAACCCTATTTATGATTGAATCTCCCTCAAAGAATCGTTACAATGAACCTATCCACAGGTTGAAAGGAGAGACGTATGAGCAAATTCGTTACGAAGAAAACCGAAACCGGCTACAAATTCGATCTCTATGCAAGCAACGGCCAGATTATCGCATCATCACAGGTCTACTCAACCGAGGCCTCCTGTCACGCCGGCATCGAGAGCGTTCGCAAGACCGCCCCAAGCGCCAATCTTGAGGACCAGACCGTCGACCCGATTGTCACCGCAACCAACCCCAAGTTCGAGCTCTATCTCGACAAAGCAGGTGAGTTCCGCTTCCGCCTCAAGGCAAGAAACGGCGAGATCATCGCCACATCCGAAGGCTATAAGGCCAAGGCCTTCTGCCAGAACGGAATCGAGAGCGTCCGCAAGAACGCCCCTGACGCCTCCGTCGAATAAATCACAAGGAGAACCAACATGGATATCAGTGCCAAGATCAACGAAATTGCCGACAAGGTCAAGAACGATAAAGACTTCGCCGCGAAGTTCACCAAAGATCCTATTAAAGCGGTCGAGTCCATCCTCGGCATCGATCTTCCTGACGATCAGATCAACCCCCTCATCGAAGGAGTCAAAGCCAAAGTCGCCGCCGGAAACCTCGGCGATGCCCTCGGAGGCCTGCCCAAGCTTTTCTGATACTTCTCCACCAAGCGAACACGTGCATTCGAACACGAAACACTGTCTGGATCTGCAAGCTTTGCGATTCCAGACAGTGTTTTTATGTACTGGGTGAGGACATAGGTCGCGTACAAGAAGTCTCAGCCCTTACTAGGCATACAATGAATGACGACATGACTCTGCTTATTTCCCTATGAATATACAAACATTCGCCTCCCAGGCGATTCATTTCAACAAGCTTCAGCCTCATATCGACTACGAGCTTGTCACCTTGCACAAATTTTAGAAAGATTTCTTGCGAATATCACAAATATCTTGTAAAATGCCTTTTGGTGTCTTTTCGCGCCGAAAAAACAGAAAAAGAAGGTATACATGAGAAAGATCGCACTACTTACGACCATACTACTTGTCCTCACACTAACCGCCTGTACCTCAACGGCAACGACAGACAAACTCTCAAACAACAGCGAGGCATCTGCCGGTACAACAACGATGATGACCGAGACCTCCGCATCCGAGATATCTGACGAAACATCCGTCGCGGCCACCGACGCACCCACTGGGTCCGCGATTTCAACAGCCGACGTCACGTTCGAATTCGACTTGGAATTTGAGACATATCCGGCACCCGAGACTTATGTGACCGTGTATGGCGAACTCTTCCGTCGTGGTACGGTTATAATTCCAAGCAATCCTGACGCGCAAGACCAAATCAACGCGACAATGTCCGAGGTTTACGATCGCCATTCCGCCGATTTCGCCGCGATCAAAGATCTGGCCATGGCTGCCTTTGCGGACCAAGGCGAAGCTCTGTTTAACGAATCCTTCCACTTCGCCGCCAACGCCAGTTTTCAGGGCACAATCATCAACGACCGTCTGATTTCCTTCGACCTCTATCGAACCACGACCACAGAGAAAGATATTTTCCATAGCAGGATCGAAGAATACACCTTCGATGTGGCCACCGGAAAACTCCTCACACTCGATGATCTCTTCACCGATATCGAAGCAGCAAAGCCCATCCTTTTCGAGAAATTTCTCGTCGACGCAGCCGACGAAGATGTCACCTACTCCGGCGATCTCGAAACCCTTCTTCCCGAAAAATTCGACAACTCGTCATGGTCCTTCTATTCCAATGATAACGGAATTCATTTCAGCATCATCTATCAGCAAGACGACATATCCGCCGACAACGATGCCTGCATAGACTTCAGCATTTCCGTTAAAGACCTAGCCCCCTACCTGACCGACTACGCGAAAACCCTCTTCCCCGAGGCATAAAGCCGGCCGGAATCCGCAAACACTGCCTGAATCTGCGAATCGCGATTCAGGCAGTGTTTTTGCGCCGAAAGAGATCTGGCGTTCACAAATATAAATCAACGAAAAGAACAACAGACCCGATTACAGGAAGATCGAGAAAACGTGTGGAAAAATTAACTAACAAAGGAAAACCTCCGGTTCCCGCAAACCATATCATAGCGACAAGGTCGGAGGCGGGTTCGTAGAGGTGATTGTTTCCGATATTGACCAGCTTACGTACTCCAGCAGTTCATAATGTATTAATTTTGCACCGTTGTCTAATGTATTTCAGTTTATGTAGTGTCACTTTTATCAATCTGGTTGATTTGGTATGTAATGCATTGTTCTAGATATCGCAAGTTTCACCATTTAGTCAATATAAACCCATCTCATCGAAAATTCAGAGTGCATGAATTTGTCTGGAATGCGGTTCGAAAGCTGTAGAAATCGCGCAACGCCTCTGGTGCGCGAACTACCGATTCCCGCAAACTATATCATAGCGACGACGACCTTCGTTGCGGAGCGATTCGAATCCCGTAGGGATGAGTGCTCCGCAACAAGGTAGGAGGAGCGAGTGCTTCGCAACAAGGGCAGAGTCGCACCGCAGAACATCTCTTGACACGTAGATCGCGAACTACCAGTTCTCGCAAACCAATGACTAGATTCGTAGACTTAGTTGCGAAGCGATTCGAAGACCTTTAGGTCTGAGTGCTTCGCAACAAGTCTACGAATCTATTTATGATATGACTCCCCACCCCTAATCTTAAACGCCCGATAACACTGCTCCAGCAGAATGAGACGGGTCATCTGATGCGTGAACGTCATAGGCGACAGACAGATCCGTTTATCGGCACGTGCCAAGACCTGCGGATCAAAGCCGTTTGAGCCCGCGATGACAAAGGTAACACTGGCTCCGCCCTTTTCGAGCGAGCGAATCAATTCACGAGAGAATTCAATGGAATCGAGTAGCTGCCCATGCAGGTCCATCGCGACGACATAGGCGCCGTCGCGAATCGCTCCGAGGATTTTCTCGCCTTCGCGCCGAAGAGCTGTCTCGATCGGAAGAGAATCGGGTGCGTCGGGTACTTCGATCATTTCGACATCGCAATACTTTTCGAGACGCTTCTTATATTCCGCAATGCCGTCTGCGAGCCACTTCTCGCGAATCTTACCGGCGGCGACGATGCGGAGTCTCATAGAAGATCCTCTATGCGAAAATTCTCATGTACCCGGGGAACGATCGGCTCGTCATCGTCGGTCTCCGCGACAGCGAGAACAACCGGGGTCGAGGGGGTATAGCGGTTCGCCACATACAGGTGATAATGTACGTCGGGCTTCAGATCCATCAGATCGAAGGCCGCCGTGATTTCACGGTGCGCGGTGGACGGCGTATTGTTCTCCTGGCTCAGGTGGCCGAGGATGAAGTGACGGGTTCCGTTATTGTAGAGATATTTGACCGCCTCGGCACAGTCCCGATTGCATAAGTGTCCGGACTTGCCGTCGACACGCTTCTTAAGCATCCAAGGATAGGGGCCGGTCCACAGCATCTCGTAATCGTAGTTCGACTCGAGGAGTATCGCGTCACATCCGGCAAGAGCCGACTTGACTTCGTCACTGAAATACCCGAGGTCCGTGGCGATCGCCATACTCGCGCGCGAGGAGGCGATCCGGTATCCGACGGAGCCTTTGGCATCATGCGGCGTAGCGAAAGGAAAGATCTCCAGGCGTCCGATCGAAAAGGACTGCCCGGGTTCGATCACATGGTCCAGTTCCGGCGCGTGCGGTTTCTTCTCGAAGGAGTGAATCCCATGCCACGTCGATTTCGTCGCGTAAATCGGAATATTGAACTTGCGCACGAAAACATCCAGACCGCGTATGTGGTCGCTATGATCATGTGTGATCAATATTGCGTCCAAATGAGCCGGATTCTGACCGACCTGCTCCAGTGCGCTGACGATCGATTTGGTCGTACAGCCTGCATCGACGAGAATTCGCGTCGATCCAAACTGTACAAATATCGAGTTTCCGCTGCTTCCGCTGTACAGCGGGATCATCTGAATGGAATTATTCACCTTAATCCTCAACTCTTCTGTCAGAATTGCATGTTGTCAATCAGGATGCGATCCTGTTCTTGATCCTCATATCGCTCGATACGTGCGCCGAGCGCCGTAAGTTTCTCGACAATGCGCTCGTAACCGCGCTCAATTCGATGTGCTTCACTGATCTCTGTCACGCCCTCGGCGGCCAGTCCGGCAAGAACCATCGCCGCACCAGCGCGAAGATCCATCGCGGAAACGCTCGATCCGTTGAGCTGCGTCGGTCCCGACACCAATGCGACGCGATCGATGACCGAAATATCCGCGCCCATCGTCTGTAATTCCGTGACATATTGAAAACGATTATCCCAGACGTTCTCATACATGCGCGAGAGTCCGCTGGCCATGCAAAGAAGAACCGTGGTCTGCGGTTGCAGATCTGTCGGGAAACCGGGATACGGCATCGTCTTGAAATTGACGGGAGATATCGTCGTCTCATCGTCAATCGCGACGCGGATCGAATCGTCATGTTCTTCAATCGTATATCCCATCTCAACAAGCTTGGCGGAAAGCGGTTCCATGTGCTTGGGAATCAGGTTCTTCACAAGTACGTCACCGCGCGTTACGGCAGCGGCAATCATGTACGTGCCGGCCTCGATCTGATCCGGAATGATGGAATAGGAGAACCCGCCCGGGAGAATCGGAACGCCCTTGATACGGATCGTATCCGTACCGGCGCCTTTGATATTCGCTCCCATCGCGTTCAGGAAGTTGGCAACGTCAACAATATGCGGTTCCTTGGCGGCATTTTCGAGAACGGTCAGACCTTCTGCCTTCGTCGCGGCCAACATGATATTAATCGTCGCGCCTACGCTGACAACATCGAGAAAAATATGCGCTCCCGCAAGGCGGTTCGCCACAATGCGAATTACACCGTTTCTGATATCCGACAGTTCGGTGCCCTTGGCACCCATTTTCGCGAAACCCTTCAGATGAAGGTCGATCGGGCGCGTTCCGAAATTACATCCGCCCGGCATATGCATCGTCGCTTTCTTCGAGCGCGCGAGCAAGGCGCCAAGCAGATAATAAGAAGCGCGAATATTCTTGACCTTCTCGTGCGTCGCTTCATGCGTATTGATGGTGGTCGGGTCGATTTTGAACATTCCGTTGCCGAGAGGTGTGATGATCGCACCGAGCGTCTCGCAAATCTCCAGCATCGCGCGAACGTCCGCGATATCCGGAACATTCTCCAGAATACACGGACCGTCGAGCATCATGGATGCAGCGAGAATTCCGAGAACGGCATTCTTGCTGCCGCTGACGCTGACCTCACCCTTGAGCTTTGTTCCCCCGTTGATTCGATAGTGTGGCATGTGCCTTCCCCCTAAGATTTTCTAATTCCATCTGGTTACTGCCTTTGTCCGAGACACGGACCTCGGGCGAAGTGTTTACGTGTGATTTTCTCGGAGCCGCAGCGGATGCCTGCTTAGCCGTTCGTGACGGCGCTGCGGTCGCCGCGGCTACGGTGGACGGCGGAGTGCCCCGGTAGGGCTTGTCCGAGCTCGTCTTCAACTCGCCGGTCGATTCCATTGCCGCTCTCCGAACGGCAGACCGGGGAATATCCTGTTCGACTTCCCGCGGTTGTGTCGCCGCTCTGCGCGGATGCGGTTCAGGACGAATGACATCCGATGAAGCCCTGACACGACTGTGCGATTTCACGGGTTCCGAATCGGCAATCTCCTTGACGGCATGCGTTCTTCTCGCAGCCTCATATCGGGCGGGTAGCATCTCCGAAGGAGCCACAATCCGATAATCCGGTTCGAAATCTTCCGGCTCCGTAAGAAGGAATGAGAGTAACTCCTCCACCTGCTCCGTAGATAATTGACTCAGATCATTGACGGGAATATCAATATCCGTCACCGCGGCGAAAAGATACGCCGCCGCGTTCTCATAAACAATCTCTCTTCGCGGTGATCCGTCGAAAAAAGCCGTCAATGTCTCGCGGTATGTCTTCTCTGCCTTCGGAATGGTAACGACAAATTCGGTCCCCTTGCCGATGCTGCTGGCGACCGAAATTGTTCCGCCCTGAATTTCTGTCAATTCCTTCGCGATGGATAGGCCCAGACCGGTTCCGCCATATTTTCGCGAACCGGTCGAGTCGACGCGATAAAAGCGATGAAACAACCGTGGAAGATTATCCTTGGCGACGCCCATACCGTTATCGGCAACCTTCATGGAGATATAATCGTTGGTCAACTGGATCGAAACGCTGACATATCCGCGGTGATCCGTGTACTTGATCCCGTTCGATACAAGATTCGTCAGGATGCGGTCAATAGCCGACGCGTCGCCGAATACCGGCGGAATCATCGACAAGACAGAGGATTCGAGCTGAATCTCCTTCTCGATCGCCTGAACCTGCATACGGTTCACGACCTGACGCATGACGGAGACAATGTCATATTGTCCCATCTTCGGGCGAATTCCGCGGCTGTCGATCGAGGACAGAAGAAGCAAGTCCTGAACGAGAGAGTCCATACGAACGGCGTCGTCGTGAATTCTCGTCACATAGGTACGCACTTCTTCCTGAGCCATTCCGCCCAATCCCCAGTCAAGCAAGGTTTCCGAATATCCGGAGATTGTGGTAAGCGGTGTCTTCAACTCATGGGAAACATTCGCGACAAAGTCTTTGCGCTGCTTCTCCTCACGCTCCTGTTCAGTGATATCCTGAATGATGATGATCCAGCCGGGTTTGCGGTTCTCCGCCAACTGTGATTGCGTCAAGCGCAAACGTACGATCCTCTCACCGACATGTACGACGCCCGTGATATTCGGTGTCTGGAGAACGAGGGCTGCCTTAATTCCGTTATCATTGCCATATCGGGCGAGAAAGTTCTGAAGCGTCGCCGGCAAATCGGACGTATCCAGAATCGCATGCGCGGACGGATTCTCCGAAATCAATCGTCCGTCACCGCCATAGGCAAGGATACCGACCTCGAGTTCACGCAGAATCGTCTCGGAAGCGCCCTTCTCCTGCTCAAAATTCGCAACAAGCGTCTTTAAGCGTTTGTCTGCCTGCGTATTGGAGAATCTGGTCTTCAATGAAGAATATAAAAATCCAAGAAGAAGGCCGACAAAAATGCCGACCAACAAAAGCGCCATCGCCGGAAGAATCTCGCCCATTACCAGCGAAATATTATTGTTTTCCGACGCCACCGCCGGGAGTTGAAATGCCAAGAAAATCGACATCCTTATCTCTCAGGCCTGACTCTTATCAAAGTAGTAGCCGACTCCTCGCTTTGTCAGAATATAGCGATAATTGTTCTGATCCGGCTCCAGCTTCTCACGAGTTCTTCGTACCGTAACATCAACGGTGCGTACATCGCCGTAATACTCATAGCCCCAGACCTTCTCCAGAAGAGTCTCGCGCGAAAAAACCTGACCGGCATTTTGCGCCAGAAAGCGGACCAGCTCAAACTCACGCAGCGTGAGTTCCAATACCTTGCCGCCTCTTCTGACCTGGTAAGCATCCATATCGATCTCGAGCTCGCCAAACACCAGTGACTTGCCCGTATCGGCCGCCTCTGTCTCCGCAAGACTCATGCGTCGCAACTGCGCCTTCACGCGCGCAAGAACTTCACGCACGCTGAAAGGCTTCGTGATATAGTCATCCGCTCCGAGCTCAAGACCCAGAACCTTATCAATCTCTTCGCTCTTTGCAGTCAACATCAGAATCGGAATATTGGTCTGAAGTCTGAGCTTCCTGCAGACATCAAATCCGTCCATACGCGGAAGCATACAGTCGAGAAGAATAAGATCCGGCTTCATGGACAAGCCCATCTCCAAACCGGTAGCTCCGTCCGAAGCGGAAAAAGTCGTATAACCCTCGCGTTCCAGATTAGCCTTCAGAATATCGACAATATTCGGCTCGTCGTCCACAATCAGGATCTTAGCGCTCATATATGATTCTCCCGTCTACCATGGATTCGCCGGTCTGCGAGAAGCATCCGGTAGGAAACCGTTTGTTACAAAACAGTTAGTGTAATTATACCATTTATCTACGATTTGCAACGTTCTCAAGAAAAAAAAGAAAGCCTTCAGCTTTTGTACTGAAGGCTTTCATAAAATCCGGCGACGATCTATCTTTCCGGGCCGTTACCAGCCAAGTATTGTCGACACACGAGAGCTTAACTACTGTGTTCGGGATGGGAACAGGTGTGGCCTCTCGGTAATTATCACCGGAATGGTTG
>JACCEE012363554.1_pt1 | contig 25812 bp, 20 predicted proteins | sample 7449931 | NCBI WGS metagenome assembly JACCEE01 (sample SAMN15323457, study PRJNA562643) | freshwater metagenome | isolation source: river surface water | place: USA:Blue River Watershed | collected 2017-08-19 | reverse complement strand
AAGACCTCAATATATGCAGGTTACCCATGGTTAGACAAAAACCTTCGCGACACATTGATTGCAGCTCCGGGATTAACCTATTATGCAGATGGAGATTTAGACACTTTTAGAGCTGTTATAGATACAATTGTAAAACATGAGGCAGATAAGTTGACAGGAGATACAATTCAGCCCGATGTGTCATTATGGTTCTTTTGGACACTTCAACAATATGCAAAAGCCTGTGGAAACAGTGCCGAAGTGTGGAAGAGATATAAAAATATTATGAAAGCAGTTCTAGGTTCGTATTGCGATTGCTCAAGAAATAGAGTAACAATGCATGAAACTGGGTTGCTTTGGGCAGAAGAGCCTGGTAAGGCTTTAAGCTGGATGGATGCATATGTGGGAGGAAAACCAGTTACAGAAAGGGCAGGATACCAGGTAGAGTTAAACTCTTTGTGGTACAACGCAATCTGCTTTATCATCGAACTTGCAGAGGCGGCAGCTGATACTAAGACAGTAAATAATTGGATTTGGGTAAAGAAGGCTATCGAGAAAAATTTCTCGAAAGCTTTTTGGATAGAGTCGCAAGAGACCCTCGCTGATTATGTAGGTCCTGAGGGTCAAAATAGATTCTGCAGGCCTAATCAGATGTTTACATGTGCATTCGACTACTCACCAATATCGGATGAGCATAAAGCAAAGATTCTCCAGAATGTTACCAAAGAGCTATTAACATCTCGTGGACTTAGAACATTATCACCAATGAACCCTAGCTATAAATCGGAGTATGATGGAGACCAAACTTCACGTGATTTAGCGTACCATCAAGGCACAACGAGAGTCTGGCTGTTAGGCTTCTACATTGAGGCATCATTAAAGCTCTATGGAAAGAGTTTTATAAGAAAGGCTGAAGAGTTGGTACAGGCGTTCGAAGAGGATATGAATGTACATTGTATCGGCTCTATCTCTGAGGTTTACGATGGAGACCCTCCTCATCAACCGCATGGATGCCCGTCATATTCAAATAGTGTGGCAGAGATCCTGAGATCAATCAAATTAATTGAACAATATAAAAACTTGGTGCTATGAAGGTATTGATGTTTGGATGGGAATTCCCTCCGCATATCTCTGGAGGACTGGGAACGGCTTGCTATGGACTTACAAAAGGGTTGGCCAACCAAGGAGTTGAAGTACTTTTTGTTATGCCTTCTGCATCGGGTGACGAAGATAAAAGTGCCGCAGAAATCATAAATGCAAGTGATGTTGCAGTTTCTGAGAGTTGTAAAAATGTTAAAGAGTTTTTAGATAAAGTACAATTTCTCAGAATAGGGGCAAATCTTGTTCCATACGTTGATCCAGAGCTTTTTACCGACATGGTGGAGCAAAATATGAAGGGGCAGATTACTGATTACAAAATGCATTTTGGACAAAAATTTCAGTTTTCTGGCAAGTACGGTAAAAACCTCATGGAGGAGGTGGTGCGTTATGCAATGGTTGCGGGAGAGATTGCTCTTAGACACAATTTCGAAGTCATCCATGCACACGACTGGTTGACCTATCTTGCTGGTATTGCTGCCAAAAGATTGACAGGGAAACCATTAGTAGTCCATGTACATGCTACTGAGTTTGATAGGAGTGGAGAAAACGTAAATACAGAGGTGTACGATATAGAGAAGATGGGAATGAAAGAGGCAGATGTAGTAGTGGCAGTAAGTAATCTGACAAGAAATATCGTAATCACAAAATATGGTATCAGCCCCTCTAAAGTTGTGACAGTGCATAATGCCGTAGATTTTGACGGATTCAAAGAGCTGAATGTCGATAGAGGAACTAAAGACAAAATTGTGACTTTCCTGGGAAGGATTACCTTCCAAAAAGGTCCTGAATATTTTATTGAAGCTGCTGCCAAAGTATTGAAACGCTACCCTAATGCGCGATTTGTGATGGCAGGAAGCGGAGACCTTCTCAATAAGTCTATAAGACGGGTAGCGAGATTAGGAATTGCAGACCGATTCCACTTTACAGGATTCCTCAGAGGCGACGACGTAAAGAAGATGTTTGCTCACTCCGATGTCTATGTAATGCCTTCAGTTTCTGAGCCATTTGGTATCTCACCATTAGAGGCTATGAGGGCAAACGTACCTACGATTATCTCAAAACAGTCTGGAGTTGCCGAAGTGTTACACCATGCGATTAAAGTTGACTTTTGGGATATTGATGCAATGGCCGACGCCATTTACGCTTTGCTAGCCTATCCATCTATCTCCGAAATGGTAGTAAGATGCGGGTTAGACGAAGTTAATGCCCTTAAATGGGATAATGCCGCACTGCAAATTAAGAACATATACGCGAAAGCTGTAAAAAGAAAGTAAAGATTGAGTTATGAAGAAGACAATTTGTTTCTATTTTCAGGTACATCAGCCCGACAGACTGAGGCAGTACAGGTTTTTTGATATCGGAAAAGAGTCTTATTACTACGATGACTTTGCCAATAAGACAATTCTCAGAAGAGTTGCCGACAAATGTTATCTTCCAGCAAATAGGCTCATGCTCGACCTGATCGAAAAGCATAAAGGTGCTTTCAGAATTTCATACTCTATCTCGAAAGTAGCTTTAGATCAATTTGAAAGATACTATCCTGAGGTTATAGACTCATTTAAAAAACTTGCAGATACAGGTTGTGTTGAATTTTTAGCTGAGACATGCGCACATTCACTTGCATCGCTTGTCTCTCCAAATGAGTTCAAAGCACAGGTAAAGATGCATAACGATACAATAGAACGCCTCTTTGGATTAAAACCAAAGGTTTTCAGAAATACAGAGCTCATCTATTCCGACGAAATAGGGGCAATGGTAGCAGATATGGGCTATTTGGGAATGTTGACAGAGGGAGCTAAGCATATATTAGGATGGAAAAGTCCTAACTATCTGTATACAAATGCAATTAATCCTAGGCTTAAACTTCTTTTGAAGAACTTTACACTTAGTGATGATATTGCTTTCCGTTTTTCAGATAAAAGTTGGGCACATTGGCCATTAAGTTCCGAAAAATATACAACGTGGATTTCACAAGCACTTGAAAAAGATGAAATTGTTAATCTATTTATGGATTACGAGACATTTGGAGAGCACCAAAGTGCTACAACTGGAATCTTTGAATTCATGAAACATCTACCTCAATCAATCATAAATAATACTGAATTTGAATTTCTAACCCCTTCGCAAGTAGTTGCAAAACACCAGCCAGTTGCACCACTTCACGTCCCTTATGCAATCTCTTGGGCAGATGAAGAGCGAGATACAAGTGCCTGGTTGGGAAATGAACTTCAAAATGAGGCATTCAATAAGCTATACTCTGTAGAAAATAAGGTAAATAGCTCAAATGATAAGACTCTACTCTCGGATTTCCGCCGACTTCAGGAGAGTGACCATTTTTATTACATGTGCACAAAATTTTTCTCTGATGGTGCCGTACATAAATATTTTAATCCTTATGAAACTCCATATGAAGCATTTATAAATTATATGAATGTTTTAAGTGATTTTATGATTAGAGTAGAAAGGGGAGAAAATAGCAATAATTTAAAAAGTATTATTAATATTGCGACCGAAAACCAAAAAAACGACGAAAAAAAGGAGAAAAGGAAAGCAACCGAAAGTAGTAGTAAAAAGCCTGTAAATCAATTGAAAAAGAGAGATACTAAGAAGTAGTTTTTACAGGCAGCAAAGTAATTAAAAATAGCAAAAAACCTATGTCTGTAAACAAAATTCAACAACCCGACTATTTGTTCGAAGTAAGCTGGGAGGTTTGCAACAAGATCGGTGGGATTCACACCGTAGTTGCCACAAAGGCACTGAATCTTGCAAAAGATCTTGAAAACCGACATATTTTAATAGGCCCCGATGTCTGGCGCGATACCGCCCAGAATCCAGAATTCACAGAAGATCATACCTTATTCAGGACTTGGAGAGGTAGGGCATCCGAAGAGGGGCTAAGGGTAAGGGTTGGAAGATGGAATGTTGTAGGAGAGCCAATTGCAATCCTCGTCGATTTCAGCAACTTTATCTCAAAGAAAGATGAGATTCTTACCGATTTCTGGAAAAAATTCACACTAGACTCTTTGAGTGGTCAATGGGACTATGTAGAGTCAGTACTTTTCGGCTATGCTGCTGGAAAGGTTATCGAAAGTTTTATTCATTACAATGTTGCTCCAGGAAAAAAATCAGTTGTTCAATTCCATGAATGGATGACTGGATCTGGATTATTGTATCTTAAAGACAAAAAAGTACCTGTAGGAAAGGTATTTACAACTCACGCAACTGTAATAGGAAGATGTCTTGCAGGAAATAATTTACCGCTTTATGGTAAACTGCAAGAGTATAAATCTGATGACAAAGCAAGAGAGTTCAATGTAATGGCAAAACACTCATTGGAGAAGGTCTCAGCTTTGAATTCCGACGTCTTTACAACAGTTAGCGAAATTACCGCTAATGAATGTAAATATCTTATTGGCAAAGATGTAGATATAATTACCCCAAATGGTTTTGAGGAGAATTTTATCCCAGATGGTGCCGATTTAGAATCTGATGAAAGAGAGGCAAGAGCAGCCATGATCAATATGGCAGCTGTAATGTCAGGAACAAAAGTATCTGAGAATGCTCTTATAATCGGCACAGGTGGCCGTTATGAATATAAGAATAAAGGTATAGATGTGTTCTTGGACTCTTTAGCCGATCTCAAGAATAGTAACCGTCTCGAAAGAGAGGTACTTGCATTCCTGTTTATACCTGCAGGACATAATGGACCTGACAAAGAGCTTCTGAATAAGCTAAAAAATGGTTCAAATTACAAGACAAACTCAACTCATTATCTGCACGAAGCAGATTACGACAGAATAAACAACAGGTTAAAAGAGTTAAATCTTTTCAACAAGGAGGGAGACAAGGTAAAAGTCTTCTTTGTACCAAGCTATCTTAACGGAAATGACGGTGTCTTTAATATGACATACTACCGTCTTCTCACCGGGCTGGATCTTTCTGTGTTCCCATCTTATTATGAGCCATGGGGCTATACACCTCTCGAAAGTCTTGCCTTTGCCGTGCCTACCGTAACAACTTCGCTTGCGGGTTTTGGCAGCTGGATACAAACGCACTGCACCACCGACCATCCTGCCGCTGAGGTAGTTGAAAGAGATGAAGACAATTATGGCCGCGTAGTTTCATCTATCGTTTCAAAAATCATTGAAATTTCGAAACTAGACGAACAAAAAAGAAACATCTACAAGCAAAACGCCAGAGAGGTATCTAAGATTGCACTCTGGGACAACCTGATAATTTATTACAGGCAGGCATACGATGCCGCAATTCGTAAAATTGTACAACAAAAAGGAGATTTAAAAGTGATACTGGAAGATAAAGAGCACATCAGCAATATCAAAGATATTAACAAGCCAAACTGGGCAAGAGTACTAATCAGCAAACAATTGCCGCAGAGGCTTCAGCATCTTGACACATTGTCAAAAAACCTTTGGTGGTGCTGGAACCAAGAAGCTATAGAACTATTCGAATCAATTGATCATAAATTATGGGAAGAGAGCAAAGGAAATCCAATTCTTATGCTCGATAAAATCACTCTCAAGAGATACCAAGAGCTCGAGGCTAACAACGACTTCTTAAGGAAACTTGATTCTGTATACGCAAGTTTTGAGACTTATATGTCTGAAAAAGATAAAATGCAAGGACCTAAAGTAGCTTACTTTAGTATGGAATACGGCTTAGATAAATCATTAAAGATCTATTCTGGCGGTTTGGGAATCCTTGCTGGTGATTATTTAAAAGAGTCAAGTGACAAAATGGTTCCAATCACTGGTGTTGGACTACTTTACAGATATGGCTACTTTACACAAAAACTCTCTTCACATGGAGATCAAGTTGCTCAATATGATGCACAAGATTTCATGAAGATACCTGTAACTCCAGTTAGAGATGAAGAGGGAAATTGGGTAACAATAAGTATCGCTCTTCCAGGCAGAAACATGTATGCTCGCCTTTGGAGAGTAGATATCGGACGCACAGAATTGATTCTGATGGATACCGATTTCGAAGATAACTTACCAGAAGATAGAGCAGTAACACACCATCTTTATGGAGGAGACTGGGAAAACAGACTAAAACAAGAGCTGCTATTGGGAATCGGAGGTATTCGTGCTTTAAGAACTCTTAAAAAAGAGGCAGAAATTTATCATTGCAACGAAGGACACGCTGCGTTTATTGGTTTAGAGAGACTTAGAGAGTATATTGCAGAGGAGAATCTAACATTTGGAGAGGCTGTAGAGGCTGTTAGGTCATCTTCTCTATTTACAACGCACACACCTGTTCCAGCTGGTCACGACTCATTCTCCGAAGATCTACTCAGAGGATATATGTCTCACTATCCAAATAGATTAAAGATTACTTGGGAGGGAATGATGGCATTAGGAAAGATCCATGCCAACGATCCAGAAGAGAAATTCTCAATGAGTATTCTTGCTGCAAATATGTCGCAGGAGATCAATGGTGTTAGCTGGTTACATGGTAAAGTTAGCCAAGACATTTTAGCTCCAATGTGGCCTGGTTATTTACCAGAAGAGCTAAACGTAAGTTATGTAACTAACGGTGTCCACTATCCAACATGGACAGCACCAGAATGGAAAGAGATTCATTCAGAGGTGTTTGGAGCTGACTTTGCTTCGCATCACTATGATAAAAAATGTTTTGAAGGGATTTATGATGTTGAAGACGAGAGAATTTGGGCAGTTCGTAGTAAATTAAGAACTAAACTTATTGAGGCAGTTAAAGAGTCTCTCTCCGATCCAGAAGCTACCACACACTATGCTCCTCATCACATTGTAGCAATCAAAGAGGCACTTCGCGACGATATCTTAACAATCGGATTTGCAAGACGCTTTGCAACATATAAAAGAGCACATCTGCTTTTCAAAAACCTAGACCGTCTGAACCAAATTGTAAACAATCCAGAAATGCCTGTACAGTTCCTGTTTGCAGGTAAGGCTCACCCAGCAGATAAAGCCGGACAAGAGTTAATCAAGAGAATTGTTGAAGTTTCATTGATGCCTGAGTTTATTGGAAAGATTGTGTTCATCCCAGGATATGATATGACCATTGCACGAAAAATGGTTCAAGGAGTTGATATTTGGATGAATACTCCAACTCGTCCACTCGAAGCATCGGGAACAAGCGGCGAAAAGGCAGTAATGAATGGAGTTATGCACTTCTCTGTACTAGACGGATGGTGGGTAGAGGGATACAAAGAGGGTGCTGGTTGGGCATTACCAATGAACAACACATACTCCGACACTGAGTTCCAAGACGAATTAGATGCAGCAACAATCTACAACATGCTCGAAAACGATATCGCACCTGTATTCTATAATGTAGATTCAAACGGACTATCTTCGGAGTGGATTGAGATTATCAAGAATACAATTGCCCATGTTGCAGCTAATTTCACTACCAACAGAATGTTGAACGACTATCAAGTTCAGTATTATGAACCAATGTCTGTTCGTCATCATAACGTAGTTCAAAATGATTATGCTATGGCTCGTGAACTTGCATTTTGGAAGAAGAAAGTTAGAAGAGAGTGGCCATTAATCGAAGTTCGTTCGTATAGCAAACTCGATAATGCAAAATCCGAGATGGTACTTGGAAATGACTACACAGCAGAAGTTGAACTATATCTAGGTGAACTATCTCCAGAAGATATTGGAGTTGAGATCTTGATAGCGGAACAAAATAATGATAACAGAATGGTAATCAAAGAGAGATTTGACTTTGTTCCTGTTAGCATTGAAAACTCAGTAGCAAAATATACATGTAACATAAAACCAGAGACAGCTGGTTTGTATAATGTTGCAGCAAGAATTTATCCTAAAAATCCACACTTGCCTCATAGACAAGATTTTGATTTAGTCAAATGGTTGTAGCAACTACAGGTTTTTTCGACGGTGTACACAGAGGTCATCAAGCCGTTTTGAATATAGTGACAGACTTGGCTCGTGAAAACGAGTGCAAGTCTGTTGTTTTCACATTTTGGCCACACCCTCGCACAGTTTTGCAGCAAGATGCAGCAAAATTTAGACTACTTACATCTATCGAAGAGAAAAAAAGACTAATTTTATCCCTTGGAATTGATTCTGTTGAGGTATTGACTTTCGATAAACAATTTGCCAACCACACAACCGAAGAGTTTTATCAAGATATCCTCATCAACCGTTTTGGAATTACGCATCTAGTTATTGGTTACGACCACAGAGTTGGAAGAGATTTGTCTCAAACTCAAGAGCAGATGATAGAGATTGCAAATGGCTTAGGAATCAAGACCTATAGAGTAGGTGAATTTGCAGAGGAAGAGATTATAGTTAGCTCAACAAAGATTCGTGACTATATTTCGAAGGGTGAGATAAGTAAGGCAAACCATTTCTTAGGATATAGATATGGTCTAGAAGGTGTAGTTGTCGAAGGTCAGAGAATTGGTAGAACAATAGGTTTTCCGACTGCAAATATTAGATTGTACGAGCCCCTAAAAATGTTACCAGCCGATGGCGTATATGCTGTTTGGGCAGAGTCATCGGGTAGAGTTTTTAGAGGAATCACTAATATTGGCACCAGACCTACTATTGCAGCAGGAAACGAAAGAACAATAGAGACTCATCTTCTCGATTTTGAGGAGGATATATATGGACTAAGTCTTAAAATTGAGTTTGTTTGTAAAATGAGAGATGAGCAAGCATTTGCCTCGATTTCGGATTTGAGAGATCAACTTCTCAAAGACAAAGAGAGGGCAATGACTATTCTTGATTTGAACAACATTGTTTTAAGATAAAAACTTTAAAAGTATGGAAGGAATTATTATTTCGATCGTAATAGCGATTGTCGGTCTTTTTTTACAAAACAGATCAGAAAAAAACAAAAAAGCTGCGCGTGAGAGAGCCGCAAGGGAGAATAATACAATGAAACCTTCCCAAATCGTAGAAGAAGAAGAAGAGTACGACGAGTTATCGGAGTATAAAAACGCATTTAAAGACATTTTTGGTTTTAGTACCCAAGAGCCAGAAGTTGTAGAGAGCAATGAGATAAAAGAGGGTAAAGTCTTTAATAATGAGGGACAAACTCCGCTTGTCACCAACTATTATCAAGAGCCTGTAGCTCAAGAGAGAGTAGTAGAGGGTGATATTGCAGAGAGATCTGTAGCAGATATAAACTTTGGAGATGACCTATCTATCAATATGGAGTACTCTTATGAAGATGGTAAAAATGACGTTGCTGAAAAGCTTCATAATATTGATCCTAAGATGCTTGTGCTGTATTCTGAGATAATGAAGCCAAAATTTCAAGCGTAATTCTGTTATTTAGAAATAAATTATTATCTTTGTGTCAAAGAGTCCTGTACCGCAGGATTCTTTTTAATTTTTTATATTATGTCAAAAATTCACTATTTAACCTCAGAAGGTTTGGAAAAACTAAAAGCTGACCATCAGCATTTAGTTTCAGTTGAACGCCCTGCCATCTCAAAACAGATTGCGGAAGCAAGAGATAAGGGGGATTTGTCGGAAAATGCAGAATATGATGCAGCCAAAGAGGCGCAAGGTCTTCTGGAATTGAAGATATCAAAGCTGGAAGACATGATTGCAAACGCAAGAATTATCGACGAATCAAGAATCAATACAGAGCATATTCAAATTATGAATAAGGTTAAGTTGTTGAATTTAAACAACAACACTTCGGTAGAGTATACTCTGGTTGGTGAAACAGAGGCTAACCTAAGAGAGGGTAAGCTAGCAGCTGCAACTCCGATAGGAAAAGCTTTAATTGGCAAAAAGAAGGGAGACGTCGTTGAGGTGATTGTCCCTTCTGGTAAGATCAGATTTGAAGTTCTAGAAATTTCTAAGTAGATCCGGATTATGGCATCAATTTTTACAAGAATCGTTAATGGAGAGATTCCTTGCTATAAAGTTGCTGAGGATGACAAATACTTCGCTTTCTTAGATATCAACCCAATGACAAAAGGTCATACGCTTGTGATACCAAAACGCGAAGAGGATTATATTTTCGATCTCCAAGCAGAAGAGCTATCAGGTCTCTTCTTGTTTGCACAAAAAATTGCTGTCGCAATTAAAGACGCCGTTCCTTGTACAAGGGTCGGCGTTGCCGTTTTAGGACTAGAGGTTCCTCATGCACATGTACACTTAGTGCCAATCGTTACTGAGAAGGATATGAATTTCTCTAATCCAAAACTAAAACTCTCACCCGAAGAGATGATCTCAATTGCTGAGTCAATCGCATCAAAGATAAAATAGACAACAAATCAATCAGATCATTAAGAGTATAGACAAGATCTTAAACTGATATAAAAAGATATAAACCTAAAACTTAAAAAACTTACAAAGACCTATGAACAAGTTATTTACCTTGATTATTTCTGTACTGGTCCTAGCTTCTTGTAATCAGAACAAAGCAGTTATCGAAGCAAATATAGAGGGTGCAGCCGAGAAGGAGTTTGTAATTAAAAAACTAAATATCAACAAACAAGAGATTGTTGACACCATCAAGACAGATGCCTCTGGCTACTTCAAATTCAAAGCAGATGTTATCAAAGGCAATCCAGATTTCTTCTATATCTATAACGGAGACAAAAAATTGGCTTCTATTATACTTAATGGGGGAGAAAAGGTAAAACTAAAACTTGACACTTTAGGAAATAATCTCTCTGTTGAGGGATACGAAGAGGCAGTTAAATTAGCCGAATCTGAAAAAACTTTTACAAACGCAGTTAAAAAGTTCGACTCTTTAGCAGTTGTATTCACAAATGCTAAGGCATCTGGTGATACTGCAGCGGAGAGAGCAGCCAATTTAAAACTTGGTTCTCTATATGTGAAATACAAACAAGCAGCTATAAAATCGCTTTATCAAAATCCAAAATCGATTACAAACGTATATCTACTATATCAAAAATTCCCTGGTGAACTTCCTGTCTTTGGAAGTAATATGGATGGACTTCTTTTCAAAAGAGTTTACGACTCATTAGCTGTTGTCTATCCTGAGTCAAAATATCTTCCAATGCTAAAGAAAGAGTCGGAAGATAGACAAAAGTACAACGATATGGCATTTAAGATGATGGGAGCTACTGAGACTAGTTTTCCTGACATTCAACTACCAGATATCAATGGAAAATATCGCTCTTTAACCGATCTTAAAGGAAAGGTAATTCTACTCTCATTCTGGACAGTTTCTGATGTTAAACAAAAGATGTACAATAAAGAGCTTGTAGATATATATCAAAAATATAGCGCTAAAGGATTTGAAATCTATCAAGTCGCAGTAGATGAGGATAAGACTGAGTGGGGAAGAACAGTGTTGACCCAAAAGCTACCTTGGATCAGCCTATGCGATGGTCTAGGAGTTCAATCACCTGCAGTTATTACCTACAACATTACAAAAGTTCCAACAACTTTCTTGATAGACAAGAGTGGAAATATTGTAGCAAAAGACATTTTTGGATCAGCATTAGATTCAAAAGTAGCATCGATTCTTTAAAATAATTTAAAAAATAACAAAGGGGTTACAAATTTATTTTTTGTAGCCCCTTTATTTTATAGGATTTATTATAATTCTATATATTTCAATATTGTATTAGTCTAATATTTAGTGTTTTAAATATTCTCATTAGGCAATTCTGTGTTCTTCAAAACTATTAATGGTATTTTTTTCATAATTAAATCAATTGGTTATGAATTATTTATACTTTTAAAATAAAAATCAGTAAATTGTTAAAAATTTAATGTCTTTATTATGAAGTATTTGTACAAATTTATAACTCTTTTGTGCTTTATATCATCTACTTATTATTCACCAGCTTCCGCTCAAACGGGATTAGCATTAAAATATGTTCCCGACGCCCAGAAAGGTATTGCAACTGCATTAAGCAAATTAGGAAGTTGTTATGAGTATGGATATGGAGTCAATGTTGATTTAAATATTGCTTTAGAGTACTATAAAGAGGCTGCATTTAGGATGGACCCTTTTGCAATTTTTAGAATTGGATATTTTTACCAAAATGGACTCGGAGGTTTGTTAAAAGACAATCAGTGGGCTTTTAAATATTATTTTAGAGCATATCTATTAGGTTCTTGTGATGCAATGTATAGACTTGCCGCTTTTTATGAAAAGGGAGAGGTGTGTTCTAAAAATCTAGAACAAGCAGCAATGTTGTACTATTTAAGTGGCTCTTCAATGAAAGATGCAAAGAGATGTGAGAGTTTATTAAGTAAAGATAGTATCAATGAGCCAACAAAATATTCTGAAGCTTATCTAAAATACTCAAAAGATCCTTATAATAATTCTAAAGCAATGTATTTACTAAGCCAGGTTTATAAATATGGTGATTCTGTCTTTAAAAAAGATGAGAATTTATGGAAACTATGGTTAGAAAAATCAGCATGTAATGAATTTGCACCAGCAATGGCAGAATTGGGAGAACAATATATGAAAGAAGAGCGCTATAGTGATGCTGTTAAATGGCTTAATAAAGCTAGTGTTAATGGAGATCAGAAAAGTATGAGCAATTTAGCTTTTATTTACTCTTTGAAAATTCCTGGAATTTCTGCTACTGATGAATTAATTGTTGATTTATACATCACTGCTGGAGAGTTCAACACAATAAGGAAGCATTATAATAAATTGAGTAATGTTTCAGATAATCAATTTAAAGCAAGACAAATTGAAATGTATAAACTTTTAAATGGATTAGAAATAAAACAATCTCCAAATACAGCCACTCCAATAAATACATATAAAGAACCAGTTAACAATAATCCGAAGAGTTCAAAGATGGTTAACTGTACTCATTGTAATGGTAGCGGTAAAGTATGTGAAGTAAAAAGTGTTCCTACTTATGGAACACAAAGTAAAGTTAAGACTCGTTGCAAATACTGTTCTGAATTATTGGACCATGGTATTGTACATACTCAGAAACAGTGCCCTTACTGTCAAGGAAAAGGTTATAAAGTAATTTACTAAAAGAATTTCTTTTTACTAGTGCCTGCTACGAAGTCTTTGAGATAGAAAGGCTCGAAGTAGGCCGTATCTACAAATTCACCTTTAAGATATTTTGCTAGCGCGGGGAGAATCATTCCCGACGCTAGTGCTTTTACAGGGGAGTAGTGCGCATTCGGATGTGTAATCACATCCTTAATTTTCATGGCACCTTCGCCAGCGAACAATACCGATCCCAAACTAAGTTCATTGGAAAAGCTTTCGCTATCTACCACTTCTGCTGTTGTTTCAGAGATAGTCGATAGGTCGGAAGAGGCTCTAAAGCAATAGACCTCCATTCGACGAGCATCAATCATAGGAATAATTGTATGAGGAACAGCTAAAGCACATTCATTTGTTTTAGAGGCTAGTTGGGCAATCAAAAGAAGCGAACTGACCGCTATAAGTGGTTTGTTTGCACCGTAGCAGAGCCCTTTTGCTGCAGAGACCCCAACCCTTAAACCTGTATAGGAGCCAGGTCCTTCACTCACAACAACGGCATCACAGTCATTGACTGTAGTGCCGTTGTTAATAAGGATATCTTGTATCATTTTACCGATTTTGGCAGCCTGGGCTCTTGGTTCCGAAGATACCAACTCATCAATGAGTCTATCTCCTTTGCTAATGGCCACAGAACATGTATCGGTACTTGTTTCAATAAGTAATAGTACTGGTTCTTTTGTCATCAAGAATTATGTTTATGGGCTATCTACTTCTCGCCCTCTTTTGTCTCTTTATCGTTTTTACCATTCTTGCCATCTTTCTTCTCTTGTTCTACAAGAGTCTTGTCTTTAAGCGTTTTACTGATAGCACTGTATGGTCCTGTAATTACGATATCATTCTCTTTAAGTCCACTTAAAACCTCAATATAGTTCAAGTCTTGAATACCAGTTGTGATTCTTCTAACCTCAACCTTATTCTCTTTACCTAGAACAAATACCTGCTCAATAGCATCATTTCCAGTAAGAGTCTTTTTAAGCGAATCGCTTAAAAGATCGGTACGAGTTGTGATTGCTTGAAGAGGAACAGCAATTACACCTGCTCTTCTGTTTGTCTGAATAGAGACAGAGGCAGACATACCTGGACGGAAAGGATTTGTTCCTAATTTGATAAGGTCACTATAAGATTCTGGAAGAACAAAAATCTTCACTTCGAAGTTTGTTACTTGATCTACAGCTGAGCTAAGATTTTTAGCAGAGTTAGCAATTTGAGTAACTAGACCCTTAAACTTTCTATTTGGATATGCATCAACTTCAATTGTAGCTGTGTCATTTTGTTTAATACGAATGATATCATTTTCATTCACATCAACAAGAACCTCCATCTCCTCGAAATTAGCAATGCGAAGCATTTCAGTACCTGCCATTTGGCTTGTACCTACAACACGTTCACCCTTCTCAACATTGAGTTTAGAAACAACGCCATCCATTGGAGCGTAGATAGTAGTTTTGTATAAGTTTTCCTGAGCCTCTTTCAATCCAGCAGATGCGCTCTTAACATTAAACTCTGCACCTTTCAGTTGCTCTTTGGCAACCTCATACTGTGACAGGAAGTTTTCGTAATCTGCTTCCGAAATAGCTTTTTGCTCATAAAGTAATTTATTTCTCTTGTATGCAAGCTCTATCTGATTTAGAGATGCCTTTTGCTGAGTATATTGAGCACGGGTTGCATTAAGCGAAGCCTCAGCTCTGTCGCGCATAGACAAATAAACATCTTGCTTAATCTTAATGATTAGCTGACCCTTTTTAACTCTGTCGCCCTCTTTCACATTAAGCTCTACAATCTCTCCCGAAACGTCGGGACTTATCTTAACCTCAACAACTGGCTTTATCTTGCCGTTTGCAGGAATAACTTCAACAATGTCTTTCTTTACAATTGTCTCTGTAGTTACGGTAGTCGCTTTTTTACCTTTGAGCGAGCTGACAACTATCAGAACGATAATTAACCCGATAATTATAAAAATTACCCATTTAAGTTTTTTATTGATACTCATTTTGCTTAGATTTTTCGTGAGAGTTGAATTTATAGTGAAATAGGTTTGCCTTTGTAGAAATCAAGAACCTTCATCTGGAAGAGGAGCTGGTATTTTGACTGAAGAAGATCAGATTGAGCTTTGAATAGATTTGTTTTTGCTACAGTATAATCTGTTGCATTAGCAGCACCAACGTCAAATTTTTGTTGAACATATCTGAAAGACTCCTCCATAGCTTTTACATTTTCTGCAGATGCCTTCATCTGAGCATATTGCGAAGAGGCATCATTAACTACCTGCTGAATCTCTTTGTAAAGAGCTTGTTGAGTGTTTTTAAGATCAATTTCATATTTGATTATGTCAAGTTTTGCATTCTTTACACCAGTCTTGATTGAAAACGAAGTAAAGATTGGAACAGACAAACTGAACCCAATTGAAGGGTTACGGTTGTCCTTTAGTTGTTGGAAGAATGCGTCACTACGGCTGTCGCTGTAGTTTGTTCCATAACCAGCCGAGAAGGATAGAGTAGGAAGGTGCCTGCCTTGAGCGAGCTTCAGTTGTATTTTTGAACTCGTGTGCGAAAGTTCGGCGCTTTTAATCTGAGGTAGACCTAATGCGGCAGTATAGATGTTTTCAACAGACTCTCCCATAAACGACAAATTGTCGAGATTTACAGATGGAACTGCAATATCGAAATCGTTATCTCCAGGAAGATCTAAAAGCTGTTTTAGTGAGAGCAGGTTTGCTCTAAGTTGATTCTCTGCATTTACAACTTGTACTTTCTCTCTTGCAAGTTGAGCAGTAATCTCAAGGTATGGTCCATACGCTTGACTTCCAGCATCAACTAACTTTTTGCTTCTGTCTGCCTGTGCTTGAACAGACGACAGACTACTTTTAGCACTTGCGAGAATATCACGAGACAATAAGACCTGTAAGAACGATCTTGAAATCTCAAGTGAGATATCATTCTTCATTTTAATTGCATTTTGCATCGCAATCTCGTAGAAGACCTCTTTATTTTTAAGATCATTAACCTTCTTATTTCCCTCGAAAATATCAACAGATGCTCTTACTGACATTCCAGAGCTTTGGCTAAGCTTGTTTTCTATAATTTCAAGTGTCTGCATATTAACAGAGCGACCCCAGTTCATATTATGACTTATCGAACCGCTAACAGTAGGAGCAAAGGCATACTTTGCCTGAACAGCATTGTTCTTGCTCTGTTCAATGGCAAGTACTTGCTGTTTTATCCTTAAATTGTTTTCCCACGCATATCTGATGCACTCTTCGAGAGTCCATCTCTTTTGTCCACTTAAAGTAAGTGGTAAAATAAGAAGCAGAAAAACAGGGAGTTTGTGTATTAATTTCATATAAATTAGTGTATATGTTCATCCATCTTTACAAAGTTATACAAAAAATGACACAACCTCCCAAATTCTACATGTTTATAAATGATTATTTATAAATGATCATCGTCTCTTTTTGCATATTATAGAGGTTATTGCTTAGGAACTTGAAGGCACGACAGATTTTTTTCAATCCATATCCCATTCCAAGTCCAACATAACCAGCAAGAGTTTTATCAAAATCCTCACCACCTCTCACTAAAACCATCTCCTGTTCCGACATTGCAGCCAGAGATACCAGAGCCGAATCATACGTTCTCATCTATGCAGCCTCCCATCCTTTTTTGAAACCATCTCTGAAACTAGGCCAATACTTCTCTGCCTTGTCGATGATGTCAATTACTCTTTCAACAAATTCCAGCGCTTTCTTCCAGTTAAAGCCGCCGGAGATCTTCATCTCCTCCTCACTGAGCGGAACTAATCCCGCCATTTTCAATTTGCTCTCTTCCATCTTGTTGAATTATTTAATTGTTTCTGCTGAATTGGCGTGCAGAATTACGCCACCGCCGTGCACTGCGGATTTTAGATATCTATGAACTTATTTCATCTCTCTAAGAACTAAGCGAATCTAAGTCTATTACGTTGTCTGCTATACTCTTGTGCGCAGGATTGTGGGTTATCAATATAATTGTCCTCCCCATCTCTTTTAGAGATTTTAACCTGCTAATAATAAGATCGGAACTCTCCTGGTCTATCGATGCCGTTGGCTCATCGAAAATCATAATTGAAGGATAGTGGTAGAGTAAACGAGCAATTGCAACTCTCTGCTGCTGACCCCTCGATAATGATTTTCCACTCTCACCCAGCAAGTCTAAATAGCCATTAGGGCGTCTATTATAGATCTCTCCTAAATTTAAAAAGTTAATAATCATCTCAATATCATCAATCTTATCAACGAAATCCTTATTGGTGATATTGTCAATTATTGATCCTGAGAACAGTGACGGCTCTTGTGTGACACACCCAATCTGAGTACGCCATTTGAAAAGATTCATGTTTTCTATATTTGTAAAGTCGATATTTATTGAGCCCTTCGTTGGTTTCAAATCTCTCATTAGCAAAGAGGCAATTGTACTTTTACCTGAACCACTCTTACCCATGATAACCGTAATCTGATTTGCTTTGATCTTAAAGTTCAGATTCTTCAAAATTGTTGGGTGACCTGGATAGGAGAACTCAACATTTTCGAAAGAGAGATACATGAACTCTTCGAAATTTTTATCGATTCCAACAGTCACATCTTCGCTATCTAAATCGGTAATTTCAAATAGTCTGTCTGCAGAAATCAAACCCTCGCGAATCTCCTTTGCAGAGCCCGTAAGCGAGTTAAGAGGCGAGACAAAAAAGGAGATCAGTGTCATGATTGCAATCATCTCTCCTTGAGTGATTTCGCCATTAATTACCATTAAAGCTCCACCACACATTACAAGTAAAGTTAGAGTACCTGTAACCATCTCCGACGATATCGCCGATATTGCTGAGATCAGCACACTCTTTCCCATCTTTTCATTGATTTTGCGAATAATCTTGGCAGACTCCATTATGAATGTAGATTGCTGACAATAATGCTTTATAACAGTCATGTTTTTTATCCCTTCGATGACATGACTCTCGAATTTTGCACCCTCTTCGGCCAACTGACGTAATGGTAGCTTGGAAACATTATCTGTAATCCAGTAAATCATCACAAACAGAGGTATAAAGAGACCTACAAGCAGTGCCGCACCAGGGCTGACAATGGCAACAGCAGCCATCGCTATCAGCAGTGATAAAAATGCAAGCAAGAGAGAGATTGTCAAGTCATTTAACATACTTCTTACTTTGATTGCATCGGATATTCTTGAACTGATCTCCCCACTTTTTCGGTTGAGATAAAAATTAGTTGGAAGGACAGTTAATTTGCTAATAAAGCTAATGATAAGGGTGCGATCCATTGAGATTGCGCTCACCAACGAGACATTTGTTCTAAGGTAGATCATTAATCCTTTGATAATTAGGATTAAGAACATAACTACAGCTATAATCCCTATCATCGTTTGATCGCGATTTGGGATTGCAGAGTCTATAAGAATCTTTACAAATAATGAGACGATTGCAGATAGTCCAATATAGACTATTGAATAAAAAGCTGCAAGAGACAATTGACGTCTATGGCTCACCATTAGTTCGAGCAGATATTCAAATTTACTTCTGCCACTCTGCTGGGTATTGTAGTGTGATGATGGTTCCAGCACGACAACGCAACCTGACCATAAATCTGAGAGCTCTTTGATAGATAACTTTACAATTTCGCCAATTGCCGGATCCATTATTTTTGCACTACCACCATTCAATCCATATAATACCACATAATGAAGTCTCCCGTCTTCGAACTCCAGATGAAGAATACTCGGAGTTGGCAAATAGAAGAGACTCTCCTTTTCACCTCTCATCCCCGCAGCCTTAAACCCATATTTTGTAGCAGCGTCTATTAATCCCTTGATTGTAGTCCCGTGCGTGTCGGTATTACTATTAATACGGATCTCTGCAATTGATAACTTACTTCCGTAATAAGCAGCGACGGAGGCTAAACATGCTGCACCGCAGTCGCTTCCGTCGTATTGCCCAATTTTAACTCCTCTTTTCATCACAAATCCCTCCCTGCAAAAAATACGTTGTTTAAAGAGAAAAGGGAGAAACCAAAACCTAACTCACAATCTTCTCCTCCTTTAAGATTATCCAACCACACAACCTCTCCCTTTTCCGAGAGCAAAACTATCGCAATAAATACCGATTGAGATGACAAAAAAACAAAACCTTCACAATTTGATAAAGAGTGAAGGTTTGCACGATTTTAAAATCAGAAAATATTTGATTCTTAAAAGATTCAGGAGAGTTTGAGATACGGGAAAACCTTTGGTGCAAGGGCTCGGAGAAGATTGTAGACCTCAGAGTCGGTAAACTTCTCTTTTGGGAACATGTGCCACATCCCATTCAAGGTGTCCACCAAAAAGATCAACATGCTAATGATAAATGCTGTTTTAATAATTGCGAAGATCACTCCCAACAGTTTATCGAGCCATCCAAGCATCGAAATCTTTACGATTCCCTCGGCAGCCCTTCCAATTAAAATCACAACGATCAAAACCGCAAGAAACGTAACAATAAACGCTATGATATTAACTACACTTTGATTCGCATCTATCCATGGAGCGATCTTAGTTGAGACATATCCAGAAAATTTGTAACTGCAATAAATACCGAGAATTAGCGCGGCAACGCCAGCCAATTGTCTAACGAATCCTTTCATGACACCAACGATAATCGCCGGCACAAAACACAAGAGCAAAATTATGTCAACTGGATTAAACTGCATCTGCTTATCAAATTTTTTCAAAAGTAGTGAATAATCGTATCTTTGCAAATTCAAAAAACAACACATATGAAATTTGCAGAATATAAAAGTCTGGATTTAGTAGAGGTAAATCGTTCCATATTAGATAAATGGAGAGCAGAGTCGTGCTTCGGTGAAACATTGAAACTTAGAGAGGGAGCACCAAGGTTTATTTTCTTCGAAGGACCTCCTTCGGCCAACGGAATGCCTGGTATTCACCACGTAATGGCCAGATCCATTAAAGACGTTTTCTGTAGATATAAGACTCAGAAAGGATTTCGCGTAGACAGAAAAGCTGGCTGGGACACACATGGTCTCCCTGTTGAGCTTGGCGTTGAGAAGATGTTGGGAATCACCAAAGAGGATATTGGAAAATCGATCACAGTTGAGGAGTACAACGCAGCCTGTCGTAAAGAGGTGATGAAGTATACAAAAGAGTGGGAGTCACTCACCGAACAGATTGGATACTGGGTAGATATGAACGATCCGTATATCACTTACGATAATAGATATATCGAAACCCTTTGGCACCTGTTGAAGGATATCTACAAAAAGGGTCTGCTCTACAAAGGATACTCTATCCAACCATTTTCGCCTGCTGCAGGAACTGGACTTAGCACACACGAGCTAAATCAACCTGGTTGCTACCGCGACGTAAAGGACACAACATGCGTAGCTCAATTTAAGGTAATCAAAGACGAAAAGTCAGCACAACTCTTCTCACAAGATCAAGAGCAGCTCTTCTTCTTGGCATGGACAACAACTCCATGGACTCTACCTTCGAATACTGCGCTTTGCGTTGGTCCAAACATTAAATATATCAAAGTAAAATCGTTCAATCCATATACGCACGCCCCTGCAACCTATATTCTTGCAGAGGATCTGCTTTCTGCACATTTCAATCCTAAAGCACAAGAGCTTAAATTAGAAGATTATAAGCCAGGAGATAAACTGATACCTTTCGAAGTGTCAGAAGTGAAATACTCAGGTTCGGAACTTTGCGGAATCCGTTACGAGCAGCTGATCCCATGGATTAAACCAGAGGCAAACACAATGTCGGTTATTTCGGGAGAGTTTGTTACAACTTCGGATGGTACTGGAATCGTGCACATTGCGCCAACTTTTGGTGCAGATGACGATAGAGTTGCCAAAGCAAACAAAATTGCTCCAATGTTGGTGCTAGATGCTGATGGACAACAGCAACCGCTTGTAGACAGAACTGGTAAACTTTACAAGATCGAAGACCTTGATTCGGAGTTTGCAGCTACCAGAGTTAATGAGTCTTACAAAGAGTTTGCAGGCAGATTCGTAAAGAATGCCTACGACTCCTCTATCACTGCAGAAGATGCACCAACTCTCGATGTCGATATCTGTGTAATGCTCAAGCAGCAAGGTCTTGCATACAAGATAGAGAAACATGTCCACTCATATCCTCACTGCTGGAGAACAGACAAACCTGTACTATACTATCCTTTGGATTCTTGGTTTATCAGAACAACAGCGGTTCAAGACAAGATGATTGAGTTGAATAAGACAATCAACTGGAAGCCAGAGGCTACAGGCTCAGGTCGTTTTGGAAAATGGCTAGAGAATCTGCAAGACTGGAACCTATCTCGCAGCCGCTATTGGGGAACACCACTTCCGGTGTGGAGAGCAGTAGAGGGCAACGAAGAGATCTGCATTGGATCTGCTGAAGAGCTCTACAACGAGTTGGAAAAATCGGTAGCTGCCGGCTTTATGCCAACCAATCCATTGAAAGAGAAAGGTTATAATCCTCAAGATAAGAGTAAAGAGAACTACGAAAAGATAGATTTACACCGTCCGTATGTAGACAACTACATATTAGTCTCTCCATCGGGAAAACCAATGAAACGTGAGACAGATCTAATCGATGTTTGGTTCGATTCGGGAGCGATGCCATTTGCCCAAGAGGGATTAGGAAAGGTAAACGACCAAGCATTTGGCCAGACCGCAGACTTTATTGCTGAGGGAGTAGACCAGACACGCGGATGGTTCTTCACTTTACACGCAATCTCAACAATGGTAAACGGCAGAGTGGCATTCAAAAATGTCCTCTCAAACGGATTAGTCCTCGACAAAGACGGCAACAAGATGAGTAAACGTCTCGGAAACGCAGTCGATCCATTCGTTACACTAAACGAATATGGCGCCGACCCACTCCGCTGGTACATGCTCACCAATGCACAACCTTGGGATAACCTCAAATTCGATATCAACGGAGTTGACGAAGTACGAAGAAAATTCTTCGGCACACTCTACAACACATACTCATTCTTCGCCCTCTACGCAAACGTAGATAGCTTCGAAGGAGCACAGCCACAAGTCGCAATCGAAAAGAGACCAGAGATCGACCGTTGGATCATCTCACTTCTCAACACACTTATAAAAGATGTAAATGAGGCTTACGAAAACTACGACGTAACCTCTGCTGGACGTATGATTCAGGACTTTGTAGGCGATAACCTAAGTAACTGGTACGTTCGCCTTAACCGCAAAAGATTCTGGGGAGGAGAGATGAATGATGACAAGTTGTCTGCTTACCAAACACTCTACACTTGTCTCGAAACCATTGCCATTTTGGCAGCACCGATCGCCCCATTCTTCACCGAGAGACTATTCTGCGACCTCAACAACGTCACTAAACGCTTTACCGACAAGTCTGTCCACCACGTGATGATGCCTCAGTACGACGAAACGCTTATCGATAAGTCACTTGAGGAGAGGATGGAACTTGCACAAAGAGCCTCATCGATGATCCTTGCACTTCGCAGAAAGGTGAATATCAAAGTACGTCAGCCACTTGCAAAGATTATGATCCCTGTACTGGATCCAAAGATCAAAGAGCAGATAGAGCTAGTACGCAACCTGATACTCAACGAAGTAAACGTGAAAGAGATTGAGTACATTCTTGACACATTAGGTCTGATTACTAAGAAGATCAAACCAAACTTCAAGACTTTAGGTAAGAAGTATGGAAAACAGATGAAAGAGATCTCAGCTGCATTTGCCGAATTTACCCAGCAACAAATTCTCGATATAGAGAGCTCTGCCGAGTACAAATTAGCATTAGCAGGAGGCGAAGTGATCTTAGCTCCCGAAGATTACGAAATCAATTCGGAAGACATGCCAGGATGGTTGGTGGCAGTAGATGGAAAACTCACTATTGCACTGGATATTACAGTTAGCGACGACCTACGCAGAGAGGGAGTTGCAAGAGAGCTAGTAAACAGAATACAAAATCTCAGAAAAGATTGTAAATTTGAAGTTACCGACAAAATAACAATTGAGGTACAAAGCACACCAGAGATCGAAGATGCACTAGGAATGTTTGCAGACTATATCTGCAACCAAACCCTTGGCGTTAAGATTACTACATCAGCCAATATCCAAAACCCGATGACAATCGAGTGGGAGGAGGGCGAATTAAATATACGAATCGAAAGAATCTAAAGAACCAAAAAAGTTAGATGATGGAAAAAGAGTACACATTCATGAGAGAGGCGGTAGCACTGGCTGCAAAAAACGCTAACGGAAACGGAGGCGGGCCATTCGGTGCAGTTATCGTTAAAGACGGGAAGATTATCAGTGCAGCATCGAATAGTGTTACCCCCGACAAAGACCCTACCGCACACGCAGAGGTGAATGCGATCCGACAAGCCTGCAAGCAACTCGGAACACACGACCTCACAGGGTGCGTGCTATATACCAGCTGCGAACCATGCCCCATGTGCCTTTCAGCCGCCTACTGGGCACATGTAGACAAGATCTACTTTGCTGCCGACCGAAACGACGCGGAGAAGGCAGGTTTCAGTGATGCCTTTATTTACAATCAGTTTGGAATACCAATGAGCGAAAGATCGATCCCAATTGAACAAATCCTCCCGCAAGAGGGTTTTAAGCCGTTCGAGGAATGGATCAACAACGACAAAAAAGTGCCGTACTGATTTTATGATTTCCTTTAAATTATTAACTTTACAAAAATAACACACCTGAAATATGACAAAGAAAGGGAAACAAGTAGAGGATACTAAGGAAAAAGTACGCTATAGTGACGAAGAGCTACAAATGTTCAAGGAACTAATTCTTTCTAAACTAGAAGCAGCAAAGATCGAGTATCAGCAACTGAAGTCCGCAGTGACACACAGTTCGAGTAACGATACCGAAGACACATCACCAACATTCAAAGTGCTGGAAGAGGGAGCTTCTGCCCTTTCTAAAGAAGAGGCAGGACAACTGGCTCAAAGACAATTCAAGTTTATACAATCACTAGAAGCAGCACTAATCCGTATCGAGAACAAGAGCTACGGAATCTGCCGCGAGACAGGTAAACTGATTCAGAAAGAGAGACTTCTTTTAGTACCACACGCCACACTGTCGGTGGAGGCAAAAAACAAAAGAGACTAAGAAACAGAGCCCGACAATTGAAAGATTCTCGGGCTTTTTACAATTCATACCATCCCAATAACAAATACAATATGCGCTTAACAAAAGGACAGCTAGTCTGCGTCCTGATCTTTTCGCTGCTTGTGATAGATCAGATAGTAAAAATCTGGATAAAAACACACATGGTTCTAGGAGAGAGTATACCTGTGTTCGGCAACTGGTTTCAGATCTATTTCATAGAAAACAACGGAATGGCCTTTGGCATGCAGCTAGGCGGATCATTTGGCAAATTTTTACTTAGCACACTAAGAATCGTTCTAGTAGGCTTCATCATCTACTACCTTGTGAAACTAGTCAAAAAACAAGCGCCCACCGGAGTACTTGTGGGAATCTCCCTTGTACTGGTAGGCGCAGTAGGTAATATTGTCGATAGTCTCTTCTACGGTATTCTATTTAGCGAATCTACATTCACCGAAACAGCCCGATTTTTGCCCGAAGGAGGCGGTTACGCACATTTCCTGTTCGGTAAGGTTGTAGACATGCTCTATTTCCCTATAATCGATACAATGATGCCCGATTGGGTTCCATTCATAGGCGGCGAACGTTTTGTCTTCTTCCGCCCAATCTTTAACATTGCCGATTCTTGTATAACTATCGGAGTGATATATCTGATTCTCTTTAAGAGAAAATACTTTAACGTATCCGATCCATCAACTTCTGTCTAGAGAAGTGAATTCTACTCTTTACAGTACCAAGATGCAGTCCAAGTTCGTCTGCAATCTCTTGGTATTTGTAGCCATTGTCGTGCATTTGGAAAGGCACGCGGAATTCAGGCTCTAAACTGTTAACGATTTCGTTTAACTCTTTATAACCAAGATCCGACTCTGGGTTATGATCTGCAGGACGATTGTTGAGGATAAAATCATGCACCTCTTCGTTGAACAAAGTACGTCTCTTCGACCTTCTTCTATAATCATTGATGAAGGTGTTCTTCATGATTGTGTAGATCCAAGCCTTAATGTTGGTGTCCTCGTTAAATTTCTCCTGATTGTTCAATGCCTTGTAGAAAGTCTCTTGCACCAGATCCTTAGCATCATCTGAGTTAGAAGTGAGACTGTAAGCATATCTTGACAAATTTGATTCGAGCTCTAATATTTCTGTTTCAAAAGTTTTAGTTTTCATGACTTTGTAGGTGTTGGTTGAAACAATGAGCCTCAAAATATATACCAAAAATCCCTGTCTATTAGGTCATAGACGGCCTCTATTGGATTTGGCTGCGGAGATAACGCAAAATGCGCAGATGAACCACTTTAGTTTGTCTGCTATAAATATACGAAAATATTTCTTCATAAACAACCAAACATTTTTTTGGTTCATTACATTTTTTGCATATCTTTGCATCCCCAAACGAAAGGAGAGGTGGCAGAGTGGTCGATTGCGGCGGTCTTGAAAACCGTTGAACTGCGAGGTTCCGGGGGTTCGAATCCCTCCCTCTCCGCAAAGCGAATGTGAAAGCATTCGCTTTTTTTTGTGTTTTGCTGTAAGCAAAACTAAGGCGAGTTCGGGATTGACAACAGAAGTTT
>JACCEE010006435.1_pt1 | contig 25830 bp, 20 predicted proteins | sample 7449931 | NCBI WGS metagenome assembly JACCEE01 (sample SAMN15323457, study PRJNA562643) | freshwater metagenome | isolation source: river surface water | place: USA:Blue River Watershed | collected 2017-08-19 | reverse complement strand
CGGACACGCCCGCCCCCGCGGCGTCCGGCGCCGGGGCCGCCCGCGCGCTGGCGGGCGACGACCCGATCCACCAGCTGTCGCCGCGCGAGCGCGAGATCCTGCAGCGCATCGCCAAGGGCGACAGCAACAAGCACATCGCGCGCGCCTTCGACATCGCCGAGACCACGGTCAAGATCCATGTGCAGCACATCCTGCGCAAGCTTGGCCTGAGCAACCGCGTGCACGCGGCGGTCTACGCCGCCGAGCGCGGCCTGGGCTGAGCCCTTTCAGAAACCCCGACGCGCGCGCATCGCGCGGCCGATCTGCGCGAGCGCCTCTTCGCCGAGCAGGCGCTCGGCCATGGGCAGCAACTCCTGGTCTTCGCGTGCGATGTGCGCACGGTAGCCCTCGACAAAGGCCTTGACCGCTTGCGCCGGCAGCGCGGCCGCATCGCCCTCGGCCACCGCCTGCAGCACCGGCCGCAGCTGCGCCCAGCGCGCCTCGAGCGCGCGGTGTTCGGCCCGCAGCGCGTCCGTCAGTTGCCGGATGCAGACCGCATCGCTGCCGGCCATGGCCTCGTGCAGCGCCGGAAACAGGTCTTGCTCCTCGTCTTCGTGGTGGTGGCGCGCGGCGCTCTCGAAGTAACGCAGCACCGCGCCGGCCGCTTCCTGCGCGGCCACATCGCTGCCGTGCAGCGGCAGGTGCGCCTGCAGCCGCTGCAGCGTGTGGCACTGCTTGTCCACGCGGGTGTGGCAGGCCGCGAGCATTTGCAGTGGCGCCTCGGGGCCGGCGGCCGGGCTGGAAAAACCGGGGAAGGACAGGGAGGCGTTCATGCCCGCCATCGTAAGCGCCGCGCCGCGGACCGGCCCTTGTTCTTTCGAACGATGCCGTGCGCCATGTCCTCGTTCTTTTGCCGCGCGCAGCTACCCAGTCTGAAGGATGTTCGCTGCGGGGCAGACCAAGGACAGTCACGCCATGGTCAACAAGGACAAGCCCATGGCTACCGAACTCCAACACAAACGCCAGGCCTGGTCGGTGCTGATCGTCAGCACCTGGTCTTTCACCGTGTGCTTCATGGTGTGGATGATGTTCGGCGTGATTGGCATCCCGATCAAGCAGATGCTCAGCCTCAATGCGACAGAGTTCGGCCTGCTGATGGCCACGCCGGTGCTCACAGGCTCGCTGGTGCGGGTGCCGCTGGGCATCTGGACCGACCGCTTCGGCGGGCGCAGCGTGATGACCTTGCTGATGGCCGCCACCGTGCCCGCGATCTGGCTGATGGCCTACGCCACGCAGTTCTGGCACTTTCTGGTGATCGGTCTGTTTGTCGGTCTGGCCGGCGGCTCGTTTTCCGTAGGCACGCCGTATGTGGCGCGCTGGTTTCCCAAGAGCCAGCAAGGCATGGCCATGGGGGTGTACGGCGCGGGCAACTCGGGTTCGGCGGTCAACAAATTCATCGCGCCAGTGATCCTGGTGGCCTTCGGCTGGGCTGCGGTGCCGCAGGTCTATGCGGCCATCATGGCCGGCACGGTGCTGCTGTTCTGGTTGTTCAGCCACAGCGACCCGGCGCACCGGGTGCCGAGCAACGTCCGTTTCACCGACCAACTGCAGGCGCTCAAGGACCCGCGCGTGCTCAAGTACTGCCAGTACTACAGCATCGTTTTTGGCGGCTATGTGGCCCTCGCCTTGTGGATGGTGCAGTACTACATCGGCGAGTACGGCCTGGACATCCGCATCGCCGCCTTGCTGGCGGCCTGCTTCTCGCTGCCCGGCGGCGTGCTGCGCGCGGTTGGCGGCTGGCTGTCCGACAAGCACGGCGCGCACAAGGTCACCTGGTGGGTGCTGTGGGTCTGCTGGATCTGCCTGTTCCTGCTGAGCTACCCGCAGACCGACTTCACTGTCAACACCGTCAACGGCCCGCGCACCTTCCACATCGGGCTCAACGTCTATGCCTTCACCGCGCTGATGGCCGTGCTCGGCATCGCCATGGCCTTCGGCAAGGCCAGCGTCTTCAAGTACATCGCCGACGACTACCCGCACAGCATCGGCGCCATCAGCGGCATCGTGGGCCTGGCCGGCGGCCTGGGCGGCTTTGTGCTGCCCATCCTGTTCGGCGCCCTGCTTGACCTCACCGGCATCCGCTCGAGCGCTTTCATGCTGCTTTATGGCGTGGTCTGGGTCTCGCTGATCTGGATGTACTGGACCGAGGTGCGCCGCACGCCCGTGCTGGGCCCGCAGGCCCAGCCTTTTTCCCTGCAGGGCTGATTGGAAATTCACCACATGAACACCCACCACACGAGGGCATCGGCCTCGCGCGCCGACATCGCCGACTGGAACCCCGAAGACGCGCGTTTTTGGGAAAGCACCGGCAAACGCATCGCCTACCGCAACCTCTGGATCTCGGTGCCCGCGCTCTTGTGCGGCTTCGCGGTCTGGGGCATGTGGGGCATCATCACCGTGCAGATGCTCAACCTGGGTTTCCCTTTCACCCAGGCCGAGCTGTTCACGCTGACCGCGATCGCCGGCATCTCGGGCGCGACCATGCGCATCCCGGCCTCTTTCCTGGTGCGCCTGGCCGGGGGCCGCAACACCATCTTCCTCACGACCGCGATGCTGCTGGCGCCCGCGATCGGCACCGGCATCGTGCTGCAGCACCCCGAGTGGCCGCTGTGGGCCTTTCAGCTCATGGCGCTGTGGTCGGGCGTGGGCGGGGGCAACTTCGCCAGCTCCATGTCGAACATCAGCACCTTCTTTCCCAAGCGCCTGCAGGGCACGGCGCTGGGCCTGAACGCGGGCCTGGGCAATTTTGGCGTGACCACCATGCAGGTTGTGATTCCGCTGGTGATGACGGTGGGCCTGTTTGGCGCGCTCGGCGGCGAGCCCATGACGCTGGTGAAGGACAGCGGCTGGATCTTCGGCAAGATCCCTGCGGGCACACCCACCTGGATCCAGAACGCGGGCCTGGCCTGGGTGCTCTCGCTGGTGCCGCTGGGCGTGCTGTGCTGGCTGGGCATGAACAACCTCAAGACGGTCTCGCCCGACGCCGGCCACCCCATCATGGCCTTTGCCAAGGTCACCTACCTCTACACCCTGGCCTTCGTGCCGGCCATCGGCATGCTCTACCTCTACCTGCCGGCGCCCACTGGCCTGGGGGTGCTCAACATGTGGGTGGCCGTGCCGCTGGACATCGCGCTGGCCCTGCTGACCATGCGGCTGGCGGCCCTTGGCAGCATGAAAGAGAACATCGCCAAACAGTTCGCGATCTTCCGCAACCCGCACACCTGGTCGCTGACGGCACTCTACATCGTGACCTTCGGCTCCTTCATCGGTTTTTCGATGGTGCTGCCGCTGGCCATCACCGTGATCTTCGGTTTCCAGCACCTGCCCGATGCGGCCGGCGTCATGCAGCACACGCTCAAGAACCCGAACGCGCCCTCGGCCCTGACCTACGCCTGGATGGGCCCCTTCATCGGCGCCGCGGTGCGCCCCATCGGCGGCTGGGTGTCGGACAAGGTCGGCGGCTCCATCGTGACCCAGGCCATCTCGGCGGTCATGGTGCTGGCCTCGGTCGCGGTCGGCCACGTGATGATGCAGGCCTACGCCTCGGCCACGCCCGAGCGCTACTTCGCGGCCTTCCTCGGACTGTTCATCGTGCTGTTCACCGCCAGCGGCATCGGCAACGGTTCGACCTTCCGCACCATCGGCGTCATTTTCGACCGCCAGCAGGCCGGCCCGGTGCTGGGCTGGACCTCGGCCGTGGCCGCCTACGGCGCCTTCATCGCCCCGGTGGTGATCGGCGACCAGATCAAGGCCGGCACGCCGCAGCTGGCCATGTACGGCTTTGCCGTCTTCTACACGCTGTGCCTGGTGCTCAACTGGGCTTTTTACCTGCGCCCCGGCAGCGCCATCCGCAACCCCTGAGTTTCCCAACCGTTCACACGGAGTTCCCCCATGAGCCATTTCCTCGATCGCTTGACCTATTTCAAGCTGCCCACAGAGACTTTTGCCAACGGGCACGGCCAGGTCAACGCCGAAGACCGCACCTGGGAAGACGCCTACCGCAACCGCTGGGCACACGACAAGGTGGTGCGCTCCACGCACGGCGTGAATTGCACGGGCTCGTGCTCGTGGAAAATTTACGTCAAGGGCGGCATCGTCACCTGGGAAACCCAGCAGACCGATTACCCGCGCACGCGCTGGGACATGCCCAACCACGAGCCGCGCGGTTGCGCGCGCGGCGCCAGCTACAGCTGGTACCTGTATTCGGCCAACCGCGTCAAATACCCGATGGTGCGTGGCCGCCTGCTCGCGCGCTGGCGCGCAGCGCTGGCCGTGACACGCACGCCGGTCGACGCCTGGGCACTGATTGTCGAGGACGAGGCGGCGCGGCGCGACTACCAGCAGGTGCGCGGCATGGGCGGCATGGTGCGCTCGACCTGGGACGAGGTGAACACCCTGATCGCCGCAGCCAACGTCTACACCATCAAAAAGCACGGCGCCGACCGCATCATCGGCTTTTCGCCGATCCCGGCCATGTCCATGGTCAGCTACGCCGCCGGCAGCCGCTACCTCAGCTTGCTGGGCGGCGTGTGCATGAGCTTTTACGATTGGTACTGCGACTTGCCACCGGCCAGCCCCCAGATCTGGGGCGAGCAAACCGACGTGCCCGAGTCGGCCGACTGGTACAACAGCCAATACATCATCGCCTGGGGCTCGAATGTGCCGCAAACGCGCACGCCCGACGCCCACTTCTTCACCGAAGTCCGTTACAAGGGCGCCAAGACGGTCGCGGTCACGCCCGACTACTCCGAAGTCGCCAAGCTCGCCGATCTCTGGTTGCACCCCAAGCAGGGCACCGACGCTGCGCTGGCCATGGCCATGGGCCATGTGGTGCTCAAGGAGTTCTATTTCCCCGAGCAGGGCGCGCGCAGCGCCTATTTCGACAACTACGCGCGTCTGTACACCGACCTGCCCATGCTGGTCATGCTCAAGGCGCAGACCTTGCCCGACGGCCGCACCACGCTGGTGCCCGACCGTTACCTGCGCGCCAGCGACTTCAATGGCAGGCTGGGCCAGGACAACCACCCCGACTGGAAAACCGTGGCCTTCGACAGCACGGGTCGGGCGGTGCTGCCGCACGGTTCGATCGGTTTCCGCTGGGGCCCCGAGGGCCGCGCCGACCAGGGCAAGTGGAACCTCGAAAACAAGGAGGCGCGCGGCGGCGAAGAGGTCAGGCTCAAGCTCTCGGTACTCGAGGACGGCGCGCAAGAGCACCAGGTGGTCGACGTGGCCTTTCCCTATTTCGGCGGCCAGCAGACGCCCAACTTCCCAGCCAACGCCGCAGTGGGCGATGTGAACATGGCCAAGGTGCCCGCCGTGCGCTTGCGTCTGGGCAAGGCCGGCGAAGAGCGCCACGCGCTGGTGGCCACCGTGTTCGACCTGCAGGTCGCGCAGTACGGCATCGACCGCGGCCTGGGCTCGGGCGCCAAGAGCTTCGAGGACAACGCGCCCTACACCCCGGCCTGGCAGGAAGCCATCACCGGCGTGCCGCGCGAGCAGGTCGTCACCGTGGCGCGCCAGTTTGCCGACAACGCCGACAAAACCCAGGGCAAGTCCATGGTCATCATCGGCGCGGCCATGAACCACTGGTACCACGCCGACATGAACTACCGCGGCGTGATCAACCTCCTGATGATGTGCGGCTGCATCGGCCAAAGCGGTGGCGGCTGGGCGCACTATGTGGGCCAGGAAAAGCTGCGCCCGCAAACCGGCTGGACCGCGCTGGCTTTCGCCCTCGACTGGATCCGACCGCCGCGCCAGCAAAACTCGACCAGCTTCTTCTACGCCCACACCGACCAGTGGCGCTATGAAAAGCTCGACGTCGCTGAGATCGTCTCGCCGCTGGCCGACAAGCAAAAATTTGGCGGCAGCATGATCGACTACAACGTGCGCGCCGAGCGCATGGGCTGGCTGCCCAGCGCGCCGCAGCTCAAAACCCACCCGATGCAGGTGGTCAAGGACGCGGCCGCTGCCGGCCTCGAGCCCAAGGACTATGTGGTGCGCGCGCTCAAGGACGGCACGCTCGAGATGAGCTGCGAAGACCCGGACGCCCCGCAGAACTGGCCGCGCAACATGTTCGTCTGGCGCTCCAACCTGCTGGGCTCCAGCGGCAAGGGCCACGAGTATTTCTGCAAGCACCTGTTGGGCACCGAGAACGGTGTGCAGGGCAAAGATTTGGGAGCCGACGAGGCCAAGCCGAAAGAAGTCAAGTGGCACACCGACGCGCCGCAAGGCAAGCTCGATCTGCTGGTCACGCTCGACTTCCGCATGAGCACCACCTGCCTGTACTCGGACATCGTTCTCCCCACCGCCAGCTGGTACGAGAAGAACGACCTCAACACCAGCGACATGCACCCCTTTATCCACCCGCTGTCCACCGCGGTCGACCCGGTCTGGGAAAGCCAAAGCGACTGGGAGATCTACAAGGGCTTCGCCAAGAAATTCAGCGAGGTCTGCGTCGGCCACCTCGGCGTCGAAAAGGAAGTGGTGCTCACGCCGCTCATGCACGACAGCCCGGCCGAGTTGGCCCAACCCTTCGAGGTCAAGGAGTGGAAAAAGGGCGAGTGCGAGCTGGTGCCGGGCCAGACCGCGCCGCAGATCACCGTGGTCGAACGCGACTACCCCAACCTCTACAAGCGCTTCACCGCCTTGGGCCCGCTGATGAACAAGGCGGGCAACGGTGGCAAGGGCATCGCCTGGCCCACCGAGCTCGAGGTCGAACAGTTGGGCCAGCTCAATGGCACCACGCGCGATGCCGGCCCCACGCTGGGCATGCCGCGCATCGTGAGCGACATCGACGCCTGCGAAACCATCTTGCAGCTCGCCCCCGAAACCAATGGCCATGTGGCCGTCAAGGCCTGGGCCGCTTTGGGCCAGCAGACCGGACGCGACCACACCCACCTGGCGCTGTACCGCGAGGACGAGAAGATCCGCTTTCGCGACATCCAGGCGCAGCCGCGCAAGATCATCAGCTCACCGACCTGGAGCGGCATCGAGAGCGAAGAGGTCAGCTACAACGCCGGCTACACCAATGTGCACGAGCTGATCCCCTGGCGCACCCTCACCGGGCGCCAGCAGTTCTACCAGGACCACCCCTGGATGATCGCCTTCGGCGAGGGCTTTTCCAGCTACCGTCCGCCGGTGGACCTCAAGACCACCGACGTGGTGCAGGGCATGAAGCCCAACGGCCACACCGAAATCGTTCTGAACTTCATCACGCCGCATCAGAAGTGGGGCATCCACAGCACCTACAGCGACAACCTGCACATGCTCACGCTCAACCGCGGTGGCACCGTGATCTGGCTCAGCGAAGACGACGCCAAGAGCGCCGGCATCCAGGACAACGACTGGATCGAGCTCTTCAACGTCAACGGCGCTGTGGCCGGCCGCGCGGTGGTGAGCCAGCGCGTGAAAAACGGCATGGTGATGATGTACCACTCACAGGAAAAGATCATCAACACGCCGGGCTCGGAGATCACCGGCGTGCGCGGCGGTATTCATAACTCGGTCACCCGCATCGTGCTCAAGCCCACCCACATGATCGGCGGCTACGCGCAGCTGTCTTACGGTTTCAACTATTACGGAACCATCGGCACCAACCGGGACGAGTTCGTGGTGGTGCGAAAGATGCACAAGGTCGACTGGCTCGACACGCCGCGCGACGACCAGCTTGCACGCGCCTATCAGTCCCAGGGCGAGAACCCCTGATTCAGGGCGCGCACACAAGGAGAAAAAGATGAAAGTACGTGCACAGATCGGCATGGTCCTCAACCTGGACAAATGCATCGGCTGCCACACCTGTTCGGTCACCTGCAAAAACGTGTGGACCAGCCGCCCAGGCGTGGAATACGCCTGGTTCAACAACGTCGAGTCCAAGCCCGGCATCGGCTATCCCAAAGAATGGGAAAACCAGGACAAGTGGAACGGCGGCTGGGTGCGCCGGGCCGATGGGTCCATCGTGCCTAAGCAGGGGGGAAAGTGGTCGCTTTTGATGAAGATTTTCGCCAACCCCAACCTGCCGCAGATCGACGACTACTACGAGCCCTTCACCTTCGACTACGACCACCTGCAGTCGGCCCCCGAAATGCAGCACGCGCCCACCGCGCGGCCGCGCTCGCTGATCACGGGCCAGCGCATGGAAAAAATCGAATGGGGTCCGAACTGGGAGGAAATCCTCGGCGGCGAGTTCGCCCAGCGCAGCCAGGACAGCAACTTCGCCGGTTTCGAGGCGGCGCAGAAAGCCATGGTCGGTGAATACGAAAACACCTTCATGATGTACCTGCCGCGCCTGTGCGAGCACTGCCTGAACCCGACCTGCGTTGCGTCCTGCCCCTCGGGCTCGATCTACAAGCGCGAGGAAGACGGCATCGTGCTGATCGACCAGGACAAATGCCGCGGCTGGCGCATGTGCGTCTCGGGCTGCCCTTACAAAAAAATTTACTACAACTGGAAGAGCGGCAAGGCCGAGAAGTGCATCTTCTGCTACCCGCGCATCGAGGCCGGCCAACCCACCGTGTGCTCGGAAACCTGCGTCGGCCGCATCCGCTACCTGGGCGTGCTGCTGTACGACGCCGACCGCATCGGCGAAGCCGCCAGTGTGACCAGCGAGACCGATCTGTACAAAGCCCAGCTCGACATCTTCCTCGACCCGCACGACCCCCAGGTGATCGCGCAGGCGCGCGCCGACGGCATCCCTGAAGCCTGGCTCGAATCGGCCCGCAAGAGCCCAGTCTACAAGATGGCGGTGGACTGGCAAGTCGCGCTGCCGCTGCACCCCGAGTACCGCACCCTGCCCATGGTCTGGTACGTGCCACCGCTCTCGCCCATCACGGCCGCGGCCAACGCCGGCCAGGTCGGCGTGAACGGCGAGATCCCCGATGTGCGCCAGCTGCGCATCCCGCTCAAGTACCTGGCCAATCTGCTGACGGCCGGCGACACCGTGCCGGTGACGACAGCGCTCGAGCGCATGCTGGCCATGCGCGCTTACCAGCGCGGCAAGCATGTGGACGGCGTGGTCAACCAGGCTGTGCTCGACCAGGTGCAGCTCAGCGCCGAACAGGTGGAGGACATGTACAGGGTGATGGCGATCGCCAATTACGAAGACCGTTTCGTCATCCCCACCACGCACCGCGAATACGCCGAGAACGCCTTCAATGTGCGCGGCGGCTGTGGTTTTTCTTTCGGCAACGGATGCTCCGAAGGCGTGACCGAAACCAGCCTGTTTGGCAGCGAGAAAAAACGCACCATCCCGATCAAGGTGGAGGTCTGAACATGTTCAAAACCCAAGCCCCCGCCATGCGTTTGAAGCTGCGCGTGCTCGCACACCTGCTGCGCTACCCCGACGCCACGCTGCGCGCCCACCTCGCTGAGCTGTCGCAGGCGCTGGACGCTGAAGCCGCGTTGCCGGCCAAGCGCTTGGCCGAGCTGCAGACCCTGATCCGCCACCTCGGTGCACAAGACACGCTGCAGACCGAATCCGATTATGTGGAGCTGTTCGATCGCGGCCGCAGCACCGCCCTGCACCTGTTCGAACATGTGCACGGCGACTCGCGCGAGCGCGGCCCGGCCATGATCGACCTGGTCCAGACCTACGAGCAGGCCGGCCTGTACCTTGGCCCCGAGGAGCTGCCCGACCACCTGCCGGTGCTGCTCGAATTCGCCTCCACCCAGCCGCCACAGCCGGCGCGCGAGTTTCTGGCCGAGACCGCGCACATCGTGCGCCAGATCTTCAGCGCCCTGCTCAAGCGCGAGAGCCCCTATGCCAGCGTGCTGGCCGCCGTGCTCGAACTCGCTGGCGAAAAAGCCGAAGCGGTGCCGGTGCCCGCTGAGCCGCCCATGGACGAGAGCTGGGCCGAGCCCGAGGTGTTCGGCGGCTGCTCCAGCGCGGGCCAAGCCAGGCCCGATCGGCCGCAAGCGATCCGCATCGTGAAAAACATGTCCGAGATGGGAGCCAGACCATGAACACCCTGCACAGTTTCCTCTTCGTCGTCTACCCTTACATCTGCCTGGCGGTCTTCTTCATGGGCAGCCTGGCGCGCTTCGACCGTGACCAGTACACCTGGAAGAGCGACTCCTCGCAGCTCTTGCGCAAGGGCCAGCTCAAATGGGGCAGCAACCTGTTTCATATCGGCATCCTGTTTTTGTTTTTCGGCCACGCTGTGGGCCTGCTGACGCCGCACGCGCTTTACGAGGCCTTCATCACGCCGGCACAAAAGCAGCTGCTGGCCGTGGTGGCCGGTGGCGTGGCGGGCTTGGTGTGTTTCATCGGGCTCACGCTGCTGTTGCACCGGCGTATCTTCGACCCGCGCATCCGTCTGACCAGCCACCGCACCGACCTGTTCATCCTGGTCGTTCTCTGGGTACAGCTGTGCCTGGGTTTGGTCACGCTGCCGTTCTCGTTGGGCCACAGCGACGGCTCGGTGATGCTGCAACTCTCGGCCTGGGCCCAGGGCATCGTGACCTTCCAGCCCGATGCCGGTCACCTGAGCAACCTCGATTGGCCCTATTTGGTGCACCTGGTGCTGGGCATGACCATCTTCCTGCTCTTTCCTTTCAGCCGTCTGGTGCATGTGTGGAGCGGCTTTGGTACCTTGGCTTACATCGTGCGCCCTTACCAGGTGGTGCGCAGCCGCCGCCTGGGCCTGCCCACGCGCGGCCGTTGAGCCGAAGGAGACCGACCATGCACCACGCTGCGCTCGAACACCCCGAAGCCACCGGTGAATGTGGCTCTGGCCATTGCGGCTGCGGCTCGGCCGTCACCGACACCCCCCCGGCGGCCCTCCCCGCGGCCGCCTTGCCCGAAGTGCGCATCGACGGCAAGCGCCTGCACATCGGCCCCGGCGAAACGCTGGAGGCCGTGCGCGAACGGGCCTGGGCCGAACTGCTGCGCCAGGAAGCCGTGCGCCAGGGCCGGCTGGCCGATGACGGCGGTGCGCTGGCGCCCGCCCTGAGCGCCGAGCAGCAGCAGGCCATCGAGGCCATGCTGGAGGTGGCGGTCCAAACGCCCGAGCCCACGGCCGAAGCCTGCGCGCGCTACCACGAGGCGCACAAGCCGCGCTTCACGCAGGGCCAACAGGCTTGTCTGCGCCACATCCTGTTTGCGGTGACGCCCGGTGTGCCGGTGCAGGCACTGGCCCAGCGCGCCGAAGCGGCGCTGCTCGAGCTCATGCACCCGGACACGCCGCCAGAGCGCTTCGCGCAACTGGCGGCCGCACTCTCCAATTGCCCCAGCGGCGCACAGGGTGGTGCGCTGGGCTGGCTGGGTCCGCAGGACTGCGCACCCGAACTCGCGCAATTTCTCTTTTTCAAGGAGGGTGGCGTGGCCAACGGCCTGCAGCCGCGCCTCGTGCATTCGCGCTTTGGCCTGCACATCGTCGACGTGCAGGCACAGCGCGCCGGCACACTGGCGCCGTTGGCCCAGGTGCACACGCGCATCGCGGGCGAACTGGCCCTGCGCTCGCGCGCCACGGCGCTGCGCCAGTACATGCTGCTGCTGGTGGGCCGCGCGCGCATCGAGGGCATTGAGCTGGAAGGCGCCGACACGCCGCTGGTGCAATGAGCCCCGAGGCGTCTGCCTCCAGCGCGCAGGGCGACGAGCTCCTGCAGCGCCTGCGGCAATTCCACTCGGACTATTTCCCGCGCCACCAGCAGCGCTTTCAGGACCTGGTGGCCAACGGCCAGCACCCCAAGACCCTGTTCATCGGCTGCTCCGACTCGCGCCTGGTGCCCTACCTGCTGACGGGGGCCGAGCCGGGCGATCTGTTCATCGTGCGGAACGTGGGCGCCTTCGTGCCGCCCTACGATGGCTCGCACGGTCTGCACGGCACCACGGCGGCCATCGAGTTCGCAGTGCTGAGCCTGCAGGTCGAGCACATCATCGTCTGCGGCCACACCCACTGCGGCGCCATCCGCGCCGCCTACGAGGGCGCGCCCGAAGAAGCCGTCAACCTGCACAACTGGCTGCAGCTGGCGAGCGACGCCCTGCTGCCCGTGCGCACCAGCCCCGAGGCGCTGTACCGCACCGAGCAGCGCAGCGTGGTGTTGCAGCTCGAGCGCCTGCTGCACTACCCCATGGTACGCCGCGCGGTCGAAGCCGGGCGTCTGCAGCTGCACGGCTGGCATTATGTGATCGAGGCCGGTCAGGTGCATGTGTTCGACGCACAGCAGGGCGCTTTTCTGCCGGCTGCCGAGGCGGGTCACAGCGGCCATGGACCCACGCTGGCGCCCACCATCCTGCCCTGAAAATGTCCTTGGCCGCTGGGCGCCAGGTCGCTATGCTGGCTGTGCCATGTCAACTTTTGACGGTGCGCAAACCCGATGCCCCCGGCCTTGCTTAAGCTGGACGCATGCCGACGAGCACCAACGCCCTTTGATGCGCGGCACCCCGCGCGCCCTGGACACCCACCCATGAACAGCCCCCTCGATCACCACCTGCTGGCCAACGCCGCGCAGCAGCTGCCCCCCCAAGTCATCAGCACCGACGTGCTGCGCGAAAAATACCTCAAGGACGACGAGGCCAGCATTGGGCAGCTGTACGAGCGCGTGGCGCGCGCCCTGGCCAGTGTCGAACGGCCCGAGCTGCGCGCCGAGTACGCGCAAAAATTCCGCCGCAACCTGGACGCCGGCGCCATCGGCGCGGGCCGCATCATGAGCGCGGCGGGCACCGACATCCAGGCCACGCTGATCAACTGCTTTGTGCAACCGGTGGGCGACTGCATTCAAGGCGCGGACGATGCCGGTTTCCCCGGCATCTACGAGGCCCTGCGCGAAGCGGCCGAGACCATGCGCCGCGGCGGTGGCGTGGGCTACGACTTCTCGCGCATCCGACCCAAGGGCGCGCGCGTCAAGGGCACGGCCTCGACCGCCTCGGGCCCCTGCAGCTACATCAATGTGTTCGACCAGTCCTGTGCCACGGTCGAGAGCGCGGGGGCGCGCCGCGGCGCGCAGATGGGCGTGCTGCGCATCGACCACCCCGATGTGCTGGAGTTCATCACCGCCAAGCGCACGCCCGGGCGCTGGAACAACTTCAACGTCTCGGTCGGCGTGAGCGATGCCTTCATCGAGGCCGTGCAGCAAGGCCAGGACTGGACACTGGTGCACCCGGCCGAACCCGGCGCCGAGCAAAAGCAGCAAGGCGCGCACCAGCGTGCCGATGGCCAGTGGGTCTACCGCACCCTGAGCGCGCGCGCGCTGTGGGACACCGTCATGCGTTCGGCCTACGACTTCGCCGAGCCCGGCATCCTCTTCCTCGACCGCATCCACGCCGACAACAACCTGCGCGCGATCGAAGCCATCACGGCGACCAACCCCTGTGTGACGGCCGACACCTGGGTCATGACCGATGTCGGTGCGCGCCAGGTGCACGAGTTGATCGGCCAGCCTTTCAACGTCCTGGTCAATGGCCAGGCCTACCCGGTGCAAAGCCAGGGATTTTTTGCCACGGGCACGAAACCCGTGCTCGAATTGCAGACCCGCGAAGGCCAGCGCCTGCGCCTGACGGCCGACCACCGCGTGCGCCGCGTGTCCCAGCAAACCCGCTACACCCAGACACTGGAATGGACACCGGCCGAGCGCCTGCAGCCCGGCGACCAGATCGTGCTGAGCGATCACCGCGCCGCCTTGGGCTGGGACGGCCCGGGCACCGAGGCGCAGGGCTACCTGATGGGCCTCTTGATCGGCGACGGCACGCTCCAGGCCGACAAGGCGGTGATCTCGGTCTGGGCGCCCGAGCTGCGCGCCGTGGGGCAGGGCGCGGCCGTGGTGGCCCGCAGCGGCGCCGATGGCGTGATCGCCGCCGCCGAAGCGGCCGCCGCCACCTTGCCGCACCGCGCGGACTTCGCTGGTTTTCAGCGCCCGCTGGCCGGGCGCGGCGAGCGCCGCCTGGCCAGCGCCGCGCTGCGCGACCTGGCGTTTGGGCTGGGCCTGCGGCCCGGGGCCAAAACCCTCACGCCCGAGATCGAGCGCCAGTCCTCCGATTTTTACGCCGGCCTGCTGCGTGGCCTGTTCGACGCCGACGGCAGCGTCCAGGGGGATCAGGCCAAGGGTGTGAGCCTGCGCCTGTCGCAAAGCGACGAGGCCCTGCTGCGCAGCGCGCAGCGCATGCTGCAGCGCCTGGGCATCGTCAGCACCCTCTACACCGAGCGTTGCCCCGCTGGCCTGCGCCGGCTGCCCGACGGCAAAGGGGGTGAGCAGGCTTATGACACCCGTGCCCAGCACGAACTCGTCATCAGCGGCGAAAACCTGCGCGGCTTTGCCGAGCGCGTGGGCTTGGCCGACAGCGACAAGGCCGAGCGCCTGCGGGCGGCGCTGGCGGGCTACAAACGTGACCTCCACCGCGAGCGTTTCACCGCCACCGTCAGCGCCCTGGTGCCATGTGGTGAAGAAGCCGTGTACGACGTGACGGTGAGCGATGTGCACGCCTTTGATGCCAACGGCCTGGTGGTGCACAACTGTGGCGAGCAGCCGCTGCCGCCCTATGGCTGCTGCGACCTGGGCCCTGTCATCCTGACGAAATTCGTGCGCCATGCCTTTGGCCATGGCGGCGAGGCCAGCTTCGACTTCGAGGCCTTTGCCGCCAGCGTGGCGCTGCAGGTGCGCGCGCTCGACAACGTCCTCGAACTCACGCACTGGCCGCTGCCGCAGCAACAGCGCGAGGCCCAGGCCAAGCGCCGCATCGGCGTGGGCTTCACGGGTCTGGGCGACACGCTGGTGATGCTGGGCCTGCCGTATAACGCGCCCGAGGGCCGCGCCATGGCGCGCCGCATCGCCGAGTGCATGCGCGATGCGGCCTACCTCGCCTCGGTGGCGCTGGCGCAGGAAAAAGGGCCCTTCCCCTTGTTCGACGCCAAGACTTACCTGGCCGAAGGCACGTTTGCGAGCCGCCTGCCCCAGGCGATCCAGGCGCAGATCCAGGCGCACGGCATCCGCAACAGCCACCTGCTGTCGATCGCGCCCACCGGTACCGTGAGCCTGGCCTTTGCCGACAACGCGTCCAACGGCATCGAGCCGGCCTTCTCCTGGACCTACACGCGCAAGAAGCGAGAGGCCGATGGCACGCGCAGCGAGTACACGGTGCAAGACCACGCCTACCGCCTCTACCAGGCGCTCGGTGGTGACACCGCGCAGCTGCCGCCGGCCTTTGTCGGTGCGCTCGAGATGAGCGCGCAGGACCACATCGCCATGATGGAAGCGGTGCAGCCCTGCATCGACACCTCGATCTCCAAGACCGTCAACGTCGCGGTCGATTACCCCTACGAGGACTTCAAGGGTCTGTATTTGCAGGCCTGGCGCGCACGCCTCAAGGGCCTGGCCACCTACCGGCCCAACGCCATCCTGGGCGCGGTGCTCGAGGTGCAGGCACCCCCGCCCGAGGCGGCGCCCGCCAGCCCACCCACGTCCCTGGTCGACCCCATGCGCAGCGTGATCGAGAACCGGCCGCTGGGCGGCCTCGACGCGGTGGCCGAGAAGATCGAGTACTGGACACACGAGGGCCACAAATCGCTGTACCTGATCGTGTCTTTCCTGCCCGTGCCGCGTGGCGATGGCCAGGGCACGGTGGACCGCGCCATCGAGTTTTTCATGCCCGTGGGGCAGAGCGGCGAGTCGCAGCAGTGGATCACCGCCAGCATGCGGCTGTTGTCGCTGGCCGCGCGCGGCGGTTTTCTCGAGCGCGCACTGTCGGACATGCGCAAGGTGGCCTGGGACCGGGGCCCTGTGCGCCACGGCCACAAGGTGCGCGAAGACGGCACCCCCGTGCCGCTGTGGCACGACTCCGAGGTCGCGGCCATCGCCTGGGCGGTGCAAAACATCCTGGCGCTGCGCGCCCAGCGCCAGGGCGCAAGCGACCAGCTGAGCCTGCCCTTGCCCGAGACCCGCGCCCCGGCGCCGGTCGTGGGCGCGAACGCCACCGGGGTGATGGCCGGCAAGAAATGCCCCGACTGCGGTGCCCACGCCGTCATCAAAAAGGACGGCTGCGAGTACTGCACGCAGTGCGGCTTTGTGGGCGCCTGCGGCTGAACCCCGGCGGCGCGCAGAGCCCTGGGCCTGAGCCGCTAAAATACGGGTCTTCCCCAAGGAGCGTTGCAGCCTGCCGCCTTCCGGCGCAGCAGGTCAGGCTTGGGGCTTGCCCTTGTGCCAACGACGCTCACCTGTGCCCCTGAAGGTGAGTCCCGTGTCCGTTGCCGCGTCCGTCCCCCCCATGAAACTGTCTGGCCTGGAGCCAGTCTCCATTGGCACGGGCAGCCTGTTTGTGAACGTGGGTGAGCGCACCAACGTCACCGGCTCCAAGGCCTTCGCGCGCATGATCCTGAACGGCCAGTACGAAGAAGCCCTGGCTGTGGCGCGCCAGCAGGTCGAGAACGGCGCGCAGGTGATCGACATCAACATGGACGAGGCCATGCTCGACAGCCAGGCCGCCATGGTGCGCTTTCTCAACCTGATCGCGTCCGAGCCCGACATTGCGCGCGTGCCGATCATGGTCGACTCGTCCAAGTGGTCGGTGATCGAGGCGGGCCTGCAGTGCATCCAGGGCAAGCCCATCGTCAATTCGATCAGCATGAAAGAGGGCGTCGACGAGTTCAAGCGCCAGGCCCGGTTGATCAAGCGCTACGGCGCGGCCACGGTGGTGATGGCCTTTGACGAAAAAGGCCAGGCCGACACGTACGAACGCAAGATCGAGATCTGCGCGCGCGCCTACCGCATCCTGGTCGACGAGGTGGACTTCCCGCCCGAAGACATCATCTTCGACCCCAACATCTTCGCGATCGCCACCGGCATCGAGGAACACAACAACTACGCGGTGGACTTCATCGAGGCCACGCGCTGGATCAAACAGCACCTGCCGGGCGCCAAGGTGTCGGGTGGCGTGTCCAACGTCAGTTTCAGCTTCCGCGGCAACGACCCGGTGCGCGAGGCCATCCACACCGTGTTCCTCTACCACGCGATCCAGGCGGGCATGGACATGGGCATCGTCAACGCCGGCATGGTCGGTGTGTACGACGAGCTCGAACCCAGCCTGCGCGAGCGCGTCGAAGACGTGGTGCTCAACCGCCGTCCCGATGCGGGTGAACGGCTGGTCGAGATCGCCGACAGCGCCAAGGGCGCGGCCAAGGACGACAGCGCCAAGCTGGCCTGGCGCGGCACACCCGAGCAGCCGGTGCCGGTGGCGCAGCGCTTGAGCCACGCGCTGGTGCATGGCCTCACCGACTTCATCACCGAAGACACCGAAGAGGCCTACCGCGAGGTGCTGGCCAAGGGCGGTCGGCCGCTGCATGTGATCGAAGGCCCGCTGATGGACGGCATGAACGTGGTCGGTGACCTGTTTGGCCAGGGCAAGATGTTCCTGCCGCAAGTGGTCAAGAGCGCGCGCGTGATGAAGCAGGCCGTGGCCCACCTGGTGCCCTACATCGAAGAGGAAAAACGCCAGCTGCAAGCGGCCGGCGGCGATGTGAAGAGCAAGGGCAAGATCGTGATCGCCACCGTCAAGGGCGATGTGCACGACATCGGCAAGAACATCGTCACCGTGGTCCTGCAGTGCAACAACTTCGACGTGGTCAACATGGGCGTGATGGTGCCCTGCCACGAGATCCTGGCCAAGGCCAAGGCAGAAAACGCCGACATCATCGGCCTGTCGGGCCTGATCACGCCCAGCCTCGAAGAGATGCAGTACGTGGCCGGCGAGATGGAAAAAGACCCGTATTTCCGCGAGCGCCAGACGCCGCTCTTGATCGGCGGCGCCACCTGCAGCCGTGTGCACACCGCCGTCAAGATCGCGCCGAACTACAGCGGTCCGGTGGTCTATGTGCCCGACGCCTCGCGCAGCGTGGGCGTGGCCCAGGGTCTGCTGGGCGAAGGCCGTGATACCTACTTGGCCGAGTTGGGTGCCGACTACGAGAAAGTGCGCCAGCTCCACGCGGGCAAGAAGCAGACCCCGCTGTGGCCGCTGGACAAGGCGCGCGCCAACGCCACGCCGATCGACTGGAACGGCTACACGCCCGCCGCGCCCAAATTCATCGGCCGCCGCGTCTTCAAGAACTTCGACCTCGCCGAGCTGGCGCCATACATCGACTGGGGTCCGTTTTTCCAGACCTGGGACCTGGCCGGACCCTACCCCGCCATCCTGCAAGACGAGGTGGTGGGCGAGCAGGCGCGCAAGGTGTTTGCCGACGCGCAGGCCATGCTGCACAAAATCATCGAGGGCCGATGGCTCACGGCCAATGCGGTGCTGGGCCTGTACCCGGCCAACCGCGCGGGCGACGACATCGTGTTCTACGAAGACGCGGCGCGCACGCGCACCGCGATGACCTGGCACGGCCTGCGCCAGCAAACTGAAAAACAAGCCATCGACGGCGTCATGCGCCCAAGCCGCTGCCTGGCCGACTTTGTCGGCCCGCGGGGCGTGCCCGACTACGCCGGCATGTTCGCGGTGACGGCCGGCATTGGCGCCGACAAGCGGGCCGCGGCCTTCGAGGCCGCGCACGACGACTACAACGCCATCATGCTCAAGGCGCTGGCCGACCGCCTGGCCGAGGCTTTTGCGGAGTGCCTGCACCAGCGCGTGCGCACCGACCTCTGGGGCTATGCGGCAGGCGAAACGCTGTCCAACGAAGACCTGATCGCCGAGAAGTACCAGGGCATCCGCCCCGCGCCCGGCTACCCCGCCTGCCCCGACCACAGCGCCAAGCGTGCGCTGTTCAAGACCCTGCAGTGCGAAGACGTCGGCATGGACCTGACCGAGAGCCTGGCCATGACGCCGGCCGCCAGCGTGAGCGGCTTCTACCTCGCGCACCCGCAGGCGCAGTACTTCAACGTGGGCAAGATCGGCGAAGACCAGGTGCAGGACCTGGCGGCGCGCAGCGGTCAGGGTGTGGCCGAGCTGCAGCGCCTGCTCGCGCCCAACCTCTGAGCTCGCGGCGCCGCGCTCACCAGCGCAGCAGGCGCGCGCCGAGCAGCGCGCCGAGCCCGCTGGTCAGCAGCAGGCCGCCGCCGTACCAGGCCGCGAAGAAGGCAAACGTGGTTTCGGTGCAGTGCAGCGAGTACAGGCTGGCGGCCACACCCCCCGCCATGGCGCCGGCCACGGCGCCGGCCAGACGCGGCTGGGTCGGGGCCAGCTGGCGTAGCGCCCACAGCAGAGCCCCCAGCACCGGCAGCGACAAGACCAGGATGCTCACCGCGCACGCCAGCCAGGAACTGCCCATCCACAGCGCCAGGCGGCTGCCGGGCTCGGCCTGCATCGACTGGATCAGGCCCAGGCTGGTCATGGCCAGCATCGACAGCACCAGTCCCCACACGGCATGGCCCACGCTCACGCCCGGGCGCGACAGGCGCAGCAGGCCGTAGCAGCTGAAGCCGATCACCGACGCGAGCCACAGCATCTTGGTGATGAAAGCGGGGTGCAGCAACAGTTGCCGCAACTGGGGGTGCAGGCCCCAGAAAGCCAGCACGAGCAGGCCGCAAGCCAGCGTCGCGCCCAGCAGGGGTTTGGCGAGTTGCTCGCGCGGGGCCGGTGCCGCCGGCATCGGGTCTTGGGCCAGCAGGCCAATCAGCTCTTGAGTTTTCATGCTTTGCTGCTCCATTGGGCCATCAAGGTTTTGAGCCCCCGATGGATGTTGACTTTGACGGCGGCCTCGCTTTGCCCGAGCCGCACGGCGGTTTCGGCGATCGACAAGCCCTGCAAGCGCGTGTGCTCAATGGCGGCCCTTTGCTTGGGCGGCAACACCGCGAGCACCTGCGCGAGGTCGCGCTGCGTCTCATGGGCTTCGGCGCCGCCTTCGGCCGTCAGCACCTCGGCCCAGTCGTCGATGTCGTCGTGCAGCTGTGCGCGGCGGCCGTGCGTGCGCAGATGGTCCACCCATTTGTAGCGCGCGATCGCATACACCCAGGCCGTCAGCGGCTGATCGCTCTGGTAGGTGTGGCGCTTTTGGTGGATGGCCATCAGGGTGTCCTGCACAAGGTCCTCGACATCGCTCGGTTGCGCCGGCAAGCGCCTGCTCAGGAAACGGCGCAGACAGGTGCTGAGCAGCGTCAGCGCCTGTTCGTAACTGGCCGCTTCACCGGCCTGCGCGCGTGTCCACAGGGCGTGCAGCTCGGCTTCAACCGCTTGCAAGCTGGGGTTCATGGCATGAATTCGAACGGTGGGCACAAAAGTTACACCCCGGAAAAAATTTATTTTTCACCCGTTTTATGAAACTTTTGGGTGCAGCCAACGAATTAGAGCATGACAGCGATCGAAGCCGGCCATCCGGGCCCTTCCGAAAGCGGTCGATCTTCCATTTTTTTCACCTGGAGTTTTCGATGAACAAGCAACACCTTCTGACCCTCGCCCTCGGTTCCGCCTTTGCCGCCGTCACCGCCTTGCCCGCCCACGCCGCCGGCAACCCCTTTGCCAGCAAGACCCTGGACCAGGGCTACCAGCTGGCGCAGGCCGACACCAAGGCCAAAGAGGGCAAGTGTGGCGAGGCCAAGTGCGGCGCCGACAAAGCCACCAAAGCCAAGGAAGGCAAATGCGGTGAAGCCAAGTGCGGTGCCGACAAAAAGGGCGGCAAGGCCAAAGAGGGCAAGTGCGGCGAGGGCAAGTGCGGCGCCGACAAGAAATAAACCCGGCGCGAGGCCATGTCGGGCCCCGCAGGCCCGCCTGCCCCGACATGGCGCCCATTCCTTCTCCCCGAACCGAGGACCCCCCATGCCCCTGCTTTCCCCCCACAGCGCCGGTCTCGGCTTTCGCCGCGAGCTGATGGCCGAACTCGGCGAAGGCGTGCCCCCTGCGATCGGCTTTTTTGAAGTCGCGCCCGAAAACTGGGCCGGCCTGGGCGGCGCCGCGGCCCAGCGGCTGCGCGCCTTCACCGAGCGCCACCCCTTTGTCTGCCACGGCCTGTCACTCTCGCTGGGCGGCCCGGGTCCGCTCGACGAAGCCCTGCTGCGCCGCACGCGCGATTTCATGCGCATGCACGGCATGGGCCTCTACACCGAACACCTCTCGTGGTGCGCCGACGACAGCCAGCTCTACGACCTGCTGCCGATTCCCATGACCGAAGAGGCCGTGCGCTGGACGGCCGATCGCATCGCGCGTGCGCAGGACATCCTGGGCCTGCGCATCGGCATCGAAAACGCCTCGACCTACCTCGTGCCGCCGGGCTCGACCCTGAGCGAGCCCGAGTTCATCCGCGCCGTGGTCGAGCGTGCCGACTGCTGGCTGCACCTCGATGTCAACAACCTCTATGTCAACAGCCGCAACTTCGGCTTTGACGCGCAGGCCGCCTTGCGCGCTTTGCCGCTCGAGCGCACCTGCTACATCCACGTGGCGGGCCACCACGTCGAGGACGACGGCCTGGTGGTCGACACCCACGGCAGCGCCGTGATCGACCCGGTCTGGGACCTGCTGGCCAGCGCCTATGCGCAGATCGGCCGCGTGGTGCCGACCTGCCTGGAGCGTGACTTCCACCTGCCCGGCCTGGCCACGCTGGCCCAAGAGGTCGCGCAGATCGCGCAGGTGCAGCGGGACGCCGTCGCCGCCCAAACAGCCGATCGGCAGGTGGCCTGATGCTCGCCTTTCAGCCATTCCAGCACGCGCTCGCGCGCCACCTGCGCGACCCGCACCACACGCCCCGCCCTGCGGGCCTGCCCCAGCGCGCCACGGCCCTTTATGGCGAGCTGCTGTTCAACAACGTTTGCGGTTTTCTGGACAGCTGCTTTCCCGTGAGCCGCGCGCTGCTGGGCGAGGCGCGCTGGCGCCGGCTGTGCCGCAGCTTCTTTCGCGACTGGCCCTCGTACACGCCCTGGTTCCGCGAAATCCCGCGCGAATTCGTGCGCTACCTGAGCGAGCACCGTGTGGCCCAGCCGCTGCCGCGCTGGCTCGCCGATCTGGCGCGCTACGAGTGGGCCGAACTCGCGGTCGAGGTGATGGACGTCACGCCGCCCGCTTGCAAGCCGCAGGGCGACTTCATGGCCGAACGCGTGTGCCTGAACCCGGCCCGCATCGTGCTGGCCTGCGACTGGCCCGTGCACCGCATCGGCCCCGCTTACCGGCCGCGCCGCCCGCAAGCGACCTGGCTGGTGGTCTTGCGCGATGCGCAGCAGCAGGTGCGCTTTTGCGAAATCAACGCCGGCACGGCGCGCGTGCTGGCCCTGCTCGAGCGCGGCCTGACGGGCCGCGAGGCCATGGACCGCCTGGTCCAGGACATGGCCCACCCCGATCCCGCGGCCTTGCACCGCTTTGGCCAAGAACTCTTCACCCACTTGCACGCACAAGGTCTTTTGCTCGGAACCACACCATGAACACGATCCGTCACACTCTGAACCAGGCGCTGGGCCAACTGGATGCCGCCGGCGGGTGGCTGGGCCTGCTGAGCCTGCGCCTGATCCTGGCCTGGGAGTTCGGCGAAGCCGGGCTCGAAAAATGGCGGGGCAGCAACTGGTTCGCCGAGATCCAGGACCAGTTTCCCTGGCCCTTCCACCTGATCCCGACCGACTGGAACTGGGCGCTGGCCACCGGCTTCGAACTCGCGGGTGCGCTGGCGCTGCTGATGGGGCTGGGCACGCGCTTTTTCGCGGCCTCGCTGATGGTGCTCACCGTGGTCGCCATGCTCAGCGTGCACTGGCCCGATGCCTGGTCGAGCCTGGCCGAACTGGCGCGAGGCTATGCCTTCACCGACAAAGGCCATGGCAATTTCAAACTGCCCGTGATTTACCTGGCCATGCTCTGGCCCCTGGTGCTCATGGGCCCGGGCCGGCTCTCGCTCGACGCGCTGTGGCGGGTGCGCCTGGGCCAGCCCACGCCCCGCCTTCTCCAACCCCAAACCTGAGGACATGACCATGAACACATGGCGTTTGCTGTCACCGCTGCTGCTGGGCCTGCTGGGCGCCTGGGCCCCCGCCCACGCGCTCGAGATCCAGCCCTACACCCGCCAGGCCCTGCAGGCCAAGCAGGCCGCGGGCGAGGTGGTGGGCCTGCACTTTCACGCCGACTGGTGCCCCACCTGCCGCGCGCAGGACAAGGTGTTCGAGACCTTCCGCGGCGACGCCTCGGTGCCGGGCACCCTGCTGCAGGTCGACTACGACAACGCGCGGGAACTGCGCCGCGAAATGCGCGTGCGTTCTCAGGCGACGCTGATCGTTTTCAAGGGCCGCACCGAAAAGCACCGCTCGGGCAACGTGACCGAAGCGCAGGCGCTGCGCGCGGCCTGGACCTCGGCGCAATGAAGACCCTCAGCGCCCTCAGGAGCGGCCCATGGTGAGCGAGTTTGGCACCTGGGGCCTGAGCTGGCTGGCCGGCAGCCTGACCACGCTCTCGCCCTGCGTGTTCCCCATCTTGCCCATGGTGCTGGGCAGTTCGGTGCAGGGCCACCGCTGGGGTCCGGTGGCCATGGGCCTGGGCATGGCGCTCTCGTTCGCGGGCGTGGGCGTGTTGCTCGGCGCTGCGGGCGATGCGCTCGGGCTCGACAGCGAGCACGTGCGCGCTGTCGGCGCGGTGCTGCTCTTGGTCTTCGGTCTCGTGCTGTGGGTGCCGGCGCTCAGCGAGCGCTTTTCGCGCGCGATGCTGCCGCTGGCCAGCGGCGCCCAGCAGGTTTCGGCGCGCCTGTCGGGCCAGAGCCTGGCCAGCGCGGCCCTGCTCGGCGCGGTGCTGGGCCTGGTCTGGAGCCCGTGTTCGGGCCCCTTCCTGGCTTCGGCGCTGACGCTGGCGGCCAGCGAGGGCGGCGCCTGGCGCGGCGGCTGGATCCTGGGGCTGTTTGGCCTGGGCGCGGCCACGCCGCTGGTGGCGGTGGCCTATGTGTCGCGCGCAGGTTTTGGCGCCCTGCGCGAGCGCGTGCTGGCGCAGGGCGAGCGGCTCAAGAAAGGCTTTGGCGCGCTGATCGCGCTGCTGGGCCTGGCCATCCTCACGGGCGCGGACAAATGGTTGGAGGCGTTGCTGGTGGCGCGCTTGCCCGAGTCCTGGCTGCGCCTGACCACCTTGTTCTGAAGCGCGGGCCGGTGTCCGGCTTGGGCGGGCCTGTACCCCGCTCAGGCCAGGCGCAAGTCCTGCACCCATTGCCGCAGCGCCGCCTGCTCGGCGGCCGGCTCGAAACGCGGCGCCAACTGCGCGCCTTCCTGACGCCAGCGCGCCAGCAGCCCCTCGGGCGCGCTTTGCTGGGCGCGGCACTGCCGCAGGCGCTCGGCCAGGGCCACGTCGTCGTCGGCCTCGATCAGGCCGCTGTAGCCCTCGCCCAGCAGGCCCACATGGCCGGCGATGCGCGTGGCCAGCACCGGGGTGCCGCTGCGCAGCGCCTCGGCGATCACAAGCGGACCGCCCTCGCGCGCGCTGGTGTGCACCAGCAGGTGCGCGCGCTGGATGCACCGCAGCGCCTTGGCGTGCGTGCGCTCGCCCAGCCAGCGGTAGTGCGGGCAGGCGGCCGCCGTGGCCTGCGCTTCATCGGCGAGCGCGGGCTCGAGCGCGAGGCCGATGTGGTCGATCCGAATGCCTTCGCTGGGGGCGAGCCGGCGCGCCGCGCGCAGCAGCATGCGCGGGTTTTTTTCCTCACGCAGGTGGCCGACCATCAGCACACGCAAATGCCGCGGCGTTTTGGGCAGGGTCTGGCGGGCGCTGCAGGACTGCACGATCACGCGCGCGCGGGCACGGTGCTCGGCGGGCAGTGCCGCCAGGCCCTGGCTTTGCAGCACCACCAGGCTGTGTGCCTGTGCCAGCGAGCGCAACGCCAGCGCGTCGCGTGCGATGTCGGGGTACAGATCGGTGCCGGTCAGCACCACGCCCAGGCCGCGCGCGCCGCGCTGCGCGTGCCAGGCGGCGATGGCGTCGGCCGATTTGCGCGCATGCAGCGCGAGCATCACCTCATCGTGCGCGGCCAGCGCGTCGGGCCAGTGCTGCACGATGCGCACCGTGCCGGTCGGGCGCAACAGGCGCTGCCAGCGCGCGGCGGTGCGCCAGTTGCCGTTGTTGGCCTGGGCGTTGGCGGGGCAGACGATGACGGTGCGGGGGGCGCTCATGCGCCGATTATTCCCGCAGCACGCGGCGGTACTGGACCGCCTCGGCGATGTGCGGGGCCTGCACACGTTCGCTGCCGGCCAGGTCGGCGATGGTGCGTGCGAGCTTGAGCGTGCGGTGGGTGCCCCGGCCGCTCCAGCCCAGCCGCGCGGCCGCCTGGTGCAAGAGCGCGAGCGCGGCGTCGTCGGGCGCGGTGTGGGCGTCGAGCGCGCGGCCCTGCAGCGCGGCGTTGCTGCAGCCCTGGCGCGCCAGCGCGCGCGCATGCGCCGACCGGCTGCGCGCGGCGATGGCGGCCGTGCTTTCGCCGGTCGGCGCGCCCAGCAGCTCCTGCGAGCCCAGCAGCGGCACCTCGAGGTGCAGGTCGATGCGGTCGAGCAGCGGACCGCTGAGCTTGCCTTGGTAGCGCGCGACCTGGTCGGGCGTGCAGCGGCAGGTGTGCAGGCGGCTGCCCAGATGCCCGCAGGGGCAGGGGTTCATGGCCGCGATGAGCTGAAAGCGCGCCGGAAATTCGGCGCGCTGTGCGGCGCGCGCGATCGTGATCTGGCCGGTCTCCAGCGGTTCGCGCAGCGCCTCGAGCGCGGACCGCGCGAACTCGGGCAACTCGTCGAGGAAGAGCACGCCGTGGTGGGCCAGCGAAATTTCGCCGGGCCGCGGCGGCGAGCCGCCGCCGACCAGCGCGACCGCGCTGGCGCTGTGGTGCGGCGCCACCGTGGGCCGCTGGCCCCAGCGCGCGAGGTCGAGCCGCCCGGCCAGACTGGCCACGGCGGCGCTTTGCAGCGCTTCGTCGAGCGACATCGGCGGCAGCAGCCCCGCCAAGCGCT
>JACCEE011892832.1_pt1 | contig 25844 bp, 17 predicted proteins | sample 7449931 | NCBI WGS metagenome assembly JACCEE01 (sample SAMN15323457, study PRJNA562643) | freshwater metagenome | isolation source: river surface water | place: USA:Blue River Watershed | collected 2017-08-19 | reverse complement strand
GAGGCGCGCCGGTGTGATTCGTGGTCCCGCAAGGACATCCGGCCGCCTCCGGAACAGGATCTCCGAAAGACGCGATATAAGAAGAACGATGCCAAATCCCGCAAAGGACACCAACGGCAGGAAAAGATAAGGATACGCGCGACCCGACGAGAAGACCAGTCCGACCAGAACGACGAACGATATACCGATCGAAATCCGGCCGGCGCGCAGAAATTTCCCGCGTGAAAGGATAAAGAAGATCACCCCGCAGGCCAGAAGCAACAGGGTCGGTATGTTCAGAAAGAGTGCCATCAGAACTGTATCTCCGATCGTCGAAGGTCCGGTTACATTGGCAGCCCGACCGGCATAGGTCAGATTGAACCGGATATATGCGTCGAAAAAGTCTGCGAAACTGTTCGTCGCGGCGAAGTACAGGATCGCGGGAACGCCCGCCGTCAAGACGCCGGCACCAGTCAGAGCGACAGATCTTCCCAGCAGATCGTATCGGCCCAAGCGAAGGTTCGGAAACCACAAACAAACAAGAACGACGGCAAAGAACAGCGCCAGATTGATCTTCGTCAGCGCCGCGATGCCGAGATAGAGTCCGAGAAGAAAGAACGCCGAAGCGCGTGTCGCACTCTCTTCCCCATCTCCCGCTAAGCGATCCGGCACCTTGGGGAAAGCGGCCGTCGCGTCTATCACAAGTCGCGGGCCGAACCGGTCGACAAGGTAGTAAATGCCGCCGCAAAAAAATGGCAACAAAAGTTCTTCGACGGACCCCCCCTGACGGTATGCGACCGGCTGCAGAAGTACGGCTATGAAACAGACCCCGGCGAAAGCCGACGGTATCGGTTTGAGGAAGCGTCGCGCGGTGCGGTATACATAATGTAGTGATAAGGAAAGCGTGAAACATTGCAAGAGATATAACCCCGTCATGGAGGAGGAAAGCGGCGGGATCGCGGACAGAGCCGCAAGAACCAGATGAATCAAGGGTCCTTTGTGATCGAAAACATCGCGATAGAGAACCTGTCCGTTACGGATCGCCCGCCCGACATCCATATAAACGTTCGGGTCGATCCAATCCTGGTATGCGAAAAGCGGGGAATTTCGCGTGCAAAATAATAGCAGGACCGCAGCTGCGCCGTAGAGCAGAATCGGGAGAACCGTGTCCTGCCGGGAACGCGACGCCAAGGCGCGCGTTCGTATCCCGCCCCAAAACGCAAAGAATTTTCGCACAATATTGTCCGTTCCCAAAGGCATACAAACCCTCCGCGGCAGACGCTTGCAAAACGCGTCAACCGTTTCGATTATACGGTATACGGAACAAAAAAGGGACGCGACCTTACGTATCGCCGCTCTCCGGACATTATTCCGGCAATCGGCCGAAGGTTTCCGTGAGAATTCGCAGCTTGCGCGCAGTCTTCTCCGCCGGCCAATCCGGGGGAAGGCGCCACAGCCAGTTGCCCGACGGCGTCGAGGGCGTATTCATGCGCGCTTGATTATCGAGACCAAGAATATCCTGCATCGTGATGATCGTCAGTTCCGATCCTGTCCCCAGCAGTGTGCGGATCGCCCCCCAGTTGAATCCCTCGGATTCGGTCAGATTCATATATCGCCGCGCGCGCCTTGTCGTATCAGAGACGGCGCTCTTCATAAATCCCATGAATGTCTCGTTATCGTGCGTCCCGATATATGAGACACAATGTCCCGTGTGCTGATAGGGCACATCGTCCCCGGAACCGGTCGCGTCGAATCCGAACATCATCACCTTCATGCCGGGAAAACCCGTATCCGCGAGGAGCTTGCGCACCTTGTCGTCCATGAAACCGAGATCTTCCGCGATGATGCGGAACCCCCTCGTCCGGGATCTGATTCCCCGGAACAGGTCCGTGCCGGGGCCGTCCGTCCAGGTCCCGTTCTTGGCGGTCGCATCCTCGTACGGCACGCTGTAGAACGAGGAGAAGCCGCGAAAATGATCGATGCGAACGACGTCATACATCGACAACGCCCACCCCAGCCGCGCGTGCCACCATTCATATTCCGTCTCGCGATGGATCTCCCAACGGTACAACGGGTTGCCCCAGCGCTGCCCGTCGCAGGTGAAAGCGTCGGGCGGGCACCCGGCGACACGAACCGGCAGGCATTGATCGTCAAGAAGAAAGAGATGACGGTTCGACCACGTGTCACAGCTGTCCGCCGCGACATAGATCGGTATATCCCCGATGATCCGGATGCCCCGATCATTGGCATATCGCTTAAGGCTGCGCCACTGTTGAAAGAACAGGTACTGCACGAACTCGTGATACTCGATCTCTCCGTGAAGCTTCTCCGTATAGGTACGAATTGCCTCTTCCTCATGATCCCGAATTTCCTGCGGCCAGTTCGTATAAGGCACGAAGCCGAAGCGTTCTTTGAGCGACGCGAAAAGTGCAAAATCTCGAAGCCACCACGCGTTTTTTCGTGCAAAATTGGCAAAACGCCGCTTTTCGCGCCGAATCGCACGTTCGTACGCCTTGCGCAAAAGATGCCCGCGATACAAGAAGAGCCGATAATAATCGACGCTTTCCGGGTTGTCACCAAAATCGATCTCCTCAATCTCCTGCCGCGTCAGATACCCGTCGTCGACCAGGAAATCCAAATCGACAAAATACGGATTGCCCGCGTAGGTCGAGAAGGACTGGTACGGGGAATCCGCATAGCCGGTCGTCAGCACGGGAAGCACCTGCCAGAAGCTCTGCCCCGCCGAAACGAGATAATCGACGAATTTGTAGGCTTCCCGGCCCAGTGTGCCGATTCCGTGCGGTGACGGTAAGGAGGAAATATGTAACAGGACGCCGCTGCTTCTCATGGCGTGCCACCTTCTTTCTCTATCAAAATCAGACCGTCCGGTCCGGAAGAGAATTCGACCGCGCCTTCTGCGACTGTCGCAACGGATCCGTCCACCGCATTCAGCAGCCGCTCTCCTTCGATAAAATAGTCGCCGACCGGAATCGACACGATTTGATCCGGTTCGGTTATGCCGACGATGACTGTATCCGTTGACTTACCGTCGGAAGCGGTCATCGTCCTCGCGAAAAGATACGGCTCCGCGGATATTTCCTCGTGTACGCCGGCACCGATCGCCGGGTGACGCTGGCGAAACTTCCCGAGGATTCCGACAAACGCCTGCAGTTCTTCGTCCGGATCCTCCCAGTTCATCGGGGATCGCATCGTCAGATCCATATAGGGGCACTCCGGCCAGGCACGCGGCCGACCGGTCTCATCTCCATAGAATATCTGCACGGCCCCCGGTGACAGGAGCAAAGCGATCATGCCCTTCTTCAACATACTCCGCGTGAAAAGTGCGGTATCATGCGACGAGATATAGCTTACAACACAAAAGTCGTCGGCATGCATCGTGTCGGACATATACGTATAAACTTTCGGGAGAAGCGACAGATTCATCGCGTTCTTTCGGAAACTGAAATTGATCAACGCATCGAACCCGGCCTCTGTGTAATACGCATCCTTGGTAACACCGTGATCCCATACTTCCCCGATCGTGAAGAAAGGTTCCTCATCGATCGACTTCATGGGGTTTGCGGTTCTCCAGTCTTCCAGAGCTTCTCCGGCGTAGGTCTCAAGCATCGACCAGGCCGATAGTTCGACGTGCTTGGCTGTATCGCAACGAAACCCATCGACGCCATAGTCCCTGACCCAATCCGTCAACCATTTGATCTGGTAGTTCAGCACCGTGCGAGGTAATCCGGACGCCGCAAAGAAAGCGTCGAGTTCATCCTGTTCTTCCTGTAAACGACCTTCCCTCTCCCATTTCGCCGCGAGAAAAACCGGCAGTTCAACAAGCTCCGTGCTCTCGTTCTTGAAATCCGGCAGTCCCGACAGACACATCGTCGTGTCACCCGTCATCCCTGTATCATAGCCTTCGAGGGCATCATCCGAACGCACCCAATCTGATCCCCACCAGTTCTGCCATTCGGCGGAGTCCCGGTTCACGAAGGTGGCTTCGGTCTCGGGCGAGAGAGACTCGTCCGGTCCATCGACATACGCTTCCCATCCATCTTCATACGAGCCGAAACCGAATTCCTCGGCATCTTCGGGCGTCGCGTAACCCGGATGATTCAGGACAACGTCGAGAATAATCCGGATATTCTTCGCATGGGCCGCGTCGACCATCGCTCGGAAGTCCTCCTTCGTCCCATATGCGGCATCCGGCACGGTAAAGTCGAGCGTCCAGTAACCGTGATACGCATAGAAGGGAAATCCCGGACCGGATCGTGCGCCGTGGATCTGTTCGAACGGCGGCGTCACCCAAATCGCGTCGACACCTAAAGAATCGAAGTACCCCTCATTGATCTTGTCTGTGATTCCCTCGAAGTCTCCGCCGTGGAACCCGCCGGGTCCGTAGGTGGCCGCCTCGTCGACGGAGCCATCCGAAGCGAGGCCCCGGCCGTAGGCATGATCGTTCGTCGCATCGCCGTTCGCGAAGCGGTCGGTCATCAGGAAATAAATGTTCGCATTCTCGAGAATAAACGCGCGCGGAGCCCCGCGGCCCAATCCGCAAGAGGTCAGGAAGACGGAGAACACCAGAAATACGGGAAGGGTCCAGCAGGTTATAACGCGCTTCTTCAATCGCATGCCTTTCTTTTCGCGAGAATCGAGGATACGACTAGCTCTTGACGGCGCCACCGGTTACGCCCTCCACATACATCTTCTGCATCATAATGAACATGATGACCAGCGGGATGCCGATCAGAATGCATCCGGCATTGAATTGCCGGAAATAGTTATAGATATTCTCCTTGGCGATCATCTGGTACATGCCGATGGCCACGGTGTACTTCTCGTAATTATCGCCCATGATAATCCGGGCAAAAATGAAGTCCGCCCAGGGGGCCATAAACGACATGAGGGCTTGATAGACGACAATCGGACCCGAGGTCGGCAGAATGATCTTGAAGAAGATCTGGAAATTCGTCGCGCCGTCGAGTTTCGCGGCCTCGTCCAAAGCCCTCGGTACCGTATCAAAGAAACCCTTACAGATGTAGTAATTGATTCCGGCTCCCGCCGAATACACGAGAACGAGAGCGGCGAGGCTCTGTGTCAGATTCACGGCCTTGAGTACGTAGTACACAGCGATCATCGACATGAACGCCGGGAACATTCCCAAGATCAGGGCAACATTCATATAGGGCTTACGCAGGCGGAAGCGCATGCGCGACAACACATAGGAGATCATCAGCGTGATCGCCGTACTGATCAGGCAAGTCGCGACCGCGACGATGAAGGTGTTCAGGAACCACTGGCGGAACGGGTAGATCGGATTCTCCCACAAATCGATGAAGTTCTGAAAAGTAAAGGAATCAGGGATAAACTTCGCCGTGAAGGATCCGGGATCGGCGCGGAATGCGGAGAAGACGATCCACAGGATCGGAATCAGCCAGATGACGGAGAGAACGGTCAGGATGACATAAATCAAGGCATTCGTGGTATGTCTGCGAAGTTTGGCCGACTTGCTGGCCTTCTTGGAAACGACGGTTGTCATGAGAATTCCTCCTCTCGCTTATATGCCGCGGTGTTGCGGTAGGTGATCAGCGAGAACGTCGCCGACAGGATGAAGACAAGAATACCGATCGTCGACGCAAGGTTATAATCCCGTTGGTTGGCCGTCAGTTTATAGAGCCATGTGACCAGAAGGTCTGTCCGGCCGGCCTGGTAGTATTCGCTCGTCGCCGGACCTCCGTTCGTAAGAAGGTAGATTACATTGAAGTTATTGATATTGCCGATGAACTGTGTGATCAGATACGGCGTCGTCACGAAGATCATATACGGCAGTGTGATCTTGAAGAAAATCTTGAACGGCGATGCGCCGTCGATGCGGGCAGCCTCATACATATCGACGGGGATATTCATGAGAATGCCCGAGGTGATCAGCATGGTATAGGGGATGCCGACCCAAAGGTTCACGAGGATGACCGTAAGCCGCGCGAGCTCCGGACTCTGGAAGAACTGGATACGCGATGTCGTGCCGATGACTCCGAGAGACACAAGCATCTCGTTGATCGGTCCGTAATCGTTGAACATATTGCGCATGACAAGAAGCGTAATGAACTGCGGCAGAGCGATGGTGACGACAAAGACAGTTCTCCACATGGGTTTCAAGCGGATCCCGTTCTTATTGATCATCAATGCCAGAATAATGCCAAGCAAATAGTTGCTGACGGTTGCGACAATCGCCCAGGTCAGCGTCCACCCGAGCACGGGGAAGAACGTTCCGGCCAGAAGCTTGTTGCCGCCAAGGATATTGACGAAATTCGTCAAGCCTACCCAATCGAAAAGATTGCCGGGCGGTTGGTGATCTTTGTCATAGTTCGTAAACGCGATCAGAATCATAAAGATCAGCGGTAACACCGTGAACATCATGATGCCGATTACGGCGGGAGTCATCAGCGTTACGTGGAAGCGATCATCGGAAAGTCGCTTCAGGTCATATACGATTCCCGGTGCTTTCTTCTTATGATTCTTGTAATCGAGAACTTCGCGAGCACTCTGGATATTGACGTAATACATGGCGATAAAAATCGCGATAATGACGATGGCCGCAACGCCGTATATCATCAGAATCATGGAGTTATCGCCCGGAGCCAGAATCGGAATCTTGCTGCCTTCCGGGGTAACCCAGCCCTGCTTCACCGTGCCGAGCGACAGCAACCCGTCGATCGCGGCGACGCCGGATTGAACCATGTACAGGATAAAGCCGACCTGGACACCGAGAAACAGCAGCCCCTTCACAATCTGTCCGTTGATCATATTCGCAAAGCCCATGATCAGAACAGAATAGAATTCGGGCTTGTCCGGGGTGAGCGGCGGCAGTTTACGTACGACGAAATCCTTCTTCTTCTCCGGCTTCTTCGCCGGATCCTTCCCTCCCATACGCGCCTCCCTCTTTTCGGAAAAGAAAAGCAGCCGGGCTCCGCGATTTACGCGGAACCCAAGCTGCCCTCAAACTCAAGCCGTGTCGTTATGCGGCCACATCGGACGAGAGCAGTGCCTGCCAATCGGCGAGTGCCGTCTCGAAATCTGTGATCGTGCCCTCATAGATCTCCTTGGTCATCGCCATGCTGGACTCCGACCAGAAGTTGCTCATCTGAGGAATGGAAGGCATCGGGATCGAGAATTGTGCCTGAGCGACCTGCGCGGCGATCGTGGGATCCGCGGTCACGGCCGGGTCGGCGGCGGCGTTCAGGTTAACAGGAAGAAGTTTGCGGTCATTGAAGCGCTTCAGCTGATTCTCTTCGTTCGTCAGGAAAGCGGCAAGCTTCATCGCCTCTTCCGGATATGCGGTGTTGGACTTGACGACATAGAGCTTGATACCGGAGAACGATATCATCTGCTTGTCGGTTCCGCCGATCTTAACGGTCGGAAGCTGTGCTACGCCGTAGTCATCGCCGAGAGCTGTCACATAGGCGTCTGTCTTCCAGCTGCCCGTCACCTGGGCCGCGAGTGTCTTGTTGGCAAAGGCCTGCTCGGCATCGCCGTCGTTGATGTTCTGGAGACCCGCGTCCTTGAGCGTCGCGATGTATTCGGCGACGGCCACGCCCTCGGGGCTCGAGAAGGTCGAACCGGTTACGTCAGAGCCGCTCTCTCCGAAGAGCTTGCAGCCGTTGGCAAACCACAGGGATGCTGTGAAATAATTGTTGCCCATGTCGAATCCGACGGTCTTACCGGCTTCCTTGGCTACGGCGAGCATCGTGTCGAGGGACTTGACGTCATCCTCTGTGAAGACGCTCTTGTCATAGTAGAGGTAGTAGGTCTCCGCCGAACTCGGATAGCCGTAAACCATACCGTCGTATGTCGCGGCGGTCAGGGCGGCGGCTGAGTCATTGTTCGTAATGTCTTCAACATACATTGTGTTCGGATAGACGGCTCCCGCTTCGGCTAGTGCGCCAAGCTGGTCATGCGCGATCGCGAAAACATCCGCCGCCGCGTCAAGATCGGCCATCGCAGCGTCCTTTGCCTTGTCTTCACCGGTTACGCGCACCTCAACGGCTACGCCCGGATTCTCGGCGACAAAAGCATCTGCCATCTCCTTAAGCATGGTCTGATCATCCTCGGCACCCCACAGAACAAGACTCGCTGTGCCGGTTGTCGAATCTGTTGTCTCCGGCGCTGCGGTGGTCGTCGTCTCGGGGGCTTCGGTGGCTTCCTTGGTCGTATCACTGGTCGTGGTCGAGCCGCCGCAGGACGCGAGGCCGAAAGCGAGCGATGAAACGATCAGGAAGGCGGATACCTTCGCCAGAATTGTTTTGCGTATTCTCATAGTCATTCCTCCATTTTCGTTCATGTTTCGAATCAATGCAGTTCATAATTTTCGAAAAACTTACGCTATCAACTTGAATCTAGCACGCTATTTTGTCATTGTCAATAAGTGCCGGCTCTTTTCAGGTGAATTTTTTGTATATATTGTCATTTTATTGGCTCGAATCGTTCTTTGCTTTGAAAATCAAATTGATTTTATTTTCGTATTTTTCGTATATTTGCGAAAAAACACCCGCCGCGAATCTTCTTCGCGACGGGTGCGGGTGAACTTGTTCTCTTGGAAAATCATAGCTTTACTTCGTGACCTTCGCCGTTGAGGAGCGAACCACCAACTCCGGCATCAGAAGAAGCCGACTGATCGAATTCCCCTCCATGATCTGTGACATTGCCATACAGACACTCTTGCCGATCATCAGTCGATCCTGTCGAATCGTCGTCAGAGGCGGAATCGTGTACCGCGCCAGCGGAAGATCATCAAAACCGGTAACACTCACGTCATCCGGACAGCGCAATCCGAGGCGGTTCAATTCGGCCAGAACTCCGTGCGCGATCATATCGCTCGCACATACAATGGCCGTGGCACCATTCTTGATGAAGCCTTCGACATATTGCGCGGCACATGAGGAAGTAAAGTCTCCGTGTGCGATCAGTTCCTTGTGCGTTGTAAGTCCGGCCTTACCCATGCCGATCTTGAAGCCCTGAAGTCGCTCCTGCGAGACGCGGCTGTGCGGCTCGCCGTTCATCATGGCGATGGACGTGTGTCCGAGAGAAGCCAGATGCTCGACGGCGCAGACAATGCCTTGCTGATTGTCGATACCGACACAGGCAACACTGCGATTATAGACAACATTATCAAGAAGAACGGTCGGGATGTTCGTCCGGGCCAGCTGCTTGAGGAAATCATTGTGGAGAGAGAAACCCAAGAGGAATCCGGCGGAGTAATTGTTGCGCGTCATGTAATCTTCATAGTCGTAATCGAAGTGCCGGTCCATCGCAATCGGTACGATATCGACGTTCCATTGCTTCTCCGTCGCCGCCAGACGAAAACCGACAATGATCTCGTAGCCGAACTGCTCAATGCGCTCGTAACCCATATTCTCGACAAAAACACACACCTTGCACGCATTCGATTCCGCACGACTCCGGCGCGATACGTAACCGAGTTCCAGCGCAGTATTGAGAATCTGCTGCCGGGTCTCCTCGCTCACGTCACTGGCGCCGCTCAAACCCTTGGAGACAGAACTTACGGAAATACCAAGTTTCTTGGCTATGTCTTTAATTGTCGCCATACGCCCACTTCTTTTCTATATTTCTTAACGAAAAACGAGACAAGATCAGCGAAAGTTTCGAAAATTACACTCAGTCTAACACTCGTCAGACAGGCTGTCAATGAAGATTAAGATCTCCTCCCGGCTCGAAAACGGGCCGTCTCAATACCCCTGCTATCTAGAAAAATAATCCGGAAAATCGGCGTCGGAAAGGTGCAACAGCCCTTTGCTTTCGTGAAGCTGAAATGAACACAACCTGACGTGGTTCTGGGCGAAAAGGCATCTTGCGATCGATTTCGCCCAGAATCATTGAGCGCGGGTTATGGGCGAAATGTAGGTTCGGGGTCGTTTTCGCCCAGAAAACACGAGACTGGGACTCGACACTGGGATGAGAATTCTGGGCGAAAAGGCAGCTTGCGGTCGTTTTCGCCCATACCTATTGATCGCGGAGTATGGGCGAAATGTAGGTTCGGGGTCGTTTTCGCCCATAATCGGGATTGGATCACCGTCCCCCTCGGCGCTTTTATATACGCAAGGGGCTGTTGAAAATTGAACGTTACGTTTCAATTTGCAACAGCCCCTTCCAATTTGTGTTCTTGATGATATGGCCTGTCTTATCGAAGGAAGAATACGATCGCGAGGAAGTGACACAGCGCGCCGGCGTCGACGAGGAAATGCCAAACCATGTGTGCGAACGGAAATTTCATGAAGAAGCTGACGACACCCGACGTGTAGCAGATGCCGCCGGCGACGATGAGCCAGAACGAGGCTGTCGTGGCGCCCTGCATGAGGATAGGCATGCAAAGGATAACCATCCAGCCCATCAGAAGATAGATGGATATGGTGATAATGTAGGAGAGCGGTGTTTTGGAGAACATCAGCGATTTGAACAAGGCGCCGGCAACGACCAGAGCCCACTGCAAGGAACAGAGTACGATTCCGAGCGTCCCGCCGATAATGGACAGGCAGATCGGCGTGTAGGAAGCGGCAATCGCGACGAAGATCATGATGTGATCCAGACGATTCATTACGGATTTATGCTTGGTCCCCGGGGCCATCGCATGGTAGATCGTAGATGTTATGAACATGAGAAAAATGCCGATACAGAATACCGAAACGCCCACAGAATCCAGGACTTCTTTGCCCTCCGGCGCCGACAGATAGGCACGTACCGCGGCAAACGGCAACATGCAGAGAACGAAGATAGCCATCACGCCATGCGTGATACTGTTGCCGATCTCTTCCCCGAAAGTCTCTTTTCTCCCACGTTTGAGCATTGTGGCAGACTTTGCGGACCCGAGCGGGGAGAGTCCCTCCAAGCCGGCTTCCAGCGGATCCACAGCAGTCTTCTCTGCCGCCTCGCGCGTGTCGCCTTTGTCCGTCTTGCCCTCGAGCCATGCTTTCCAGAAAGCTTTTTCGTTCGACATCATTATCACCTCTTGTCATGATTATAATAACCAGATGTTCCGGTTGCTGTCATTATATTACGAGAGGTTGTAAACCGCAAGATCTTATCTTACTGTGGGCCTACGAAAAATCGACGCGTCGCATCTTCTTCCGGATCTTCTTTGTCCTCGCCGCTCGCCGGGCTCGGCGGGCCGAGAAGAATCACAGGCTCCTTACCGTCCGCCTCCGCGACAGGTTCTGCCGGAGCCGCCACGCGGCGAATTGCGGCGAGATCAATGACATCGAAATCTTCTGCCGGCTCCGCAGGCTCGGCGGGTGGAACCACGGCCGGAGCGGGCATCGGCGCAAGTCCATCGTTTGCCGGAGGTGTCGACGTAGTCTTAGAAGGAGGCGCCGACGGCGATGGGAAGCCGGAAACTCGCGGTGTCGCAATCTCATGCGCCAGATCCGGATTCGGATAATACGCAGTCTCCTCCAGGTGCAGCTTGTCCGCGAGATAGGCGTTGCGATAATGCCGGAAAATCTGTGTACCCGCGTAGGAGATAAGAAGCACGGGCAACAGCCATTTGCTTAACGAAACGGAGGTCTTCTCTGAGAACAAAATCGAGAATCCGACCATCGGAGCATTGACCAGCTCGTAGATTCGCTCGAAGATAAAACGAAAAATCGCCTTCACGACGGACGAGCTTCCACTACCGCGAGACTCCAAAAGCGGCATTACCCAGTCGGGGATATATGCCAGAACGGCAAACGCCGCGGCACCCAACACGAGATGGATCTTCCGCTTCCACGAAGCATATACGCAGAGCGCGATCCACAGCATCACATACAGAAGGCTGAACAGTCGCTCCGAAATATCGACCACGCGAAAATGTACTTGATCATACGCGAAATATACCGGATAGAAACTCACAAACAACAGTGCCGCGAGCACAAAGAATAGAAATAGATTAATCGCCTTGTCCCGCTGCATCACGTGCCTCCATTGCTTGTATTCGAGCCGTCTTCGTCCCGTCCGGGTACGGGCGGCTGCATACGTTCAGCCACCCCGGGATCCAGAGCCGGCACAATAAGATTTTCGACGATATCGACGCTTACGTCAATATTGCTGTCCCCCCATTTGTCGAGAATTCCTCCGACCATGGAAAGGGCATTATAGATGTCCGCACTGTTCCCGATTGCCCCGAGAGTGATCTCTTCTCCATAATTGAAAACAATCCCGTTCACAGAAAAACCTGTGTACGTATCGCGAATCTCGGTCATCGCCACAACACGTTGATCATTGATCGCAACAGCGGTCGCGCCGGAGGCTTTGAGCTCATTCACAAACTGTATCAACATGTTCGACGTAATCGGTACGGATTGTGTCTGATCGATCACGACCGTGATTCCCTCTCCCTCAACCGGAAGCAGACCGGCCATTCTCTGCGTGGCTTCGAGCTCGGCCTGCATCAGATTCTCTAACACCGCTTCGTTGTCGCGGGCGGAATAGAGTTCCGAGATGCTCAGCGTCAATTCGTCGTAGCGTTTGTGTAACTCCATGTTCTTCTCGTAAAGGATGATATAGTCCGACGCGAGCTCGGCGTTCGTCTTCCCTTCGACAAACACCTGCTCCTTGGTCTTCTGCAAAGATTTGTATTGCGTGATCGCGATAAGTCCCAGAAGCAAGCAGACCACCGACAACAGCAGGGTGGTTCTCCCTCTTGTATGCTTCTTGCTCCGGTCAACCTGCATCGTCTCTTGCCTCATACATCTTTCTGATTCGCTCATGACAGGTGAACAGCAAAATCTGCCGGTGCTCACCCAACGTCCGAAGAAGACGCATCGCTTCGAACGCTCTCATATCATCATACTGCATAAATGGGTCATCGAGCAAAAGCGGCAAAGGTTCCGCGCCTTCGGCGAGAAGATCCGAGACCGCGAGACGCAGAGCCAAATAAAGCTGGTCGATCGTTCCGCCGCTGTATTGTGCAAGCGGATGGTATCGGGCTTCACCGTTGGATTTGAGTTCCACCTCCAGGGCGGAGTCGACGCGAAGCCGGTCATATGCGCCGCCGGTAAGCAGTGACATATACTTCGCGGCTGCCTCGTTCAATGCCGGCGCAAGACGATGCTGCGTATCCTCACCGGCGGCTGCCAGATATTTCCTTGCCACTGACAGGTCCTCCAGGCGACGGCGCAGATCTTCACATCGAGCACGCAAGATGCCTTCGCGCTCTTCGAGCCACGCGACATCCGGTATCCTCGCAAGAGCGGACTCGGCGGATGCCCGGAGACGCCCCTCTTCGATGCGCAGTGCCGCTATGTCTCCCTCGGTCTTCTCCTGCGCTTCCCGCAATCGTTCGATCTCCTCCTTGTCCGCCGAAGCTTCTTTCTCGAGTTCGTCACGAAGCTTCCCCACATCTTCCGCCTCCCCCTCGATCGAGCCGGCTTGAGAAACCCTTCGACGGTACTGATCTCTTCGCACGGCGATTGTCTCCAGGAGTTCCCTCTTGCGATCGATCTCCCGCTTCCGCTCGTCGCGCATATCGCCGAGCAAACGGTCCGACTCCCTGTTCGATTGGATCTGCGTCTCCATTTGTTTCTGGTACGCGTAAAGCGATGCTGTCTCGTTCTCGAAAACCGTCATATGGGTAGCGTAGACACGATTCATCTCGGACAACTCGCGAAGCATACGCACACGGCGAACACGATATTCGATGAGAAGGTAAATCGGCACTGCCAGCACAAGCAGAGAAAACAGATGAATCGGATCCCGGAGAACGACCGAACTAACGACACCGGCCAAAGCCGCCAAAACGAAAAGCGCGACATACCTTCCTCCGGGTCGATCGTGACCGAAAAGGCGAATGTGAAACTTCTGAAGGCGGTCGCAGATGCGCTTTTGTTCCGATATCTTTACGCCCAGGGTCAGCAGTTCCCTCTCCCTCGCGGCAATCTTCGCCTGTTTATCCTCGATCAATGCTTCGGTGTCCCGTGTCTCCTGTAAACTCGCATTCCTGTGACGGCGGAATTCGACAATACGCCGACCGAATCGCACGCGGTCCTCGACCCGTTCCGTCTCGATCTTGCGTTGCCTCTCCTCCAGATCGCGCAAAGCAAGTATAAGCTGTTCGGTTGATGCGGTCTGCGCCAGTCTTGTCGCGCGCGCCGTCTCGCGTTCATGCAACCAGGACAGTCTTCCGCGCAGATGCAACAGAGTCTGTGTAAGCGCCTGAGTCCTGTCCCGGCATTCATCCGCCCGAAGTCGAAGCGTCTCTGATTCCTCGCGCAATGTCCCCGCCTCGATGAGTCGATCACGGATCTCTGTCAGCTCCTCTTCCAGCGCCGGCAGCGTTCCGGCACCCCTCGGAGACCGTATGCGGGAGGCTGCGGCAGAGAGGATTCCGTCAATTTCGGACACCGACACCGTCTCATTTCCTCCCGAAGACAGATTCGCCAATCGGCGGGACAACTCGTCAAGATCCCGGCCGGTCGCGCTGATCCGCACGGCAGCCTGTCCGATATACACCGTCTGGATGAAGGTGGATTCCTCCATATGCAACAGATATTCACCCGGGGTTGTATCCGCCAGATCGATGCGATCGCCGGTCGATTCCCGAACCAGTGTTGTCTGATCCTCCGCCCTCGAAGGTGCGAAGAATCGCTCGATGCGGTACCTTTCGCCTTCGGTCTCGAGCGTTATGGAGCCGCCCGCCGCCCGGCCGTTCCACGGTGCGAACCGCTTGCGATCGAAGATTCGCCCGCGCGTCGTGCTCCGGGGTCCGAACCCATACAGCATGGCACGGATAAATGCCAACAGGGTGCTCTTGCCGTATTCGTTCTCGCCAACGATCAATGTAACGTTTTCCGTTGGTGTCAGCGTGAAGTTCTCGAGTTTGCCGAAGGCATCAATGTGTATCTCACAAATCCTCATCCGCGATCGCCTCCCCCTCAAACGCGCGCAGGCCGATATCCAGCGCACTGACAAGTCGGGCAGCTCGCTGCCGGTCTCCCTCCGCCATCGCAACATCAACGTCGGATAAGATGAGGTCCGCAAACCGTCCGCGCAGAGAATTCTCGCGACGAAGATGCTCGGGATCAACGGCGACATGTGTCTCGTCACGAATCTTACAATCGAAAACAACCGCCCCGATTCGAGCCTTAATCACGGAGACCGGCGGAGTGAAATCCGGACGCAATCGTCCGGTGAGTGTGATGCGATACGCGTGTCGGTCGAACGCTTCCCCATACGTATCCCGCAGGAACATCAGAATTCGCTCCACGATCTGATCCGTAGTCTCGCAACCGGAGATGTCCGCACGCGGACACCAGTACGTTCGGGTATTCGCGATCACAAGCGCCAAGTCGACGCGCCCCCGGGAGACCGTGCCGGCAAGAAAGCCTCGCGAGCCCGGTTCATCGAACCCGCGCGCCTCGGGACAACCGGAATATGCAACGTATGTAGAGCCCACTCTCGTCGGCGCGGTCGCTTCATGAACATGTCCGAGCGCCGCAAAATCGGCGTCGCATGAAGCGAGAAAGGAACGCGGGATCGGGTGGTACGCACTCTTCGCCTCGCCGTCGACAATCTCGCCGTGAAGTAGGATCAGATGCAGCGTGTCCTCCGGATAGCCCGCATCACGCACCGAGAAGTCCGGAGGGCAAAGGGTCCGGGATAATCGCGGCGCGGTAAAACCCGCGCCCCAGACGACAACCCCCAAGCGCGGAATGCGTCGAGCCGAGAATTCGCCGCCGAAGACGGAAACATTCGGCGGAAGCTGGGCGGTCCGGTATACCGAGTCCTCCGTATAGGGATCGTGATTGCCGGGCGAGATGAATACTTCCGTGTCGGGAATGGAGGCAAACGCATCCGCGACGGCACGAAACGCCTCGCCTTCGAATCGAACTTTGTCGATTACATCGCCCGCGAGAAGGAGAATGTCAATCGAATGCTCCCGGCAATACGTGATCATGCGCAGGAAAGTATCCAATTGTTCGTATCTTCGAATCCTCGCCTTCTCGAGAGGGAGCGACGAGAAAGGCGAGCCGAGATGGAAATCGGCCGCGTGAACGATACGAACTTCCCGATGCATGGTATTCTCCCTCCTTATCGCGCATTTGCGTTCCCGAATAAATGTTTTGTTTGATTGTAACACGCCCGCGAAAACGTCTCAAGCGAAGCCGTGTCTCCGGAGGAGTATATGGTTTATAATGAACACGAAAGCGAGGGTATATCGATGACGAAGCGCTCCCGGAGAAAACGAAGAGTCTTTATCAACGCCACGACAAGGCTCCTTATTCTCGCTTTTATCCTGCTGCTGCAAATCTCCATGGTCGCGCTGCTGGCGTATTTTCTTCAGAATCTTTCCATCATTGTCCTTGTCGTTCTCTATGCGATTTCCATCGTTGCCTGTGTCTTTATTTCCGCGCGGCATGACAATCCCGCGACTCGCGTTTTCTGGTTGTTGCTGATCGGCTTTTTCCCCGCCTTCGGACTCATTATGTATTTTATGTGGGGAATGCCGCGTCGCGGTACCGCCAAGTATCGAATTGAAGAGAAATGTGCCGCGAAGGCCGCGCAAGCCTTGACCGGATACGCCGCCAAGACCCGCGACGAGGCGAGGCGACAAGGGCGCGATTCGGTGTCCGAGGCTTCGCGAACTCCGGCGGCTATGATCTCCCGCTCCTATCTGGACTCTTTCGAGTTTCCGGCTTTTCGCGACACGCGTGTCACCTACTTTTCGAGCGGCGAGACGCTTTTCGCCGATATGCGAAAAGCGCTTGCGGACGCCGAGCAATATATCTTCTTAAGCTTCTTTATCCTTCGCGAAGGGCAGCTGTGGAGCGAACTGCATCCGATTCTGCAGGCCAAAGCGGCGGCGGGCGTAGAGGTGCGCCTGTTGATCGACGATGCGGGTACCATGTTCAATATATCGGATGAATTTATTCTTGAGCTTCGGGATGAGGGCATTGTCGTCGAGCAGTTTAATCCGACGCATCGATTTCTTAACAATCTCTACCTCAATTACCGTAACCACCAGAAGATCATCGTGATCGACGGTAACGCGGGTTATACGGGCGGCGTGAACCTGGCAGACGAGTACGCGAACTACACCGCTCCCTTCGGATATTGGAAGGATACGGGAATCCGTCTTGACGGCCCGGGGGTTTACGGTTTGACCGCCGCCTTTCTCAAGATGTGGGAGCAGACAACGATGAGCCCCGCGGATGATTATGAGCGATTCCTGCCGAAGATTTCGCAGGATGAAGAGGGTTTGTGTCAGGTTTTTACCGATGGGCCGGGCAATAATCCCGCGAATCCCGCGGAGGGTCTTATCTATCGCATGATCGAATCGGCGCACAATTATGTGTACCTGACGACGCCGTATCTGGCTGTCTCCCAGGCCTTCATCGACGTGCTTTGCCGCGTTGCGAGAAGCGGAGTGCGCGTTGTTCTCGTTGTCCCGTATCAGTTGGATCATTGGTATGTTTTCGAGGTGACGCAGAGTCATTTCTCGCGGCTGATCGATGCCGGTGTCGAGGTGTACCGTTTCAAGCCGGGCATGCTGCACGCCAAGATGATCGTCGCGGACGATATTCACGCTCTTGTCGGTACAATTAATCTGGATAACCGAAGTTTCTATAGCCAATATGAAGACGGCGTCCTCTTCAGCGGGATGAAGGCGGTCGCCGACGTTCGGGAAGATATTGAGGAAACGGTCCGCCAGAGTTTTCGCGTTACACGTGAGGATTGTGAGAAGATCGGTTTATTGCGGTCGTCTTTTGGCATCTTTATGCGTATCTTCTCACCGCTGATGTAATCCAGGCGATTTGAACGATTTACACGGACGTGATCAGCACTTCCGCGGGCCCTCGCAGCGTATAATCGCCGGTATTCGCAGGCAGAAAAACCGAATCGCCCTTGTGAAGCATCCGGGTCGACGGTACCTGCGGGATCGAATTCGCGAGAATCATCTCGCAAGCGCCCTCCGTCACAACAACGGAGCGGAAGGATGCGGCATCACAAGTCAACGTGACTTCCTTCGTAATCTTCACACAATCGACCGAGAAGTATTGGCACGCCGAGAGCCGGCGCTTGGAATAATTCTCGAAAATCACCGTAGAATCCGGCAACGGGCCGTCTTTTGTGAAATCCATGCGGATCACGTCGAGAGCCTTCTCCACATGTAATTCGCGCGGCGTTCCGTCCGCTTCTCTGCGGTCGAAGTCATAGACTCGGAAGGTTGTGTTCGAGTTCTGCTGAATCTCTGCGAGAAGTATGCCTGCGCCGATGCCGTGGATGACGCCGGATTTGATCAGAAAGGCGTCGCCCTTCTTGACCGGTACACGCCGGATGATCTCTTCAACGGTATGACTGTCGATGTGCTCTCGAAGTTCTTCGGGGCTTACCGGCCGCGTGAATCCATAGTAGATAAACGCATCGGGCGCGGCGTCGAGTATATACCACAACTCCGTCTTGCCGCAGCCGAGGCCGTGATTACGGGCGTACGTGTCGTCCGGATGAACCTGTATGGAGAGGTCCTCATGGGCATCGATGAGCTTGATCAGAATCGGAAACTGGTCGGTTACCATCGCGTCTGTTCCTAAGACGGACTCGAGATCGCCATAGATTGCCTCGGACAATGTGTGACCGGCCAAAGGACCTTCGCTCAGAATCGAAGGACCCGCTTCGTGGCAAGACAACAGCCACGCTTCGGCGATCTTTGCCGAGGCTGACTTCACGCCGAACTCCCGGGCTAAACGAGCACCGCCCCAGAGATAGTTCTTGGCAACAGGCTCCAATAAGGCAGGATACATTCTCATGTCCTCATTTTCTCAGATGCTTAATTATATCGATATATCCGGTGTTCTGTCGACCGACAAGGAGAGTCTGTTGATGAAATCAGCGAAAAATGCAGAATTGAGCGCTTGGACTCTTCAGTCCGTCCACTCCATCGCTTCCACTTCAACCTTGGTATACTTGAGAATCTCGTCCATGCGATCCGCCTCGAGATACGATACCAGGGTATATGCCGCGCCGTCTTTCTGTGCGCGTCCCGTACGACCGATGCGGTGAAGGTAGTACTCATTCTCCTTGGGAACATCGTAGTTGAAGACGCCGTCGATGTCCGCGACATCAATTCCCCGGGCTGCGACATCCGTCGCGATCAGAACGGGGAATTTGCCCTTGCGATAGCCGTCCATGATCCGATTTCTGGTGTTCTGGTTAATATCGCCGTGCAGACAATCCGCATCCATGCCGGCACGCTGCAGGCGTTCCGTTACATGGCGAACCTTGGTCTTGGTATTGCAGAATACAATGATCTTCCTATGCTTCTTCGTCTTAATGATCTTGACGATCGCGTCGAGCTTATCCTTCTCGGCAACCGTTAATCGGAACTGACGTATCTTCGGCATGTCCTCCGCTTTGGGCGCGACATCGATATTGACGGCTCCCTGCAGGTACTGCCAGTTGATATCCATAACCTCACGGGACATGGTCGCAGAGAACAGCGCGATCTGCCTGTCCGCCGGGGTCATATCCAGAATCCGTCGAATCTCTTTGAAGAAGCCCATGCTGAGCATCTCGTCCGCCTCGTCAAGTACGACGGTGTACACGCGGGAAATGTCGACGTTTCTCCGCGATACGTGATCCAACAGACGCCCGGGTGTTGCTACGACGATCTGTGGTTTGCCTTGAAGTTCCTTGGCCTGACGCTCGATATTCTGGCCTCCGATGATCGGGCAGATACGAAGGCCTTTGATAAACTGACCGATGCTTCGAAGCTCCGTGCAGATCTGGAGCGCGAGTTCGCGCGTCGGACAAAGGACCAGCGCCTGGACAAAGTCAAGATCCAACTGGAGGTACTCGAGAAGCGGGATGCCGTAGGCGAACGTCTTTCCGGTACCCGTCGGAGCCTTGGCTATGAGATTGTATCCCTCCATCATCGGGGGAATTGCTTGTCTTTGGACAGAAGTCGGAACGGTTAACTCGAGCTTTTCACAGGCCCGGAGAACCTCTTCGGTGAGATTCAGATCTTGAAATGTTGATTGATTCATTATTTACCTTTCTTCCTATGGGACCGTGCATTGATGTCAGATTATAAATACTTCCTGCGTTTGCAGAACCAGATGATACCGATCGTAACAAGAGCCGAAACGATCGCAACCGCAGGATAACCGAACTTCCATTCGAGCTCAGGCATGTCGCGGAAGTTCATGCCAAACCATCCGGTAATCACGGTGAGCGGGAGAAAGATTACCGAAACGACGGTAAAAAGCCGCATCATCAGATTCGCGTCGATGTCGACCTGTGCCTGATAGGCTTCACGAAGCTGGATAACACTCTCACGCAGTGCTGATGCCGCCCGCTCCAAGCGATCGAGTCGCGATCCGATCAGACGGAACATTCTCGCCGATTCCTGCCGGATCAACACACTCTGTTCCTCTTCGAGCAGATTCGACATATCCACCATCAAGGCGACATACTGGGTAAGCTGCAATGTCTTCTGGCGAAGGCGGAAAATCTCACGGGGATAATCCAACTTCTCGCCCGCGAGAAGGCGTTCCTCGAGAACCGTCTCCTCCTCGTCGAGTCTTCGGATCAGAGCGATGTCCGCCGCCGCGATCCTCTCCATCAGAAGAAAGAGGGCTCTCTCCGGGAGCGTCGCCTTACGCTTCTGCTCTGTTCTCTCCGCAAGAATGGTTCGTTTAACGGAATCGGTCAGTTCGGAGGTGTCCGAGATCACGACAATTCCCGCCGAGCAGAAGAAGAATGTCAGTTCTTCCTCGACAATCCCGTTCCTCGCGTCGTCGAGCCGGTTCAACACTCCGTAGATCAGGCCGTCGAGAAACTCGACCTTCGGATGCTGTAACACTCGGTTCACGGCTTCATTGACGGCATAATCAGGAAATCGCATGCGCTCGTTGTTCCGGATAAGTTCTTCCGGCGACATGAAAATAATGTAACGGTCTGACCATTCCTCCTCCGAGGCGGGTGCTTCGCGCAAGGAGAAACCATTCAGAACATCATTCGGATCAGAGAAATCCTTGTCTGCTCGAGACGCGGAAAAAGCCTGCATAGAATACCTCAGGGTAACGGATAATCAGCGGGTACAACTCCGGCGACCGAAAAAGGATTGTCAATCGTCTCCTCGGGCGCGGGGTTCGCAATATTCGGCTCGCCGGCAAACATCACGATATTCGCTTGCGCCGATGGACAGGTACTATCAAAAATAGTAGCATCCCTACCGTTTTTGTCAAACAAATTATTATACGAGAGCATGGCATACCGCTTCAGCAGTTCCGGATCCCGTACCGCATCGGTGTTGCTGTACACAGTTCCCTCCGATGAAATCACCGCCATCGAGTTCACAACCGGATAGCTTCCGAACAGATCCGACAGGAAGACGTTGTAATCCGGAAGAGGAAGTCCGGTCATCTCGAGGACCAGCGTCGACAGATAGTTCAGGCTCATCTTCTCGATGTTCGTCTCGGGGATATCGTAGTTCGCCCATACGAGGAAAGGCGTCTGGTACATCGCGAGCATCTCCTCCGACGAGAGCGACGCGAGATCCTTGCCGAGAATATCACTGTAGAACGCATCTTTGAGTTTCGGAAGATGGTCGCCGAAAAACACGATGACCGTCGGTTCTTCCTGTGCCGCAAAATAGGAAACCAGCCCTGACAGCGCTTCGTCCGAGGCATGTGCCAACGAAAGATATTCTTCCGTCTCCGGATAGGAAACATCGAACCCGGACAGAGTAATCTCCGCCTCAAAATTATCGTTCTTCGGAACATATCCGCCATGATTCTGCATGGTTACATTAAAGAGGAATATCGGCTGTCCCTCGGGCTTCGCTTCATACAGCTCAATCAGTTTGTCGTACGATGCTTCGTCGCTCACATAACTGCGCATCATCAGCGGATCTGTAAAATCCGTAAAGGAAAGAAACTGGTCAAACCCAAGATTCTCATAAACACTCGGGCGATTCCAGCCGCTCGCGTCAAAGGGGTGAACAGCAATGGTCTGGTAGCCAAATTCCTTGAGGGTCCATGCGAGAGAACCCGTCTTCTGATCGATGAACTGCTGGTACGGGATGCTTCCCGTCGGAAGGAACGCCATCGAGTTGCCCGTAAGAAACTCAAACTCGGAGTTCGCTGTGCCTCCGCCGTAGGTAGAGACATAGGCCGTTCCCTTGATTACGTCCGTTGCCATCGAATCGATAAAAGGCGTCACCGGCATATTCGTCGCAAAGTCTCCGACTGCCTGCAAATCGGCAAAGGACTCGCACATGATCGCAATGACATTGGGGCGAACAGGTGTCTTTGTCGCCGGCACTTCGTCAACGGTTACGGTCGATGCGGTCTCTGTCGCGGCGGTCGTCTCGGAAGGCAGAATCTCTGTCGGTGCCGTCCCGTTCGTATCGGTCACATCCGTTGTCGCTCCGGATATCCCGGTCTCCGCCGTCGTCTCGCCGAACGGAGTCGTTCCGGACGATGTCGGCACGGAGATCTCTGTCTCGGACACCGGGGCAAGTTCAATCAGCGACTTAATACGTGCGATTTCTTCCGGAGAATATCCGTCGGGCGTATCCACATTCATGTATTGCGCATTCATTGTCAACGCAACGACCAGGCCGTTCTTGGCATAATTGGACGGCTGATTCCAGACATTATTCACGATGCCGATCCGCTGCATGAAGCTGAATGCCGCGATCGCGTAGCGATCTGTCCCGAACAGCGCAAAAACCATCAAAGCCGACAACGCGGCTGACAGCGCACCCGTCAGAACACGGGTACGAATTCTCTTCATTGAAAGATCCACATGTGTCAACGCGATGGTCAGCAGGAGAAAAGCGCATATGGTGACCAGAAGAATCGCCGACAGACTGAAGGTATAATTCCCTGCGACATTCATCGCGGTTCCCGCGGCAAAGAAATCCCACGGCTGGATCGGCTCTCCGCGGAACTGCAACTTGAAATAGTTGATCAGCGCGAGCGCATACAGAACCGTATTCGCGGCAATCATGCTGATGCGGATACGATTTGTCACCGCGAAAAGCACCAGATAAATCAAGATGTACGCCATGTAATTAAGGATGTATGCCGGCGTGATCTTCTTAAAGGCGGAATTGTCATTCAGTGCCTCGACGATAAAAAACATCGCGACGGGCGACAAGACAACCGCGATTCTACCGGCCATCGCCTTCTGCTTCTCCGAGAAACGAAACGGTATTGCGATCAGAATACCTCCGGCAACAAGAAGAGCGACACACAAGGCGAATGCGCGATAATCCGTAATCGTGTATGCATATTGGGCATGGGACTGGTACAGAGAACTTGTCGGCTTGTCCGGAATCGACAGGCGCAGCTCTTCCGTGCCGGAAACCGCGGAAACCCAAACCGTCGGAGATTTCTCATAGGCGTTGCCGACAGGGCGCAACGTGAAGGAGTAGTTCTTTTCTGTGTCCAGCGTCATGTTCACGGGGAAGCGACAGAACTCATCATCTTTCAAATCGGCAATATTGACCGTCGACGTCGTTAACTTCGAACCGGTCTGATCCAACAGGCTGAAAACCAGCTGGCCATTCGCCGTCTCATCCGTATAGGTCGCCAGACGCACTTCGACATACGCAAGATCCGGGGAGGCCGGACGAAAATACTGGCGATAATCCTCTTCGGGCGTAAGAAAACCGTTCGTTCTCGCATTGGCTCCGACGCATGCATTGACAACGTTCACCTGGAATGCGGCAAAATTAAGCACAAGAACCGTTACAAGTGTCGCTACGAACACCGCCGCGATCAATATGCGTGACTTCTTCCAACCTGTTTTTTCCATAATCTCCATCTCTTGATCCGAATATCCTGTTAACACTTTTCAAACACATATTTTACAAGCAGACTACATTATACTTCTCCGAACCCCTGTGACCAAGGCGTTCCGACCTCGTCAGTTGCACATATTTTCGGGGATCGTCAGAAAAATTTGTGTTGATTTTGATTCCACTTATCCTCTCGGTTTATTAAAATGATATGATAAGTTAAACAAAAATAAGTGAGGTGCCGACCATGGATCTGCCAGCATCCCTGACGAAGTTGCAAAACGTTTCGACCAACATGCGCCAACTCATGGTCGGTAAGGACGCCGCGGTACGACTGCTGATCATCGCTCTGCTTTCCGACGGCCACGCCTTGCTTGAAGATGTGCCGGGTATCGGCAAGACCACGATGGTCTATGCACTCGCACGCTCTCTCGATTGCTCTTTCTCGCGTATCCAATTCACTCCGGACGTTATGCCAACCGATATAACGGGCTTTTCCATGTTCAACGTTAAGACGCAGGAGTTCATCTTCCGTCCGGGTCCGGTCATGCATCAGATTATTCTGGCGGATGAGATCAATCGTACGTCTCCGAAGACCCAGTCGAGTCTTCTGGAGATCATGCAGGAGCATCAGGTAACCGTCGACGGAACCACCTATCGGATGCCGGAGCCTTTCATGGTTCTCGCGACACAGAATCCGATTGAACATGCCGGTACCTTCCCTCTTCCCGACGCGCAGCTTGACCGCTTCTGCCTATCCATTCATATGGGTTACCCGACCGTCGAACAGGAGATGACCATTCTCTCCCGCGTAGAAGAGCATCCGGACAGTTCGTCATTGTCCTCCGTGATCGACGCGGCCGAGATCATCGAGCTTCGCACGGCCGCGCGCAAAATCCATTGTTCCGAGGCTGTGAAGCAATACATCGCTCGCATCTCCGCCGCGACGCGACGACATTCAGATCTGAAGCTCGGCGTCAGTCCCCGCGCGTCGATCCACCTGATGCAGACGTCGAAGTCCCTTGCGCTTCTCGAGGGCAGAGATTATGTGACACCGCAGGACGTGCGCCAGATGTGCGTACCGGTCCTGTCCCATCGTCTTTCGATCCGCTCCGAGTCGATCGCCTCCGGAAAGACCGTCGAGAGTGTTCTTACGGACATGCTTCAGACGATCGCCGTTCCGAAATAATATGCGGCTCCGACGTATCGTATTCTTTGTTCTTTGGGCTGCCGCCTTGTGGGCTTTGCTGTATACCGGTAAGCCCCTGTATTTCTACGTGTTCGCGTTGATGGCGATCACCCTGATTCTCGCGCTTCTCCAGTTGCTCTTAAGTGTTTTCTCTTTCCGCCTGCGGACAAATCTCAATCCGCGAACGGCGGAGAAGAACCGGCCGATCGGATGGAAGCTTCTGCCGAGAGGCACCTTCTTCCCGATCGCTCATGTCAATTTATCTGTACGCTTTCCGGATCTTGGCGATCCGGACAAGACACAGGCGAAATATTACGCTTCGCCGCCATTTCGCCGCGCCGAACCGGTCGAGGTCAGCATCTCCTCTCCCTACTCCGGAAGTTTCAATCTCGAGATTTCGACGGTAGAATTCACGGATATTTTCGGGCTTTTTCGCGTGCGCATCGCGGCAAAGCGCTATCTCTCCCGCACTTCGGATCTCGTCTATGTGCTGCCGGATACCGCTCTGATGATGCGAGAGGCCATGATGTACGACGAGATCATTCAGCCGATCCGCCGGACGAGAGAGCGCGCCGAGGCCGTCGGCGTACGCGAGTATCGCCAGGACGATGATTTCCGCAGTATTCACTGGAAGTACTCGGCGCGGACCGGGAAGCTTCATGTCAAAGAGTTCGAGAAGGGCGCGAAGGACCTGCATATCATCTATATCGATCTCGTGGAATCACCGCTTGCGAATGAGGCGGGTTTTGCTGCCCGGGACTATCTGCTGTGCGCCGTCGCCGGCTTTTGTCGCGAGCTCTTGCTGGAGCAGATTCCGATCATGCTTCTGGCGTATTCCGGCAACGGAAACTCCGAGTACCCGCTCACGCATGCCGGTCG
>JACCEE010279125.1_pt1 | contig 25890 bp, 28 predicted proteins | sample 7449931 | NCBI WGS metagenome assembly JACCEE01 (sample SAMN15323457, study PRJNA562643) | freshwater metagenome | isolation source: river surface water | place: USA:Blue River Watershed | collected 2017-08-19 | reverse complement strand
GCTGAAGAAGTTATGGCACAAGTGAATAAGTAACGTTTACTAAACCTGTCAGGTTTTAGAAATCTGACAGGTTTTAATTTGTTTTAAAATGAGAGGTGAATGATGTACTGGCAAACACGGCAAGATGTGTTAGCGGATAAATCATTATGCAATCTGCCTTATAAAATTGAATTAACTGAACGAGGTATGATTGAAATCTCTCCCCCAACTTCTGTGTCGCATAGTCATTTTCAAGGTACGTTAACTGTCTTATGACAAACGCAATTAGGCGGGAAAAATTCAATATTTTAATAAAAATGGACAAAGACAAACCAGCAGTTTTAATATCAATATAGAGAATTTAATGTAAACATGGATGGCATAGTAACAAAAGTTTTATTAATTGATTTGGAAAACTGTCCCAGTCAAATTAATCAATTAATGAAACATTTAGATGAATATTCTCAAATTGTTGTTTGTTATGCGCAAAGTGGTGCAAGAATTCCGGTTGATTGGATTATACCTTTAACGATGATAGTTAATGAAGGGCGATTAAAGCTTATCAAAATGCCCGAAGTGGGAAAAAATGCTGCTGATTTTGGGATTGCATTTTGGGCGGGGGTTTTAATGGCACAATGTCTTGAAAATACGCATTTTGATATTATCTCTAATGATACGGATTTGGATTATGTCGTAAGTTTATTAACAGGAGAAAATCGTAGTGCTGAACGGCGAGGTATTAAAAAAGAGCCATTATCCGCTAGTATTGAAACAACAGCGGTAAATTTGAAAGCCCGTGATTACCTGCACGAATATTGTTTGCATTTAGCAAATCATAGTAATAAACCCGCAAAAAGGGAAACACTATTAAATAGTATAAAAAGTAAGTTTAAATCAGAAGATGTTGATGGAACTAAAATAGTTGAAATGTTAATAAAAAATGGTGTAATTTCGATGAATGAAAATAAAGTTAGTTATAATCAACAAAAATTAAATAAATTTGCAAATCTTATTTAATAACATAATTTTAATAAATCTTTTAAATAAAAACCATGACTCAATTAATTTGCCAAAGAATTTTACTCAAGTTAAGCGGTGAAGCCTTAATGAGTGCAACAGGTGGTAGCATCGACTCTGAGCTGGTCAAGCGACTCGCCTGTGAAATCAAAGAACTGTGTGTTGCTGGTATTCAAGTCGGCTTGGTGATTGGCGGGGGTAATATTTTACGCGGTGCGCAAAAAGCCGCTGAAGGTCTAGACCGTGTCACCAGCGATCAAATGGGTATGTTAGCGACAGTTATCAATGCTTTGGCTATGCAAGATGCTTTAGAACATCAAGGACAGCCCGTGCGAGTTATGTCTGCACTCAAAATTAATCAAGTTTGTGAGGATTATATTCGTCGTCGCGCCGTCAGGCATCTAGAAAAAGGGCGAGTAGTTATTTTTGCGGCAGGAACGGGCAATCCTTTTTTCACTACTGATTCTGCGGCAAGTTTGCGCGCAATCGAAATTAATGCACAATTAATGATTAAGGCGACTAAAGTAAAAGGTGTCTATTCTGCTGATCCTGAAAAAGACCCTCATGCCATTTTTTATCCACGATTAACATACGATCAAGCATTAGACCAACGCCTTAATGTGATGGACACAACCGCATTAGTTTTATGTCAAGAAAACAATTTACCGATGCGCGTAATGAATATATTTGAACAAGGCGCGGTAATGCGACTTATGCAAGGCGAAAATATAGGCTCACTTATTGAACGAGGAACAACGTAAATGATTAATGATATTCATCAAAATGCGTCAGAACGCATGGCAAAAAGCATCGAAGCTTTAAAACATACTTTTACAAAAATAAGAACCGGACGCGCGCATCCGAGTTTATTAGATCATATCGTTGTTTCTTACTACGGCTCAGAATCGCCGCTGTCACAGGTAGCTAATGTTAATATTGAAGATTCTCGGACATTAAAAGTAACGCCGTGGGAAAAAAATATGGTTGGCGCAATTGAAAAAGCTATTTTAGCCTCAGATTTAGGTTTAAACCCTGCTACAAATGGAACCGTAATTCGAATTCCCCTGCCGCCCTTAACTGAGCAGCGGCGTAAGGATTTAGTTAAAGTTGTCAAAGGCGAAGCCGAAAACACCCGTGTTGCAATCAGAAATATGCGCCGTGATGCGAATACAGAAATTAAAGAAGCGTTAAAAGAAAAACTGGTCTCTGAAGATGAAGCGCGTGATGGCGAAGAAAAAATTCAAAAATTAACCGATAAGTTCATTAAAGAAGTTGAAAAACAGTTTCAACTTAAAGAAACTGATTTACTGTCTATGTAATTTGACGCTTTACCCTACTCTTAAGAGATAACGCAATGATGTCTGATGCTAACAGCGTAGAATTAACAACCGATAATGGCAATCCACAACATATCGCTATTATTATGGATGGCAATGGTCGCTGGGCGCGTAAACGGCTTTTACCGCGTTTTATAGGGCATCAGGCAGGCGTTAAAGCGGTCAGACAAATTGTTGAATATTGTGTTAAACAAAATATAAAAGTGCTGTCATTATTTGCGTTTAGCAGTGAAAACTGGCGTCGACCCGAAGAAGAAGTAAGTCTATTAATGAAGTTATTTTTGTCTACTTTACAATCTGAAATAGACAAAATGCACCGCCATAACATTAAATTACGCTGCATTGGTGATAGAAGTGCTTTTTCTAAGCCATTACAAGATAAAATATGTCAAGGTGAAGCGCAAACGCAAGCCAATACAGGCTTAACTTTGATTATTGCTGCGAATTATGGCGGACATTGGGATATGTGTCAGGCGGCGCAGCAAGTGTTGGAAAAAATTCACACAAAACAACTAGAAAGCCAAACTATTACCGAAGCTCTAATTGAACAACATTTATCAACCGCTGGACTGCCAAATCCTGATTTGTTTATCCGAACCGGCGGCGAGCAACGCATTAGTAACTTTTTGTTGTGGCAACTGGCATATACAGAATTTTATTTTACCCCCACTCTTTGGCCAGATTTTGGTCAACAATCACTCGATGAGGCGATTCAAAGTTTCAGAAGTCGGCAACGGCGTTTTGGTCGTACTGGCGAGCAGATTCTTAAATCACTCTAAGTCTTTATAACTTTACTAAAAACCAATAATAAAAATGTTATTACAGCGTATTCTAACAGCGTCAGTTTTAATCCCTTTGATTGTGTTGACGGTTTTTAAATTACCAGCAACGCCTTATTTTTCTTACTTTTCCATAGTTATGGCGGTAATTGTTTTAATAGCAGCTTGGGAATGGACAAATTTAATCAGTATGAACAAACTGTGGATGAAGCTAGTGTTTTTACTGTTGCTGATTTTACCTATGATCGGCATTACCTTATGGACACAGTTTTTAGAATTAATGGCCAGTGTACTCGACTGGCAACAATTAAAAGAATATTCCGGTGCTATCGAATGGACGGTGTTCGCCCCTGTATTATTTTGGGTTTTGACTATGATTTTAATCCGCCAAGTTCCCAGCCAATTATTACAATTGCAATTAAAAATGCGTTATAAAGCCTTAATAGGTTGGTTTGTGCTGGTATCGGCGTGGATGTTTATTAGTCGGCTACATACCTTATATGGCGCAGAAATGGTGATGTATTTCTTGTTGTTGATTTGGATTGCCGATATTGCAGCGTATTTTGTTGGTAAAAAATTTGGTAAAGAAAAACTCTCGGTGGAAATTAGTCCGGGAAAAACCATTCAAGGGATGTATGGCGCATTAGGTTCTGCATTAATAACCGCGATTGGCTTAGGTCTGTTGTATAAATTTCCGTTGTTAAATGCCAGTGATTTCGTATTGCTATCCGTCCTGACCGTGTTAGTTTCGATTTATGGCGATCTGTTTTTTAGCTTGGTCAAACGCCAAAAAGGGGTTAAAGACAGTGGTAGTATTTTACCCGGACACGGCGGTATCCTAGACCGAATTGACAGCGTTATTGCTGCGGCACCGTTTTTTTATGCGGGAATTTTTCTAATTAGTCGAGGTATTTTCGCATGAAAGGGCTTTGTATTCTCGGTGCAACCGGTTCAATCGGTGTCAGCACATTAGACGTAGTCAGTCGTCATCCTGATAAATATAAAGTTATCGCACTTACAGCAAATACCAATGTTGAGGTTTTGTTTGCGCAATGTGTAACATTTCACCCTGCTTATGCAGTGATGGTAGACGAACAAAAAGCGCAATGTTTAGCTAAAAAATTGGCAGATTCAACCATAACTGACATTCAAGTTCTTTCGGGCGTAGCAGCATTAGAACAAGTTGCTACATTAACGGAAGTCGATTCTGTGATGGCAGCAATTGTCGGGGCTGCCGGTTTATTACCTACCTTAGCGGCTGCTAAACAGGGTAAAACTATTTTACTTGCTAATAAAGAAGCCTTAGTAATGTCTGGCGATATTTTCATGCAAGCAGTGTCTGAATCGGGGGCATTATTATTACCGATTGACAGTGAACATAATGCTATTTTCCAATGTATGCCAGCAGGTTACAAAACTGGACAAACAGCAAAACAAGCACGGCGCATTTTATTAACCGCTTCTGGCGGGCCTTTTCGCGAAACGCCGTTACAACAACTGCCCTTTGTCACCCCTGAACAAGCCATTGCACATCCTAAATGGGATATGGGACGCAAAATATCTGTTGATTCTGCAACAATGATGAATAAAGGTTTAGAATTAATAGAAGCCTGTTTATTATTCAATTTACCCCCGGATGCCGTGCAAGTGGTGATTCACAAACAAAGCATTATTCATTCAATGGTCGATTATGTAGACGGTTCGGTATTAGCCCAAATGGGAAATCCCGATATGCGTACCCCAATTGCACACGCTATGGCGTATCCAGAACGTTTTGATTCTGGAGTCACTCCACTTGATATTTTCCAAGTTCGGCAAATGGATTTTGAACAACCCGATTTAGCGCGTTTCCCGTGCTTGCGTTTAGCCTATCAAGCCATTACCAGCGGTGGCATTCTGCCAACGGTGTTAAACGCGGCAAATGAAATTGCAGTAGCGGCTTTTTTAGCGCAGCAAATTAAATTCACCGATATCGCCATAGTCATTGAACACACCATGAACGAATTTTCCTCCGCCCCTGCTAGCACTTTAGACATTATTTTAAATAGTGACCAACAAGCAAGAGTTGTAGCCGAGCGCGTTATAGAAAATTTACCTTCCTAATCAATATGATGCAACTATTCCATACGTTATTTTACTTTGTGATTGCTATCGGTTTGTTAGTCACAGTACATGAATTTGGACATTTTTGGGTTGCGCGTAAAGTTGGAATTAAAGTCATTCGCTTTTCGGTCGGGTTTGGTAAAATTTTATGCTCGTATCAAAAGTCAAGTGATAGCACTGAATATGCTCTCGCGGCCATCCCATTCGGTGGTTATGTAAAAATGGTCGATGAACGTGAAGGCGAAGTCAAAGCCGCTGATTTACCTTTTGCATTTAATCGACAACCGGTTTTGGCCAGAGCTGCAGTGGTCGCAGCAGGTCCTGTCTTTAACCTATTGTTAGCCATTGTGTTGCATTGGGTCATTTTTATGCTCGGTGAAACGGGTATGAAGCCATTAATTGGCAGGATAGAAGCTGGGACATTGGCATCTCAGGCACGTTTAAGTGAAGGTGAAGAAATTATTGCCGTCAATGATAAAACCACCCCGACGTGGTCTATGGCAATGGAGCAATTATTTACTGCCGCGCTTGACAGCGCAGAACCGATTAAAATAACAGTTAAAGAACCCAGTCAATTTGAAAAGCATCATTTTTTAACGATTCCAGATAACCTGGCACAAAAACCCGAACTTTTATATCAGCGTTTAGGCTTAAAACCTTGGTCGCCACGTCTAAAACCAATCATTGAAAAAGTGTTACCGGAAAGTGCAGCCGCAGCGTCTGGATTACAACCTTATGATTTAATACGCAGTGCCGATGGTGTGCTGATAGAAGATTGGCAACAATGGGTTGCGTATGTTGAAAAACGCGCCAACGTCACTATTCATTTAATTATTGAACGCAATGGCAAAACATTACCTATAACTATTACCCCGCGTGCAGTGGTGTCTAAAAACAAAACTGTGGCTAAAATTGGCGCAAGTGTTTATATACCTCAAACATTAATCGATACAATGACCGTCAATTACTCTTTACCCTTTGGGCAAGCGTTGGTTGCAGCTTGCGATAAGACTTATGCCTATTCGTTAACTTCTTTAAAAATGATGGGAAAAATGCTTATTGGTCACGCCTCCACCGATAATTTAAGCGGTCCGATTGGCATTGCACAGTATGCAGGACAGTCAGCGGAGATGGGCTTAACCGCTTTTTTAAAGTTTTTAGCCCTCGTCAGCGTCAGTTTAGGCGTATTAAATTTATTGCCCGTCCCCGTTTTAGATGGCGGTCATTTGTTGTTTTTTGCAATTGAAGCCGTTAAAGGACAACCGGTGTCTGAAAAAGCGCAACTTATTTTTCAAAATATTGGCATTGCTTTGTTAATGTCGTTAATGCTATTAGCGGTATTTCTCGATATAGGTCGTTTATTTAATAACTAAACGGTCTCTTATTTTCTTAGGAACAATGATGAAAAAAATAATCAAACGTGCCATTTTAACTTATGCACTCTGTTTGTCGGTCGCATATCCTAATCCTGATATGATTAAAAAGGCTTTAACGACGGCTATGCCGGGGTTAAAAGTGACGACAATTAGCCCTTCAGAAATCAAAGATATGTATGAAGTATTAGCTAATGGCGATATTTTTTATGTTTCGGAAGATGGTAAATATGCTATTCAGGGACATCTTATAGATATCAAAGGAAAAAAAGATATAACGGAATCTAAACTTACCCTCGTACGCAAGCAAGAACTGGATGCGGTTGGGGAAAATAACATGATAATTTTTAAACCGAAAGTTAGTAAATATAAAGTGAGTATTTTTACTGATATTGACTGCGGTTATTGTCGAAAATTACATTCTGAAATAGATCAATATTTGGCAGAAGGCATTACCATTCGTTATTTATTTTATCCACGCGCGGGCAAAGGTTCAGACTCCTACAACAAAGCTGTTTCAGTGTGGTGCGCTAAAGACAGAAACGACGCATTAACCAATGCTAAATTGGGCAAAACTCCTGAGTTTAAGCAATGTAATAATCCTGTGGATACACATATGACATTGGCAGATAAATTTGGTGCGCGAGGAACGCCGATGATTATCACTGAAAAAGGCAATATTTTGCCCGGTTATGTCCCCGCAAAACAATTAGTACAAGCATTAATGGCTGAATAACGTTCTCCCCCCGCCAGGATTAAAAACCAAAAACCGGCGGGGGATTTGAAAATAACAATTTACAATTTATACAACACGTTATTTTTTTCATCACGCGCATCTGGTTTTTTGTGTTTAGTTTGGTCTATGCGCTCTTGACCGTATTTTGCAATCATTTGATCCCAACTGGTAAACTCTTGATATTCTTTCGCACCTGAATTTTTACGCTGCTGATAAATTTCTTTCGCCATGGCAATAATATCTTCTGCTTTTTTGCCACCCACTTTATCTAATAATTCTTTGTCATTAGGTGTCGCGTTACGCACTGTCCAAAATGAAACTTCAAACTCAACCTGTTGATCAACCGGCAGATGCCTTTTGATAAAAATGACTGACTTATAAGCACTGCGGATACTACGCCCACTGACTTCGTCACTACTAGAGCAACCGACTAACATTGCAACAATAATTATCCCAACTATCATGGAAAATTTTTTCATCAAACCCCCCTTAAAAAATGAAAAACCGCCTTTGTTTAAGGTTTTTATCAGTAACGAAAAATAATTAAACAAAGTAAAATGCGCGGTTATTATAAACCCAAGGCTTTTTTTTATGCTGGAATTTATCGTTTTATTAAGACAACGCTATGAAAGTGTTTTGTCACAATTAAAAGGTAACAGTACGATAGCGAATACTTTTGCGCAGCGTATTGATCAGCTTACTTTTACCGAAGCATTTATCCGTAAAGGATTATTACTGGAATCTGACCCCAAGTTACCACTACAAATTGCTATTATTGGCCCTACACAAGCGGGAAAAAGTTCATTAACTAATGTTATCTTAAACAGCCATGTCGCACAGGTTAGCCCATTAGCAGGTTACACTGTGCATCCACAAGGTTTTTGTGTCGAAGTTTCTTTAGCGGCCTGTTACAACTTACAGCACTATTTTGGGCGTTATCAGCAAGTGACTACCGCCCAATTAAGCAAAAATCGTTATGATTGTTATGCGCTAGAGGAAAATACGCATCCTAGCGCGTTATTGCCGCCGTGTGTATTTTGGGATACGCCGGATTTTGATTCAATTGATGCCAGCGACTACAAAGAAGGCGTAATTAGAACCATTGCGCTTGCGGATATTTTGGTATTGGTAGTCAGTAAAGAAAAATATGCTGACCAATCAGTATGGGAATTAATGGCGATGGTAGCCGCGTTTAAGCAACCAACCTTGTTGTGTATTAATAAACTAAGCGCGGGAAATGAAGAAATTCTTATCGGTTCATTACAGGAAAAATGGCGTGCAGTACGCAGTGATGCGTTTCCAACGGTTGTCCCATTGTTTTATGCGCAAGATAACGCACTGCCGAATTGGTCATCGCCGTATTCGCAGATTTTTTTTCAGTTAGCCAAAAAGGTTAATCACCGTAAACATGCGCAATATCAGCAGGCATTAATTAATCACTATTGGCAAGCTTGGATAGAACCGATATTAGTTGAACAGCAAATGTTCAATGAATGGCAAACTCTTATTGATAGCGTCATAACAGAAGGTATTGCAAATTATCAGCGCGATTATCTAAATCATCCGCACCATTATGAAACTTTCCATCAGGCACTGCTTGAATTATTACAGCTCTTGGAAATTCCGGGATTGGCAAAAATTTTACTTAAAACGCGGCGGGTTTTAACATGGCCGTTTAGAAAAATTGTTCAACTTGGTCAACGTAAGACGACACTAAAATTTATCAATCAAGAATTAATCCTCCTTGACCAAATTGCCGAACACCTATTACTTGAATTAGCCGAGCAGTTACGCGATAAATGCGCCACCCATTTGGAACAACAGCGTTGGTGGCATAATTTATACCGTTTATTACGTCAGAATCATCATCCATTATTACAAAACTTTAACCAAGCTGCTGTCCAATATCAGCAAGATTTTCAGCCGGAAATAGAAATCACCGCACAACGCTTATATAACAAGCTAGCCCAGCAACCAATGATTTTAAACAGTTTACGCGCCACACGGGTAAGTGCTGATGCGTTATTGATTGGTTTATCTATTCAAATGGGTGGGATTGGCTTGCATGATTTATTTATTACCCCTGCGATGCTATCCATTACATCTTTACTAACTGAAGGTGCAATCGGTGGCTATATGAAAAAACTGGAAGCCCAACTTAAACAGCAGCAACGTACAATCGTAAAAAACAATCTATTTATTCAAGTATTACGGCAAACACTGCTTGATTTACCCGATTTAATTGCCGATAACGAACGTTTTGCTATCACCCCCGAACAATTACAACACGCGCAACAACAACGCATGGAAAAACGTCATGGTTTACGATTATTCTGACCTGCAAACGCAAATCCAACAATGGACACAGCAGGCTATTACACAACATTGGCTAGCTGCCGATGATGTTGCACCGCTGCTGGAACTCACCACTGACAGCTTAACCACCTTATCCATCACCGCCCCCAGTCAGCCGTTAATTGTAGCGTTTATGGGCGGCACAGGCGTGGGGAAAAGTAGTTTACTCAATCGCCTAGCAGGTTCTGCCATTGCTAAAGTGGGTTTAGAACGCCCAACGTCGCGTGAAGTAACGCTGTATCACCATCAAGGATTAATATTACAGCAATTACCAGTGGATTTACCGTTACAAAGCATTCGCATTGCCCAGCACAATGACGCGCAGAAAAGTAATATCCTCTGGTTGGATATGCCAGATTTTGACAGTACCGAACAGCGCAATAAACAATTAGTTTTACAATGGTTGCCACATATTGATGTACTGATTTATGTGGTCAGCCCGGAACGTTATAAAGACCATAAAGCATGGCAATTACTATTAGCAGAAGGCGCGAAACACGGCTGGTTATTCGTGTTAAATCAATGGGATAAAGGCAGTATTGCGCAATATGATGACTTTATTCACCAACTAAACAAAGCCGGTTTCACACAACCGCTGATTTTTCGTACCGCCTGTATTGAAACCACTGTTGCCGATGAATTTAATCAATTACTGGGCAATATTGTTACTTTATCCAGCGCAAGCAATGTCAAACAATTAGCGCAACATCAATATTATATTAAAAAACAACAACTTAAAAAAGAGTTGCAACACTGCAAAAACTTATTTGCCCCGGCATCGGCTTTTCAACAATTATCAGAGCATTGGCAAAAACAGTGGTCACAAACGACACAACAATTAACCCAAGGTTTTGACTGGACCTTACAACAATATGCCAATCGCTACGCGCGTAGTCATAGCGATATAATGGTTAGGCAACAGCCTTTGTTGTTATGGGATGAATGGGCGCAAAACCGTTTGGATGATGTGTTAAATAGTTTAATTTTAACCGCCGACCCGTTGCATATTGCGCTGATACCGTTGCAAGAACGGCTATATAGCTTGCGGCAACAAGCTGGTAAAACTTTAGAACAACAAACCGAACTTTACGGACGCTGTGCATTAAGCAAACCGGGCAATGCTTTACAACGTGGATTGCTTAAAACAGTCGCCGTGTGTGCCGTGCTGCTACCGCTAAGCGCACTGTGTGCAGTGGCGTATCAAGTTTTTGTCGGCTATTATCAAAGCTATTTAAGTCATAAAGACTATTTGGGCGTAGATTTTGCTGCTCACAGCAGTTTACTGATACTCATCAGTTGGCTGTTGCCGTATTTTCTGCAAAAAAATCTACAACCGTCTTTAGAAAAAGCCGCATTGCGCGGTTTAAAAAAAGGGTTAGCCACAGGTTTGCTGTCGATAGAAGCAGAAGTTAAACAAGCCCTTGAATTACACCAGCAACAACACTTACAAAAAATATCCCAATTAAATCAATATATTACTGCCTGCGACCTACATGAACCAAGCGCAACGCTTACACAAAACGGCACATTGGCACGCGCGTTACTGAATACCTAGTGTAATGTTTTATTTTGCTACCACAGTTTCGGGCGCTGTTTTCGCCGACAATTTCCATTTTAACGTCACTTCCAATTGCGCTTCTGCGCCCACATTTACCAACACCGCGCCGGCATCACCTTTTAACGCAATCGCCAATTTCACATCCACCTCATCGGGGCGATATTCTTCGCGGATTACTTTTAAACCGGCAATCGTTTGTATAGCACAACCTCGCGCCAACTTTATTCCTTCTGCAAATACATCTTTACCGCTGGCAATCACTTTTTCGGCAACTTCCGTTGCTTCTGATTCAATCCCACGAAAAGAACGCGCATGTTCACTACTATCGCGCGGCAGTCCTGTTCCTGTCACCGCAACACGCATCACAACTTCTTCACCGTCAATAATTTGCGTATGTTCTAAAATAGCCATAAATTAAACTCCTTAAAAATTAATAATATAAATGGATTTAATCTTCACGGTAACAAGCATAAGCACTCGCCGTTTCCCACAACACAACTTGATCCACTGCAAAATGGTGCTGTTTTAAATACTGAAAAATCATTTTACTTAATACTTCCGCAGTAGGATGTTCATCCAACACCAAAAATCGCTCATTTTGCGCCGTAAACAAAGGAATCAACGGATCATCTTTATACACTAAAAAATTATGATCCAAGGTTTCGTTAATATACGTTTCAACGCAATCGCGCAATTCAGAAAAATCGCACACCATACCATGTTCATTAAGTTGTTGTTGTTTAACGGAAATAGCGGCTTTAACACTGTGACCATGTACATGACGGCACTTACCTGCGTGGTTCATTAGGCGATGACCGTAACAAAAATAAACTTCTTTAGTGATTATAAACATAGACTTAACAGGACATTGGAAACAGTTTTAAAAAAAGATGAAGCAATTTTAACATGGCAGTGGCAAGGTTTTTTTAGCAAATGCAGTGTCAGTCGAAAAAAATATCGTCATCATGTATAGTTAACTAACACCACGCTATCTATTACTTGCAATATAAGGATTAATTTTGTCTTACTCACTCCCCACTTGGGCATATGCTTATGGCTCACCCGTAGCTACTGGCAGTCTTAAAATGCAAGCTACGGATTTTATTGTTGACGAAATATTGCCATTTCAACCAGAAGGCACAGGCGAGCATTTGTTTTTACACATCCAAAAACAAAACGAAAATACCGAATATGTGGCGCGTTTGTTAGCAAGAATCGCTGGTGTTCGACAACGGGACATTGGTTTTGCCGGATTAAAAGACCGTCATGCCCTTACAAGCCAATGGTTTAGCGTGTGGCTTCCCGGAAAACCCGACCTTGATAAAACCGCTATCCAAACGCCAAACATTAAAGTTTTGCAAACCATCCGTCATTCACGCAAATTAAAACGTGGCACAGTCAAAGGCAATCAATTTAATATCACTATTCGTGATTTTAACGGTGACCCTGAACAATTTTGGGCGCACTTGGCAGTGCTTAAAACCCAAGGATTTCCTAATTATTTCGCTGAACAACGCTTTGGACATGATGGTCAAAATATAAACACCGCGATTGCGTTATTTAATGGCGCAAAAATGAAACCGGATCAACGCAGTATATACTTATCCGCAGCCCGAGCGTATTTATTCAATTTAATCTTGTCACACCGAGTACAACTAAAAAATTGGCATCAAGCCATTGCCGGCGATGTGTATATGATTAACCAATCGCATAGCTATTTTAAAACCGACTGTATTGATGCCGCGTTACAAACACGCATTGCGTCAGGTGACATTCACCCTACCGCGTGTTTATACGGACAAGGCGAAAATCCGGCAACACAAACTGCATTTGCCATTGAACACGCTATTTTGCAACAACACCCAATGTTGACGGCCGGATTGGTTAAATTTGGTCTGGAAATGAACCGCCGGGCGTTGCGCTGCTACGCAGAAAATTTACACGCGGATGTTGAAGCAGCAAAACACTTGCGGCTATCATTTTTTTTGACCGCTGGCAGCTATGCCACCGCGTTGCTACGCGAGCTAGTGCAGTACACCTAGTTTACGGCAGATAAACCCGCCACTTCATTCCGCCTAACTCACTGGTTTCGCCCGCCAATTCGCCGCCTAATAACTCAACTAACTCATACACAACAGCCATGCCGATGCCGTGTCCTTGAATTTGCTCATCTGCTCTGACCCCACGTTTTAAAATATCGCGTAATTTTTCCTTAGCAATTCCTGCACCGTCATCTTCAATCTGCAACAGCACAGCTTCAGTCACTTGCACTAAACGCACGCGGATAGTTTTTTGACACCATTTAGCCGCATTATCGAGTAAGTTACCGGCAATTTCATACAAATCGCCTTCTTCGCAATACACCTGCAATGCGTCATCCATCTCCAGAATAAATACAATCTGTTTATCACGATATACTTTTTCCAGTGACGCAATAATTTTCTTAATGATGTCAGCCGCATAAATTTTACCGGTTAATTTTTTCCGCCCTTTTGCCGCCGCTTTTTGCAGTTGATATTCGATAATATCGTTCATTCTGGAAATTTGATCCTGCACGGTATGACGCGGAATATCGTCTTTTTCCATACAACCGCGCAAAATAGCCAACGGAGTTTTTAAACTATGCGACAAATCCGCCAAAGTATTACGATAACGTTCTAAATGGGCGCGTTCACTGCTAATAAACGCATTCAGATTATTGGTTAACCCTAATAATTCAGAAGGATAGCGACCGTCTAAACTACTTTTTTCGCCCACTTCAATTGCCGCCAAATCTCTTACGATGCGACGTAGCGGTTTTAAACTCCAATGTAAGACCGCAAATTGAATCATCATTAACACAATGCCAATTGATATAAACCATTTACGCAACGTTTCTCGAAACCGCTGGACTTGGTTACTGACAAAATCACTGTCTTCTGCGACCGAAAAAATATATTTACGCACGATGCGATTTTTTTCATTTTCCCACAGCACTGCATAATGCAACACAAAGCGATGATTTTTATCCGCTACAAATAGTGGCATTCCAGCATTTAATTCCACAAACGGAATTTCTTTTGCGCCTAAACTTGAATATGAACGCCACACCAATTTGTTGTCCGCACGATGAATTGTTGCTAATAATCCAGACCCCGGAACCGACAGGCGTGGCTCACGGAGCGTTAATGGCATTTTTAAGCGACCGTTTTTAGTCACATCAGCCACTGACAGCAATGAATAAATTTGTAATTGTAGCTTTTCTTTTAAGCTTTCTTGCGCACTGTCTCGAAAACCGCGCTCTAATACCAATAATGCCAACGCAAAAAAAGCCGCTAAGACTAAACCGGCCGATAATAAGAGTCGAAAACTGAGTGCATCTATTTTCATAAGGATTTCAATAGGTTGGTCTTATTAACTGCCGCGATTTTTTTACAGGCAAGGATTTTGCCTTTTTAGCATTATTCTAGCGTTGCTAATTGTTCTACTGTGTTGATATTTAAAAATATATGTCTTGCGTGACTAAAATCAACGGTAGTAACGCGCTGCTGCATTATCCAAGTAGCCATTTTACGTTCACCGTTTGCTAAATAGGCAGCTATACTGGGTTGAAGTGTTGTTTTTAAAGCTAAAAACACTGGATGTAAAAATTCACCGTCAACCGCTACGGCAAGATCGCTATCGCTTGACAATAAGCTTGTAACTAATTTTTGTAGATGAACTGTTTTAATAAATGGACAATCGCATGGCATAACAACCAATATCCCCGCATGGCTTACTGTTAATGCAGCTAAAATACCCGCCAGCGGTCCATCAAAAGTTTTGCTGTGATCTGCAATCACTTGATAACCTAGTGCTGTATATAGCGCGTGATTACGATTTGCATTGAGCCATAATTGCTGTACAACCGGGGCAAGCGCGTCGATAGCGTAACGGATTAAAGGTTGATTTTTATACATTATCAAGCCTTTATCTTTACCATTCATACGGCGCGCTAATCCACCCGCAAGAATGACACCGGTTATGTAGGGGCTATTCATTTACATTTGCTGTGAAAAAAGTCAGTATTGTATTGCACCGGCTAACAAAATGATTAAACTTTCTAACTATTTGTGTACTTTAGTCACTGGAGATTAGCAATATGTTTAAACCTAAAGTTTTAATTACGCGCAAATGGCCGGCAACGGTAGAGGCAAAATTACAACAGCTTTATACGGTAACGCTTAACGAAGCGGATTTTCCGTTAACCGAAGCACAATTGCAGACCGCTTTGCAGGAATATGATGCGGTTTGTCCAACGGTTTGCGATAGTTTACCTGCCTCTGTGTTAAATGTAGCTAATAAGCGATGCAAGATTTTAGCTAATTTTGGAGTGGGCTATAACCACATTGATGTAATGTCGGCTAAACAACACGGCTTGGCGGTCACTAATACACCGGGGGTTTTAACCGAAAGCACCGCCGATATTGCCATGACATTATTATTAATGTCAGCCCGCCGTGGTGCCGAAGGCGATAGACTGGTACGTTCAGGACAATGGACGGGCTGGTGTCCTACCCAATTAATGAGTAGTGATGTCACCGGCGCAACATTAGGATTAATCGGTTTTGGACGCATTGCTCAAGCGATGGCGCGAAAAGCCCATCACGGTTTTGGGATGAAGATTTTATATGTGAAACCGACCCCCGCCGACCCACTAATCGTGGCAGATTTACAAGCAGTGCAGTGCGCAACCATTGAAGAATTATTACCGCAAGCGGATTTTGTATCATTGCATTGTCCGGGAGGCGTGGCAACGAAACATTTAATTAATGCACAGCGTTTACGTTTAATGAAACCAACGGCGCATTTAATCAATACCGCGCGCGGTGACGTGGTTGATAGTACAGCATTAATCGCAGCATTAAAAACACACCAAATTATGGGCGCAGGTTTGGATGTGTATGAAAATGAACCCCATCTTCATCCGGATTTTTTAAGCTTAGACAATGTCGCTTTATTGCCCCATTTAGGCAGCGCAACGATTGCAACCCGCACTGCTATGGGGGAAAAGGTTTTGGCAAATTTAGCCGCGTTTTTTGCAGGGCAACCATTACCCGACCGCGTGGTTTAAGCCAGTATTAGTAAATAAACCGTATTTTTTACAAACATGATCTCCTGACATGACACCATTGTTGACAATACACCCGCTATGCCACTGACGCAGGGTGGCGGTTGAAATTGCACAACTGCATGACTTAGCGGTGTTGGATTTCAGTTATAATCCGCGCACACGGTGGTCTGTTAAACTTGAATTGTTCATCGAATTGCGGATATAAAACCTACGGCATAATCTTTGCTCGTTAAACAAACAGCAAGCAAAGGAGGTATTGCGCAAAATTGTCATTCGCCGGCAGGTTAAATAAGTCCAGTGGCAGGATTGCCCATTATTTCACAGCTTGGTGATACCTAACTGATTTTAATTATTTTGAGGAGAAAAACTATATGTTTAAAAAGTCCATGACTATCGCTGATTTTGATACGGAATTATTTGTAGCGATGGAACAAGAACAGCAACGCCAAGAAGATCATATTGAATTGATTGCGTCAGAAAATTATGCTAGCCCGCGCGTCATGGAAGCTTTAGGTTCCCAATTGACTAATAAATATGCCGAAGGTTATCCGGGGAAGCGTTATTACGGAGGCTGTGAGTTTGTTGATAAAGTTGAGCAATTAGCGATTGAGCGTGCCAAAGCCCTATTTGGTGCTGATTATGCTAACGTACAAGCGCATTCAGGGTCTCAAGCCAATATGGCGGTGTTTATGGCATTGTTACAGCCCGGCGATACAATTTTAGGCTTAAGTTTAGCGAATGGCGGGCATTTAACACACGGGGCTAAACCTAATTTTTCCGGTAAGCTTTATCATGCGGTGCAATACGGTTTAGATTTGCAAACCGGAGAAATTGATTATGCGCAAGTGGAAGCATTGGCATTAGAGCATAAACCAAAGTTGATTATTGCAGGGTTTTCAGCGTATTCAAAAGTATGGGATTGGCAGCGTTTTAGGGACATAGCCGATAAAGTGGGAGCTTATTTGGTGGTGGATATGGCGCATGTTGCAGGTTTAGTCGCAGCCGGAATTTATCCAAACCCAGTGCCATTTGCAGATGTTGTAACAAGTACAACACATAAATCATTACGCGGACCGCGTGGGGGATTAATTGTGTGTAAAAGCAATCCTGAGATAGAGAAAAAAATCGACTCAACTATTTTTCCCGGTATTCAAGGCGGTCCGTCGATGCACGTTATTGCAGCAAAAGCAGTCGCGTTTAAAGAAGCGATGTTGCCGGAATTTAAAGCCTATCAACAGCAAGTGGTTAAAAATGCTCAGGCAATGGCGGCGGTGTTTATCGAGCGTGGTTTTGAAGTGGTTTCAGGTGGTACGCATAATCATTTGATGTTGGTATCCTTGATTCCTAAAGGTATTACGGGCAAAGCGGCGGATGCGGCACTGGGTAAAGCACACATTACCGTGAATAAAAATGCCGTACCTAATGACCCGCAATCGCCGTTTGTCACCAGCGGTATTCGTGTGGGAACGCCTGCGCCAACAACACGCGGTTTTAAAGAAGCGGAAGTGATTGAAGTTGCGCATTTAATGTGTGACGTAATGGAAAACATGGAGGATGAAACAGTGCTTGCACGGGTTCGTGACAAAGTTAGCGTGTTGTGTAAAAAATTTCCGGTTTATAGTTAAAAATTGTCATCGTATTCGGGTTAGTAAGTTTGTATAAAAAATCTAACCCGATAACTGGCGATTGGAGTTTTTAGTTTCGATTAAACCTATTTTAACCGTTATAATAGGTGGATATTGGCACTTGTATTCATGGGGGAGAAATTGGATATAAAACTTTATATGCAACAACTTGGGCAGCAAGCGCGTTCAGCAGGGCGTGCGATGAGCAAAGTTGAAACGGCTAAAAAAAACCAAGCGTTGTTGACCATTGCTCAGCAATTGGAACAACAGCGTTGTTTGTTGCAAGAAGAAAATCAGAAAGATTTGCGTGCGGGTAAAGCAAGTGGGTTAGATGCAGCCGCATTAGATAGATTAGAACTAACGCCGGCTAGAATAACAGCGATGATTGATGGTTTACAGCAAGTGGCTAATTTACCCGACCCTATCGGCGAAATAGTGGATTTGCGTTATCGTCCCAGTGGTATTCAAGTTGGACAAATGCGTGTCCCGTTAGGTGTAATTGGAATTATTTATGAATCACGTCCTAATGTAACAATTGATGCGGCAGCATTGTGTTTAAAAGCTGGTAATGCCTGTATTTTACGCGGTGGCTCAGAGTCGATTTACTCTAATCAAGCCATTGCAAATTGTATTCAGCAAGGCTTGGAATTAACAGGGCTGCCAACCAGTGCGGTACAAGTGGTTAACACCACTGACCGTGCTGCCGTCGGTGAGTTAATCCGTTTGCAAGCGTATGTCGATGTTATCGTGCCACGCGGTGGGAAAAGTTTAATCGAAAGAATCAGTAAAGAAGCCACCATTCCAGTCATCAAGCATTTAGATGGTATTTGTCATGTGTATGTTGATGATAAAGCGGATAAAAATAAAGCCATCGCCATTGCAATAAATGCTAAAACGCATCGTTATGGTGTATGCAATGCAATGGAAACCTTGTTAGTCGCAGAAGGGATTGCTGCGGAACTCTTACCCTTATTAGCCGAAAAATATCATGCGCTTGGTGTGCAGTTACGCGGCTGTAGTAAAACCTGTCGCTTGTTGGTTGGCTGTATTCCTGCTACCAAAGAAGATTGGCATACCGAATATTTAGCCCCCATTTTATCAATTAAAATCGTTGCTGATATGAGTCAAGCCATTGAACATATTAATTATTATGGTTCTGCTCATACAGACGCTATCATCACGGAAGACTATACGCGCGCCAGAGCGTTTTTGCGGGAAGTCGATTCCAGCTCTGTGATGGTCAATGCCTCTACACGTTTTGCTGATGGCTTTGAATATGGATTAGGTGCAGAAATTGGTATTAGTACAGATAAGCTCCATGCGCGTGGTCCAGTAGGCTTACACGGTTTAACAACTTTAAAATACATAGTGCTAGGCGATGGACATACACGTCAGTAAACGTATCGGTATTTATGGTGGCTCATTTGACCCCATCCACTATGGACATTTACGCAGTGCGGTCGAAGTACAAGAAATTTTTGCATTAGACGAACTGCGGTTAATGCCCTGTTATCAATCACCATTAAAATCAGCAGCGGCTACCAGTGCGGCAGATAGATTGGCAATGTTACAACTAGCGATTGAAAATCAGGCCGGTTTTATCATCGACAGCCGGGAAATAAATCGTCAAGGTGCATCCTATATGGTGGATAGTTTAGCGACGCTGAAAGCAGAATATCCCGATGCAAGCTTGCTATTATTTATTGGTACGGATGCGTTCAACCAACTAGAAGATTGGTATTGTTGGCAGCAACTCTTTGATTATGCTCATATTATTGTAATGACCCGTCCTAATACCGAAACAAAGCGTATAGGTAGTTTTTTATATACGCGCTTAGTCACAATGCGTGAAGAACTTACATCACAACCTGCGGGGAAGTTGTTTTTTCAGTCAGTCACGGGATTAGATATTAGTGCAAGGAAAATAAGGACATTAAAAGCTTACAAGTCCAATTTACACTTTTTATTACCCGATAGTGTCATTAATTATATAAACGTGCATAATCTTTATAGAACCCTTTAAAAATATGAGAAATTTGAATGCAGATTGATGAATTAATAAAGATAGTTAATGCTGAATTAGACCTGCGCAAAGCCGAGCGCATTGAAGTCCTGTATGTTAAAGGACAAACCAATATTGCTGATGCAATGATAGTTGTCACGGCTACATCTGAACGACATGCCAAAGCATTGTCTGATTATGTGATTGAAAAAATAAAAGAATTTGACCTTAAACCACTAGGGCGCGAAGGGGAACAAAATTCAGACTGGGTGTTATTAGATTTAGGCGATTTAATTGTTCACATTATGACGGCACAAGCACGAGAACGCTATCAATTGGAAAAATTATGGTCGATTGCGACCCGAACTCAAGAAACGGCGCGTGCTTTGTAAAATGATTACTGTTTTATTAGTTGACGATCACGAATTAGTCCGTATAGGCATCGAAACACTGCTTAACAGTGTTGCGGATGTGAGTGTTGTGGGGGTGGCTGCCAGTGGTGAGCAAGCCCTTGCGATGATGGCAGAAGTGTCGCCTTCAGTAGTATTAATGGATGTGAATATGCCCGGAATGGGAGGGGCGGAAGCCTGTCGCCGTATATCGGCACAATATCCATTAACTAAAATTATTGCCCTATCTGCCCATAACGAGAGTTTTGTACCAACACAATTACTTAAATTAGGGGCAGTGGGGTTTATTTCTAAAAGCTCTCCTGTTGAAGAAATGGTTCGTGCGATTCATGCGGTGATGTCAGGAAAACGCTATTTATGCGCTGATGTTGCAACCACTTTAGCGTTACAAAATCTTGAAGAACCCAAACCTAATCCGTTTGCCAAACTTTCAAAACGCGAAACCGAAGTTGTTAACTTAATTTTGCAAGGAAAAAGTATTCAAGAAATGGCGCAAGTGCTTAATTTAAGTGATAAAACAGTTAATACTTACCGCTATCGTTTGTATGATAAATTACAGGTTAAAAATGATGTCGAAGTCACTCATCTGGCTTCTAAATATAGTTATACCGAAGATGGATTATTAAAAAAACTTAGGCTGACTTCTTAAAACTGTCATGTTAACAGCAACATAAGACTCTTAACATGACAAGAGGACTTTATACTTTATAATATTTCACGCGCATGTCTGTACGCATCGCGAAAATCTAAATATAGAGGATTTTGCGCTTCTAACATTGAGATAAGTAGTTCTTGCTGAAGGCGATATTTAATATCCCCAACTGCTAATGCACCAACGCCTACTGCGCCAATTGAATGGATAGGATGTAACATCGGTACACCAAAGTCTTTTAATTGAATGCCCTCAATCCCTAATGGTGCGACTGCATTCACATCACCGGCAACTTTTAGTTGCTTTGCTTGAGCTAATACTTTAGCACTTAAAATTTGTACCCCCGCTTTTGCAGTACAAAAAATAATATCAGCATCAGTAATCAAAGCCGCTTTCTCTTCGTTATTACTGGCAATTGCACCGGTTAAATGACAACTTAAGCTACGACTGTATTGCTTAGCTGTGTATTCTGCCGCTTCAAGTGATAAGTGATCAACCAAAATGGTTTTTGCACCTGCTAACGACGCAATAACACCGGTTGCAATGCCTACAGGTCCTGTGCCACCAAATACAACTGCTTTACAATCTTTTAGTGCATGTTGATGTTTTTGTTTTAAGACTTTTTCAACACAAGCAACTAAAGCGGCAGCGGTAGTAAAAGCACCACTGGGGTCAGCAAATACTGAAATCTCAAAAGGCGGTATCATTGCTTGACGACAGGTTTGTAACATATTCATAGCCAAACCGATGTCGCGACCACTGATAAAAATGGCTGTCTTCCTGATTCCAGCCGGTCCGCGTGAAAAGATGGCATCCTGAGTCAGTCTGTGAACGCTTTCCAATTTAACATTGGCATAAGGCACTAAAACATCAAACCCTGCGTCCAGTGCCATATTAATATCAAATGGACTGTTGTTGATCATAGGGTCAAACATGTGGAGTATACTTCTTTTCACTATTAGATTTCCTGTGGTATAGACGATGAAAACCGCATTGTATTATTTACTTAAAATGTCGACATATTCACGCGCGATAGCAAAAGCATGTTCAAAGTGTAAATAAACCGGTTCATTGCTGGTAATCATGCGTTTAAGCAAACGATTTTGTGTTTGATATTTTATATTACCAATTGTTAATGCCCCAATCCCTAATGCACCACTTGTTGAGCCAACAATCGGTTTAATATTATCAAATGCACTAACACCAGCAATACCTGCGGGCGGAACTGCATTAACATCGGCGGCAACTTTTAAACGTGGAGATTTTGCAACAAGCTCAGCATTTAATAACTCAATACCTGCTGCACCGGTAGCAAACACTACATCCGCAGTTTGGATATATTCCTCTTTGTTTAAATCATTACCTGCACTGACTGTAATTTTACCATCCCCAAATTCTTCGCTACATAATTTTGCAATGGCTTCGGCTTTTTCTAAATGTCTGCCAACAATGCGTACATTAGCACCGGCTTGTGCAGCAATAACTGCTGCGGCTTGTCCAACAGGCCCTGTACCGCCTAATGCCAATACATTTTGCCCTTTCAGCGGGGTTTTAAATTTATCTTTTAAAGTTTTTTCAACCACTGCAACCATCGAAGCGGCGGTAGTGAAAGCACCACTGGGATCGGCAAAAACCGACACTTCAAACGGATAAAACATGGCATGTCGAGCGGCTTTGAGCATATCCATAGCTTGCTTGGTATCGCGTCCACCGATAAAAATGGCCGTTCTTTTTAAGCCTTTTGCACTGCGTGAAAAAACAACATCTTGTACTAGCCCTTCAATTTCACTAGGCTCAACATTGGTATAAGGTACAGCCGAAACCCAGCCTGCATCGAGTGCCATATTGACATCAAAAGGGCTTAAATTTTTCGCAGTAGTCAGCATATGTAAAATGAATGGCTTTTCCATGATATCTCCTCAGTAAATGTAGGTTCTAAGTATAAAAGAAAATATGCTGCGATAACAGACTTAAAGCGCGTTGGGTTGTTAAAAGTTTTAAAATCTGTGTATTATCTTTAAATTTTTATGTTCTTAAACGGGTAAATAATGCACAACGTTACGTTAATAAAAGGCGATGGAATTGGTCCATCCATAATAGATGCGGCTGTTAAAGTGATTAATGCTTCGGGCGCGAAAATTCACTGGGAAGAGGCAGAAGCCGGTCTGGGAGCATTTGAAAAGTACGGCAATCCTATCCCTGATGCAACTTTAGCATCAATTGCTAAAAATCGTATTGCTTTTAAAGGACCATTGACTACACCGGTCGGTGATGGTTTTAGAAGCATTAATGTCGTATTACGGCAAGAATATGATTTATTTGCCAATGTGCGTCCGGCAAAAAGTTGGCAAGGTGCGCAAAGTCGTTATGACAATATTGACATTGTTATTGTTAGGGAAAATACCGAAGGTCTGTATGCAGGGTTAGAGCATTATTTGACTAAAAACAAAGACATGGCGGAAAGTATTGCCATTGTCACACGCACAGGCTGTCAAAATGTTGCAGAATATGCGTTTGAATATGCGCGTAGTCACGGACGTAAAAAAGTCACCGCCTGCCATAAAGCTAACATCCTTAAATACACATCAGGCATGTTTTTAGAAGTCGCCCGCGAAACCGCAAAACGTTATCCTGATATTATATTTGATGAAAAAATTGTCGATGCTGCGTGTATGCACATGATTATGCACCCCGAACAATTTGACGTTGTTGTGACGACCAACATGTTCGGTGATATTTTGTCGGACTTAACCGCCGGTTTAGTTGGGGGGTTAGGGTTAATTCCCGGCGCAAATATCGGTAAAGATGCCGCGTTGTTTGAAGCCGTACATGGCAGTGCGCCAGATATTGCCGGTAAAAATATCGCCAATCCCACCGCTGTGATTATGGCGGGCGTGATGATGCTGCACCATTTAGGTGAACATGACGCAGCGGATCGCATTCAAACCGCGGTAGAAAAAGTTATTCGCGAAGGGCAGTTTGTTACCAGTGACTTAAATCCAAGCCATCCTGTGGGGACTACCGCAATGGGCGATGCGATTGTCGCCGCAATGCAATAAGCTTTTATTCAGGAACTAACCATGTTACGTTCCAGCCGCCTTCTCCGTGAATTGACAACACCTGCCATAGCCAAGGCATCATTTCATGCAGTGCTTGTTCTAATTGATAAGGCGGGTTAATAATGATCATCCCCGTGCCGTACATTGCACGGGGTGTTTGGCTTGAATAACGGGTTAATTCAGTTAACAAAATCTTTTTGATGCCGCTGTTTTTAAGCCTTTTCAGTAACGTTTGCTGATACGATTGTTCATTGAGCAACGGATACCACAACGCATAAACTCCGGTTTGCCAGCGTTTATGCGCATTTTTTAAGGTCTCAAACACGGTTACATAATCGTGTTTGAGTTCATACGCTGGATCAATTAACACCAAACCACGTTTTTGTAGCGGTGGGGTGAGGGCAATTAAGCCTTCAAAACCATCGCGTTGATAAACCTGAATGCGCCGGTCGCTTTTAAAATGGTCTTTAAGAACAGGATAATCACTTGGATGCAGTTCCATTAAGGTCAAACGGTCTTGTAGACGAGAAAAATACTGCGCTAACGCTGGTGAACCTAAATAAGTAGTTAACTGATTGCCCGGATTCACCGCGCGTAACGCGCTCATATAAGGTTTAAGCAATGCTGGTAATTGTGTTTCTGAAAGTTGCCACAGTAACTCAATGCCTTCTTTAAACTCGCCGTTTTTTTGCGCAAAACCACTGTTTAAATTATAAACCGCCGCGCCAGCGTGACTGTCCAAATAACAAAATGCAGCATCTTTGCGCGACAAGGCTTGTAAAATCAGGCTTAACGTTACATGTTTAACGACATCGGCATAATTACCCGCATGAAACGCATGACGATAACTGAGCATTATTCAATCTCTTCGATAAAAGTATTTTCTATCGGCGTTTGCACATAATGCTTTTTCTCGTCCCAAAAAAAATAATAGCCTTTCGGATTTGAAGTGACTTTACCATTACGGACAATCCATGTTTTGGCGGTAGAGCCGTTTGCATAAGTGACTTGATAATTGCCGTCTAAATATTCTACTACTTTGCGCGAAAGTTGATTTTGTTGGTCTTCAGTACAGGCACTAAGCAATAACAATAATAATAAGTATTTGATTAATTTCATATTTTTTTACCTTAATGAGCAAGTTAAATTTACACACCGTCATAGTCATCATCAACGGCCGTGTGTTGTAGATGATGTTTTTCATCCACTGCACGGATGAGCAGATTACAAATAAAACCAAGCAGCAATAACCCCGCCATAATTTGCATGGTTATACTGTAAGCATCGGCTTTGGCAATCCCTGATGCAATTTGGCTTTCGCGCAGATAATTAACCAACACCGGCCCTGCGACACCTGCGCTCGCCCACGCGGTTAATAAGCGACCATGGATTGCGCCAACATAGCGCGTGCCAAAAATGTCCGCCAAATAAGCGGGAATAGTCGAAAAACCACCGCCATACATACTCATAATCACACAATAACATGCGACAAATAATAAAACATTGTCCAGTTTTCCCGTATAGGGAACAGTAAAATATAACGTCGCACCGAGAGTAAAGAAAGTGAAATACACACTTTTGCGCCCTACATAATCCGATAATGTTGACCAGAAAAATCGTCCACCCATATTAAACATACTCAATAAACCGACAAATGCAGCAGCCGTTTCGGGGCTAAACTGACGCGGAAACATTTCTTGGCTCATGGCTGAGGCTTGTCCTAATACACCAATGCCAGCGGTCACATTTAAACATAACACCCACCACAACAAGTAAAATTGCGGGGTTTTTAAGGCTTGGTCAACATGCACAT
>JACCEE011602392.1_pt1 | contig 25917 bp, 22 predicted proteins | sample 7449931 | NCBI WGS metagenome assembly JACCEE01 (sample SAMN15323457, study PRJNA562643) | freshwater metagenome | isolation source: river surface water | place: USA:Blue River Watershed | collected 2017-08-19 | reverse complement strand
ATGCTTCCGTGCGCGGAGGATCTTGGTTCCGTTCCCGCGATAGTGCCCGGGGTTCTTTCGGATCTCGGCATACTTGGGCTTAAGGTCGTTCGCTGGGAACGCAAATGGGACGAAGCCGGCCAGCCATTTCGCGACATCTCCGAATACCCTTCCCTCTCGGTCGCCACGACGTCCGTGCACGACTCATCCACCCTGCGCGGTTGGTGGGAAAACGAGGGAGGCGCCTCGGACTTCCTTTCGTACCGCGCCCCCGAGGCGGACGGCTACCCCAGCGGGACCTCGGCCGCCTTCGCGGGCGGGTACGGAACGGACGCCGCCGCGTGGCTCCTGCGGATTCTCGCGCGGGCAAACTCCGCCGTGCTGTCGGTCCCGATACAGGACTTCCTCGCCCTCGTCGACGATTACGCCCCGAAGGACGCGAATACCGAACGGATCAACGTTCCGGGAAGCGTTAGCGCCTTTAACTGGACATACCGAATTCCCGCGACGGTGGAAAAACTCGCGAAAAATAAAAAACTCATAACGGCCATCGCCGAGGCGCTCAAGGAGCGCAGGGCGCGGCCAAGCGCGAAAGGAGCTTCTAAATGATCGACGGACAGCCGATACTACTTCCGATCGGGGCCGAATTCTGTCCCGACCAAAGGCCCATGGAATTCCACATCAGCGCGCGCGTCCGCAAGGCATGCGATTTCGACCAACGGCTTTTCGCGTCTACGGGCAACGTGATACTCGCGAACCCGCAGGCCGTGCATCTATTCACCCAGAAGTACAATAAAACGATAGATGGCACGGGCCACCCCGAGCGCTTCCTCAAGTCGGGACAACTGAACGCGATGGGACTTATCGACGAGATCTTCCACTACGTGTGCAGGCAATACCGCGAGACGGCGAACCGCGCGTTCTTCGAGGGCGCCGAGGCGGCGATAACTAAAGCGGTCGGGATAGAGGCGCTGAATAGAATTCTCGCGCGCTTCGTCGCCGAGTTCCCGCCGTCGCCCGTGTTCGAGTCCCGGATGGACGGCCCCACGTGGCTTTCGCTCACGGCCGCGGACGGCGCGTCGAACCGCGCGATCGCGCTCGAGGAGCTCATGCTCCTCAGGCTCGCGAACGAGAATCCCGCCTTTGAGCCGTTTTTCCCGCTCTTCTCCGACGCGCCGCTCACTGAAACCGCCGAGTACTCCGCCGCCTGGGACGCCTATAGGGCTTGGTCCGCGGTCAATCCGCCGTTCGGCCCGGAAGGTCGGGATCTCGTATCCATGCTCAAGGCTCCGGTCGAGTATTCTCCCTACGACCTGAAGGGTCAGCTCGAGTACATCCGCACCCGCTGGGGGACGCTATTAGGCGACTGGATCGTACGCCTGCTCGGCGGTCTCGACCTGATCGCGGAAGAGGAAAAACCGGGATGGTCAGGCGGCGTCGGCGGCGGCTCGCCCGAGATGGACGCGTACAGCTTCGGGGACATCAGCAAGGAATACGAGCGGTTCAGCCCCGATAAGGACTGGATGCCGAACGTCGTCCTCATGGCGAAGAGCGCGCTCGTGTGGCTCGACCAACTCTCGAAAAAATACGGGCGCGAGATCAAGCGGCTCGACCAGATTCCGGACGAGGAACTCGACTTTCTCGCGGATGCGGGCATTACCGGGCTCTGGCTCATAGGCCTGTGGGAGCGATCCCCGGCGAGCGCGCGCATCAAGCAAATCTGCGGCAACCCCGAGGCGGCGGCGAGCGCCTACAGCCTTGAGGACTACGAGATCGCCGAGGAACTCGGCGGCTGGGGCGCGCTCGAGAACCTCCGCGCCCGCGCGTGGAAGCGCGGGGTGCGCATGGCGAGCGACATGGTCCCGAACCACACGGGCATGGACGCCAATTGGGTCGTCGAAAAACCGGACCTCTTCGTGCAGACGCGCGAATGCCCGTTCCCGGGCTATGACTTCTCAGGCGAAAACCTCTCGCGCGACGGGCGCGTCGGGGTGTACCTCGAGAACCACTACTACTCCAAATCCGACTGCGCCGTCGTGTTCAAGCGCGTGGACAACGCCACCGGCGATACGCGGTACATCTACCACGGCAACGACGGAACGGGAATGCCCTGGAACGACACAGCCCAGATAGACTTCCTCAATCCCGAGGCGCGCGAGCAAGTCATCCAGAAAATTCTCCATGTCGCGGCGAATTTCCCGATCATCCGTTTCGACGCAGCGATGGTACTCGCGAAAAAGCACATACAACGGCTATGGTACCCGGAACCGGGCAAGGGCGGCGACATCGCGAGCCGTTCGCGCTTCGCGATATCGCGCGAGGAATTCGAGCGGAGGATCCCGGAGGAATTCTGGCGCGAGGTAGTAGACCGCTGCGCGAAGGAAATTCCCGACACCCTCCTTCTCGCCGAGGCCTTCTGGATGATGGAAGGGTACTTCGTCCGCACGCTCGGCATGCACCGCGTCTATAACTCGGCGTTCATGAACATGCTCAAGCGCGAGGACAACGACAAATACCGCGAGACGATCAAGAATACGATCGAGTTCGACCCGGAGATTCTCCGGCGCTACGTCAATTTCATGAACAATCCCGACGAGGAAACCGCCGTCGCCCAATTCGGGCGCGGCGATAAATATTTCGGCGTGTGCACGATGATGGTCGCGATGCCCGGGCTCCCCATGTTCGGCCACGGGCAGATCGAGGGCTTAGAGGAAAAGTACGGGATGGAATACCGGCGCGCGTACCGCGACGAGACGCCGGACGCGAACCTCGTCGAGCGGCATCGCCGTGAGATTTTCCCGCTCATGAAAAAACGCTGGCTCTTCGCCGGCGTCGAGAATTTCCGGCTATACGATTTCTGGGAAAACGGCGCCGTAAACGAGAACGTCTTCGCTTGGTCAAACCGTTCCGGCGGAGATCGCGCGCTCATCATGTATAACAATAAAATCGCGCGCGCGTCGGGATGGATAAAAGTCTCGGCGGCGTCGCTCGACAAGAAACCCGACGGCTCGAGGGAGCTCGTCCAAAAAACGATCGCGGAAGGGCTAGGGCTCACGGTAAGGGACGGTCGTTTCTGCTTGATGCGCGAGCAGCGCTCGGGACTGTGGTTTGTCCGCGACGCGCGGGACATCGCAGAGCGTGGGCTCTTCGCGAACCTAGACGGCTTCCAGACGCAGGCATTCGTCGACATCCGCGAAGTCGACGACGTCGACGGGCGGTACCGCGCGCTTCACGACTCGCTCGGGGGAAGGGGCATACCGGACATTCACATGGGCATGCAGAACATCGTGCTAAAGGAACTATATGCCGCCCTTTCCAGCCTGGCGAGCCCTGAATTCTTTACTGCGGTCGCGACGCTCTCAGGAGCGCGCGGGAAAACAACCGCGCGCGATAAGCGACTCGCGCGGACGGCGATTGGTAAAATCGGCTCCGCCGCGACCGCGTTCTACGCGACGTGCGATACGTTCATCGAGGGAAATTACGGCGCGGGCGCGCTTCCCGGGATCAAGGGACGCGCGCGGGGAATCGGCGTCAAGGGCGCCCGAAGGCGCCTGAACCGAACCCTATATCGCCTATGTAAGCCACGCGCGGCGTGGTTCATCGGAGGCGCGATCGCCAAGAGACTGCGCACCGAGCGCGGGCTCGCCGAGTGCGCGGCGGCAGCGGCGATTCTCGACGGGCTTCGCGACGTCGCCGGCACCGAGCGCCCCGGAGAGACGGCGCTTTCCCTGGTCGGCATCTGGGATCTTGACCGCAAACTTCAGGAATGCGTCGCGCCGGCGACCGGCGAGCCCGCGAACCTTGACGCGATTCGCGTATTCACCGCCTTAATGCCCCTCCGCGACGCTACCGGGCGCCGAAACGAACAGGGCCTCTCAGGGCTATACGCGACGGTTCTCGCGAACCCCTCGGCTAAAAACGCGATCGACGCGCATATTTGGGACGGAATCGAATGGTTTAGCAAAGAGAAGGCGGAATCCCTGGTGGACGCGATCGCCCTCGCGGCTTGGGCATCCCGTTCGCGTTGGTCGCACAAAATCGCCCTCGCGAGGGCTAAAGCCCTCGCGACAATCGCGAAGTCGGAATATAAAACCTCGGGGATTCCGACCGACAACGATCAAAAATAAAAAAAAAAACGCGCTCCCGCTCAGGCCTTTATCGGCTTCCGCGGGAACGCGCCTTCATCGGTGCCCTACCGACGTATCAGCTTTTCTGGGCGTTTTCCTCAACGTACTTCTTGAATTCCTCGACGGACATCTTGTCAGAGTAGAGGGGGTATAATGCCTCCACAAGCTCGTCAAGAGTCTCGAATTTTGCCCCATCAAGTTTATATGCCATACCTAACCCCTTCTAGCAGCCTGGTCAGTATAATGTTTTTTGTTTCGACGCGCAAGTTTTTAATGGGTTAATCAAGACACGCCTCTACGCGAAAGACTCGAGTATCGCTTTAAGGCTTTCGGGATCTGCCGGTATCGTACGCGCGCCTTTCACCGGCTCCTTGGCGCTCATCATCGACTCAGGGATCGACGGCGCCTCGCCGCAGGCCTTGCGTATCAGGTCCGCCTCGAAGGCGGGATGGTCCTTGGAAACGAGCACGACTATGCCCTCGTCGGAATTAACCCTGTCTCGAAACGCGTCGATCGCCCCGTAGGCGGCGGCGGACGAAGTGTCGATAAAGGCCCCGTATTTCTTCCGCGCCTCGAGCATAAGACCGCTCAGGCGATCCTTGGGCACGGCGGATGGATACACGAGACCGCGCAGCATCATGGGGTTAACCGCGAAAACCTGTTCGAGCCGCTCGATATTGGACGGGCGCGCTGGGTCGGCGGGGCCGCGCAAATCGAGGGCGACGTCCGAGTCCAGGCAAACGCACCTGCCGGTGACGTCGCAAGAAAGCGCGGCGGAAGAGTCGGTAATGAAACCGTTCACGGGAAGGGAGAATTTCCAGGCGTAGAGACCCGCGACGATATTGCCGAAATTCCCGGAGGGTACCGAATAGAATATGTCGCCCCTAACCTTTTTCCGAAGGCGAGTGAACGCGTACATATAGAAAAAGACCTGCGGCAAGAGTCGGCCGATATTGATCGTATTAGCGAGCGTCAATCCATGCCGTTCCACGAGGGAGCGATCGCCATACAGCGTGCGAACCAACGATTGCGCGTCCTGAAGGCTTCCCTCAACCTCAACGGGAAGGATATTTCCCCCGTTCCACGAGAGTTGGGAGGGATCGAGGCCCATCAAAGAGCCCTTGGGATAGACGAGCACCGTCTTTAGGCGCTTTTTTCCCGCGAAGGCCGTCGCCATGCTTCTTCCGGACATTCCCGCCGTCGCGGCGAGAACCATGGAAGTACGATCCTCCATGGTGCAGATATGCTCGAGGGCCGAAGAGAGCCATGACAGACCGAAATCCTTATGGCAACCGGTCGGACCGTGATACAGCTCAAGGGAATACAATTTTTCGTCAAGCTGGCGCAGTTCGGGGCTATAGCCGGAAAAGGCCGCCGCCGCGATGCGCTCGCAGACAACGGGGCTAAATTCCTCGCGAAGGAGCGCGGACGTAAGGGTCCCGGCGATGGAGGAAAAGGCGGTCGTTTCGTCCATGTACATGATCCAGGGACGCAGATCCTCTTCTCGCGCGGGAACGTACAGTCCTCCGTCGGAGGGTATGCAGTCCAAAACCGCGTTGCGAAAGCTGACCGTTTTCCCTCCGGTACGGGTACTGACCAAATCCATTTCGACCTCCGAAACACACTCTTTTTAGTATATACGATTTTTTACGACTGACATACCCGGGACTATCGCCGGACGACGCGATACTTTTCCACGAAACCCGTGGGCCGATACGTCAGCTTTGCCTGCCGCATGCCCTCGTCGCCGAGGTCCTGCTCGCGATTCACGAATTCGATCGTCTCGGGAAGGGACCTCGCGAAGGCGTAATTAATGTATTGATACGCGCCGCGGTATTCAATCCGCGCCTTCTCGAAATGGACGGCGGACATCTTGCCGCCAGCGACGGTTTCCGCGAGAGTCCAGGCGACGGGCGTGCCGTCGACGTACAGGACGAGTCCCGACATGTCGAACTGATCGAGCAGTTCAAGGGATTCCTTCGCGGCGCGGTAATCGGTGTCGTCCGGGTTCTCCTCGTGGCCGACCCAAGACTCCAATACCGTCGCCGCGTCCGCCTTTGTGGATACGTCGAGCGGGCGCAGGGTGAAATTTGGGTACGATAGCTCGAACGCGTTCACGTGGTTTTTTTTCTTGTGGAATTTCTTTCCGGAAAGCGCGGCCAAGTCGGATCTGAGGTACACGTAATCGAAGTTATCGCGGTCGCTCTCGACGATAAGGCCGGCGCCCTCGATGGACTCCCGGTTTAGGGTCAGGAAGGCGGGCGAAATCAACTTCCACTCGTCATGGCCTTGAAAGAGCTCATTGATCGACTCAATACTCGTCCGACAGCACGGCGTCAGGAAAAAACGCTTATCGCCCTCAATCCCGGATACAACGAGAAGCCCGTCCTTGATGGACACGCGATAATCATAGCGATAGCGGAATAGGTAGAGCCCCGCGAAACTATATTCGGAAACGCCGTCGGGAAGTTGCACGAGATGAGGCGATATTTCGCGGGCCATCTCAAGGGAGATAGGGGCGAATTCGGGATAAGCGGGTATTGAGCTCATCCTTATATGGTATCTATTTATCGGGAGATCGGCAAGTTGACGCCGAATGGCAAATATCGTAATCTGGCCTCTATGCACGACGAGGATCTGTCCGCGCCGCTGTTGCGGCGCTTTCTCGCGTACGCGGCCCGCGGTACGCAAAGCAACATGGAAAGGGCCGAACGGGGATTGTTTCCCTCCACCGACGCGCAGACGGAGTTCGCGCGTTCACTCGCCGAGGAGCTAAAGGCCATCGGAGCCTCCGACGTCCGCCTGGACGCGCGCTCGTACGTGCTCGCGCGGATACCGGCGACTCCCGGACTCGAGAATAAACCGTCTTTTGGCCTTTGCGCTCATATGGACACGGCCTCGGACGCCCCCGGCGACGGCGTAAAGCCGATAACCCACGCGTCATATGACGGAAAGACCATCACCCTACAGGATGGATACGTCATCGATCCCGCTACCGACGCGGACCTCGCCGCATGCGGAGAGCTTTTGGCGAAGGGCAAGGGCGATACTATCATCACCTCGGACGGCACGACCCTTCTCGGGGCGGACGACAAGGCCGGACTCGCCGGCATCGTCACGATGGCCGAATGGCTCATCGCCCACCCGGAGATTCCCCACGGACCGATCGAGCTGCTTTTCAGCCCCGACGAGGAAACCGGGCACGGAATGGACCACGTTCCGCTCGGGGAACTTGCGTCGAAGGCCTTCTACACCGTCGACGGCGGGCAAGAAGGCGAGATTGAAACCAAGTGCTTTAACGCCTGGAAGGCGGAAGTGACGTTTTCGGGGGTTTCGGCGCATCTGGGCACCGCCCGGGGCAAACTCGTCAACGCGGTCACCATGGCCGCCTCATTCGTCTCATCGCTTCCCGCGCAGGAAAGCCCCGAAACTACGGACGGATACCTCGGGTACTTTTGCCCGCTCGACATACGCGGCTCCGTCGAGGAAGCGACCGTCATCGTATTCCTCCGAGACTTCGACGAAAAGGGGATGGAAACCCGACTAGACCGCCTGGACGACATCGCGCGGGCGATCGAGGCGCGCTTTCCCGGCGGGCGCGCGTCCGTCAAAAGAACGAAACAATACGTCAATATGCGGAAGAAAGTCGACGAGGCCCCGCACGTTCTCGCGCTGCTCAAGAAGGCGGCCGAGCGGGCCGGGGTAGAAACGCGCATGCGCCCGATCCGCGGAGGCACGGACGGGTCGCGCCTTACCGAACTTGGGATACCCACGCCGAACATCTTCACCGGCGGGCATAACTATCACTCACGAACCGAATGGGCCTCTCTTTCGCAGATGACCCGAATGACCAAAACTTTAATCGAGCTCGCTAAGGCTTGGGGAGAATAACATGTACGAATATCATATCGAGGGCGGATTCCCGATCAAGGGAACCGTCAAGGCGAGCGGAAACAAGAACGCCGCGTTGCCCTGTATAGCGGCGGCGCTCCTTACCGACGAGGCAGTAATCCTGCGCAACCTGCCCGAAATCGAGGACATGCAAGTCATGCTCGAGATCTTCACCGCGCTCGGGGGCTCGGTCGACAAACTCGCGCCGAACGAGTATCGGCTTACGGCGAAAAACGTCGCGCGGACGGATATCCCGCTCGCGCTTTCGAAAAAAATCCGCGCGTCGATCCTGTTCGCGGGACCGCTCGTCGCGCGCGCCGGCAAGGCCGTGCTTCCCCCTCCCGGCGGCGACGTTATCGGCCGGCGAAGGCTCGACACGCACTTTCTCGCGCTCGAGGAACTCGGCGCCCGCGTCGAGATCGACGGCCAGTTCACCTTTACCGCCAACAAGCTCAAGGGCAAGGATATTTTCCTCGACGAAGCCTCGGTCACCGCGACGGAGAACGCCGTCATGGCCGCAGTGCTCGCCGAGGGAACGACCGTCATCACTAACGCCGCGAGCGAGCCGCACGTCCAGGACCTCTGCAACCTGCTCAACTCGATGGGCGCGACGATCTCCGGGATCGGTTCCAACATCCTGACGATCGAAGGAAAGGACCGCCTGCATGGGGCGGACTTCCGCATCGGCCCGGACTACATGGAAATCGGTTCGTTTATCGGGCTCGCGGCGGTCACCCGCGGGTCGATCACGATCACCGACATTAACCCGCCGGACATGCGCCCGATCAGGCTCGCGTTCGGCAAGCTCGGCATACGTTGGGACATCGAGGGAACGAACCTCATAGTCCCCGCCCAGCAGGACCTCAGGGTCAACTGCGACCTCGGCGGCATGATCCCGAAGATCGACGACGCGCCCTGGCCCGGATTCCCGCCGGACCTAACGAGCATCATGACCGTCGTCGCGACGCAGGTAGAAGGCACGGTACTCATTCACGAGAAGATGTTCGAATCCAGGATGTTCTTTGTCGACAAGCTCATCGGCATGGGGGCGCGCATCACGCTCTGCGACCCGCACCGAGCGGTCGTGTCGGGGCCGAGCCTGCTTCACGGATCGGAACTGGTGTCCCCGGACGTCCGGGCCGGCATGGCGATGGTCATCGCGGCGCTCTGCGCGCGCGGCGAAAGCGTCATCCGCAACGTATATCAGATTGAGAGGGGATACGAAAACCTGACGGAAAGGCTACTGACCCTTGGAGCCCACGTCGAACGTCACTCGGTGTAGTCCATAAGCGCGCGGAAGCGCGCGCGAACGCAAACGGCCCGCGGGGGATTTGCCCCGCGGGCTTCGCATACCAGAGCGCGACTACTCCGAACGCTGAGAGAAGAAAGCCAAGGATACCCCGAGGAAGCACGCGACCAACGCGAGCAGGACCGGTATCAGCGGGTACGTGGGAAGAAGCGCTATCAACGCGCCGTTTCCCAGGCGTGACGCGTAGCGAATGCCCTCGACGGCAAGATTGCTCAAGACGGGGAACACCGGCACCGTAAAGATCCACCAGAATTTGAACATCACCGTCTTGCCCAGCCTGAATTGCCAGCCGAGTATTAAGGCGCACACGGACAATATCAACAGGAGAAACGGGTCAACGAGCCGCCTAATCAACTCAAGAGTAAAGACCTTCCGCGAGAAACCGTAAGAATCGGCTTTCGGCACGAAATTCCACAGATCTATCACCGACATCGAGTCTGGACCGCGGTTTGCCTCGACTAAGAGCGAAAAGTCGCGGTAATCCATCGAAAGAAGCAGGATATTGCGCTCGGACTCGGGGACTGACCCCGCGATTACCGATGGCACGACGTCCACGCCCTCGCGATTGCGGTCCACCGAACGGAGAAGAACCTCGGGGCGAGCCGCACCCGATGCACCGGAAGTACTGGCGACCATCTTCGCGTATGGGACCGTTATTTGGTACTTAAGGCCGAGATCGCGGTCAAAACTCGCGAATTCAAATCCGCGGAGATATGCCATATCGGTCCCGGAATGGCTCGTATAGGTAATCCCGCTGGCGAATACCGCGTCGGCGCTCCCGTCAGGATGTCTAAGCACGAAAAACACGTCGCGAGCGGACTCGAATATCTTGATACTCGCCGTCTCGTCAATGAAAAAGAACGACTCAAGCACGCCCTTCCGGGAAATCTCCAGAAAGCGCTCGACGTCGGGATCGCCGATCCGGTCGTTCGCGGCACGCTCCGCCTCGCGTAAACCCAGGAAGATATAATACGCGCGCAGGTAATCCTGATTGCCGATCGCCTTATAACCGTCTTTCTTTATCTCGTATACGTCGGCTTCCGCGCGCGAGGTAATTCGATCTTGGCCTTCCGAAACGCGATTCCAGGCCTGGGCCGCTAGGCGAACGGCGACATCGTGATTGGGATCGGTAGTCGGCGCGAGTCTCGCGGCGAGAGAGGCGTAGTAATGGGCGTTAAAGAAGTCGGCCTTTTTATCGGCCGCGATAGCCTTATCGAGGGCATCGAGAACCGTAAGTCCCGACGCCTCGCGAATGACGGCTTCCTCGGACGCGGTCCGATCGCGTCGCTTACCGCGCGCGCCATCGGTTTCTTCCGCGTTCTTAAAGCCGATTTGATCGAGCAGATATAGGGCTTCCTTGTTTCCCGGCCAAACCTGCAGCGCCGCGCGCGCGGGGACAACGGCGAGAGCGGGCTGGGAATCGTCCACGAATCGGCGCGCGGCCCGCATGTATTCCTTGAAATCCTTCGTGAGCACCACCGCCTGTTTCTGGCGCGACGCGAACACGGGCGATAAGCCTTCGGCGAAGACGATATAGAACGCGAGGCACGCAAGCATCAGCACGTACGCGCGCTTAAGCACGGTCAGGAGCACGTCGGACCAACGGCCTATGGCCTCCCCCGCCACGATCCTGAAGGAAATTGAATATCCCATCAGGAAACCGCTAATAATCAGCGTGGGTAAAAGCCCGATAAACACGATAAAGGCGGATCGGAAACGGTACGCGAATACGAACGGCGACAGAAGATCAACGTCCAAGGCACGGGTAAAGGCCCATACCACGCAGGCAATAAAGCCAAGTACGAAGTGCAAAAAAAGAATTGGGAGGATCTTTCGGGACTCATTCATGATACGCTCCGTCCATCGGCGGATATTTTGATCGATGGGTAATACGCCACAGCCCAATGAGGCTTCCAATAAGGCAGACGAGAGCGGCAAAGGAGATATACAGGAACGGCGAGATTAACCGCGAGGGAATCGACGAGGGCAAAAATCGCATCAGTATATCAAAAAAAGGGCCAGAGCAAGTAAACCGATATAGGATAAAGAAAAGGGAAAAGAAGGCACAGGAGAAAAATAAGTTCAACAGACGCCAACCGGTAGCCCTACTGATGAAGGCCAAGGATAGCACGGCTAGCAAGAAAGCGCCGACTACAAGGTTAAAATCCCCTGAACCCCGCGATCGAGCCGCGGAAAACCCATCTAGGACCAAAGCTATCCCGTCGATCCCCGCCGAGATGAACCTTGGCCTGCCGTACGAACCAGACCGAGAGTCGCCATTTTGTAGCGAAAACACGGGGGAGGTCGTAGCGTCGGATAAAACCGCGGTTATGGTCATGCTTTTCGCGGAAAAGCGAGCGGTGTCATACACGGAAACCACTCGCTCCGCATCGTCCTCGGAGACACGCTGGCGAACCGCGACAAGCGGTCTGACCACCCGGCCGCCAGAGGACTCTGAAAGCCAAACAACCCGCGATGAATTCACGCTTCGTTGTATATGACCGACATAGGGAGTCGTTTCACTCAACAATCCCTCAAGCCGAAAAACATCCGCATGCGCACCGGACAGACGGGTTTGTCCCGTATACGATAAAGGGATTATCCAAATTAAGGATGCAAAAACGATGCCCAAAACGATGGGAACGGACACGAAGAAATACGTCTTATGCCGCATGAGGTACATCAAAGTAATCAACAACGCGACCGAAACCGTAAAAGGAAGATACTGAACGACGTTCCACATCATTTCTATCATTATAGGGACTAACTTTCCCGCGCTTAAAAACAAAACGAATGACGACGAAGAGAGCACTGAAAAGAAAGCGGCGAGTACTGACCAAATTACCAGATTGGCCAGAAAAACAACCGGGACCATCAATGAGTTCTTCATTGGTACAGCCTATCATGCGTCAGATTGGAAGACAAGGACTTTTCTATACAGCGTAATGAATTCACCCCAGAAATAAACAAGTTATCCACAGTTTATACCAGGTTTTTTTTCATCAAAAAACACAACTCTATATGGAGCATGAATTTCCTTATACTGTTCGGATTAGTCTACTTTTGTTTACAGTAAATTATAAGTCATTATAATATATAGACTTAAACGTTTCGTTTAGTTTCTGTGAGCAGTATCCACTTATATCTGAAAATAGGTAAAGGGGTTTACCTCTAGAAAATACAAGCTTTTCCATAAATTATGCACAAGTTATTAACAACGTCGTGTAGACAAAAAAAAAGACCGGAAATTACTTTCCGGTCCGTACACACAAACATAAAAAAATCAACCTAAAAAGACCTGCCCATTATTATCGATGGCAAGAATCGTCTTGCACTCTGAGCAGCGGAAACGACCGGCTTTGGTCGCTTTAAGCTTTTTAGAGCAGATGGGGCACGCGAAAATCTTGGGGAAAACCTCGGATTTAATCTCTACGCCGCTGGTCTTAAAGAAGTCGATCGCATCCGCGAGGGAATCCTTGATATTGAAAAACTGAGAAAACCCGAGAAGTTGAAAGACTTCGTACACCTTGGGTTGAATTTCGAGAAGGACGACGTCGCCACCCTTCGGCTTGACGGTTTTTAGGAAAGCCGTAAACGATCCAATTCCGGTCGATGACACGTAGTTAAGCGCGCCGCAGTTGAAAATAAGCCGATTGTATCCAGCCTCGACAACCTTGGAGACTCTCTTCTGGAAAAAACTGGAGTTATACGTATCGATATATCCATTAAGAAACAGAACGATGCAACCGTCGATATCTTCTATTTTTTCCAAGCGGATTTTGAGACTGTCGTCTTTTTCCTCATCAAATCCCGGAATAATGTTATTATTATTCATATGTCTCCTACCGTATACTCTATCGGCGTTTTCTCCAATATAATTACTATAAACATATACAAAATAATTGTCAAATCAAGCCGGAGCCCATCCTTTATCGACCGGGAACGCCACGCCGTTACATTCCGGGTTAGAAAGAAGGAATAATGCCGCATCGGCGATTGTTTGAGCCCCAATCAGGGTGCCGTCGGGATTCTTGCGCGCCAGAGAGGCTCGCGTCTCCGCATTCAGGTATTCGGTATCCGACAGTCCCGGACAAATCACATTACAGGTTATACCGTCCTTGGCATACGCAAGGGCGACGGATTTCGCAAGAGACGCAAGTCCCGTTTTTGCCGCGGCATACGCGGCATTCGTCCGGAACCCGCGAATTGAATCGGTTCGAGTACCCCCAAATAGCAGAATTCGGCCCCATTTTTTCGCGATCATTCCCGGCAGGCTCGAGGACACCAGCTTGCCCGGAAACGTCAGGTTGGCCGAAACGATCGCATCCCACTCGGAGGGAATCATATCGCAAAGGCTTTTTTGCAAAAAAGGCCCACGCGCCACGCACAGAATATCCGCGTCGGCGACTATCTCTACTAGTGTATCATGACTTGAGGGATTATCAAGGTTTATTTCGAAAATCTCCATTTTATCAACATGATGACGCCCAATGGCCAAAACAGCGGCTCCCGCCTCCTGGAGTCGCCGAGATACGGCAAGACCAAGACCTCCGGTCCCGCCGACGACGATCGCTCTCTTTCCCGCGAATTGTTTTTCCACGGTAAAAGAATAGCCGAAGAATATTGACATAACAAGCGGCTTCCCGGAGAATCGCACCGTGACAAAAATACCCTGCGCCATCGTCCTCTGCAGACCGGAAGAAAGCCGGAACATCGGTTCAGTCTGCCGCGCGATGAAAAACATGGCGTGCTACGATCTCAGGATCGTCGGCAACCGCGACCAATACGACGACGAGAAAGTCCGGACGCTCGCCGTGCACGCGGCGGATATCTGGGAATCCGCGAGGTTTTTCCCGCCGACTATCGAAGGCCTCAAAACGGCGATCGCGGACTGCTCTATCGCCGCGGGGACCACGCGCCGCATGGGTCAAAAGCGAAAATCCTGGGGCATGACGCCGGAACAGTTCGCCTCGCACGCGACGGAAAATCCCGAGGCGAATATCGCGGTGGTATTCGGCAATGAGCGAACCGGCCTCGTAGACGAGGAGCTGGGGTGCTGCAATCTCGCCGTCAATATCCCGTCAAACGACGACTTCCCCTCGCTAAACCTCTCCCACGCGGTCCAACTCGTCACCTATACCCTCTTTCGCGCGTACGAAACCCGCAAATACGGCTACAAACAGGTAAGTCTGGAGCGGCTTCGAGAGACGGTCGAGTCCGTCAGTTCGGACATCGACCGCATCGGGCTGTTCAGGCTAGCGGGCAAAACCGACAACGCCGAATTCCTTGAGGGAATCCTTGCTCGGGCTCGCCTTTCCGAGGGCGAGGCCCAGAGGATTGAAAAGCTTTTCAGGAGAATGGCTTGGATAAAAACCGGCGAAGGAAACGAGCCCTAGGTCAGCTCGCGGTGCGAAATAGCCGGTAAAACACCAGAATGACGTTGTACCATAGGTACTGGAAAAACCTGAACGCGCGAAGCGGGTTTTTGAGAACCTGAGGCAGATACTCAAGACCCCGATCGAAGGTCTTTTCGGATACCCGGCGCTTACGCTCCGAGAAAATATCGATAACGTCGGTATTCCAGATGAAAATACCGTTATGCAGGCGATTTCGGTTCCGCGAAAGCCATTTCTGGCCGCCGGGTATCCCGTCGCCGACGAGCACGAGCGAGGGATGGGCTTTCGTTATCGCGGTCAGGATGTTTCGCTCGAGGCTTCGATGGTAGTACCCCGCGAAACGACCGACGACGCTGAGCTTGGGAAAGGTACTCCTAACGTTCCGCTCGGCCTTCATAATGCTCCGATGTTGAGACCCAAGAAGGTACAGCGACTTGTAGTATTTTTCGAGAACGCCCAGAGTCTGAATGATTAAGTCAAACGGCTGATAGCGGACTGGAACCTGTTTCTTGAGGAAGCGCGCGCCCCGGATCAGGCTTTTGGACGTGGGAATAACGAGCGCGGCCTTGTCGACCATCATGCGGAACTCGCCCCGATGCCTTGCCCGGAGCACATCCCAGAGGGATACGAGCATGATGTGCTGAGGCTCGGTTTTGGACAGGAGGTCGAGCACGACCGACTCAAGATCCTCCGGCGCGACTATATCAAGGGGAACCTTGAGAAACTCTATTCTTTCAACTGCCACTTTTCCGACTCCGTTATCGCCGTTTGAACGGCCGCTATGCCATACAGCGCCGCCGTTTCCGCCCTAAGAATATTCGTCCTGAAATGGATGCTCTCGAAACCGGCCGAGGCAAGGACCTCGAGCTCCTTCGCGGTCATCCCGCCCTCGGGCCCGACGGCGATCGCCATAAGCCCAGATTGGGTACAAAGATACTCATGGAGTGATTTTCGCGCAAGGGGGGCCTCCGTCAGGACGATCGCGCCGAAAGGATCCCCGGCCGAAAGCGCCGCGAGCGTTTCCGCGATCTCGGCGACGGGGATCGGGGACAGCATGTTGGTCGGCACGGGCGAGCCGCTTTGCTGACGAGCCTCGCGAACGATCCGGTCCCAACGCCCCGTCTTGCCCTCGCCGACGGAATCCGCGTCGGAGGCAAGGCAACGCTCGCCCGCGACGGGAACGATAGCCTCAACGCCTGCCTCGGTCGCCTGGCGTATCACCTGGTCCATCTTGGGGCCTTTTATTATCCACTGGAAGAGAACCATGCGAGGAAAGCCCTCAGGCAGCGCGATCGCGGCGGGCATGGACTCGCCGGGCGCCACGGCGGCCTCGGAACGCGTCGAAGGCCGGCCGTCGCGGGTCGCGCGAGCGGCGCCTTCTACCCGCTGAAGGCTGATCGTGCGCGCCCTTCGGTCAACGGCGGCGACGAGCATAGGGCAGAGGCTCCCGTCGGGAAGACGCGCCTCGACGACGTCGCCGGGGGCTAGCCTGAGCACCTGCGCGAGATAGCGATACTCCCGGTCTTTCAGCGAGGAAATACCGGAGGCGTCGGGAAAGGACTGCAATACAAGCTGTCTCATTGAACCGGATCGGGCACGAGCGAACGGGCTTCGTCGGCGGGTTTCTCCGCCTTCGCGGCATCCTTCGAGGCCGCGGCCGCGTCCGCATCTTCCTGAAGCTCGCGCACGGTCTTCGTGGACTTAAGGAGCTCGGGAACGTTTTCCTTTAAAAGGATTTCCCGCGCGGAGGTCAGCTGAAGGTCGTACTCAAGGTCATACAGCGGCGCTATGTGAGTTCGGTAGAATTCCTGCATGACGAGTTTCTTGAGCAAGCGCTGCTCGACCGGGTAGGCCTTGCGGAGCTCGCGGGCAATTCGCTCGGCTCCGGCCCCGTCCAGGGTACCGGAAACGGAAACCGCCCCGGCGACCATATCGGCGATCTTCGTGGTCTTAAGCAGCTCGGCGAGCGACTTTTGCTCGTCCTCGGAAAGCTCCGGGAACAGGACCTCTCGGTCGGGCCTAATGCCTTTTTTGTCGATATTGGCGTCGCTCGGGGTGTAATAGCGGGCCATCGTGATCTTCATCCCATCCTGATTGAGGAGGTCTATGATCTGCTGCACGGAACCCTTGCCATAGCTCGTCTCGCCGACGAGGTACGCGATACGGTAATCCTTGAGCGCGCCGGCGAGGATTTCCGAGGCGCTGGCCGACCCTTTATTGAGCAGTACAACGACGGGAATCTTGGAATCGTAGCCCGGCGTGCCGCGCGTCGCCTTGAACTCGCGGTTCTCGTAGGATATGCGCGAGCGGGTGGAAACGATGACGCCTTTATCGATGAATTTGTCCGCGACGTCGACCACGCTCGTGATAAGCCCGCCGGGATTATTGCGAAGATCGATGATCAAACCCTTGTACCCGGCCTTGGTGAACGAGGTTAGGGCCTCGGCCACGCGGTCGGCGGTAATCGGCGTGAACTCGATGATGCGGAGATACGCGATACCGTCGTCCATCATGGCGAATTTGACCGTCGGGACCTCAATGCGGGCGCGTTGCATCGTCACGGGGAATTCCATGATCTTTCCGCGCCTAATCTTCACGGTGACGTACGTGCCGACGGGACCACGCAGGCGGGCGAGCACGTCCTCCATCGTTATCTCGGCGGTATTCTTTCCGTCGATGTCCATTATCAGGTCGCCTGGTTGGATTCCCGCCTTCCAGCCCGGGGTATCCTCGATCGGTGAGGTGACCTCGACGAACGCGGGCTTCTCGGCCGTCGACTCAAGCGGCTTGGTGATAAAAAGCCCCACGCCGCCGAAGGAACCGGTGGTAGTGTCCTTCAGGCTCATGCCCATCAGGCTCGCGCTGTCGATATAGGTCGTGTAGGGATCCTTGAGCGCGTCGAGCATGCCCTTCATCGCGCCCTCGTACAGAACCTTCGGGTCGACTTCGTCGACGTAGTTCTTCTGCACGAAGCCATACACGTACTGCAAAAGCTGCATATACCGCTCGTTGGAGGCCGACTTGTCATCCTTGCCCTGGGAAAAAACTGAAGGCGACAGAAGGGTCAAAAAAAGAAGCGCGAACGAGAATACCGCCGCGCTGAACCATACGTTCCTAGATCTCATAAATTCGATTGTCAGGCGAAGGCCGTCCCTTTGTCAAGCGAACTAAAACTCCCACTTGACCGTACCCGAGTTGTTGCGTAGACTTCTATTAATGCGGCTCCCATCAATCAAATACCCGTTATTCCTGTGCTACGAACTTATCAGGCTTCTTACGATCCTCATGCAGGGCGCCGCGACGCCGGCGCTAAGCCTTCCGATTACTTGGTACGCCGCGGTTCCCCTTCTCTGCCTCGTTCCCGCGCTTTTTTTCATGCTGTCGTTCGGCGAGGAGGAACGCGCGTCCTGGCTTCCCATCGCGGCGCTCGCGAAGGTTCTTGGACTTCCCGCGCTCGCGCTGTATATCGCGAAAACCGCCGTCGATGCCGTTCGTTTCGCGTCCGCGGGAGACCTCGGTCTCTTGAACTCGGTTCTGGCGGCGTTCGCGATCGCGATTTGCGACGCCCTGATCGCTGTTAACTGCTACCGGAGAGCGCGTATCCTATGCAAGTAATACCCGTAGCCAGCGGAAAAGGAGGCGTCGGCAAGAGCCTCCTCTCCGCCAATCTAGCCATCGCGCTCGGACAGGCGGGCAAGCGCGTTTTGCTCGCGGACCTCGATCTTGGGGCCTCGAACCTACACCTCGTGCTCGGCGTGCAGGCGCCGCGATCCGGCATCGGCACGTTTATCGCGGGCGACGGGGATTTTTCCCGCATCATCACCCCGACCGCGTACGAAAACGTGTCGTTCATCCCCGGTGACTCGGAAATACCCGGGCTCACAGCCCTCAAGGCGCCGCAAAAAACGGCCCTGACGCGCAACCTCCTCAAGGCCGACGCCGACTACCTAATCCTGGACCTCGGCGCGGGCACGCACCTTGGCATTCTCGACTTTTTCCTTATGTCGAACCAGGGAATAATCGTAACGGCCCCGACCGTCACGGCGACGCTCAACGCGTATCTCTTCCTCAAAACCGCCGTATTCCGACTCATGTACAGCTGCTTTAAGCGCGGGTCGAAGGCCGCCCTGTTCTTGGAAAACCTGAAAAACGACGCCACCTCGCTGCAGAGGATGTACATCCCCAAGCTGATGGAGGAAATCGCCAAGGTAGATCCCGAAAGCGCGGCCCTGTTCCGCGCGCGCGCGGAGAGCTTTCACCCAAGGCTCGTAATGAACATGATCGAGGATCCCAAGGACGCGGACAAGGCGCTGAAGATCCGCCGATCCTGCAAGGAATACCTCAACATCGACCTCGAGCATCTCGGGGTGATTTACCGCGATTCTGTACAGGACACGGCCCTAGCCTCGAGACTCCCCGTCATCGTGTATAAGCCGCAGTCGATCCTCTCGCAGGCCGTGTACCGCATCGCGGACAAAGTCATGCAGTCGGAGAGCGAGACGTCCGCTAATTTCGCGGACTTTACGGACGAAAGCTTCCAGACCGCGGGAATGGAAGCGACGATCGACTTCGACGCTAAAATGACCTACGTCGAGGAACTGGTCGGAAGCGGCGCGCTCACCATGGGCGACCTCGCGGAGACCATCAAGTCACAGCAATACGAGATTTCCGTGCTGCGGAAAGAAAACCAACTCCTGAAAAACAAGATCGGGAAGGCCCTTCAACAGGGATTCAAGATCTAGGGAGGACGGATAAGACGATGGCAGGAAAACTCTGGGACCTAACCCAAAACCAAAAGAATAGACGTTGGTTCCTCGAGATCCGGGAAGGAATCGCTGCGGAATCCTATCCATCCGCAGAAGCACTCCGCGAAGCCGCGATCCAACGCGGCATAGACCCGATGGCTCTCGTCTCGGGGGAAAACCTCGAAAAAAACCTCGCCAAGGCGATCGCGGTCGCGGGCGAGGAGTTCTCGTTCCCGATCACGATCGATCCCACTTTCGACGCGCGAATAATCATATCCCCGGACAAGACGAAAGCCACGCTCTATATCCGAAAGGCCGCCGACAGAAGAAACGAAGTGGACCTTAAGCTCGTTTCAGCCGCGATCAACAACGCGCGCATTAAGGGCATCGATCCCATAAAGACGAAGAACGCGATTCTTGCGTTCGCGTCGTCCAATGCCATGGAGCTTGCCGATTTTACGCTCGCCGAGGGTACACCCGCGAAACGCGGCAAGAATCGCGAGCTCATCGCGAAGGTCGAATGGCTCGAGGGAGACGAGTCCAAAGAGCTCAAGGCAAGGCTCGAGCGATACGTCCGCCAGCAAGCCGCGTCCCCAGAGGAACAGGCATTGCCCCTCGCCGAGGCGGAGCGCCTCGCCTATGTGTCGAAGGGTCAGATAGTTTTCGAGATTTCGCCGATCGAAACCGGCGAACCCGGGATGGACGTATGCGGCAAGGAGATTCCCGGCCTTCCGGGCAACGACCCGCTCATCCAGACGATAGAGGGGCTTTCGCTCGGCAAGGACGGAATCAAGGCGGAGCGGTCGGGCGTCCTTCTTTCGGTCGGGAACGACGAAAGGCAGAGGCTCAGGGTTATTCCCTTCCTGAACAGCGCGATCACCCCGATCGTTTCCGGCGACAACATGACCGTTTCGATCGTGCTTGAGTCCGAGGAAGGCGCGGGCATCCCCCTATCCGTCGACGGCGTTCCCGCGATGCTCGAGGCAAAGGGCATCCATGGCAAAATAGACTCGAGCGCGCTCGCGTCCGCCGTCGCGGAAACCCGCGCCACTAAAACCTCCCGCGAGATAATCGTCCTGCGCGGGGAGCCTCCCGTAAAACCGGGATCCGCGAGGATTACCTGGTTCGCCGGCGACCCGACACGCCCAGGATCCGTCACGGTGGCCGAGGGCGACCGTATACTCTCGATCGAGAGATTCCCCGCGGGGGCTAACGGGCAGGACGTGTTCGGCCGGACGATTCCCGCCGACTCCGGCGTCGACGCGCTTGAGCCCGAACATGACGAAACGATAACCGAAACCGCCGAGGGTCCCAAGCGAATCCTCGTCGCTGCGAAGGCGGGCGAGCTCGTTTTCTCCGCGGGAATTCTTTCGGTCTCTAAATGCAGAAAATTCTCGGGGAACGTCGACGAGAAATCGGGAGACCTCGCGTTCCCCGGAGACCTTTCCGTGGAGGGCGACATACTCGCCGGCCGCAGCGTTAAGGCGGGCGGCGCGCTGACGGTCACGGGAAACGCCCAAGCCTCGCTCGTGTCGGGCGACTCGGGCGTGACGATGGGCGGCGGCATCGCGGGCGCCGGGCGCGGAGTGGTTTGGTCCAAGCAGGAAATACGCCTCGCGTTCGCCGAGAACGCGCGGATCCTCGCCGGGCAAAACGCCTACGTCGACAACTATTGCTTTCAATGCTCCATCAAGACGAACGGCACGCTATTCATGCGCGGCAACCCGGGAGTCCTCCTTGGCGGCTCGATCCGCGCGACGAAGGGCATCGAGGTATTCGAGCTTGGCTCGGAGAAGACGATCCGCACGAGCGTCTCATTCGGTCAGAACTACCTGATCGGCGACCAGATCGAGGTCTGCGAGCGCGAGGCCGCGAAGATTCGCGAGGCGGTTGAGCGAATCAACGAGGAGATGAAAAAAACCTCGGGCACGGATCCTCGCATACACGAGCTCAGGCGAAAGAAGGTTGAGCTCCTTAAGCGTAACGACAAACTAACCGTCCGGGTGTTCACCCTTAAGGAGCAGTTCGAGACGCACATAATCTCGCACGTCCGCGTCGAGAACACCGTGTACCCCGGGGTAATCCTGGAAAGCCACGGCCGTTACTTCGAGGTTCGCGAGCGGAAAAACCACGTCATTTTCATATTCGATCAGGCCTCCGGCCAGATTACCTGTAAACCCCTTTAAGGAGTAACGGATGTTCCTATACATGCAATATCCCTCATGGATTACCCCGGAAATCATTCCGGGGTTCCCTCTGTTCAGATGGTATGGACTCATGTACCTTTTCGCCTTCGCGACCGCGTATCTCCTGTTCAGGCGGCAGGTGCGCAACGGCGAACTGCAAGCCGCCGAAGGCCTCGGGCGCAAGGTAACGGATGACGATGTCATTGGGTTCTTTACCTGGGGGATATTCGGGCTGCTTCTCGGCGCGAGAATTTTCGCGACGCTCGTCTACGACACGACGGGCGACTATTGGCGCGCCCCTTGGCTGATATTCTGGCCATTCAAGGACGGCGCATGGTCGGGCTTTCAGGGAATGTCGTATCACGGCGGCTTCATCGGAGGGCTCATCGGGACCGCGCTTTGGTGCCTTAAGCACAAACGACCGCTACTCGCCTGGACGGACGCCATGACGGCGTCGATCCCGCTCGGCTACACGTTCGGGCGCATAGGGAATTTCCTGAACGGCGAGCTCTTCGGCCGCGCGACGGCAAGCCCGCTCGGGATGGTATTCCCCAACGCGGAACTTCTGCCGCTATCCAACCCGTGGATACGCGACGTAGCGGAAAAAATCGGGATGGCCATCCCCGCCGGGGCGCAGCTCATTAACCTTCCCCGCCACCCAAGCCAACTCTACGAGGCGTTCTTCGAGGGAATCGTCCTTTGGGCGATAATCTGGTTCGCGTTCCGCAAGCGAAAGCCGTTCAACGGGTTCACGACGGCGATTTACACGATCGGGTACGGTCTTGTGCGTTTCGTCATAGAGTATTTCCGCGAACCCGACGCCGACATCGGATACCGCATTACCGCGGGCGCCGCGGGAGCGCCCACGTACCTGAACGAATCGCTGCTCAATTTCTCAACAGGGCAAATTCTGTGCTTTATCATGATCGCCGGCGGAACGCTGTTCCTCGTCGCACGGGGGATCAGGGAGCGCAATGCCAAACGATAGCCGCACGCACCTAATGGGCGAATACAACGACCGAATCGACGAGATTCGCTCGCTGATCTATGCGCTGCTCGAATTCGACCCCGATACCTTTTCGCAAAAAAAGGACCTCGCTAAGCGCGAGGTCCTATACGCGATAAACGAACTCCGCATCAAAGCGGAGAACCTTTAACCAAAATCCTTACTTCGCGATGAGCTCGGCGAGCTTCTCGGCGGTGAAGCCAAGGTGCGCGGCGACCTTGTTCGCGGGTCCGGACTCGCCGAAACGATCGATCGAGAAGATGTCGGCGGGGGACGCGACCCAGCCTTCCCATCCGGCGCGCACGCCCGCCTCGGCGGTCACGATCCTTACCGAGCCCTTCTTCCCGCCGACGATCGCGTCGCGGATAACCTCGGGCTGAGCCTCGAACAATTCCTTGGACATCACGGATACGACGCGGACCTTCTTCTGGGGAACGAGCGCCGCGGCGGCAAGCGCCATGGAGACCTCGGAACCGGTCGCGAGAACGGTAACGTCGGGCCTGTCGGATCCCTTGAGCGCCACGTACGCGCCGCACTCCACGGTGCGCTTCCAGTCCGGATCGTCTTTCGGGAACACGGCGATATTCTGCCTGGTAAGCGCGAGGCAGATCGGTCCGTCCTTTCTCGCGAGGGCCATCTTCCACGCGATCGCGGTTTCCTCGGCGTCGGCGGGCCTGAGCAGGCGCACGTTCGGCATGATGCGGAGGGACGCGATCGTCTCGACGGGCTGGTGAGTCGGTCCGTCCTCGCCGACGTAGATGGAGTCGTGGGTAAGCACGAACACCGTGGGGATCTTCATCAGCGCGGAAAGCCTGAGCGCGGGCCTTAGGTAGTCGGCGAATACGAGGAAGGTTGCGCAGAACGAGCGGAACCCGCCGTGAAGCTGGATGCCGTTCGCGATGGCGGCCATGCCGAATTCGCGGACGCCGTAATGGATATACCGGCCGCCCCTGGAATCGGGGCCATACGCGGCCGCGCCCTTAATGCCGACCGCGTTCGGTCCCTGGAGGTCGGCCGAGCCACCGACGAGTCCGGGGAAATCCGCCGCGAAGGCGTTGAGCGCGGTGTTGGAAGCGGTGCGCGTCGCGATGCTCTCGCCTGAGGCGAAAGTCGGAAGCTTGGAGGACTCAAGCGCCGCGGCGTCGATGCCGCCATCGGCTTGGAAGGCGTCCCACTGGGCGCGCTTGTCCGGGTTCTTGGCGGACCACGCGGCGAAGGTCGCGTTCCAGTCGGCCTCGGCTTTCGCGAAAGCCTTGCGGCGCTCGGCGAAGTACGCGTACGCCTCGGGGGCGACGAAGAAATTCACTGCGGGATCGAGTCCCAGGCACTTCTTGGAATCCACGCAGCCGTCCGGGCCGAGAGGGGCGCCGTGCGCCTTGCTGGAACCGGCGACGGTAGGCGCGCCCTTTCCGATGATCGACTTGAGCATGATGATGGACGGGCGACCGCCCTTCTTCGCCTCGGCGACGAGTCGCTCGATGCCGTCGTAGTCGTACATATCGCCTCGGAGAACCTGCCAGCCGTAGGCCTCATAGCGCTTGCCGATATCCTCGGTCATCGAGAGATCGGTCGAGCCGTCGATGGAGATCTTATTCTCGTCGTAGAAAACGATGAGCTTGCCGAGTTTGAGCGTGCCCGCGAGGCTCGAGGTCTCGGAGGAGATGCCCTCCATTAGGCATCCCTCGCCGACGAGCGCGTAGGTATAATGGTCGACGATCTTCTGCTCAGGCGTATTGAACCGGTCGGCGAGCATGGTCTCGGCGATCGCCATTCCGACGGCGGTCGAAACGCCCTGTCCGAGCGGCCCCGCGGTCATTTCGACGCCGGGGGTATACCCGTATTCGGGATGGCCTGGGCAGCGCGATCCAATCTGCCTGAAGTTCTTGATGTCCTCGAGCGGGAGGTCATAGCCGGAAAGGTGCAGGATCGAGTACAGGAACATGGATCCGTGCCCGGCGGAGAGCACGAACCTGTCGCGGTCGAGCCAGGAAGGGTTCGCGGGATTATGGCGCAGGATCTTGCCATAGAGAACCGCGGCCAGTTCCGCCGCTCCGAGCGGGAGTCCGGGATGCCCGGAGTTAGCCTTTTGGATCGCGTCGATCGTGAGACTGCGGACCGACAGGGCCACGGCGTCAAGTTCTTTGTTCATGAGAGAGCTCCTTGGGAATATTTCTTGATCACGGAAATCAGTTCCTCCGTGTCGGGTTTCTTGCGCAACGCCTCGCGGAACGCGTCTTTCTGGAAAAGCCAAGACAGCCGCGAAAGCACTTTGAGGTGGCTCGAGGAGCCGCTTGAGAGAATGACGAAAAGGATAAACACCGGCTTGCCGTCCATGGCGCCGAAGTCCGAGGGCCTATCGAGAAAGCAAACGTACACGCGCTCGTCGCCCTCGCTCTGAACGAGCGGGGTGCGGGGATGGGGAATCGCAATGCCGTTGCCGATCGCGGTGGTCATTAGCTTCTCGCGCTCGCAAAGCCCCACGCGGAAAAGGTTGCGGTCCACGGAGGCGGGCAGGATGACCTGACTCGCGACGTCGGAATAAATCGCGTCGACGGTGTCGCCGGACACGTTATAGTATACGCCTCCCCGCTTGATCATCGGGATGATATCCGCCGCGTCATGCATCGGGGTGGTCCTCCTCTTCCGGCAACTCGTCCCTAAGGATGGAAAAACGACGCTTGCTCAGCTCGGGCAGCGCCTCCTGTATGGCCGTTTTCGTGTCGAAAAAACTCTCTTCCATTCCCTCGACGGAGAGCCACAGCGAATCGAGATCGACGGGCTTCTCGCTATCGCCGAAATCGATGCTCTCGAGGGCCGTGACGGTATGCGTCATGAGCTGACCGAGAATCACTGCGCCCTGCTCGGGGATTTCGTCCGGCTCAAGCCCGGTCTGCTGAAGGTCCGAGACGAACGAGGAAAGCCCCATGTGCAGCTCGATGTACCGGTTTCTAAGTTCGCCGATCTCTTGGTCGGTAAAGATATTATAGTCCTGGGCGAGATCCTCGAAGCGAGTCACCGCATATTTCTCTATGACGGGATTGCAGAACGCGGCCCCGGGGCGCACCGAGGGGATCATCCTCTCTAGCATCTCCTGGACGCCCGTTTCCTTGCGGAAAAGCGCGTCGAGGATATACGAGTCGACGACTTCCAGGGATACCGGCAAACCAAGGTGGATGATCGCGTCCTCCACGAGGCTCCCCGGCGCCCTGATGTAGTTCATGTTCCAGGACCCCTTCGCGGGAATCTCCGTGTCGGCGAACCAAAGCCTCGTTTCTACT
>JACCEE010952141.1_pt1 | contig 25939 bp, 21 predicted proteins | sample 7449931 | NCBI WGS metagenome assembly JACCEE01 (sample SAMN15323457, study PRJNA562643) | freshwater metagenome | isolation source: river surface water | place: USA:Blue River Watershed | collected 2017-08-19 | reverse complement strand
GATGTCGGGCGCCACTTCCGGCTGGTGTCTCCGAGGATGGCGAGAGTGAGCGGGTGGACGCTGTATTTGTCGAAGATGCGGTAGTGGTAGGTGAACAGGCGCTTGGGCAGGTCGGGATCGTAGTGCATCTGGACCTCGATGTGGATGTAGAGCCACTGGTCGGTGCCATCGAGGAGGCGGACGTTGAGGAGTTTGTCGACCCGTTTGGCCCCTATTTCGGAGGCCGGGGTGATTTCGTGGAGTTCCTGTTCGAGGGATACCGGCTTGAAGGACCAATCGATGGTGGCGGCGACATCGGGAAAGGTGACCTCAAGGAAAGACCGGGTGAACTGGTCGATGGTGTCTTTCCAGGGGCTGTCGTGATTGAGCGGATCCATGCGGTTGTCTCAGGATTCGCAAGAAGCGGAGCCGTTCTTTCAGCGACGATGCAGTTTGCCTGGCGTGGCTGGGCGTCCCCCGGTGCGACCGGATCCCTTGCCCGGGTGTTGTGAATCAAGTTCCGGATTCTACAGTGTTCAAATCCGTAATTTACGATCTAGAAATCCGAAAATCGCGTGACGCGTTCCGAAAACGTGGAATCCTTTATCCTGTGATTCCGCCCTTTCCAGAACGCCCGATCTACCCCCGGCTCGTTGAACGGCGCCTCTCCGAGGCCCTTGCCGACACCCCGGCCGTGCTCATCTCGGGCCCTCGGCAAGCGGGCAAGACCACTCTGGCCAGACAACTGGCCACCGCCGAGATGCGCTACCTGACTCTCGATGACGACCTGACGCTCTTGTCCGCCAAAGGGGATCCGGCAGGCATGATCCGCACATTGGATCGGGCGGTGATCGATGAGATCCAGCGTGCGCCTCAACTGCTGTTGGCCATCAAAAAGAGCATCGACGAAGATCGGCGGCCGGGGCGATTCCTGCTGACGGGTTCAGCCAATCTGATGACGTTGCCTGCAGTCGCCGATTCGCTGGCCGGGCGGATGGAGACGTTGGCGCTCTTGCCGCTGTCCCAGAGCGAATTGCACGGTGGTACGGCCAACTGGCTGGACGCGGTGTTCGCTGGCGGCATTCCCAAGGTTTCCAAGCCGCTGGTGGGGCCGGCGCTGGTGGACTCGGTGTTGAAGGGCGGTTACCCGGAGATGTTGGCGCGGACTGATCCGCGGCGGCAGAGGGTGTGGGCTCGCCAGTATCTCGATGCCATCGTCCAGCGCGATGTGCGCGATGTGGGTGGCATCGAGAAGCTCGAACTGTTGCCGCGTTTCCTGCGCTGTCTGGCCGAGGTGGTCGGCCAACCGTGCAACTACACCCAACTGGGCGGACAGACGGGTTTGGACAGCAAGACTGCAGCAAAATACTTGGGGGTCTTCGAGCAGTTGTACCTTCTCCAACGGGTGGAGGTCTGGGCGAGGAACCGGCTCAAGCGGGTGAGCAAGTTGCCCAAGCTGCAGTTCATCGACAGCGGTTTGCTCGCCACGCTCATCGATTTGAACCGTGCCGAGGTGGAACGTGATCGCAGGCGCTTCGGTGGTGTGCTCGAGGCCTTCGTCTTCAGCGAACTCCTCAAGCACAACACCACCTCTGATGATCCTCGTCGACTGCTCCACTATCGGGATTTGGATGGGGTCGAGGTGGATGTGGTGATCGAGGATTCGGCCGGATATCTGGTGGGGGTCGAGGTCAAGGCGGCCGCCACCGTGACCGGTCAAGATCTCCGTGGTCTGAAGAAGCTGTCGGCGGCGGCAGCAGACCGGTTCAAGATGGGGGTCATTCTTTATGACGGCACCGAGACGTTGCCCCTCGGCCACGAGATCTGGGCCGCCCCGATCTCGACCCTATGGGGAATCTGAGGCCCGCATGTTGGGGCTGCAGCCCTGGGGCTCAGGGGGGGCTCAGAAGGTGGGGCGGTAGGGTGGGGTCGGCTCGGAGATCGGAGCCCTACCGGTGGGATAGGTTAGGCAGGCCGGCGGGTCTCCGAGGCGGATCAGAGGGCGGCTTGGACCACCCGCCTGCACAGGTGAAGAAAATGGCCAAACAGAATGGTGACGGATCAGAGTCTGGACCATGATTCGAGGGTCTAATGAACCAGCCCCAAACTAAGGCCAAACTGTCGTGGCCCACACTTCAAGGGCGCTTGAGTCATCCGCTGACTTCACGCGCGGTGGCCGCGCGCCAGCTGCAAATCACCGTGCCCCTGAGCGAGCTCGCTCTGAACGTGTTGCAGAGGAGCAAAGACGCCCCGATGAGTGGGCGAGGGCCAACAGCCGGTTGAGGCATGAGCAAAAAGGTCATCACATCGCTGGTCCGAACGGCGCGGGGAAGACGACTTTCGCTCGTTCGTTTCTCCCGGAAGAAGCGCAGTGCCAACGATTCATCAATGCCGATCTGATCGCGGCAGGACTTTCGCCGTTTGCACCAGAAGCGGCAGCATTGAAGGCTGGGCGGTTGATGCTGGAAGAGATCGCCGCGTGCGTGCGCAAGGGGGAAAGCTTTGCGTTTGAGAACACGCTTGCTGGCCACGTCTATCTGGGCCGCATTATCCAATGGCGGGAACAGGGCTATCTTGTGAGCCTGTTTTTTTGAGCCTGCCCAATGCGGATACAGCCATCGCCAGGGTGGCGGAACGGGTGAAACAAGGCGGGCACAGTATCCCAGAATCCGTGATCCGACGACGCTTTGACGCCGGGCTGCGCAACTTTCACGAGGTCTACAAATCCGCTGTGGATGCTTGGGCGCTCGTTGATAACATGGGCGAAGCGCCGATGCTGCTGGAGTGGGGAGAAAACCAACAACCATGAGAGACATCCAAGAAGCGAAGGATCCTGATCTGCGGGCCTGCTCCACGGCCATGCGCCGTGCCGCCCAAGCTGCCCGGAGGACCGCGATGCAAACCGGCACGAATCTCATCATCGTGAAAGAGGGCAAGCTCACCCGCATTTCCGCCCAGGCGTTGCGTGAGTCGGCCGTAACTCGCGACCCTCAGGTTTCGGCCGGTATATAGCCATTCCAGTCGATCTTTTCCGTCTGGTCGACGCCCACCTGGAGTTCAGGTGCCGAGGGTTCCTGGAGCTCAGGGGGGGGCTCAGAAGGTTGGGCGCTTTCTCCGAAAGCGCCGGGGTGGGGTGTGGCTTGCTGGGAGATTCGGTTCCACAGGGCGGGGCGTGGTTCGAGCAGATGCGGCTTGGCCGGCGGCGATTGCCGGGGCAGGGTTCACGCCGATTTCCATGAAGACTCTGGCCCCGTTGTTCTTATTGCTTTCCGCCCTGTGGCTCCAGGCCGCAGCCCCCGCCATCGATTTCGACGGTTCTTGGACTGTCGCTGAATTGGAGACCGGGCAGGGCCCTCTGCCGGAAGAAACCCGCAAGTCGCTGGTGTTCGCGATCTCGGGGGGCAAGTACACGCTGGAGGCCGCCGGCCAAATGGTGGCCAAAGGCAAGTTCAGCATGGATTTCGCGGCCACGCCGCCGGTGATGACGGTGGTCGAAGAGGAAGGTCAGAACGTGGGCCGCGCGGTGCGGGCGATCGTGGAGAAGACGCCGACCGGGTTCCGGGCCTGCTATTCGCTGGATTCGTCCGACCTGCCGAAGGCGTTCAAGGTGGGCGATGACGGGGGGATTCTGCTGGCCCGCTATGAGCGCAAGGCCGGGGCCCGTCCGCGTCCGTTGCGGGCGCTGCTCATCACCGGCGGTTGCTGCCACGAATACGATGCGCAGGCGGTGACGCTGATGCAGGGGATCTCGAAGCGGGCCAACGTGGAGTTCACGCTGGTGCGCGATCAGGGCGCCGATGGCACCCAGCACAAGGTCAGCGCTTACAAGAAGGCCGACTGGGCCTCGGGCTACGATGTGGTGCTGCACAACGAGTGCTACGCCGACGAGAAGGATCCGGCCTGGCTGGAGGGCATCGTGGCCCCGCACCGCGCCGGCACCCCGGCGGTGGTGATCCACTGCGCGATGCATTGCTACCGCGCGCCGACCAACGAGTGGTTCCGCTTCGTGGGCGTGACGAGCCGCTCGCACGGTTCCCACTTCGCCTATCCGATGACCAACGTGAAGCCGGAGCATCCGGTGATGAAGGGTTTCCCGGCGGTCTGGCAGACGCCCAAGGAAGAGCTCTACATCATCGAGAAGGTGGAGAAGGAGGCGACGCCGCTGGCCGTGGGCTACAGCCACGAGACCAAGAAGGGCGAGGCCAATGTCTGGGTGCACCAGTACGGCAAGGCCCGGGTGTTCGGCACGACGATGGGCCACTACAACCACACCATGTCCGATCCGGTCTATCTCGACCTGATCACCCGCGGCACGCTGTGGGCCACGGGCAAGTTGCAAGACGACGGAACGCCGGTCAGCGGATACGGCGCGGCCCAGTAGTCGGCCAGCTGCGTCAGGTTGCCCGGCTCGGTGGGTCGGGTTGTCCCGGTATGTCTCGATTGAGGGGCCGGAATGGGAGCGAAAGCCCTGTTCCGGCCCGTTTTGTTTCCCGCCGGGTTTTCGGTCGGGTGGCATGGTCGATGCAGCAGCACCTGCCATGACACTCGACAAACTGACCCAGAAGGCCCAACAGGCGATCCAAGGCGCCCAGACCACGGCTCAAGAGCGGTCGCATGCGTCCTTCGACTGCGAGCACTTGGCTCTGGCCTTGGCCACCCAGACCGACGGCATCGTGCCTCCGTTGTTGGAAAAGGCCGGAGTCGAGGCGGGTCGGTTGGTGCGGGAGTTGGAGTCGGAGTTGACGCGTCGCCCGACCGTTCAGGGCGGGGCCGATGCCTACCCTTCGAACGATCTTCAGGCCTCCCTCAAGGCGGCCCTGGCCGAGGCCAAGTCGCTCAAAGACGAGTACGTGTCCACCGAGCATTTGTTCCTCGGGTTGCTGGAAAAGGGGGGCGACAGCTTTCGGCGCATCACCGACCGGCTGGGTCTCAAACGCGATTCGGTGCTCAAGGCGCTGACGGCGGTGCGGGGCAACCAGCGGGTGTCCGACGCGAACCCGGAGGACAAGTTCCAGGCGCTGGAGAAGTACGGCAAGGACCTCACAGCCTTGGCCCGCAAGGGCAAGATCGACCCGGTGATCGGGCGCGACGATGAGATTCGGCGCGTGATGCAGGTGCTGACGCGGCGCACCAAGAACAACCCGGTGCTCATCGGTGAGCCCGGCGTGGGCAAGACGGCCATCGTCGAGGGCCTCGCCAAGCGCATCGTCGATGGCGACGTGCCCGAGTCGCTCAAGAACCGGCGGGTCATCGCCATGGACATCGGCGCGATGATCGCGGGTGCCAAGTACCGCGGCGAGTTCGAGGACCGCCTGAAGGCCTTCCTCAAGGAGGTCACCGCGGCCGAGGGGCGGATCGTCCTCTTCATCGACGAGTTGCACACCATCGTGGGCGCGGGGGCCTCGGAGGGCGCGGCCGACGCGGCCAACATGCTCAAGCCGCAGTTGGCCCGCGGCGAACTGCGCTGCATCGGTGCCACCACGCTCGACGAGTACCGCAAGCACATCGAGAAGGACCCGGCCCTGGAGCGCCGCTTCCAGCCGGTGCAAGTGCCCGAGCCCTCGGTCGAGAGCACCATCGCGATCTTGCGCGGGCTCAAGGAGCGCTACGAGACCCACCACGGCGTGCGCATCCAAGACAGCGCCTTGGTGGCCGCGGCCACGCTGTCGCACCGCTACATCAGCGACCGATTCCTGCCGGACAAGGCGGTGGATCTGGTCGATGAATCGGCCTCGCGGCTGAAGATGGAGCTCGATTCCAAGCCTACCGAGTTGGACCGGTTGGATCGTCAGATCCTCCAGTACCAGATCGAGCGCACCTCGCTGGCCAAGGAGAAGGACGAGGCCAGCCGTGAGCGGTTGCAGAAGCTCGATTCCGAATTGGCCAACCTGAAGGAGAAGTCGGGCGCCTTGTCGGCCCAGTGGCAGAATGAGAAGACCGCCATCCATGCGGTGAGCCTTCTCCAGAGCCAGTTGGAAGAGGCCCGCCAGGAGCTGGATCAGGCCCGTCGCAAGGGCGATCTGAACAAGGCGGCGGAGATCCAGTATGGGCGCATTCCCGGCCTCGAGCAGAAGTTGTCGGCCGTGGAGAAGCAGGGGCCCAAAGAAGGTGCTCCGGCGGCCTTGCTGCGGCAGGAGGTGACCGAGGAAGACATCGCCAAGGTGGTGGCCGCGTGGACCGGGATCCCGGTGCAGCGGATGCTCGAAGGCGAGCGAGCCAAATTGGTGCGCATGGAGGAGCGCTTGGCCGCCCGGGTGGTGGGTCAATCCGAGGCGGTGAAGGCCGTGGCCGATGCCGTCCGGCGGGCCCGCTCGGGCTTGGGGGATCCGGGGCGTCCGATCGGTTCCTTCATTTTCCTGGGGCCGACGGGTGTCGGAAAGACGGAGCTGGCGCGAGCCTTGGCCGAGTTCCTCTTCGATGACGATCAGGCGATGGTGCGCATCGACATGTCGGAATACATGGAGAAGCACGCGGTGGCCCGCCTGGTGGGGGCACCTCCGGGATACGTCGGTTACGAAGAGGGAGGCCAGTTGAGCGAGGCGGTGCGTCGCCGGCCTTATTCGGTGGTGCTCTTCGATGAGATCGAGAAGGCGCACCACGATGTCTTCAACCTGCTCCTGCAGGTGCTGGACGACGGACGCCTCACCGACGGTCAGGGGCGGACCGTGGACTTCAAGAACACGGTGGTGATTCTGACTTCCAACATCGGTTCGGCGATCATTCAGGAGTATTTCATGGACGCGAAGAACACGCCCGCGGCCCGTCAGACCATGGAGGACAAGGTGATGGGCGAATTGCGGCGTCATTTCCGGCCGGAGTTCCTGAACCGGGTGGACGACACCATTCTCTTCCACAGCCTCGACGAGTCCCACCTGGGACGCATCGTGGACATCCAGTTGGATCAGGTGATCCGGCGGGTGGCGGGTCAGCACATCCACCTGCGGGTGACCGATTCGGCCCGCAAACGCTTGGCGGAGGAGGGCTACGATCCGCAGTTCGGGGCCCGTCCGCTCAAGCGGGCGATCCAGGATCTGCTGCTCAATCCGCTGGCCCAACGCCTGTTGGCGGGCGACTTCAAGCCGCGTGATACGGTGAGTGTGTCGGCCGATGCTTCCGGCGATCTGAACTTCACCGTCGCCGAGGCCGGCCAGGCCTGAAGGGTCAGGAGGCCTTCGGTGGGTGCTGCCCTCGGAACAACTGTTCCGGGGGCAGGCCGGTGAGGCGCTGGATGCCGTTCATCAGGCGGAAGAGCGCCCACATCATCATGCCGGTGCTGGGAATGACGATGACCGGCCAACTCAGCCAATTCATCCGGCCCAATTGTTCATTCCATTCGGGCGAGTTCGGGGCCGCCTTCAGCAGCCAGATCGCCAAGAAGAAGTTGAGGACCGAGCTGAGAAGAAAGGATACCGACAGCAGCCAGGAGGATTCGCGCAGCAGTCGTTCGAACGCCGATTCGGCATTCCGGAGGCGCAACTCTTCGGCGACCTTGGCGGTGTCCATCAGCTGGTCGTTGTAGAGCAGGGTCTTCACCAGCGGGGTTTCGGATCGCAGGGTGAGTGGGATGCTCAGGCCGATGATCAGCGGGATCGCCGCCTCCTTGATCGCAAACCACATCGCCGTGGCCTGCCACCACCCGAAATGACCGCCGAGGGCCATGCCGCCCGTGGCCAGTGTGCCGGCGATGCCCAAGGTGGAGAACAGGTTCCAATGCCGGCGTTTCATCCAGTCCCAGATGCCGTAGCCCAGGGGCAGGGCCAGCGCCGCGACCAAGGCCCATAGCGGGCCGAGTCGTTCGGGTTGGCTCAGCTTGGACAGCACCAGGCCCGGCAGCACGACATTGCAAGCCAGGTTGAGGAGCAGGTTCTCCTTGGCCGGAGGGCTCTTGGGGGAACCGGCGGCGGTCGGGTTGGATTCGGTGACGGGCATCGCGTGGAGCCAGAACCTGTAGTCACCGCGTCTGAAAATCCAGCAGAGGATGGCGCAACGAGCCGGGGAACCTGCTGAGCGCGTGGGTGGACACATCAGGGCGCGTTGGCCTGTCTTTTCGGGGTTCAGCTGAGGTCTAAAACCATGAAAAACCGCATTGAGATTGCGGTTTTTCATGGTTCAATAGAGTCGTGATTTCCCGAAACGACGCATTGAACCGCTTGGAGACGGCGTTGGATGAGAATCCGGTCGCCGCCCTGTTGGGACCTCGTCAGTGCGGCAAGACGACCCTCGCCCGAATGCTCGCCGACCGTCGAGGCGGGCATTGGTTCGATCTGGAGAGTGCCGAAGATCGCGCGGCTCTGGCTCAACCCGAGTTGACCCTTCGAAAGCTCGGCGGGTTGGTTGTGATCGACGAGATTCAGCGTGCTCCGGAGATTTTCACCCTATTGCGTCCGCTGGCGGATCGTCGGGACAACCCCGCCCGTTTTTTGATCCTGGGTTCGGCGTCGCCCGAAATCGTCCGAGGTGTCTCCGAGAGTCTTGCGGGTCGTGTTGGCTTTGTGGATCTGAGTGGATTCCACATCGGTGAGGTCCCGCGCGATGGGCTCGATCTGCTTTGGTTGCGGGGCGGATTTCCCCGTTCGTTCCTCGCAGCCTCCGAAACCGCGAGCTGCCGATGGCGATCCGATTTCATCCGAACCTTTCTCGAACGAGATCTCCCACAACTTGGCATCCGCACCGCTTCGGAGACACTGAGACGATTCTGGACGATGGTGGGACATTATCATGGCCAGACGTGGAATGCCGCCGAGTTGGCGCGGTCACTGGGCGCGTCGGAGGGAACCGCCCGGAACCATCTCGACATCCTGTGTGGCACCTATGTCGTTCGACGTCTGGCACCCTGGCACACGAATCTCGGCAAACGGGAGCTGCGGGCGCCCAAGGTCTATGTGCGGGATAGTGGTCTGCTGCACAGCCTGCTGGGCATCCGCACCCGCCGGGAGCTCCTGTCGCATCCGAAGCTCGGCGCCTCCTGGGAGGGCCATGCCATGGAGCAGATCCTTGCACTCTGTGGCAGCACCGACACGTACTACTGGGGCACGCACAACGGCGCGGAACTCGATCTCTTGCTGTTCCGGGGAGGCAAGTCTTATGGCGTCGAATTCAAGGTGTCGGATGGGCCCACGATGACCCGTTCCCTTCACATGGCCCTCGCCGATCTGGGCTTGGAGCGGGCGTGGATCGTTCATCCGGGAGACAAACGGTATCCTGTGCACGACCGGGTGGAGGCGCTTCCGTTGAAGGATCTGGGTCTTCTGGCCCGAGAAGTCGCGGGAGCAACGGCCTAGCTCAGATCCATCGACGAAGGCGCGTCCGCGGATGTTGAACAGGGTGACTCCATGCACGAAGCGTTTTTTTTGGGTCCGGCTCGGTTGGAGCGGGAATGAGGGGAACCTGCTTGGCGCGTGGGTGGGAGATCAGGTTTGATGCACGCATGACGTGGTCATCGTTGCGGTGGGTGGTGGGTATCGCATGGGCGCTGGTTCCGCTGGCGGGATCGGCGGCCGATGCCGATGCCGCGCTCCGGGCGTTTTATCAGCGGCGCTTGGACACTTCGTTCCGGTTGGAGCCGACCACGGCCACGCTTCTGGGCGATCACCGATTCGATGATCAATTGGAGGATGTCTCGAAGGCCTCGCGGGCACGCTGGGTGGCGGAGACGAAGGCGTGTCTGAAGGCCCTGATCAAGGCGGTGGACTATCAGTCCCTGAGCCGCGACGGGCAGATCGATTTCGAGATCTTCAAGCACGACCTGGAGGCGTCGCTGTGGTTGAACGACAATACCCGCCCCTTCGAGGACGATCCCCGGGTGTACGGCACTTACGTAAGCGACAGCGTGTATTCGCTGCTGGCCCAATCCACGCGGCCCAAGGAGGAGAACATCCGGAATGCCATCGCCCGGATGCGCAAGATCCCGGCGATTCTGGACGAAGCCGAACGCACGTTGAGCCGGCCGCCCCGCTCCATCCTCGAGACGGCGATCCGTCAGAACAAGGGAGCCATCGCGTTCTACGAGTCGGAGGTCCTGGAATTGGCCGGCGAAACCCCGCAACGGGCCGATCTCCAAGCGGCGGCCGCGCCGGTGTTGGCCCGGTTGAAGCGGTATCAGCACTTCCTCGAACACGATCTCATGCCCCGAGCGACCGGCGAATGGCGATTGGGCCGCAAGCGCTTCGCCCAGAAACTCGAGTGGGTGCTCGATGCCGGTGTGACCGCAGATCAGGTGTTGGCCGATGCCGAGTCGGAATTCGCCCGCGTGAACGGCGAGTTGCGGGTGATTTCGCGTCAGTTGTGGAGCCGGTATTTCCCCAAGCAGGCGCTCCCGCCGGACGACGAGGCCGGACGCCGTCTGCTGGTGGCGCGGGTGATCCAGGCCGTCAGTCAGGAGCATGGGGCTGCCGAGGCGTTGGTCACCGACGCACGGGCCTCGGTGGATCGCATCAAGACCTTCATCCGCGAGCGCGACATTCTGCGCCTGCCCGAGCCCGACCGGTGCCAGGTCATCGAGATGCCCGAGTTCAAGCGGGGCAACTCGCTGGCCTACATGGAATCGGCCCCTCCGTTGGATCCGGCGGCCGTGAGCTTCTATGCGGTCAGTCCGCCTCCGGCCGATTGGGGAGCCGAGCGGGTGCGCAGCTTTCTTGAGGAGTACAACCAGCACATGCTTCAGATCCTCACGATCCATGAGGCCTATCCGGGGCACTATGTGCAGCTCGAGTACGCCAATCGATCAACCTCGCCCATTCGGCGCGTGCTCCAATCGGGGGCCTTCGTCGAGGGGTGGGCGGTGTACACCGAGCAGATGATGCTCGATCAGGGCTACGCCGACGGGGATCTGCGCGTCCGGTTGATGCAGCTCAAGTTCTACCTGCGCGCCGTGGTGAATGCGATCCTCGACCACCGGTTGCACTGCAGTCGCATGACCGATGAGGCGGCCATGGACCTGATGGTGAAGGGCGCGTTCCAGTCTGAGGGCGAAGCTCGCCTGAAGCTCATCCGTGCCAAGCAGACCAGCACCCAACTGAGCACCTACTTCGTGGGCCGGATGGCCCATTACCGGCTGAGGCAGGAGATCGAACGCGAACTGGGCGATCGGTTCGACCTGGGGCGCTACCACGAGGCCGTGATCTCGCACGGATCGGTGCCGACCAAATACCTTCCGGAGCTGGTGCGGGCCCGGCTCCACTCTCCGCGTTGAATCGCGGCGGCAGCGGCCCCTTCAACGCAGCAGCAGGGCGACCCGGGAGTGGGCGAACACCACGTCGGGATCGCGTTGCAGGGCCTCGAAATAACTCCGGGGGAAACCATGGCCCTCTTCGGAGGCGACAAGCATCCGGCGGGTCGCCGTCAGCAGGGAGGTCGTTTCGGCCGAGGTGAGGGGGATGCGGCGGTCGAGGGCTTCGTCGATGCTCACGATATGGCGCGACAGCAGGTGCAGCCAAGCGAACCACGGGTCGTCGGACAAGAGACGCAGGAAGTGATTGGGCGAGGGGATCGGGCCCATCGCCGCCTCGTAGCCGACCCGTTCGGAATCCACGAGGGTCTTGTGGAGTTCCAGCAAGGCTTCCCGTACCTGCTGGAGCTGGGTCTTTGGATCACGACTCGACACGCCTGAGAATCCTCCGGAACCCCCGGCGTGGCAAATGCGCAGCCGTGGCGTTTTCCGGTGCCTCCGGCGCGGATTGCCGGGTATGCTCACGCTTTTCCGATGAAGTGCGTTTTCACGTTGTGCGCTTTGGCGTTGGTCGCGGTGCTGGAGTCGGGGTGTTCGCGGGAGGTCCCCGGCAACCGTTCCGCGCCGTCTCCGGCGGCCGTTCCCGTCACGGTGGCGGTGGTGACCACGCGGCCGGTGGATCGCACGTTGCCCATTGTCGGCACGCTGTATGCCAAGGATTCGGCCCTGGTTTCGGCCGAGGTGGAAGGCAAGGTGGAGCGCACGCTGGCCGAGTTTGGCGACCGGGTGAAGGACGGGCAGGAATTGGCCTGGATCGACACCGATTCCTACACGGCCCTGGCTCATCAGGCCCAGGCCCGCGTCGAGCAGGCAAAGGCGCTGGCGCACGGGGCCGAACAGGAGCTCCACCGACAAGAGGCCCTCCGCAAGACCGGCATCGCGGCTCCGGCCGATCTGGATGGCGCCGAGGCCCAGGCCGACCAGACCCGCGCCGCGCTCAAGGCGGCCGAGGCGACCCTGGCCGTGGCCCAGTTGAACGTCGATCGGAGTCGGATCCGCGCCCCGTTCGAGGCCGCCGTGGCCGATCGGATCGCGTCGGCGGGCGATTTCGTGCGCCCGGGTTCGCCGCTGTTTCGCATCGTGAACGACGGTGTGCTCAAGTTCATCGCCCAAGCTCCGGAAAGCTTCGCGCCGCAGGTGGTGCGCGACCTGCCCGTGGTGTTCACGGTCGATGCCCATCCGGGCAAGCGGTTCGAGGGACGGGTGTTCCTGATCAGCCCCCAGGTGAACCTCACCACCCGGATGTTCGATTTCGGTGCGTTGGTGCCGAACGCCGAGCGCCTGCTCAAGGCGGGCACCTTCGCCCGGGGCGAGTTGATCCTCGAGCGCGCGGTTCCGACCCGGGTGGTTCCGATCGGGGCGGTGCTGTCTTCGTCGGGGATTTCCCGGGTGTTCGTGGTGAGCGGCACCACCGTGCAATCGCGGGTGGTGAAGACCGGGCGCATCCTGGGTGATCGCATGGAGATCCTTTCGGGGGTCTCCGACGGCGAGTCGGTGGTCACCAGCGGCCATGGCAAGCTGGCCGAGGGTCTGACCGTGGAGGTGCGCCCGTGAGCGCGCCCCAGGGTCGGGTGGTTTCCGACGCACAGGCCTCGACCCCGGGCGTGGGCCTGGCCGATGTCTGCATCCGGCGGCCGGTATTCGCCACGATGCTCAACCTGCTGTTGATCGTCGTGGGTTGGTTCGCCTTCAAAGAGCTGGGGGTGGAACAGATTCCCAATGTCGAGCTGCCCATCATCACGGTGAGCACCACCCTGCGCGGCGCTTCGCCCGAGGAGGTGGAAACCGGTGTCACCCAGCCGATGGAAGAGATCATCAACACGGTGGAGGGCATCGAGGAGTTGAGTTCCTCCAGCCGAGAGGGCGTTTCATCGATCACGGCCCAGTTCTTCCTCGAACGAAACCGCGATCTGGCCGCCCAGGATGTGCGGGACAAGGTCAATTCGATCCTTTCGCGACTGCCCGCGGGCACCGAGACGCCCATCGTGGACAAGTTCGAGGTCGATGCGACGCCCGTGTTTTCGGTGGCCGTGAGTTCGCCCCGGGATCTCAAGGAACTGACCTTCCTGGTGGATCGGCGTCTGAAGGAGAACCTGGAGACCGTCCAGGATGTCGGGGCCATCCAATTGTTGGGGGCGCGGGTGCGGGCGGTACAGGTGGCGGTGGATACCGACCGGCTGCGCCAGTTCGGTCTCGATATCGCTGATGTCCGCAAGGCGCTGACCGAGCAGAATGTCGAGATTCCCGGGGGTCGCTTGCAACAATCGGGCCGGGAATGGGTGCTCCGGACGCTCGGGCGCATGGAATCGGTGGCGTCCTTTGAACGACTCATCATCGCCGACCCCGGCGGCCAGCCGATCTATCTGGGGCAGGTGGCCAAGATCACCGACGACATCGAGGAACCCCGGACCTTGTCCCGCCTGAACGGCACCAACTCCATCACCCTGGTGGTCCGCAAGCAGAGCGGGTCCAACGCCGTCCGGCTGATCGATGCCCTGAAGGCCCGGATGGATGAGTTGAAATCGGTGTTGCCGCCCGATGTGACGCTGACGGTGATCCGGGATCAGTCCCGATTCATCCGGCGCAATCTGGGCGAGATCTCGTTCCATCTGGTGCTGGGCATGGTGCTGGTGGCCCTGACGGTCTTCGCCTTCATGCACGACTGGCGCAGCACCGTCATCGCCAGCATCGCCATTCCGACCTCCATCGTCGCGACCTTCGCCCTGATGCGGGTGATGGGGTACACGATCAACAATTCGACCATGTTGGCGCTGACCTTCGCGGTCGGTGTCGTGATCGACGATGCCATTGTCGTCTTGGAGAACATCTACCGGATCATGGAAGAGCAGGGGCTCGGAGCGCTGGAGGCCGCCCGCCGCGGAACTCGCGAGATCGCGCTGGCGGTGCTGGCGACCACGTTGTCGCTGGTGGTGATCTTCCTGCCGCTGGCCTTCATGAAGGGCCGCACGGGCATGTTCTTCAGCAGCTACGGGGTCACGGTGGCTTTCGCCATCCTGGTGTCTCTCTTCGTGAGCTTCACCCTCACTCCGATGCTGGCCGCGCGGTTCCTGAAGACCTCGAGCAACGAGGCCGATCGCCTCAAGAAGGCCCACGGAGGTCCTTGGATGCGGTGGATCGGTGATCAGTACCTGAACGTGCTGCGATGGAGCCTGCGCCACCGGTGGGTGATCATGTCCCTGAGCCTCGCTTGCGTGGTCTCCATCTGGCCGCTGCTCAAGGCCAGTCGATTCACCTTCATGCCCATGGATGATTCCAGCGAGTTCGAGGTGACCCTGACGCTCCCTGAAGGCAGCGGGTTGGATCAGACGGCGGCCCGGACCGCCGAAGTGGAGGCGCAGCTCAAGGCGATCCGCCTCGGGGGCCAGACGGCGATCACCGACACTCTGGTGACGGTGGGCCCGGTCAGCGGACGGGTGGGCAAGGGCGAGGGCGATGTCACCCAGGCGAACATCTATTGCCGCTTGCCGGAATTGGGCGGGCTCACGGAGCAGTTGCGGGGCAAGTCGCGACGGTGGGGGCAGTTGGACGCGATGGCCCAGGCCCGCAAGGTGATGGCCCGCTATCCCGATGTGCGTTCCTCGGTGGGGGCGATTTCACCGCTGGGCGGTGGGGGTGGGCGCAATGCCGAGTTGTCGTTCAACCTCGTGGGCCCCGATCTGGAGCGCTTGACGGCTTATTCGGAGGCGTTGGTGAGCGACTTGCGCCAGAATCCCGGTCTGGCCGACGTGGACACCACCTTGTCGAACCGCAAGCCCGAGATGCAGGTGCGCATCGACCGCGAAAAGGCCAGCCAGTTCGGCCTGCGCATCACCGACATCGCCGCCACGCTGAAAACGCTGGTCGGCGGAGAGATCGTCGGGGTGTTCAAGGAGAAGGACGAACAGTACGACGTGTGGCTGCGGGCCGATGCCGCCGATCGGGGCACCGCCGAGGCGTTGCAGCAGGTGTTCGTGCGCACCCGGCCCGGCGCCGGTTCAGGCAGTCGGCCCGAGATGGTGCCCTTGGGCAATTTCGTGCGTTTCGAAGAGGCCCGGGGCCCGAACCAGATCGACCGCTTCCAGCGTCAGCGCCGGGTGACCCTGGTGGCCAACCTGGGCGCCTACTCGTTGGGCGAGGCGGTTCAGGAAGTGGAGCGGGTGGTGGCCCGGATGGACCTGCCTCCCGAATATCAGGTGGTGATGGTGGGGCGCGCCAAGCAGCTGCGGGAGACGCTGACCAACTTCACCACCGCGTTCCTGATCGCTGTGGTGTTCATGTACATGGTGCTGGCGGCGCAGTTCGAGCATTTCATCCACCCGATCTCGATCTTGTTGGCCGTGCCGTTGTCGTTGCCGTTCGCGCTGGCCTGGATGGTCTTCATCAACGAGCAGCTCAACATCTACGCCATCTTCGGGCTTTTCATGCTGGTGGGCATCGTGAAGAAGAACGGCATCATGCAGATCGATTACACCCGGGTGCTCCGCGAGCGGGGCGTACCGCGGGAAGAGGCGATTCTCGAGGCCAATCAGGTGCGATTGCGCCCCATCCTCATGACCACGCTGCTGTTGGTGGCGTCCATGATCCCCATCGCCCTCGGCGTTGGTCCGGGTGCGGCGGGGCGGGCCTCGATGGCCAAGGTGATCATCGGCGGGCAGATGCTCTGCCTGCTCCTGACGCTGCTGGTCACTCCGGTGAGCTACGCGATTTTCGATGACTGGGGCCGCCGGCTGTTGAAGCGCGATCCTGCGTGAATCCTGCCCGGCCCACCGGGAGGTGAGTCAGGCTGGCCGAAAACACCCTTTCAAAACGCCCCTGTTTCCCCCATTTTCAGGGCCTTGGCTATGTTTACTGGCACTTTCACGGCACTGGTCACCCCGTTTCGCGATGGAGAATTGGACGAAGCGGCCTTCGAGAAATTGGTCCGCTCCCAGATCAAGGGCGGGGTGGACGGGATCGTGCCCATGGGCACCACGGGCGAGTCGCCGACACTCGATTACGACGAACACCTCAAGGTGATCGAGTTGGCCGTTAAGTTTTCGGGCGGCAAGTTGCCGGTGTTGGCGGGCACGGGGGGTAACTCCACGCAAGAGGCCATTTTCCTGACCCAAGAGGCCGAGAAGCTGGGAGTCGATGGATCCCTGCAGGTGGCTCCGTACTACAACAAGCCGACCCAGGAGGGAGTTTATCAGCACTTTGCGGCTATCGCCCGGTCCACCCGGTTGCCCATCCTGCTGTACAGCATCCCGGGGCGTTGCGGCATCGAGATCGGCATCGACACGGTCAAGCGCCTGGCTTCGGAGTTCAAGAACATCGTCGGCATCAAGGAGGCGGGCGGGTCTTGCGATCGCGTCAGCCAGTTGCGGGCGGCCTGCGGACCGAAATTCGAGATCGTCAGCGGTGACGATTCTCTGACGCTGCCGTTCATGAGTGTGGGAGCCCAGGGCGTCATCAGCGTGGCCTCCAATGTGGCGCCGCGCGAGGTGTCCAAGATGGTGCGCGCGTTCGCCGCCGGCGATGCCAAGGGGGCGCTGAAGTGGCACACCCGCCTGTACCCGCTCTTCAAGAACCTGTTCATCGAAACCAACCCGTCGCCCTGCAAGACCGCGTTGGCGTTGAAGGGGATGATGGGCGAAGAAGTCCGCTTGCCCTTGGTGCCGTCGTCGACGGCCACGCGCGAGTTGATCCGTAAGACCCTGACCGAGGCGGATCTGCTCTGAGCGACCGACTCTGAGACCGCACGGCCCGAAATCGCCCCCTGCGTTGACCCCAGTCAGGACCTGTCCCACCGTTTCATCCCGATGATCATCGCCCCATCGCTGCTGGCCTCGGATTTCGGTCGCTTCGCCCACGAGGCGGCCCGCGTCCAGCGCTCGAGTGCGGAGTGGTTGCATCTGGACATCATGGACGGGCACTTCGTCCCGAACATCTCCTTCGGGCCCGAGGTGGCCAAGTCGGTCCGCAAGGTGTTCCGGCGGCACGTGGACGTCCACCTGATGTGCTCGAAGCCGGAAATCCTGCTCGAGCCGTTCGTGAAGGCCGGGGCGGATTCCATGACCATCCACGTGGAGTTGGGTGATCTGGTCAACCCGCTCCTGTGGCGGATTCGTTCCATGGGCAAGCAGGTGGGGTTGGCCGTGAATCCGCCGACCAACATCGCTGCCGTGAAGCCCTATCTGGCGCAGGTCGACCTGGTTCTGGTGATGACCGTGAATCCCGGATTCGGAGGGCAGTCGTTCATCGCGGAATGCGTCCCCAAAATCCAGCGGCTCGAAGCCTGGCGTCGCGAGATGGGGCTCAAGTTCCGCATCCAGGTCGATGGCGGCATCAACGACATCACCGGCCGTGAGTGTGCGCGGGCTGGTGCGAATGTCTTCGTGGCCGGCACGCATCTCTTCGGCAAACGCAATCTGGGTCAGGCGGTCCAGCGGTTGCGGGAGCGGTTGATTCCGGCCGCGCAGGAATTGATCTGAATCGGTCGGCGCTCCGAGATCGTGGCCGAGTTCGCCGCCGACTTCGGGATCGGGCTTCGGCCTCGGTTTTTGGACGCGGTCTTCAGGTCCGGTCTTCGGGTACCGTGTTCGAACCCTCCGTCTGCGACATGATTCCCTCCCTTTTGGCCATGGTGCTGTTCGCCGTTTCATCGGTGAGCGCTCGTCGTTCGGTGGGGGTCTTCGGGCCGGCGACCGCGAATTTCTTCCGGCAAATCCTGGCTGTTTCGCTGTTGGTGGCCTTTGTCCTCATGCTGGGCTCCGGGTTCTCCGGTCCGTCCCTGTCCTGGTTCCTGTGGAGCGGCGTGGTGGGCTATGGCCTCGGCGATGCCGGGGTTTTTCTGGCGCTCCCCCGGTTGGGCTCCCGACTGACCTCCCTGATGACCCAATGCCTCGCGGCTCCGATCGGGGCGCTTCTGGAATGGGCTTGGCGCGGGCAGGTGCCCACCGGGGTGCAACTCGTGGCGGGGGTCATGATCTTATCGGGCGTGTTTCTGGCGTTGGCTCCCCAGCGGGGGACCGCTTGGGCGGGAGTGGAGTGGAAATCCGGCGTGGGGTTCGGACTGTTGGCCGCGCTCGGACAATCCGGTGGGGCTGTCTTGAGCCGACAAGGGTTCGAATTGGCCCGGCTTGCTGGAGAGCAGGCACACCCCATGACGGTGACCCTCCAGCGGGCCTTGGCTGGTCTGGTGGTGGGCGGGCTTTGGTATGGGGCCGACCGTCTGCGTTCCAGTCGGGTCTCCCTGCGCCCGGCTTTGGCCGACGGCGGGGGGTGGTTGCTGGCCAATGCCTTGGCCGGGCCGACGCTGGGGGTGGTGTGTTATCAGTGGGCGCTGGCCCGGCACCCGGTGTCGCAGGTGCTGCCGGTGGTCGCCATGGTGCCTCTGGCCGTGATTCCTCTGGCCTATTGGTTGGAACAGGAACGCCCCACCCGCCGCTCCCTCGTCGGGGGCGTGCTGGCCGTGGCGGGCGTGGTCGGTTTGGCCCGCTATTCGTGAGTGGGATGGGTGGAGCGGGATGAAGTGTGCCTGGGAAGGCCCAGTCCATGGCACAACCCTGGATATCGCCCGAGAACCTCCCAGATGGGAATGGGGGCCTTTTTGGCGTTTCGAAATCGGGTCAAGAAACCTAGCCTCGCAGCGTGGCGGAGACTTCTGAACTGGACCTGTTGGCCTCTGGCTTTTTGGCCGATCTGGGGGCCGTGCGGGTCGCCTCCGACTACACGGTCCGCAATTACCGTCAGGCGTTGGAGGAATTCATCCAGTGGCATCGGGGCATCTCCGGCGGGGCGGCTCCGGAATGGCGGCGACTGACCCGGGATCACTTCCGGCAATACCTGCGATGGTTGGGGCGACAGCAGTTGGGCCGGGCTTCGGTCCGCGTCCGGTTGAGTGCTTTGCGGACCTTCTACCGCTACTTGTTGCGTCGCAAGGAGGTCGGCGAACAACCGGTGCGCGGTCTCCGTGTGCCCAAGGAGGAACGGCGGTTGCCCCGCTTTCTCCCGGTATCCGACATGGAGCGCCTGCTGCAGGCACCGCTCGAGGAACTCCGGCGGTTGCGGTCGGCCGTCAAAGATGGTTCGGCTTCCGCCCCGGATCCGGACCCGGTCGAGTGGTTGCGGGATGCGGCGGTCCTGGAATTGATCTACTCCTCGGGCCTCCGGATCAGTGAAGTGTGCACATTGCGGGTCGAACAAGTGGACCTGGCCGCTCGGACGCTTCAGGTGGTCGGCAAAGGGCGCAAGGAGCGGGTGGTTCCCTTCGGTGAACCGGCTCTGAACGCGCTGGAGGCCTATTGGAGCGCGGCGAACGGGGGGCGAACGCCGTCGGATCCGGTCTTCCAAGGTCGGGGCGGGGTGGCGCTCACCCCGGTGCGGATCCAGAGCCGCCTCAAGCGGTATCTGGCCGTGGCCGGACTGGACCCGGGGCTGACCCCTCACAAGCTGCGCCACAGTTTCGCGACCCACTTGCTCGAAGACGGGGCCGATCTGCGGGCCGTCCAGGAGTTGCTCGGTCACAAGAACCTCAAAACGACCGAGGTCTACACGCATGTCACGGTCGAACGCCTGAAGGCGGTCTACGCCAAGGCGCATCCCCGGGCCTGAAAACACGGGGTGATCCTGAAGAACTTTTGACGGACTTGGCTTCGGTGACCAGATTAGGCGCAGTTGGCGCATCGCTGCGCCGGCACCCTAGAGACCATGAGCGAAGAATCCCTCAACAACTTCACTCCCCGCGCCCAGCAGGTTCTGGCCCTGGCGCGCAAGGAGGCCGATCGCTTCAACCACAACTTCGTCGGCACCGAGCACCTGCTGCTGGGGCTGATCAAGCTGGGGCAGGGCGTGGCGGTCAATGTGCTGCAGAAGATGGGGTTGGACCTCGACACGGTTCGTCAGGAGGTCGAGAAGGAGGTCCGGGGCGGTGGCGAGGGTAAATCGGGTGGCAACATTCCGTACACGCCCCGCGTGAAGAAGGTTCTGGCGCTGGCCGCCAAGGAGGCCAAGGCCCTGAACCACACCTACGTGGGCACCGAGCACATCTTGCTGGGGCTGCTGCGCGAGGGCGATGGCGTCGCCGCCAAGGTGCTGCGCAACCTCGAGGTCGACATCGAACAATGCCGTCAGGAAATTCTGCGCGAGCTCGATCCGCAGTTCCAGGCCGGCGAAGAAGAGGGCGGAGAGAAGGAGCCCTCGCCCGAGACCGTCGAGGCGGGCAAGACGCCGCCGCGGGGTGACAAAAACAAGGACCAGAAGACCCCGGCCCTGAAGGCGTTCGGTCGCGACCTCACCGAGATCGCCAAGAAGGGCGACATGGACCCGGTCATCGGCCGCAGCAACGAGATCGAGCGCGTCATCCAGATCCTGTGCCGGCGCACCAAGAACAATCCCGTGCTGCTCGGTGAGGCCGGTGTGGGCAAGACGGCCATCGTCGAGGGGTTGGCGCAGGAGATCGCCAAGGGCAACGTGCCCGAGCTGTTGGCCTCGAAGCGGGTGATCACCCTCGACTTGGCTCTGATGGTGGCGGGCACCAAATACCGCGGCCAATTCGAAGAGCGCATCAAGGCCGTGATGGACGAGATCAAGAAGGCCAAGAATGTCATCCTGTTCATCGACGAGTTGCACACCATCGTGGGTGCCGGTTCCGCCGAGGGCACCATGGATGCCTCCAACATCTTCAAGCCGGCCCTCAGCCGGGGCGAGCTGCAGATCGTGGGCGCCACGACGCTGGCCGAGTACCGCAAGTACATCGAGAAGGACTCCGCGCTGGAGCGGCGCTTCCAGACCGTGAAGGTCGAGCCGCCCTCGGTGGACGACGCCATCGCCATCCTCACCGGTCTGAAGTCCAAGTACGAAGACCACCACAAGGCCGAGTTCACGGCCGACGCCGTCGAGGCCTGCGTGAAGCTCTCCGACCGCTACATCACGGCCCGCTTCCTGCCCGACAAGGCCATCGACGTGCTCGACGAGGCCGGGTCCAAGGCCCGCATCGGCGCCATGCAGCGCCCCCCGAACGTCAAGGACATCGAGGTCGAGATCGAGTCGCTGCGCCAGAAGAAGGAGCAATCCATCAAGGATCAGGACTTCGAGGGTGCGGCCCAGCTGCGGGATCAGGAGAAGTCGGCCAAGGAGCGTCTCGAGAAGACCCTCGCCGACTGGAAGAGCGCCAAGGACGAGAAGCGGGTGGTGGTCACCGAAGACGACATTCTTCAGGTGGTGGCCAAGTGGACGGGCATTCCCCTCAAGCGCATGGGCCAGTCCGAGATGCAGAAGCTCCTGGCCATCGAGGACGAATTGGCCAAATCGGTCGTCGGCCAGAAAGACGCGGTCGCGGCGCTGGCCAAGGCGTTGCGCCGGGCCCGTACCGATCTCAAGGATCCCAAGCGCCCCATCGGTTGCTTCGCCCTGCTGGGGCCCACGGGCGTCGGCAAGACGTTGTTGGCCCGCACGTTGGCCGAGCAGATGTTCGGCAGCAATCAGGCCCTCATCCAGCTCGACATGTCCGAGTACATGGAGAAGTTCACGGTGAGCCGTCTGATCGGATCGCCCCCGGGCTATGTGGGCTACGAAGAAGGTGGCCAGTTGACCGAGAAGGTGCGACGCCAGCCCTATTCGGTGGTGCTCTTCGACGAGATCGAGAAGGCCCACCCCGACGTGACCAACATGCTCCTCCAGATCCTGGAGGAGGGTAAACTGACCGATTCACTCGGTCGCGTGGTCGATTTCCGCAACACCATCGTGCTGCTCACCTCCAACGTGGGTTCCGAGGCCTTGCGCAAGCAGGGCAGCATGGGCTTCGCAAAGTCCAGCGACGACGCCAGCTACGAGGCGATGCGGGGCCGGGTGCTCGACGAGGCCAAGAAGTTCTTCCGGCCCGAGTTCCTCAACCGCTTGGACGACATCGTGGTCTTCCGCTCGCTGGGCAAGCCCGAGCTCAACACCATCCTCGATCTCGAGGTCTCCAAGGTGCTCGAGCGGATCCGCCGCAAGAACGTCACTGTGGTGCTCGACGACAAGGCGCGCGAGTTCCTCATCGAGAAGGGCTTCGATCCGCAGTACGGGGCACGACCCATGCGACGGGCCATCGAGAAGCATCTCGAAGACCCCCTGGCCGAGGAGATCCTGCGCGGAACCCTCATCGATGGAGAACCGGTCAATGTCACCGCCGACAACGACAAGCTGGTCTTCAAGCAGCGGAACGAAGCGGCCGAAGGGGCGCTCAGTTCTTAGTCGCTGCGGCACGATCCCCGTTTCGGTGAACACCCCCTCCCGGTGAGAGTCTCCCGGGAGGGTTGTGTTTCCGGGAACACGGGGCCCACTCTGACGAACATCGAAACCCACTGTGCCGGTCCTGCTGATCCATCGACGGTTCCAAGCCTTCACCACCCAACTGGGAGAGATCTTCCAGCTCCTCGTGGAGTCGGTGCGTTCGCTGCGCTATGAGAGGCCTTCGTGGAAGGATTTCCTCAACCAGCTGCACTTCGTCGGGGTCAAGAGTCAGAGCGTGGTCATCACCACCGGAGCGGCCACGGGCATGGTGCTGTGCGCCCAGACCTTCCTGCAGTTCCACAAGGTGAAGATGGACACCGCGACCGGGGCGGTGGTGAGCATCGGGATGAGCAGTGAACTGGGACCGGTGTTGGCGGCGTTGATGCTGACCGGCCGGGTCGGGGCCGCCATGACCGCCGAGTTGGGCACCATGAAGGTGACCGAGCAGATCGACGCGCTCCGGGCCCTGGCCGCCCATCCGGTGGATACCCTGGTGGTGCCGCGGTTCCTGGCGCTGCTGGCGTCGGCTCCGCTGTTGACCGCCGAATCGGTGGTGGTGGGCATCGTCTCCAGTTGGCTTGTCGGGGTTCACCTGCTGGGCATCGACAGCGCCTACTACCTCGTCAACATGACCCGGTACACCGACCCGACCGATGTCCTGACCGGTCTGATCAAGTCGGTGGTCTTCGGGGCGATCATCGCGGTGGTCAGTTGCTACAAGGGTTTGAATTGTCAGGGGGGGGACGCAGGGGTGGGGGGGGCCACGACCGAGGCGGTGGTGGCGGCGAGCATCAGCATCCTCATCACCAATTTCTTCCTCACCCTGTTCTTGGCCCGAGTCTTCAACCCCTGAGCCCACGTCGTGATCGAGGTTCGCAACGTCTCCAAGACCTTCGGCACCCAGCAGGTGCTGCGTGGGGTCTCCCTCGACATCCAGCGCGGTGAGGCGGTGGTCATCATCGGGCGCAGCGGCGGCGGCAAGAGCATCCTGCTCAAGCACCTCATCGGCCTGCTTCAGCCCGATTCGGGCACGGTGCGCGTCGATGGCGAAGACATCACGGCCATGGATGAGCGCAACCTGCTGCGGGTCCGGCGCAAATACGGGATGCTCTTCCAGATGGCGGCCTTGTTCGATTCGCTGACCGTCGAAGAGAACGTCGGCTTCGTGCTGCGCCGCCAGGGGCTCGAATCGGAGGCCGAGATCCGGCGTCGGGTGGCCGAGGCTTTGGAGATGGTGGAACTGCCGGGGATCGGTCACAAGATGCCCAGCGAACTGTCGGGCGGCATGCGCAAGCGGGTCGGCCTGGCCCGGGCGATCGTGTACCGGCCGGAGATCGTGCTCTACGACGAACCCACGACGGGGTTGGATCCGATCGCCGCCGACAACATCGACCGATTGATCCGACGGGTGTGGGAGACGCTGCACGTCACCAGCATCGCCGTGACCCACGACATGAAAAGCGCCCGGACCATCAGCAACCGCATCCTCATGCTCCATGAGGGCCGGATCTATTCCGAGGGGCCCACGGCCGAGATTCTCGAATCGGCCGATCCCGTCATCCACCGTTTCGTCAACGGCATCTCAACGCCCCAGAAACCCAATTGAGCGAGTCCATGGAACGAAAAACCCCAGCGGCCCAGGTGGGCCTGTTTGTCTTGATCGGCCTGGTGCTGATCGCCGCCCTGCTCATTCATTTCAGCAAGGGAGCCTCCTTCTGGCGGTCGGGCCGCACGATCCTGATCTCGGCCGGCAACGTGGGCGGGTTGGCCGTGGGCGCACCGGTCAACATGTCGGGCGTGCGCATCGGTTCGGTGCAGGATATCTCGCTCTCGGCCGACGGTCGGCGGGTGGCGATCCTGTGTCGCATCGAGAAGCCGGTGACCATCCACGGCGATGCCCGCTTCGAGATCGAGCAGAGCGGATTCCTGGGCGACCAGTTCGTCGCGATCATTCCGACCCGGAATGCCGCACCGCCGCTCCAAGACGGGGCCGAGGTCATCGCGGTGGACCCGTTCAACCTGCAAGAGGCCGCCCGGAGCGCCGTGGGCCTCATGACCCGCTTGGATCAGGTCGTGGAGCGCGTGGATCGCATGATCCTGTCGGCTTCGACGCTCAAGGATGTCACCAACACGCTGGCCAATTTGCGTCGGACGTCCGAACGCCTGGATCGCACGCTGGTCGAGGTGGAATCGTTGGTGTCGTCCGAGAAGCCTGCCGTGGCGGCGACGGTCAGCAATCTTCAGGCGTTTTCAGCCACCTTGACCCCGCTGGCGGGGCAGGTCGGGGCCTTGGCCTCCCGGGCCGATTCACTGCTGGTCCGGGCCGATACCCTGGTGGCGACCAACGAGGCCGCCCTGCGTGAGGCGGTGGGTGGGTTTCGGGATGCGTCGGTGGCCGTGCGTGACATCGCCCAGGATTTGCAGGCGGGGCGCGGGGCCGTGGGTTCGATGCTCAAAGACCCCAAGCTTCAGGCGGAATTGGGCGCGACGGTGGGCCACTTCGCCACGGTGTCGAGCAACCTGGCCCGCAACGGACTGTTCTGGAAGCCCAAGCGGGTGGAACCGCTCACCAACACCACCGGTTATCCGGGCCGTGGGCCTTTCCGGTAAGGCATCCTGCGCGAGGTGAATCGCGGGCCCGATTCGTGCCCGGGGCGGGTTCAACCCCATTGACATCCGGGATCCCCACTCGGAGGTTCATGGCATGGAACTCGTCACGATCTCACGGGTGTTTTCTCCGGCGGATGCGGATCTCACGGCCGCCCGGTTGGAGTCGGCGGGGTTCACTCCCTTCGTGCATGGAGTCGAGGCCGCACTCAGTGTCGAGGGGTATTCGATGGTCACCGGGGGCATCCAGGTGAAGGTGCCCGCCGATCAGGTTCCCGAGGCCCGGCGGTTCTTGGAAGAAGATCCGGATACCGACGGGTGGGATGCCCAGTTTCGCGCGGTCTACGACCGGGCTCTGGCGTCGTTCCGTGCGGGCCGCTGCTCGGTGGCCACCTTGTGTGATCCGGCCGACACGGCCTTCTTGCGCGAGAGTGGTTGCACGGTGCAGGAGCTCTACGACTTCATCGAAGACGCGGAAGACTGTGGTGAACCCGATTTCGGGACCGTCTTGGAGGTGCAGCGCCTCCGTCGCGCCTGGTTCTTGGGGCCCATGCGGGGCCAATGGACCGGAACGGTGGTGCCGATGTCGGACTTGCCGGCCAAGACCGATGCCGTGGACGGTATCGCGTGGTTGCCGCGGTTGATCGTGAAGGCGCGGCTCAAGCTGCGCGGCGAGATGCCTCCCGACCTCATGTACGGCTGCGGCGGAGACCGCCCCTTCTTGCGGCGCATGGGCATGACCCTGCCCGGATTCCTGGAACTGGTCCGCGACCGGGGCGATGACGACCGGGCCATCGTCGAGGCCGTGAAGGCCTTCCGCCACCGCAGCATGAGCCGTGATTGAGCCGGGCGGGTTGTCGACGCGGGTTTTTT
>JACCEE011159265.1_pt1 | contig 25945 bp, 26 predicted proteins | sample 7449931 | NCBI WGS metagenome assembly JACCEE01 (sample SAMN15323457, study PRJNA562643) | freshwater metagenome | isolation source: river surface water | place: USA:Blue River Watershed | collected 2017-08-19 | reverse complement strand
CATTAACAATCAAAAACTCGTTAACTATCGTATCGAACCACTGATAGTAGACAACGTTGTTTACATGACCGTACACATCATTGTCAGACCAGCGCGTAGTAATGGGAAGAAAATGGCGGAAGTGATCGCGTGTTTTTGCTGTATCTCTCATTATTATTTTTTAACTACAAAAGCCACGCCCAAGGCTGCTACTACCATTCCCAGCGCACCTGTAAGCGTGAGGGTTTCATCGAACAATAACCACGCCATTAAGGAAGTAACAGCCGGCGTTAAATACATAACACTGGAGACATGGGTGGCTGCATTTTTCCTTATCAATACATAAAGCAAAAACATCGCTCCGATCGACAACGCAAGTACCGCCCAAGCCAGTGCGCCTATGAATTGCGGCGTCCATTGTACTGCGTGCAAACCGAATGTTAGATTTTCAAAATAATAGGCAAATGGCAAGGTAACTAAAGCGGCGGCAGAAAATTGAATCACTGCACCAAAGCGCAAATCAAAACGCGGACAAAACCGCTTCTGATATATCGTGCCCGCTGTAATACTTACTAAGGCCATGATACAGAGCAGCACGCCGTTAACGGAGACCCCTGAGGAGCTTAACTTATGACTGACCACCAGTGATACGCCCAACAAACCCGCCAGTAAACCTAGCCACTGAGTCAACCCCACTTTCTCTCCGATTCGACTCGCTGCAAAGGCCGTCAACACAGGTTGAATACTAATAATTAACGCCGCCAGGCCAGCCGGCATACCCAAAGAAATCGCCACCCATACGCCTGCCAAATAACCTGCCTGCACCAAAACTCCCGACAAAGCGATATGACGAACAATCCCGTGAGGCCATGGCGCTCGAATAACAAACAACGTCGGTAATAAAACTAAAACAACACCGCCATAGCGCAAGAATAAAAATGTCAGCGGAGGTGCGTAGGGCAAGCCAAATTTTGCAACTATAAAACCTGTGCTCCATATAAACACAAACACCAACGGAGTAAGCGCAGCAATCAACGGATGACCGGGTGATTCGTGTAAATCACTCACACCGACTCCCTAGCCTGAAAATAATCAAACGCTATCCTGATCGTTTGCGTATGAACGGCTACCGTATCTTCAATCGTGCGACCGTAGCCACCAGCCATCGCAATCGCAACAGGTAGGCTATGCGCTTTAGCCACCTTCATGACAGCAGCATCGCGCGCCGCCATACCCTCCATCGACAAACTAAGACGACCCAATCTATCTCCCTCGTAGGGATCAGCACCCGCCAAAAAAATAAGTAATTGCGGACTGAAACGCTCAAACATGGCGCTTAAAGCTCCATCTAGCCGGGCCAGATAGTCGTGATCCCCTGTCTCATCGGGCAAGGCAACATCTAAATCACTCATCGCTTTTGTAAATGGATAGTTTCGCTCCCCATGCATCGATAAAGTAAAAACTGATTCATCGTGCGCCAATATCGATGCGGTGCCATCACCTTGATGCACATCCAAATCAATAATCGCCACACGCGACACACGGCGCTCTGCTTGCATTAGGCGTGCCGCAACAGCGGCATCATTAAAAACGCAAAATCCCTGGCCAAAATCCGCATGCGCGTGGTGAGTTCCTCCCGCAAGGTTCACCGCAACACCTTCTTCGATCGCCGCTCTACACGCCGCAATCGTCGCGCCAGTTGAACGACGAGAACGCTCAACCATTTCATGCGACCATGGAAAACCAATCTGTTTTTGCTCTGTTTCAGTGAGCGCACCGCTAGTGACCCGATGTATGTAATTCGGATGATGAGCCAGTGCCAAAACACCGTCGCTCGTGTGCGGCGCCTCTTGAAAATTTACCCGTGGCAGCTCAGCTGCCACGGACTCCCGCAACAAGCTGTATTTCCGCATAGGGAATCGATGCCCCGGCGGAAGCGGCAACACGAAACGGTCACTGTAAAAAGCTTTCAAAATTTAAATAATCTTAGTGAAGATAGCAGGCTCTGAAACGTTAATTTTTATCCAAATTACATCAGCTATTATGTCAATAGAAAATCATTGAAATCATGAATGACTAAATTTAATCAACCGAATTAATTTTTTGATTAATGGCATGCAATGATTTGGTTACTATGTCGTTATATTTATATCGTTATTTTATTTGTACATTATTGTATTTTTTTGTAATCTACTATCGGTTACACGGCGTTAAATTCTTTTTATACCAACCCTAACAAACAGAAAGAACTGTCGGATGACTTCGATCTTCGTTACTTCTGTGACGTACTATGTTTTTTACCAATTAAATGATTGGTTATTTTCTTCGTTTGAGCTTCATTCGGGCGCGAACTGGATCTACCTACCTGCGGGATTACGTCTGCTCTTTACCTTGTTGCTGGGCATCGAAGGCGCAATAGGTATTTTTATCGCAGCGCTGGCAATATCTCTCTCCAACTTGGCGCATATCGATTTCACGACCATGCTAGTGTCATGCCTTATTTCTGCCGCCATGCCCTATCTAGCTTATCGAATTGCACTACATTTCGGAATGCCACCATCACTGGAAAATTTGTCAGTGAACGTTCTGTTGGTGCTCACTTTTTTGTACGCTTTATTAAATTCGGCAGCTCATTCAGCGTGGTATCGAGTACGCGATGTATCGCCAGATTCACTCAACACATTTTTCGTCATGTTTGTAGGTGACCTCATCGGCACCCTAATCATCATCTACTCTATAAAATTTATACTGGTACTTTTTGATCGGATTAGAAAACAAGAATAAAATCATCATTTTCCAATCGAAAAGTTTACGCTGACACCGCCACATACTCTTGACGCAACGTGTCTAAACCAGACAACATTCGACCGTAGGCCATTTCAACTGCCTGAGGTTCACCCTTCACACCCAGTTCAATATGACGACGTCGATTACCATCACCTACGCTGGGTAAGCTAAATACTTTGACGGATTCAAACTCGGCTTCGATCGCTTCCATGAGTGGCGTTAATGTCGATTCAATGCCGTCGTAAACGATGACTGATTTTTCAGCGTGAGCTATTTGATGAAAAAGTTCTGAATGATGCGTATCAAGTGCCCATGTCATCATCGGTTCTGCCATAACAGGAAAGCCAGGCACAAAATACTGCACACCACCCAAGGAATTACGCCAATAAAAACCAGGAATTTTATTGAAGGCATTCGGAATAATTCCTGAGCCTACTGGAAATTCACCCATTTTTAGCCGATGCTGATTATCCGGTGCATCAAGATCGATTTCTTTGCCTGCTTCAGTCGCCATCTCCACAATACGTTCTTGTATTTTTAGCTTAGCTTCGGGGTGCAAAGCCAGCGGCACATCTAAGGCAGCCGCAGCACACTGCCGCGTATGATCATCCGGAGTTGCACCGATACCACCGCAGCAAAACACAATATCGCCACTGTTTAATGTGCGTCGTAGTGTGGCCGTAATTCGTTCGGGGTCATCTCCCAGATACTCAGCCCATGAAAGCGCTAATCCTCGCTCGGACAGTAGTTCGATAATTTTGGCCAGATGCTTGTCGTTACGCTTACCTGACAAGATTTCGTCGCCAATGATGATGATGCCAAATGCCATAAGATTCTCGATAAAAAATAAATGTAGCTAATTAATTGATGTCGATGACGCGTGCTGGATCCAAGTCAACTATCGGCACATTTCTCAGACCCGCCAGAGTATCCAGACAATAAAATTGAAACCACAAACCGCTAAAAACAAAAATTAGTAAATACATCCAAATCGCTGCAGCCGCAAACACAGGAAAGAAAATAACGGATACCACACCTCCCAACCACAACAAACCTGGTGCAGCGCCCAGACTACCCGTCACTACACCAATTATCAACAATGGAAATTGTTGCTTTCGAATGATGGATAACTCATGTTCGTCGGCAAACGACGATAGGGCTTCATACGACATCACTCGCGCGGTTAACCAACCCCACAATAACGGTTGAACTAAAACTGCAAACAGTGGAACTAAATTCAGCGGAAGAACAATTAACCACGCCAGTAAATAGATCACAAACGACGAGAAGGATAACCACAGACTGGCTTTGATCGATCCACCCTCACGTCGTTTCAGCTGCGGATAAAAACGATCGCCAACGTAATTAGCAATGACTGGCATAGCCATCACATTCACTAACAGCAAAGCGCTGAGTACCATCAACGGCAACAGTAACCACATCGCAATCAAAGGTACTAACAAGGTTCTCAACGAGGCGAGCCCTAATGAATCGAGCATATCGCCAGTCCAACGAAATAAACCGTAGTCAGAAAACCAAGCCTGTAATTGATCTATCAATGGTTGCAAACCCAACCAGAGCACAACGCCCCACACTCCAAGCGCAACGATGAACGGCAACAACGTAAGCAGCAGCATGCGCGGATGCAGCTGCGCCATTAGCGCACGAAAGAATGAAGTTAAAACGGTCATCGACATTTCCTCATCTGCGCATTATAGGTTCTGGCTGGCTGGTAAAATGCTTGCTGCTTATAAATCGAGGAAAAACTATGTCTCAGACCACTACCGCCTCTGGCTTGCAATACGACGATCTCACGCTAGGCAGCGGCGCCGAAGCCGTCGAAGGTGATTACGTCAGCGTTCACTACAGCGGATGGCTGCAAAATCCAGATGGCAGCGCAGGCGAATTATTTGATTCCAGCGTTGAGCGTAATGAACCCTTTGAATTTCCGCTCGGTGCGGGACATGTAATTAAAGGCTGGGATGAAGGCGTGCAAGGAATGAAAGTTGGCGGCAAGCGCAGACTCACTATTCCGTCATCACTAGGCTATGGTTCACGCGGTGCAGGCGGCGTTATTCCACCGGATGCAACCCTGATTTTTGACGTCGAATTATTGTCTGTCTAAATCAGAGCATCGACGTTCCAGGCGCTGAACTATGTAGAGAACACTTTGGCCATATTTTTGGTCACTTGTTCTTCTATTTTTCGAGAGAAGCCTTTGAGCATAATGCCCAGGTTAATCTCCAGTTCAGCGCGACCTGGCGTTAAGGCTAATGTGCCAGAAAAACCGGTACGCTTAAAACTCAGCACATCTTCCTGCCACTCGGCGACCATTTCGTAATCAACTATCATTTGGTCAGCGACTTTTTGTGCAGCTGCACGCGCTTCCTCCATGGCCATCGCATGATCTTGAACGATCGTTATATCGGCCATCTTATTCTCCCGTGCTGTAGTGACCTTATGGTCTTATTTTTACGACTTGAATGTTTCTGCATTCAAGAGATTAGGTGGTCGCTTAGCTGACAAGGCAGCAATTAAATTATCTGCAGCGCAGTAAGCCATCGCATGGCGCGTTGGCACAGACGCACTACCAATATGAGATGTCAACACCACATTTTTTAACGATAAAAAATCAGGGTTAAACGCCGGCTCATTTTCAAACACATCCACACCCGCCGCTGCAATCTGACCAGCTTTAAGTGCGTTGATTAAGGCCGCATCATCAACAATGCCACCACGCGCGATATTAACTAAGGTCGCTGTCGGTTTCATGAGTGCGAGCTGCTCGGCACCAATGAAATGATGCACTGCTGGCGAATACGGCAGCACCAAAATAACATGATCGGCTGTGCGCAATAATTCATCGCGACTTAGATACTGCGCATGATTCGCTGCCTTCTCTAACTCAGGTGCTAATCGAGTTCGGTTGTTATACACCACCTTCATATTGAAACCCATGGAACGACGAGCAATCGCTTGACCTATCCTGCCCATACCGATTACACCGAGCGTGCTTCCATGCACATCAACACCTAAAAAATCGTCGTACTGCCACTTCTTCCAAAGACCCGCACGCAAATAACGCTCTGATTCAGAAACTCGACGCGCAGCGGCCATCATCAATGTCCAACCAAAATCAGCGGTGGTTTCGTTCAGCACATCGGGGGTATTCGTCACCATCACACCCGCAGCAGTGGCGGCAGGTACATCGATATTGTTATAACCAACAGCCATGTTACAGACCGCCTTCAGACTTGGGCACGCAGTAAATAATTCTGCTGTAAAGCGATGACTGGGATTGGCAAACACACCTACTTTTCCCTGTAAGCGCTGGACTAACTCAGCATCGTCGTAGGTCGCATCGATCTGATTATCTTCAACATCAAAATGCTCAGACAAATACTCAATGATGTGGGGGAAAATTGCGCGTGTAACGAGAATTTTTGGTTTCACTGCGATCACCTAAGCACGAATTAAATCAGTTATCTCGCACCAGTATGAGGTGTACTCGATAGGGTCCATGCGCTCCAAGCACGATGGTCTGCTCAATATCACCGGTGCGTGATGGGCCAGAAATAAAATTCGTTGCGCGAGGCAACTCACCACGTTCTTTTTTTGCGAGATCAAAAGCATCTTCAATTGAACGAACAATGCGTGACGTGGGCACCAGCACGATATGCGTTTCCGGAAGTAAGGCGGCAGACGCATAGGTTTGCGCACCTGAGAGCAGCATCAGCGTACCGGTCTCTGCCACCGCGCAAAAGCAGCTGGTAATACCCACCATGTCTTCATTCACCGGCGGACGAAATTCAATGTGTAATCCAGATGCATTCCAAGGAATGTCGGACAAAGTTTCCCAAGCAATCGCTGATCGAGCAACGCCGATGCTATCGAGATAGCGTGCAGCAGCAGCAGGCGCTTCATTAAGAGAGGTCACTTCATCAACCGTTTGCGAAGTGCGCTCGGCTTGTGTCCGAAAACGTAAAACTAAATCATTACCAACGTCTGGTTGCGGACCCGCTTTATTCGACGCTAAATAGGTTTGCACCTGGTCTAATTCAGCCGCAGTCGGCTCGACTGGGCGCTGCTGAGCTTTACGAATCCGACTAAAAATAGCTGCGCGGGCTGCAGATGTATCCATGGTGTCCTCTTTAAGATAGTTTTGATTCTATCTCAGCAACCCTGACCGCAGCACCCAGCATGCTTGAGTAAATTTTAGGCTGTAAGCTCAAAATAATTCACCACCTTCCGTCAGAAGACCGCTTTTATAGCAGGGATATGAGCCATTTAGTTTATTTGCTTATTCAAAAACCATCTAAACCGGGTTTGTAGAGGAAGGTAGTTTGTCTTAAAATACAAGGCTTTGCGATTAATGCCGTGAATCAGGTAAGGCGCCAAATTATTAAGATCAATAGCGCTTTGCCATAATTTCAAAAATAGACACAGATAGGATTTTTATGACTCACGTTGTAACCGAATCGTGCATTCGCTGCCGTTACACAGACTGCGTGGATGTTTGCCCGGTAGATTGTTTTCGCGAAGGCCCGAATTTTCTGGCAATTGATCCGGATGAATGCATAGACTGCGCTGTATGTGTGGCTGAATGCCCCGTCAACGCTATTTTTGCGGAAGAAGATGTGCCATCCGATCAGCAGCAATTCATCAAAATGAATGTCGATCTCGCTCGCAAATGGCCATCGATCACCAAGTCGAAAGCACCGCTTGCAGAAGCAGACGCTTGGAAAGACACGAAAGAGAAGCTCCAGTATCTGGAACGCTAATCTCTCAGCCGCACTGATCTACTTCCTGCATTATCTACCCCGGCTCCAGCCGGGGTTGTTATTTTAACTAGCACTCCCTTGACTCCCAAAAAGTCGATGAGCTGTATCAGTGCTTTATTAATAACAAAAGACTGACTTTTACACTCAAAAAGTGTATCCCACTCCCTGGCTATTCTTGTGTGCTATCTTGCTGTAGCCCAATGTCAGTGAGCACTTGCGCAGCGAGCACAGCCTAATTAGCTTGGAGCGATTTGGTTTTCACTGAAATTACGCTGGGTCACGTGACTATCTTTCAATTTTGCATTTGCTGCATTGCGGAATTTATCGATTAGCGTCACAATCAGGTGTCGTGAATAAGAGGTCATCATGCTCTATCAAATGCACGAAATGAACCGAACCCTGCTAAGCCCATTAATTCAATGGGCCGAGGCTTCGTCCAAGTTGTTTACCAATCCCGTCTCCCCTTTCGCTCATACCCCTTTCGCTCAGCGTATCGCGGCGGGATATGAACTCATGTTTAGGTTGGGTAAGGACTACGAAAAACCCTCATTCGGGATCACTTCGGTAGAAATCGACGGGCAGCGAGTCTCGGTGATTGAAGACATCGCACTGGAAAAACCTTTTTGTAAGCTGCTGCACTTTCGCAAAGATAGTCGCAACAGTAAGTCGGCCACTCAGCCAAAAATACTACTTGTAGCACCGCTCTCCGGCCATCACGCTACTCTTCTCAGAGACACAGTAAAAACTTTACTGCCCGAGCATGACGTCTACATCACTGACTGGACCGATGCGCGTATGGTATCTATGGATCACGGTGCCTTTCATCTGCATGATTACGTCTACTATGTTCAAGATTTTATTCGCCACCTTGGTCCCAATTTAAATGTGATTTCGGTATGCCAGCCTACCGTGCCGGTTCTGGCAGCTATATCGCTCATGGCTAGTAACAAGGAACCGAATCTACCCAAAACTATGGTGATGATGGGTGGCCCTATCGATCCCCGTAAAGCGCCGACGCAAGTGAATGATCTCGCCACCAACAAACCCTTTTCTTGGTTTGAAAATAATGTGATCTACAGCGTACCGCCTAACTATCCGGGCTATGGCCGACGCGTTTACCCTGGCTTTTTGCAGCATGCAGGTTTTGTCGCGATGAATCCAAAGCGACACGCGCAAAGTCACTGGGAGTTTTACCTGCACTTGCGCGAAGGTGATAACGAATCCGCCGAAGAGCATCGTAAATTTTATGATGAGTACAACGCGGTGCTCGATATGCCTGCCGAGTACTATCTCGAAACTATCAAAACAGTGTTTCAAGATCATGCACTACCGTTGGGCACGTGGGAAGTCGAAGGCCAACTCGTTCGTCCACAAGATATTAAAGACGTCGCATTACTCACCATTGAAGGCGAGTTAGATGACATCTCTGGTTTGGGCCAGACTCGCGCTGCGCATGAATTGTGTGCGCACATCCCCAAAGAGATGAAGCAGCATTTCACGGCTCCCAAATGCGGTCACTATGGAATTTTTTCTGGCCGTCGTTGGCGTGAAGTCATTGCTCCAAAAATTAGTGATTTCATCCGTGCTCATCACTAATCGGCTTTTACTCATTCATTTTTGACCCTATCAAAGACCGCCTGAAGGCGGTCTTTGTTTTTTTACCAGTCTGAATTGATGCTGGCGAGCTGTCAGCGAAATGCCGGATAATGTGAAGCTATGCGCGACCCTGCCCGCTCACTTGCCGATCAGATCGAAGATCTACTGCCACAAACTCAGTGTACGAAATGTGGCTATCCCGCTTGTCGTCCTTATGCAGAAGCCATCGCCGAGGGCACAGCAAACTACAATCAATGCCCACCCGGTGGCGCCGAAGGTATCGGTCGTTTGGCGGCATTACTTGGCAAACCAGTCATTGCATTAAATCTTGTCAATGGCATTGAGCGAGAACGTCCGGTTGCCTTCATCGATGAAGCTGCCTGCATAGGCTGCACATTATGTATTCAAGCCTGCCCAGTGGATGCCATTGCCGGTGCAGCGAAGCAAATGCATACGGTGATTCCTGAACTGTGTACCGGTTGCGATTTATGCGTTGCGCCCTGCCCGGTCGATTGCATTGCCATGGTTCCCGTCACTGAAAATAAAACGGGGTGGCAAGCCTGGTCAGCGGATCAAGCCGATGCGGCACGTCAGCGTTTTCATCAGCGTGAACTTAGGTTACGGGTAGAAAAAGAAGAGCAAGATGCGCGACTCGCTGCCAAGGCAGCTGCAAAATTAAAAGAAGTTAACGAGGAAACTGCCCTCAGCGCAGAAGAGCTAGCAGAAAAAAAACGTAAACGCGCGATCATCCAAGCCGCTATCGAACGCGCACGCTTACAAAAAGAAGCTCAGGAACAGAAAAAAATATGAATGCGGAAAAGCGCAAGCAAATCTTCGAACGCCTGAAGACAGCCAATCCTAACCCCACCACTGAACTTGAATACACCACGCCATTTGAGTTGTTGATCGCCGTAATATTATCGGCACAAGCAACCGATGTGTCGGTGAATAAAGCTACACGAAAACTTTACATCGTTGCCAATACACCTGAAACGATTGTTGCCTTGGGTGTTGATGGCTTGATACCGTATGTGCAAACGATAGGCCTGTATCGTAACAAAGCAAAAAATGTAATCGATACTTGTCGCTTGCTACTCGAAAATCATCATGGCGACGTGCCCCGCGATCGCGAATCATTACAAGCTCTACCCGGTGTAGGACGTAAGACTGCGAATGTCGTTCTCAACACAGCGTTCGGTCAGCCCGCCATGGCGGTTGACACGCATATTTTTCGTGTCTCCAATCGAACCGGTCTGGCTCCTGGAAAAAATGTCGACATTGTTGAACAAAAATTGATGAAATTTGTGCCACCCGAGTATTTGATGGATGCGCATCACTGGCTGATTTTGCATGGACGCTATACCTGTCTTGCACGTTCACCGCAATGCTGGAATTGCCTGATCGCTGACTTATGCGAATTCAAATCAAAAACACGCACGCCTAAAAAAGGAATCTGACAGGTTAATGCAAACTTTTCTCAACATTGCTGCTGCGGCTGTGTTTGCCGTCAAGGGCGTTTGTATACTTACCTTTGGATTGGAGTAAGTAAACGTGTTTAATCCCAGTAAAGACGACGTTCGATTGTTTTTTTGCGAAACCTGGAAAAAATCCATATCGGGTGCAGTGCTCACTCCATTAGAAGCCATTGCATGCGACTGGATACGACTACACCCGGAATATGAAGACGACTTAGCCGATAGCGACCACGCATTAGCGGCTGACTATGATGCAGCGAAAGGCAAATCGAATCCCTTTCTTCATCTCTCCATGCACCTATCGATTGCAGAACAACTATCAGTGGATCAACCGCCTGGCATAAAGGAAGCGCATAGCGCTCTAGCGACCAAGCTAAGCTCAGAACATGAAGCACACCACCAGATCATGGAATGTCTGGGTGAAATGCTCTGGACTTCTCAACGGAATGGCACTCCACCGGATGGCTTAGCCTACATTGAATGCATTAAACGACGGGCGCAAGCATAAAAAAACCGCAGCAAGCTGCGGTTTTTTGCGTCATGTCAGTGCCGTTTTCGAATCATTTACGAACTACTAGAGCACCAGGCAAGCTCGAAAGATACGCAGAAATGTCCTTAATATCTGTCTTCGAGAGTGGCTTAGCCATGCCGCCCATGATGGCATTACCACGACCATTAGCAGCGCTTGCGCCACGCTGATAAGCAATCAATGCATGCTCCAGATAATCCGCATGCTGACCAGCCAACTTAGGATAGCTAGGATCAATCGGGCTATTAAAGTCAGCGCCATGGCACGATGCGCAGTTATATTTTGCAACAGCCGCCTTGCCAGCTTCTGCATCAGCCGCCAACACATTCATCGATACGCAAGCCAGTATAGCCACCAGCAGTGAATTCATTTTATTCATGGTGACTCCTTATTTCTGTTGCGCGTAATACGCGGCAACGTCAGCGATGTCTTGATCCGACAGACCTTTAGCAATACCCACCATAGAAGGGTGCGAACGTTCACCCTTTTTGTAAGCATTCAGCGCTGAAACGATATATTTTTCCGACTGACCGCCCAGCATGGGCACGCGGTATACCTCAGGATAGGTCGCTTTGTAACCAGGAATGCCATGGCATCCTATGCACATCGCAACCTTATTTTTGGCAGCACTCGCATCGCCCTGAGCATCTGCAGCAGCAGATACCTGAGCTACGCTCGCCAACACGAGAAGAGCAAAGATTTTTTTCATGATAACTGGGTAGTTAATTCGACACCAAAAAAGCGGCCGTGAAATTCAGAAAAAAACGGAATAATTTGCTACACGACCGCTCAAAAAAAAGCCATTAATGATAACCGATTCACATTTCAACGTCTATTTTGAACAACCGGTCACAAGAAAAATTAGCGTAATTCAGACTATTCACTCGTTTATACTCACTCTTATTTTCTTTGACTAATCAGTACAGCTATGAATACCCCTGCACGCTTTGAAGGTTCCGAAAATTACGTTGCGACTCACGATCTCAAGCTGGCCGTGAACGCCTCACTCACGCTACAAAGGCCTTTGTTGATCAAAGGCGAACCAGGCACCGGCAAAACTATGCTGGCCGAGGAAGTCGCCGCTGCGCTAAAGATGCCACTTTTGCAATGGCATATCAAATCGACCACCAAAGCCCAACAAGGTCTGTACGAATATGACGCGGTATCCCGCTTGCGCGACTCCCAGCTGGGTGACGAACGTGTCAAAGATATTCATAACTATATTGTGCGTGGGGTACTTTGGCAGGCGTTTACCGCGGATGAGCCCGTGGTACTGCTGATTGATGAAATCGATAAAGCTGATATCGAATTCCCCAATGACTTACTGCGCGAACTCGACCGTATGGAGTTCTATGTCTATGAAACGCGCGAAATGGTCCGCGCAAAGCACCGCCCACTGGTCATCATCACGTCGAATAACGAAAAAGAATTACCGGACGCTTTCCTGCGTCGATGCTTCTTTCACTACATAAAATTTCCTGAAAAAGAGACGATGCAGCAAATCGTCGATGTGCATTTCCCCAGTTTGAAAAAAAACCTGCTGGCGCAAGCGATGCAGACGTTTTATGACGTACGCGATATTCCTGGACTAAAGAAAAAACCCTCAACCTCTGAACTACTCGATTGGTTAAAACTTTTGCTGGCCGAAGACATTCCTCCAGAAGCGCTGCGCAGTCAGGATCAAAAAGCGATTGTTCCGCCTCTGCATGGAGCGCTTTTGAAAAATGAACAAGACGTGCATTTATTTGAGCGTCTGGTTTTCATGTCACGTAACAACCGCTAATCACCACCGGTTGATACGACCATGCTGATCGACTTTTTTTTCACGCTCAAAAGCGCGAAGATTCCCGTCTCGATCAAGGAATTTCTGGTGCTGCTGGAAGCCTTAGATCGTCAGGTGATTTCACCATCACTGGATGACTTCTATTACCTCTCGCGTACCACCATGGTCAAAGACGAAGCTCATTTCGATAAATTCGACCAAGCATTTGGCAGTTATTTTCATGGGGTTGAAACTCTGTTTGAAAAAAATCCAGAGATTCCTCTCGACTGGCTGATGAAACGACTGCAACGCGAATTGACCCCTGAACAAAAAGCGCAACTAGAAAAATTCGGCTACGACAAGTTGATGGACCGCTTGAAGGAATTATTGGAAGAACAAAAAGCGCGTCACGAAGGTGGAAATAAATGGATAGGCACCGGCGGCACCTCACCTTTTGGTAATGGCGGTCAAAATCCCGAAGGCATACGCATTGGTGGCGAAGGCGGCAACCGCAGCGCCGTCAAAGTATGGGAGGCACGCACCTATCGTGATTATGACAGTGAGCGTGAATTAGGTACGCGAAATATCAAAGTTGCGCTGCGTAGATTACGCAAATTTGCGCGTGAAGGCGCACAAGACGAATTAGCTCTAGACGATACTATCCGCGCCACAGCCAATAATGCAGGCTGGTTAGATCTGGTGATGCAACCAGAGCGTAAAAATAAGGTCAAAGTACTCATGCTGATGGATGTAGGCGGCAGCATGGATGATCACATTGCACGCGTTGAGGAATTATTTTCAGCGGCAAAGACCGAATTCAAGAATATGGAATTCTTCTATTTTCATAACTGTTTGTATGAAACGCTATGGAAAAATAATCGACGCCGACATGCTGAACGCTTTGCGAGCTGGGACGTACTACGCAAGTATCCGCCTGATACTAAACTGATTTTTGTCGGCGATGCCACCATGAGCCCCTATGAAATCGTGCAACCGGGCGGCTCAGTCGAGTATCACAATGAAGAAGCTGGGGCTGTTTGGCTGCAGCGCTTCGCACACCAGTTTCCAAAATTTGTCTGGCTCAATCCAGAACCTGAAGGACTATGGCAATATCGCCAATCAATCACCATCATCAAACAAATTATGGGCCAGCGCATGTACCCCATCACCATGGAAGGCTTGGAGCGAGCCATGCAAATGCTTTCCAAATGATGCCACTTCTTCCATGGTTCTTACCTCTAACCGCTGGCTGAAAAATAAATTTTTAGCTTAATTCAAACCGAACGACGAATAAGCCCGAAAAATTCATTAGAATGCCGGGGATTTTTTACGTTTGGCACTCACGTTAATCACACTCACTCTTAGTCTAGGCATGGCAAGCAAAAAACCTGAATACAGCGAATCATCAATCCGCGTCCTGAAAGGACTCGAACCCGTCAAGCAGCGGCCCGGTATGTATACCCGGACTGAGAATCCGCTGCATATCATTCAAGAGGTGATCGACAATGCCTCCGATGAAGCTTTGGGAGGCTACGGAAAAAACATCATCGTCACACTCCATAAAGACGGTAGCGTCAGTGTCGAAGATGATGGTCGTGGTATTCCAGTGGGTATGCACCCCGAAGAAAAAGTACCCACGGTCGAAATCGTATTTACTCGTCTGCACGCAGGCGGCAAATTCGACAAAGGCTCGGGCGGAGCTTACGCCTTCTCGGGTGGCTTGCATGGTGTCGGTGTATCAGTCACCAATGCACTGTCAGTTAAGTTAGAGATTACTGTCTGGCGCAAAGACGATAAAGGGCACGGTGTACATACCATCGCCTTTTCTGGCGGCGACGTCACCTCAAAATTAAAATCACGTGCTGCCGGTAAAGACGATAAAAAAACGGGCACACGCGTTACCGTCTGGCCTGATCCAAAATATTTTGATTCCTCCGTAATTCCTATCGGTGACTTGCAGCGACTGTTGCGCTCAAAGGCGGTGCTGCTGCCTGGAGTGAAAGTCACCTTCATCCAAGAAAAATCCGGCGATCAGCAAACATGGTTATACGAACAAGGCTTGCGCGGTTATCTGAATGAAGCCTTGGCACAAGGTGGTAGTAGCGAGACCTTAATCCCACTCTTCGAAGCCGAGCAATATGCACTCGGCGATGCCGAAGGTTTTGCCGAAGGTGAAGGTGCCGCCTGGGTAGTAGCGTGGACTGAAGACGGCGCGATCGTGCGCGAATCATATGTGAACTTGATCCCTACGCCAGCAGGCGGCACACATGAATCCGGTTTGCGTGAAGGCTTATTTTCAGCAGTAAAAAATTTCGTAGAGATGCATTCTTTGCTACCTAAAGGCGTCAAGCTTTTACCCGAAGATGTATTCGCACGTGCTTCCTTTGTACTATCTGCCAAAGTACTCGACCCACAGTTTCAAGGGCAAATCAAAGAACGACTTAACTCACGTGATGCGGTGCGTTTAGTCGGTGGATATTCGCGTACTGCGCTTGATCTCTGGCTAAATCAACATGTCGATTACGGCAAAAAGCTGGCAGAACTGGTCATACGCCAAGCACAAAGCCGGTTACGATCAGCACAAAAAGTTGAAAAGAAAAAATCATCGGGTGTTGCCGTCTTGCCTGGCAAGCTGACTGATTGTGAATCGACCGACCTAACACGCAATGAGATTTTCTTAGTCGAAGGTGATTCCGCTGGCGGTTCAGCCAAGATGGGACGCGATAAAGAATTCCAAGCCATTCTTCCCCTGCGCGGTAAAGTCTTGAATGCATGGGAGACTGAACGCGATCGATTATTTGCTAATAATGAGATTCACGATATCGCTGTGGCGATTGGCGTCGATCCGCATGGCAAATTAGATAATCCAGATTTATCTGGTTTGCGCTATGGCCGTATTTGTATTTTGTCCGATGCGGACGTTGATGGCTCGCATATCCAAGTCTTGCTGTTGACGCTGTTCTTCAAGCACTTCCCCAAGTTGATCGATCACGGACATATTCATATTGCGCGCCCACCGCTATATCGTGTTGATGCTCCTGCACGTGGGAAAAAACCTGCGCAAAAAATTTATGCGTTAGATGAAGGTGAACTAACGGCTGTAGAAGATAAATTACGCAAGGATGGCGTAAAAGATGGCGCGTGGAATATCGCACGCTTCAAAGGCTTGGGTGAAATGAGTGCAGAACAATTGTGGGAAACCACAATGAATCCCGATACACGTCGCCTGCTACCGGTCAGCATTGGTGAGCTGGGTCAAAAAGCCTCAGAAGATCGCTTCACTATGTTGATGGGCAAAGGCGAAGCCGCTGCTCGCCGTTCTTGGTTAGAAGAGCACGGCAATGAAGTTGACGCTGATATCTAAGCCGACCAAACACAAACCACGTCATTAAAAAATATTACTCGTCTCGGATAGTTAAAAAATACTATGGCTGACCAAACCAATCTCTTTGAAGCCGCCGCCGATAACGGTGGAGAATCTCTAGCACTTGCTACCTTTGCTGAGCGCGCTTATCTCGATTATGCGATTTCGGTGGTTAAAGGTCGTGCGCTACCTGATGTGTGCGATGGCCAAAAGCCGGTGCAGCGTCGAATTTTGTATGCCATGAATCAGCTACGCTTAGATCCTACAGCTAAGCCACGTAAATCAGCCGCCGTCGTCGGTGATGTACTAGGTAAGCTGCATCCCCATGGTGACCAATCAGTGTATGACGCCATGGTCCGTATGGCGCAAGATTTCTCATTGCGCTATCCACTCGTTGATGGGCACGGAAATTTTGGTTCTCGCGATGGCGATGGCGCAGCAGCGATGCGCTATACCGAAGCACGTTTAACACCTATCTCGCAGTTGCTGCTCGATGAAATCGATATGGGCACGGTGGATTTTTCACCTAATTACGATGGCTCCAGTGAAGAACCTAAGCTTTTACCAGCACGACTCCCATTTGCCCTGCTGAATGGAGCCTCTGGTATCGCCGTCGGTATGGCGACTGAAATTCCTTCGCACAATCTGAATGAAGTCGCGGCAGCAGCAATGGCAGTCATCAAGCAGCCTAAAATTTCGCATGACGAATTAATGGCGCTGATACCTGGCCCAGATTTTCCTGGCGGCGGGCAAATCATCACGTCGAAATCGACTATCTCAGAAATTTATCAATCGGGACGCGGCAGTATCAAAGTTCGCGCCCGCTGGAAAATCGAAGATCTCGCTCGTGGTCAATGGCAATTGGTCGTCACTGAACTACCACCAGGCACGTCATCGCAAAAAATTCTGGAAGAGATAGAAGAACTCACCAATCCTAAAGTTAAGCTAGGCAAAAAAAGTTTAACGCCGGATCAGCTAGGGAACAAACAGACGATTCTTTCTGTTTTAGATACCGTGCGCGATGAATCAGGGCGCGAAGCGGCTGTACGTTTGGTGTTTGAACCCAAATCAAAAAATCAAGATCAAGAAGAATTTAGCAATCTTTTACTAGCTCACACCTCATTAGAAAACAGTGTAGGCGTGAATTTTGTGATGATAGGCGCCGATGGCCGCCCACGCCAAAAAGGGATAGGCGAAATTCTGCGTGAATGGGTGGGCTTCCGTTTTGACACTGTCACACGCCGTACTCAGCATCGCTTGGGTAAGGTTGACGATCGTATTCATATACTCGAGGGCAGAGAAGCCGTTCTCCTGAATATCGACAAGGTCATCAAAATCATTCGTGAATCCGATGAGCCTAAACCTGCGCTCATGAAGGCGTTTAAATTATCGGAGCGGCAGGCAGAAGATATTCTCGAGATTCGCTTGCGTCAGCTGGCTCGACTAGAAGCGATCAAAGTACAACAAGAACTTGCTGAGCTACGTAAAGAAAAGAAAAACCTGCAGGAGCTACTCGACAATCCATCGTCGATGAAAAAACTCTTGATTAAAGAGATAGAGACAGATGCAAAAACCTACGGTGACAAACGCCGCACCTTAATCAAGGTGGCTGAAAAAGCAGTTGCTGAAGTCAAAATTATTGATGAGCCAGTAACCGTCATCATTTCTCAAAAAGGCTGGGTACGCGCGCGTCAAGCTCATGGGCATGATGCTGCGCAATTTAGCTTCAAAGCGGGTGATGCGTTGTATGCGACATTTGAATGCCGCACTACCGACAATGTATTGGCTTTTGGATCGAACGGACGCGTGTACACCATCGCAGTGGCTCAATTACCTGGCGCGCGTGGCGATGGCGTACCGCTCACAACGCTGGCTGAAGTCGAAACCGGAACTCGATTAGTTCATTATTTTGTGGGCTTAACGGATACCACGTTATTACTGGCATCGACCGGCGGCTTTGGATTTGCCGCCAAAGTCGGTGACATGATCAGCCGCCAAAAAGCCGGCAAAGCATTTATGGCGATGGATGAAGGCGATGAACCTGTTCGCCCCAGCGTGATACTCAAAGGCGCAAGCGCTTTAGCTTGTCTTTCTGAGCAAGGTCGGATGCTGGTGTTTGGCTTAGATGAAATCAAAACACAATCGGGTGGCGGCCGCGGCGTGACCTTGATGGATCTCGATCCTAAAGAAAAGTTAATCGCAGCACAGCCTATCAGTCAAAAAGGCGTGCGCATTTTAGGCACGGCACAGCGAAGCGGCAAACCGCAAGAAGTGATCTTGACTGGCAAAGATCTGGCGCATCATTTTGGCAAACGTGCTCGTAAAGGTAAATTACTCGCATCGCGTCTGCGCGCTACCAGCCTAGAAGCGAATTCGTAGACGAAAAGTCATCATGACAAAAAATCAAAACGCAGATTTGATAGCGTAAATTAGCTTTTATTGAATTGAAGTAAGAGAAGGTCATCTTTAGAATGGGCATTATTGCCCTACGCTAAGATGTCATGACTTTCTACTTATTCAAACGTTTCGCCTACCTTGTGCGAATCACGTCGCTTAGCCTACTGCTCATCGTAGTCAGTACTGAGATAGCTTTTGCGGAATCCTTAGATTCCACTATTAACGAACAAGTCATCATGCTTTCGGTGACTCAACATGGTAACGAATTTCAATTCGAGACCACCATCTTCAAACCACCTGGAAATGGTCCCTTCCCTCTTTTGCTCATGAATCACGGCAAAGAGATTGGCGATCCCCATAAACAAAAGCGCGATCGCTTTCTGGCTATCAGTCGTGAATTTGTAAAACGTGGTTATGCGGTTGCTATCCCCATGCGTCGAGGATTTGCTCGATCAACCGGAACCTATTCGGATCACGGCTGCAATATGACCGACAATGGTCATCTGCAAGCTGACGATATTGAAGCAGCACTAGTCGCACTACTTAAGCAAAATTGGGTTGATAGTGAACGCATAATTATCGGTGGCCAATCGTATGGTGGGTTAGCCGCCATGGCCTTTGGAGTACGACAATTTCCAGGTGTGCGTGCCTTACTTAATTTTGCGGGTGGGCTTCGGGTAGATGGCCGCGGCTGCGACTGGAAAAATTCATTGGTCAAAGCATTCGCTAGTTACGCAACCAAAAGCTCTCTACCTAGCCTGTGGTTTTATGGCGAGAACGACAGCTATTTTGATCACGCATTGGCTATGCAATTACTGAATGCCTACCAATCCGCAGGCGTTGTCCCGGAGTTATCTGCCTTTGGAAAATTTAAAAATGATGCGCATGGCATGGCGGGTAGTCGTGATGGAGTCTCTATCTGGTTACCAGAAACTGAACGCTTCTTGCAAAGGCTAGGCATGCCAACGTCACCCGTTGTTGAAGTCGCTGAAATGGCTAGGCCTGCAGCAACCAATTTTTCACCACTAGAAAATATCGCCGCAGTACCCTACTTATCTGCCGCTGGTCGCACGGGCTATCGAGACTACTTGAATAAATCATCGCCACGCGCCTTCGCATTATCATCTTCAGGAAGCTGGAGTTGGGCATCTGAAGGTGACGATCCCTCTGATCGAGCTTTGGCCAGCTGTCAGAAAAAAAGCACCGTACCATGCAAACTTTTTTCCGTTGATAACGATATCGTATGGGTTGAATCAGCCACACCCATTGCTAATTAAGGCACTATGCTGATCAACCCGCTATCGCCGGCAATAGTAGACGATAAATCTGCAACATCGCTGGACCTGCCAGTATCAGCATCAAGGTTGGGAAGATAAGAAAAATTAGTGGGAATAATAATTTCAAAGAAATTTTTTCAGCCGCTTCTTCGGCTCTCTGCCTACGTTTGACACGAAGATTTTCCGAATGAATCCTGAGAGATTCGCTCATAGCTGTTCCAAATCTATCGGACTGAATCAACATCGCTACAAATAATTCGATTTCATCGACCCCCGTACGAATCGCAAAATTACGTAATGCTTGTTCTTTCGAAAATCCTGCTCGTAGTTCCATTATTACCCATTGCAATTCCTGAGAGAGGATTTTACTTTTTAAGTAGATCTCGTCGCCCACTTTTTTTAAAGAAGCGTCTAAACCTAAACCCGCTTCTACACAAATAGTCATTAAATCCAATGCATCAGGAAAATGCTCAACGATGGTACGTTGACGTTGACGCACTTTATAGTAAAGAACGCCATTAGGTATAAAATAACCTACACCGGCAAAAATTATCATCTGCACTAAAACTGTCTGTACGTTTTCCGACAATAACGGCTCGCCAATAAAGATAAACAACATCAGCGGAAAGAATATCGCCAGCAAAGTTTTTGATCCAAAAAATAGCGTAGGTGCAGCGCGACCACGCCAACCAGCATGAGTTAATCGATGTCGCATGGGTGAATTAACCCAATTTTCTTTTGGGAACGATAGTTTTGCCAATGGCCGACTGATCCTAATGACATGTTCCATCCAATGATTTTCTGCGTCGAACGGTGAAGGTTTCACAGGACCTTGAATATCTGCTACTCGCCGACGCACGCGATCAGTCAACACCCACCAGGCTATTCCACCAGTAATCGCTGCTCCAGTAATAAAAACACTCACAAAAAATAAAATGATTTGGATATCCATCATCACACCCGAATCCGAACAATAAAACGCATTACCCAGATACCTAGTATCAGCATACTGCCCACTACCCAAAGTAAAGTGGGCCCTGCAGGATCATCAATGAACTGCTGCAAATAATCTGGATTGGTTAAGCAAAATACACCGGCAACTATGGGGGATAGCAGACAAAGAATCCAGGCAGACATTCGTCCTTCTGCCGATAGCACTCGCACATCCCCTTGTAGTTTTAAACGTTGTCGTACGAGCAGACTGACCTTAGTCATTAATTCGGCTAAGTTACCTCCGGTTTCACGCTGTATCAGTATTGCCACCACCAGATAATGAAGATCAGGAAGGGGGACGCGTGTACAGAGACGTTGTAGTGCTTCAGACAAAGGTAAACCAAAGCTAATTTCATCCGAGACTATTCGGAACTCACTAGCCATCGGCTGCGGCATTTCTTCTACCAACATTTGCAGACTGACTGAAAATGCATGACCTGCCCGCAAGCTACGACTTATAAAATCTGCCATTTCAGGTAGCTGCTCCTCAAGTAATAGCAAACGACAGGTCCGCTTGTGAATGACATACACCCAGGGTAATAGCGACGAAATGATCGATAGCGCCATCACCATTCCAATCGACATCGGTAATAGTTCTAAACATAAAAAACTAACCACCGCTATGAACATTCCTGTCGCAAGAAATTGGCTGACCGACCACGATAGTCCGGCTTGCATCAGATAGGCATGTAAGCGATAAACACCGGGTATTCGTTGTAGCAATGAATGGATGCGATCTGATTCAGCTAAGCGATGATTTTTGAGTAAGTCAGAGGTATCACGCCCAGCATCAGCATTCTTAGAAGTGACCTGCTGTAAGCGTTTGTTTAAACGCTTAGCTTTCATACTTAACTTCGTAAACCACCAACCCCAAAGTGCTTCACTAGCCAGCGCTATGGCAATAAATAGTAGCAAGATACAACCGTAATAAAGAAGGTCCATGAGAAAATTCCTTCCACACTGTGGTAATTAAAAAAGTATTTTTACTCACCGACATACATTGGGTCGTAAATTGAGTCTGGTACAGACACACCAAACTCTTTAAGTCGTTGAGCAAATTGTGGAAAAACACCGGTAGCTAAAAATTTTCCAGCAACCTGTCCTTCGGCATTGATACCTGACCGCTTAAATACAAAAATCTCTTGCATAGAAATTATTTCTCCTTCCATACCAGTGACTTCCTGAAGACTGACCAGTTTTCTACTGCCATCCGACAAACGCATAATTTGAATAACTACGGTAATAGCAGACGCAATTTGCTGGCGCACGCCACGCGCGCTAAGATTGGAATTCGCCATACCCACCATATTTTCTAAACGGGACAATGCGTCGCGCGGAGAATTGGCATGGATGGTGGCTAGCGAGCCTTCATGACCAGTATTCATTGCTTGCAGCATGTCGAGTGCTTCGCTACCACGTACCTCACCTAAAATTATGCGATCAGGCCGCATACGTAGAGAATTTTTTAATAACGAACGCTGTGAAATTTCTCCTTTACCTTCAATATTAGAGGGTCGAGTTTCTAATCTAACGACATGTGGCTGTTGCAATTGCAATTCCGCGGCATCTTCAATAGTCACTATGCGTTCGTCTTCCGGAATGAAACCGGAAATCACATTCAGCAGTGTAGTTTTTCCACTGCCCGTTCCACCCGAGATCAGAATATTCACTTTGGCTTTAGCCAACGCTCCTAACAGCGTTGCAATGGGCTGAGTAACGCTTTTAAATCCCAGCAAATCCTCCATAGACAGTGGCTTGACCGAGAAACGTCGTATCGACAAAATCGGACCGTCAATCGCTAATGGAGGAATAATGGCATTAACACGCGATCCATCAGGCAAGCGCGCGTCTACCATCGGACTCGATTCATCAATCCGTCGGCCAATACGCGAAACAATTTTTTCAATCACTTTGAGTAGATGAGCATTATCGTTGAACGTAACCGGTGTTAACTCAAGACGACCACGACGTTCGACATAAATTTGCTTAAAGGTGTTGACCAAAATATCGGAGACTGATGGATCCGCCAATAAAGGCTCAATTGGTCCAAAACCCAACATTTCATACTGCATATCAACGGCTAGCTGGCGTCGCTCAAGCTGATTTACCATCAGCTTTTCTTCATCCGATATTAAATCCACGAGATTGGTAATTTCTCGCTTGAATTGATCCGTTGTTAATGTTTGCAGCCTTTCAAGATCGATCTTTTCTAATAAAAGATGATGCAGATGTTGTTTTAATTGTTGATAAGCAGGGGAGTAAAAATCCATCTCAGCAGCTGCTATGGTTTCCGCTGGACCCACCACCGTCAAGCGATCTCTTATGCTCAAAGATAATTAATAGTAAATATAAAGATTTCTTAGTAAATTAATTCGTTGCGAAATTTCGAACAAAAATTCGGCGAATTAAGCTCGTCGTAGCAGGAGTCCCTACATCCACTAAGGTATTTACCCACTCCACTAGACATTTCGAAATGATGCTACTGCGAGCCATCTGCAATACCGGCAAACCTTGGTTAATTGATTCATTCACGATTTCATGGCTATTCGGAATACGATGTATAACCGGCTGTCCAAGTACACGCTCAAACTCGGCAGCATCTAATGAAAATGAACTGTCATAACGATTCAGAACAACGTGTATTTTTTCGCGTCGATATCCAAGCGCAGAAAAAATATCGAATAGGCGCCGCCCATTTCTTAAGTACGGTAGCGATTGCTGAAATACGGGGTACACCCTGTCGGAAGCATCCAACGCTCGTACATTGACAGGATTGATCTGTCGACCTAAATCTATAATCGTAAAATCGTAATTCTTTCGAGCTAATTGAAGAAGAATTCCAACTTGATCAGGTCGTATTTCAACTGAACTTTCTATTTGATCCGACGCAGCTAAAATACTGAAATTAGGTGTGACATGCAGCGCACTGGTCTCTAATAAGTTAGCATCGAGACGCTCTACAGAATTACATACTTCTGATAATGCGACAGAGGCTTTGAGATCAGATACATACAGCGCTGCATCCCCAAACTGCTGATTAAGGTCGATAAGCAATACGCGTTTACGACCCAGCATGGACAATGCATACGCCAGATTTGATGCAGTAAAGGTAGTACCACTTCCACCTTTGCATGAAATAAACGAGATGATTTTCCCTTCGTCTTTTTCTGAACCATCGAATTTTTCGGTAATACGACGCAAAGCTGCTTCAAGATCAAGCTGTGCTGCTGGCAGCGGAACGACTTCACGCACACCCAGGCGCATCGCCGCAATCAAGGTTTCGGGAGAGCGATCAGACGACAACAACATCAGTATGGCTTTGGGATATTTCTGGGCCAAATTTTCTAACATGCCTATCGCTTTACCTACATAGCTATTTGCATCAAGCACAATCAGATCAGGCGCGTTCAGTGCATTCATTCCACCTTCGGCCTGCATACTAGGAACCGAAGGAATGATCGCCACTGATGGCTTATTCACCTCACAGACTCGTTGCATCGAGGCCATTAGGGTTTTATCAGTCGAGAGGATAAAAGCTTTCATGAGTTGATCCACCTTCTCTTATCTGCAGTCAGTAACAACAAATTTACCTCTGACTCACACGCCAATGAATAATCGATGTCTATTTTTACTAAACCCTGCAACTAGCGACCCACACCAATCGTAAAACTATTCGCATTATTCTGTGGCTCTTTGAAACTACTTCTGTAGCGCCCAATGGCTTCTCGTGAAGCCGGTCCATCCATCGACTCGGTAACAGGGGTAGTACCTGCATCGGGATTGATTGTCTGTAGTGCAGCAATTTTTTTTACCGAATCCCCAAATCGACTATCCCATTCTGGAGTCAATGGCACACATGCACTTGTGCACGAAATAAGTCCGATTGAAAAAATTAGTTTTAATACATTTGTGCTCATGTCAGCGCTCCTTAGATTGATCCGAGTTCAGTATTGAAAATAATTCGTTTACTTACTCTCTGAATCAGCATTATTTTTTTGTGTGGCTTTGCCTTCCAGTTGCCCACCAAAAAATAACTCACTTCTACTGGGATCAAGGTGGTTATCTGTCGGTAAAACTACTTTCTGAGGAAGAGGCTTAATTAAGCGTGGCGTAACGACGAACACAAGCTCTGTTCTATCTTGCTGAAAATCGGTACTCCGAAACAAGGCGCCTATCAGTGGTAACTCACCCAAAATTGGAAAGGCTTTGACATTAGTGGTTCGGTTATTTTTAATAAGACCACCGATGGCGAAACTTTCTCCATCGCCTAGCTGAACTGTAGTAGATGACCGTCGTGTCGTAATAAGAGGCAAAATCGTATTCGCCGTATTCGAGAGATTACTAATACCTACACCTTCACGCGATAACTCAGAGACTTCGGGAGAAACCTTGAGATTGATGCGTCCACCTGATAGAACCGTTGGGGTGAACTTTAAGCCCACACCAAATTCTTTTTCTTCCAAAATAATTCGATTTGATACAGCATCTTGCGAAACAGGTATCAGAATTTTTCCACCTGCCAAAAAGCTCCCCTCTTGCCCACTGATCGCCATGACATTCGGCTCAGCCAGAATTTTTACTAAGCCATCTTTTTTTTCCGCTTCAAGAGTGAAGCTAGCACCTGTTGATCGTGTAGCACTGGCATTACCGCTTAACGTACCTGTCAAAAATCGTGAAAGTATGCTGTATGTCCAGGCTCCGCCACCAATGCTGCCTTGAACACCCGTCCCTAATTTATCGATGAGCGTCTTAGAAACTTCCGCAATTTTTACTTCCAACATCACTTGCTGGGCGCTACCTACACTCAGTAAATTAATCACCCTCGCTCCTGCTTGCGCAGCATTGGCCGTTTGCTGCTGCAAGCCTACTGGAGTTAAAGGAAGATTCATTCCGTCTTGTAGAGAAGTGCCTGTTGTTGCAGGTCGACGCACATACGCTGTCGCTAAATCAACGACTTGAGAAACAACTAAGGCATCCCTCACTACACCTGACAGAACAAGGCTAT
>JACCEE011459409.1_pt1 | contig 25969 bp, 25 predicted proteins | sample 7449931 | NCBI WGS metagenome assembly JACCEE01 (sample SAMN15323457, study PRJNA562643) | freshwater metagenome | isolation source: river surface water | place: USA:Blue River Watershed | collected 2017-08-19 | reverse complement strand
GGCAGCAATTGGTTGGAACTTAAAGAAATTAATGGAGAAGCTCAAAAATGGGCTTCTCCAAATATACCTTTTCTTATTATCAAAGAATTGTTGCTTGATTTTGAGTTCTTAAGGAGCGACTAATTAACAAAAAAAGCGAGAAATATTTCTCGCTTTTTTTATTAATTATTGTATGACTACTTTATTAATGCTTCAATGGCTTTTAATTCTTCACTACTAAAGGCTAAATTACCTATACTTGCGGCATTATTTTCTAATTGTTGAACCGAACTGGCACCAATCAATACCGATGTAACCCGATTGTCTTTTAGTAACCAAGCTATAGCCATCTGAGCTAAACTTTGTCCGCGTTTTTTTGCAATTTCATTAAGAGCCGATAATTTATTTACAAGTTCTGGTGTTATATTGTCGGCACGTAAGAAACTATTGGGTTTTGCAGCTCTCGAATCTTGAGGAATTCCTTTCAAATAGCGATCTGTTAAAAGCCCTTGAGCTAAAGGTGAAAATGCGATAATGCCAACACCATTTTTGCCGGTTACGTCTAATAATCCGTCGTTTTCAACCCAACGATCAAGCATCGAGTAGCGAGGTTGATTAATTAAAAGAGGAATACCTTTCGCTTTTAAAATATCGACAGCACGTTGGGTTTGTTCTGCATTATAATTTGATACTCCAACATACAGAGCTTTTCCTTGCTTGTAAATCAATTCTAATGCACCCATTGTTTCTTCAAGCGGTGTTTCTGGGTCCCATCTATGATGATAGAATATATCTACATAGTCCAAACCCATTCGTTTTAAACTTTGATCAAGACTTGCTACCAAATATTTTTTTGAACCAAAATCGCCATACGGACCAGGCCACATGCCATAGCCAGCTTTTGTCGATATAATCATTTCATCGCGATAACATGCTAAATCTTGTTTAAGTATTCTACCGAAATTTTCTTCTGCCGATCCTGCTACGGGACCATAATTGTTTGCTAAATCAAAATGAGTAATACCCATATCGAAGGCTTTTCGAACGATAGATCTTCCATTTTCGAAAATATCAACGCTGCCGAAATTGTGCCATAATCCTAATGACACTGCTGGTAATTTAATACCACTTTGTCCACAACGATTATATTTCATTGTGTCGTATCTTTTTTCTGATGCTGTATATCCCATATGTTACATTATTAAATTTGATTCAAAATTACCGTATTTTTTGTGGTTGGGGTTTATTCGTTTATCCGATTCTCTAGTCAAAAAGTACATATATTATAAATTCATTTCATCCGAAGATAATAAAATTAGTAAATTTGTCTAAAATTAATAAAGATATGGCACTAATAAAAACAGTTCGAGGATTAACTCCTTCAATAGGCGAGAATTGCTTTCTTGCTGATAATGCTACGATTGTTGGCGATGTTACAATGGGCGATGATTGTAGTATATGGTTTAATGCAGTTTTACGTGGTGATGTTAATACCATAAAAATAGGTAAAAATGTCAATATTCAGGATTGCGCAGTTTTACACACATTATATGAAAAATCTACAATTGAAATTGGCGATAATGTTACAATTGGTCATAACGTTTGCATTCACGGTGCAAAAATAAAAGACAATGTTTTAATTGGTATTGGTGCTATCGTGCTCGATCATGCGGTGATTCATGAAAATACGATAATTGCTGCCGGAGCATTAGTTCTCGATAGTATGGTTTGTGAACCTAATTCTGTTTATGCTGGTGTTCCAGCTAAAAAGGTAAAAGAAATCAGTCCAGAACAATCAAAAGGAATGATTCAAAAAATTGCAAATAATTATAAAATGTACGCAAGTTGGTACAAGTAATTATGAAAGGGTGATTTTTTGTGATTGAATAGATTGCCCCAGAAATTTACTTCCAATAGAATCAAATAATTCAGGAGAATCGGTTGTGTAGAATGATCGTTCTCCTTTTTTTGTGCAGTTTTGTTCAATCTCTGGGTGTCGTTTTAGATATGAAACAAGGCTTTTCGACACTATTTCACCTTGATTGATTATTGCGATTGTTTCAGGACATTGTTCTCTTATTTTTTTTATTAATAAAGGATAATGTGTACAGCCGAGTATGATTGAATCTATTTGAGTGTTTTTTTGTAATAAATTCGTTATGTTTTTTTTGATGAAGTAATCTGCTCCGGGATTTTCATATTCATCGTTTTCAACTAAGGGAACCCACATTGGACAAGCTTCTTGGGTAACTGTAATATGAGGATACATTTTCTCAATTTCAATAACATATGATTCCGATTTTATCGTACCTAATGTACCTAAAATGCCAATATGTTTAGTTTTTGAAATCGCATCAATAGCTTCGGTACTTGGTCGAATAACTCCTAAAACTCTTTTTTGAGGAGCAAGTTTGGGTAAATCATTTTGTTGAATGCTTCGAAGTGCCTTTGCCGATGCTGTATTGCATGCTAAGATTACCAAATGGCAATTCATGTCAAATAAGCGTTTTACGGCTTGTAGTGTGTATTGATATACCGTATCGAACGACCGATTACCGTAAGGTGCACGAGCGTTATCACCTAAATAGATATAATCATATTCTGGAAGTTCTTTAATTATTTCTTTAAGAACTGTCAGTCCGCCATATCCGGAATCGAAAATACCAATGCTATGTGTTGTTTCTTGTATCATAAAAAAAGCCATCCGGTAATGGATGGCTTCTATGTTTTATTATTTACCTGCTGCTTTTTCTACAATGCCAAGTTTCTTTTTTACTAATGGCATTAGGTCTGTGCTCTTTTCTGAGAAGTATAATAATACGCCACTACTAGAATCAAACACATAAATGAACCCATTTTCCTTTGCAACATCATCAATAGCTTTTTTAGCTTTATCCATAATCGGTTTCATTAATTCCGATTCTCTTTTTTGAAGATCTTGTTGTGCTGTTTGTTGATAGTTTTGAACACGTTCTTGTAATTGTTGAAGTTCGTCTTCTTTTGATTTTTTTGCTAATGAGCTCAATGAATCTTGCTTGTTAAGATATGTTTGATATTTTTTGTTAAACTCAACTTGCATTTCTTGAAGAATATTTTCCATGTCTTTATATTCTTTCTCTAAAACTTTAGCAGCACTGTCTCTTTGAGGCATTACTTCTAATAATTTTTGTGAATCTATATGTGCAAATTTATAGTTTTGACCGATTGCTCCCAAACTACATGCAAGAGCGATAAATGCTGTTACGATTGTTTTTTTCATTGTATATTTTGGTATTAGTTAGTTTAGCTTTATTTCGTACAAATGTAATTATTTATTTTACATATCCCATTTTTTTTAGGATTTCGTCACTTATGTCGTATTTCTGATCAGTATATACCATTGTCAACGAACTCGATGAAGTGTCGAATATGATTCCATACCCACCGGTTGATGCAATTTCTTTAATTGCATTATATACTTCGTCTTGTATTGGTTTTATAAGCTCTTGTTCTTTCTTGAAATGATCGCCATTCGGGCCAAAGCGTTTTTTTTGTAATTGTTTAACATCTTTTTCTCTTTGCATGATTTCTTGTTCACGCTTGTTTTTCATTTCTTCCGAAAGTAAGAGTTTATCTATCTGAAATTGTTTGTAGAGTTTGTCTATTTCGGCATATTCATTTTCTATTTCCTTTTGCCATTGGGCCGAAAGTTTGTTTAACTGTTCTTGAGCTTCTTTATATGCAGGTATGTTCCCTAAAATATATTCGGTATCAACATATGCAAATTTTTGTGCAAATCCCATTAGGCTTAAGCCAAGAATACAAAAGATTAAAAACAGCTTTTTCATTTGAATAAGGGTTTTAGTTTATAATTGTTGACCGAGAATAAATGATGGTTGCCATCCGCTTGCATCCGGATTGCCGGGAATTAAATCAAATCCGTATCCATAATCAAATCCAAGTAAGCCCATCATCGGTAAAAAGATTCTTATCCCCAAACCAGCACTTCTGCGTACGTTAAATGGATTAAAGCTTTTAAATTCCGACCAAGCATTTCCTGCTTCTATAAACGTTAGTCCATAGATTGTTGCAGATTGATTTAATGATAATGGATAGCGAAGTTCAAATGTTAGTTTGTCGAACATATTTCCACCTGTTGATGGTGTCAAACTTTCTGCCTGATAGCCTCTTAATGGAATACTTTCAAGTCCGTAAAGATACATTGTTGTTAAACCATCGCCTCCCATACTATATCCTTCGAAAGGTGATTTGAACGATTTATTGTAATAGCCTAAAAATCCGAATTGTAGTTTTGTTTGAAGAACTAATTTATCAACTATCGATAAATACGATTCTGTTTTTACTTTCCATTTATGATATTCAATCCATTTATAGCGATCAGCAGCAGTCAGATCTTCGGGATGTGCATCTTTTCTAATGAGCGAGTAGGGTGGTGTTAATTCAACAGTCATACTAAATAATGATCCTCCTCGCGGATACAGTGGCTGATCTATTGAGTTCCGTGCAAATGTACTTGATATAGAAATGTTATTTGAATTTAATACCGATGGAAGACTTACAATACTCGCCATTGAGTAGTTATTCAGTTTATAGTTTTGGTATGACAATTCATTTGATAGTGTAAAATAATCATCTGGCCATTTCAATCGTTTCCCCAATGCCACACTTGCACCAATAATCCGCATTGAACCGTTAGTGGTATTTCTCCTTACCGAACGATAAATAGATGTTGATAGTGAATTAGGCTTTTTACCTCCTAACCATGGTTCGGTAAAGGTTATGCTATAAAGCGTGTAATATTGTGGATTGGCTGTCAAATTGAGTGTTAAACTTTGGCCATCTCCAAGTGGAGGCCATTCTCCTTTGGTAACTAAGTCGTGTAATGATAGATTATTCAAAATTAATTTTCCCGAAAGAACGACGTATTTACCACTCCAACCTCCCGATAATTCAACTTGATCGTTTGATTTTTCTTCAAAAGTATAATGAATATCAACAGTTCCGTCTTCTGGATTGGGTTTAGGTTCAACGCCCATTTTTTCTGGATCAAAATAACCCAATTGTGCCAATTCCCGTTGCGTTCTGATAATGTCGGCACGACTAAATAATTCGCCCGGAAGTGTTCGAATTTCTCTTTGGATAACTTTATCTTTTGTCTTCGTGTTACCCGAAAATGTTACTCTGTTGATAACAGCCTGACGTCCTTCGTATATCCGGATTTCAATATCGATTGAGTCGCCAATGATGTTTTTTTCAATCGGCTCTGCATTAAAGAATAAATAACCATTGTCAAGATATACCGAACTGATTCCTTCAAGTCCCGAAATTTTGTCTGACAGAAGCTCTTCATTATATACTTCTCCTTTTTTTATGCCTAATATGTTTGAGAGCAATTCTGTGCTATATTTTGAATTACCTAAAAACGTGATATTTCTGAAATAATATTTTTTACCTTCCGTAATCGCAATGTCGAGTTTTAGTGTGTTATTTGACGTGAGATATAAGCTGTCTTTGGTAATCTCAATATCACGATATCCTTTTTTTCTGTATGTGCTTAACAGATTACTTTTGTCTTTATTGAAATCGGCTTCAACATATTTTGATCGTTTAAAAATATGATACCAGGTTTTTTGTTTTGTGTCTTTCAAACTACGACGTAATTTGCTCGATTTTAAAGTACTGTTTCCTGTGAAGGTTATCGCTTCTATTTTGAGCTTTTTGTTTTTGTTTATTTTGAACCATACATTTACTAAGTTGCTATTAAGCGAGCTGTCTGGTTTTTGAGAATATTCAACGTCTACTTTATAATAACCTTTCTCAGCATAGTTTTTCTTAATGGTTCTAATAGCTGTTTCAATGATATTGTCGGTTATTTGTGTTCCTTTGTTTAATTTTATATCTTCTTTAATATCATCGACATCTCCTTTTTTGACACCTAGTATATACAGATTGTTGAGTCGAGGTCGCTCCTTTAATTCAATAACTAAATCGATGAAATTGTTCTCTATTTTACTGGCATAAATTTGTACATCAGAGAATAATCCTTGTTTCCATAATTTATCAATTGCTGCAGCAATATCAGGTCCCGGAATTGTTATCGTATAACCAACCTTTAATCCACTTTTGTTAATAATGGCCATTGGCTGCGAATATTTTATTCCTTCTACAGAAATATTTCTGATTTCATATTGTTTTGGAGTCGATAAATCAATGTTTTGACCCCATAGAGAACTTGTAAAGACGATAAACGTGATGAGAAAAGAAAAAGATATTTTCATTAAAATTAATTTTGTGTGTTATTTATTTGTTCACCTGTCTTGCCAAATCTACGTTCACGTTGTTGATATTCATAAATCGCTTCGAAAAAATGTTCTTTCCCAAAGTCTGGCCACAGAACATCGGTAAAATAAAGTTCCGTGTATGCAATCTGCCATAAAAGGAAATTACTGATTCGAATTTCACCACTTGTTCTGATTAACAATTCGGGGTCAGGAGTGTCAAACGTCGATAGATTATCGATTATTGTATTATCATTTATTGTTTCCGGATTTAATTCTCCTTTTTTTACTTTCTGTGCTATTTTTTTTACTGCTTCGGTTATTTCCCAACGTGCGCTGTAACTTAAAGCCAAAATTAAGGTTGTGCCAGAGTTATCTTTCGATGCTTCAATTGCATATTGAAGTTTTTTCTGTACGTTCGATGGTAATCGGTCAATTGCTCCGATTACTCTTAATCGTACATTATTTTTTATTAACTTCTCTAACTTCGAGTCGATTGTTGAAGATAATAAAGACATTAAACCGTCAATTTCTAACTTTGGACGATTCCAGTTCTCGGTAGAAAAAGCGTAAAGTGTAACGTATTTTACACCTATTTCGACTGCAGCTTCTATTACTTCGTTAACCGAATTTGCGCCACTTTTATGTCCTAAAAGGCGAGTTCCACCTAGTTTTTTCGCCCAACGTCCATTTCCATCCATTATGATAGCGACATGTTGAGGTACTTTTTGTATTTGTATCTTATCTTTAAAACTCATACTACTGAAAATTGCTATATGCCGGACATTTTGTACTTGTTCGTTTCAAACTGTAGTGCAAATTTATACCAAAAAATGAATACCAATCTTTTGTTTTCGAAAAAGAACGTTGACGTTGTTTAAATTGTTTGTTCGGGAAGTATTGACTTATATCGTCAATGTTATCATTAAATGTCTTTCGGTAGGCCCATTCTATTGATGTCTCGACTTTTTTCGACCATTTATATTTGATTCCAACACCAAAAGGAATACATAGTTGATTGGGTTTCGATGCTTTACTTGCATAGTATACGGCTACTCCCAATTTTATGTAAGGTGAAAAAACTTCTCGTTTCGATTTTTCTCCCGAAACCGGAAATAAGTTATATTCCATTAGTATTGCACCTTCTGTTAAATGATTTTTGCTCATTTCTGCCTTTCTAAGTAGTTGGTAGCTTGTCTTGGTGAAATCCGAATCATTGGCATTTAATCCTCCTCTTTTTATTTCGTAACTAATTGAAAAAAAAGGATTATAGTTATGCCGATACGTTATTCCCAATGCTGGAGATGGTTTATAAAAAACAGTGTTGGGATTTATGTCGCCCATGTAGTACGAACCTCCAATGAAGAAACCTATATCATCGCTTCTTTGGGATTTGGTTTGTAAGGAATATAATAGAATTAAAAAAACAAAAAATGATTTTAATAGTATGTTATCTGAATATTGGTAAACCATTTCGACCTGTTCTAACTTTGTAGTTTAACGTGAAAAATGATAACATATATATATCATAGTCCCTACTATTTCCTCTTTGTTCATTTACTGCTGTTGTGTTATGATTTGGAGGATCGGCGGGGAAATAAATTTCCTTCGATAGTTGAGGGTCTGCAAAATATGAGGCCAAAGATGCGCTTACTCTTTTATTCCTATTATAAACAGCAACCATGTCTGCATCTGCATACGTTGTACTTACATCATCAATATAGTCAGTAAACGTTTGTCTTATACCAACTTCCCATGATATACTCCATTTCCTATTGATGATAAACTTAAATTGAAAACCCATGGGAATCGAGAATGAGAATAACGAATATGGCTTTCTGGTCGATACGTAATTTTGACCTTCAGTTCCTACTGAACGTAATCCATAGTATTTACCTGTTCCTCCTTCACTTTTTGGACGATTATCTTTTCCCATTGGATAAAAGAAAAATAATGCTCCTCCTCCAAAAATATCTACAACAATTTTATTCCCAATAATACCTCTTACTTTACGTAAGTTATATCGGTGACCTGATTTTTCAGTTAATACGGTGTATTCCAATCGTGTTTGCCATTCTGCTAATGGTGTCATTACTATAATGTTCCGATTGTGTCGGAAAGCTTCGTCTGTTTTTCTATCATCGCCTCTGATCCATCCATATGATAATGAGGAACAAACCGCCAATCGTCTCAAAATTGAATATCGACCTCCAATAGTAAAAGCAGGACGAGTCATAGATAATTCCATGTCCTTCAAGGCATGTGTCCCAATTTGATCGGCTCCACCTAAATCTCCCAGAAAACCAGTAACACCAATACCACCAAAAAATTCATATCTCAAACGCTTCCATCTGTTAATTTGTGCATTCGATATGATGGGTATGATTAAAAGAATTAATAATATATGTTTTCGAATTCTAAGCATTCCGTTTCGTCAAAATTTCTGTAAAAATAGTAAATTTAATTACTCAAGCAAAAAAACTTTAATGTATGTACTATTAATTTCTTATGTCTACTCCCCACATTAATTTATTTCGCAGCGTACTGAAATAACTTTTACCTTCTATTTTAATTGTTTTTAGTGTATGTTTCGATTTTCGGATGATTATTTCATCTGTTGGTTTACAAGTACATGTTTTTGAATCAAGTGATATGTTATATGTGTTGTCGCGCCCTTCAATTTGTAATTTTATAACTGACGTGTCTGGAATAACTAATGGTCGAACGGTTAGGGAATGAGGTGCTATTGCATTAATGATAATATTGCGAGAATCGGGTGTGATAATCGGCCCACCCAAACTAAGTGAGTATGCTGTTGAGCCTGTTGGTGTTGCTACAACAATGCCATCAGCCCAAAACGAGCCTAAAAATTCATCATCGATCCATGTGTTAATGGTCATTAAATGAGAAGATTCTTTTCTGTAAACAGAAATCTCATTTAATGCATAGTTTTTGTCGCCAAAACTATCAGGATTGCTGATTTCAATATATGAACGTTCTTCAATTTTATATTGTTTGTTTATGAATTTTGAGACAAATTCCTGCAATTCTTCTTCCGGAATATCTGCCAAAAATCCCATTCGTCCATAATTAATCCCAACAAGAGGAATTCCCGATTTAGCAACGAGGTGCGATGCTCGTAAAAATGTTCCGTCTCCTCCAATACTTATTATAAAGCAGGGTGATTGTAATCCTTCTATGAGCTGAAATGGCTTGATATGTTTTGAAATAAAATCGTCGTTTTTGACTTCATCAAACATTGGTGCGTATAGAAAGAATTTGTATTCGTCAGGGAATAAATCGATTAATGTTTTGATGCAATGGATTATTTGCTCGTTGGTTTGTGTTGTAAAAATACCTATCGATTTCATTTTTATATGCTTAAATAGCTTAAAAGATTGTCAATTCTGTTTTTAATGAAATCTTCATGTATTTCATTTTGAGCGAATAATGTCTTTGTCGAATATTCATATCGATTAAAAGACTCTTGTATTGATGAAATATCAAATGTGTTCACTTTGATGGTGATCTCTGTCATTTCATCGTTTTGATCTTCGATGTATAAATGCAAAACCTTAGCCCCGTTATTTTCAATTATCTGACAAATATGATGTAAAGTATAATTGTTTGTTGGTACGGTAATAATAAGAACTGCGCCTTTTTGATTAAATCCGGTTATTGTTTCTATGTATTGAAATAATGAGTCGAAAGTAATAACGCCATAAAATTCATTTTCCTTAACAATTGGGATGAGCTTTGTTGCATTAGAAAGCATTAATTCAAATACCTCGTATGGATGACAATCAATATCTGCATGAATTGTGGAGATATTATCGTAAAGTAAAGTTTCGTGCGGATTACTTATTATTTCATTTCTATGTAAAAGACCCATAAAGACGTTTTTATCCGATATCAGAACAAGTGTTTCTGTATTCTTTTGCTTAAAGAGATTTATGGCTTCTTCATGCAATGAATTGATTAAAAGGGTCGGATAATTGATATTTACAAAGTCTTTTGTTGACATGATAAAAATTGTAACTTTACGTTTCTAATACGAAGATAAATATAAAATATTGAATCGATGACGAAATTAAGTGTTAATATTAATAAAGTTGCCGTAATACGCAATTCAAGAGGTGGCAATGTTCCCGATGTTTTGCAAGTTGCTGTTGATTGTGAACGATTTGGTGCAGAGGGTATTACTGTTCATCCTCGGCCTGATGAGCGACATATTCGTTATGCTGATGTCCATGCATTAAAGGCTCTTGTGAAAACAGAGTTTAATATTGAAGGATATCCAGAGCAAAAATTTATTGAATTAGTTAAGTCGGTAAAACCGCATCAAGTGACTTTGGTTCCTGATCCTCCAAATGCATTAACGTCAAATGCCGGTTGGGATACAATTACTAACGAGTCATTTTTGCGAGATGTAATTAATGAATTCAAACCAATAGGTATTCGGGTTTCTGTCTTTGTTGGCACTGAATTAAAATATATCGATAATGCGATGAAAGTGGGTGCAGATAGAATTGAACTGTATACAGAACCATATGCTGAGCTGTATCCGAAAAATCCGTCTCTTGCAATTGGGGCTTTTGTTGTAGCGGCTCAACATGCCAAACAGCTTGGTCTAGGTGTAAATGCCGGTCATGATTTGAGCTTAAAAAATCTAAAGTATTTGATTCAAAATATTCCGGCTATTGATGAAGTTTCGATTGGTCATGCGCTGATATCCGATGCTTTGTATTATGGCTTGGAAAATACAATTCAAATGTATAGGCAACAATTAATGTTATAATAAAAAAAGGCTTCGAAAAATCGAAGCCTTTTTTTTATTTAAAACGTTTTTGAATTTCGTCAATATAGTTTTTAAATCGTTTGTCTGTTTCAATCAGATTATTTACCGTCTTACATGCATGAAGTACGGTTGCGTGGTCCTTTCCACCTATTTTTGCTCCGATTGTTGCTAACGACGATTTTGTTAAGTTTTTTGCAAAATACATAGCAATTTGTCGCGATTGAACAATTTCTCTTTTGCGAGTTTTTGATCTCAATTGATCTGAAGGAATATTAAAATAATCGCAAACTTGTTCTTGGATATCTTCTATTGATAAATCTTTTTTGGTGTTTTTTACAAGCTTATCAACAACATTTTTTGCAAGGTTAATGTTGATTTCTTTTCTTGTTAACGTTGATTGAGCAAGTAATGAAATCAATGTGCCTTCCATTTCACGAATGCTTGATGTTGCATTGTTGGCAATATATTCTATGATTTCTTCTTTGATATCAAGCCCGTCATTATATATTTTTTTCTTAAGAATATCTATTCTGGTTTGTAAATCGGGATATGATAAATCGCATGAAAGTCCCCATTTAAAACGAGAAAGTAAACGTTTTTCCATTCCTTGCAATTCGATTGGAGGTTTATCGGATGTAAGGATAATTTGTTTGTTCTTTTGATGTAAGTAGTTGAAAACTTGGAATAATGCGTTTTGAGTTCCAGGTTTTGCTGCTAATTCATGAACATCGTCAATAATAAGAACGTCTATCATTTGATAGAAATGCAAGAAATCATTGCGAGTATTTTTGCGTGATGATTCAGTGTATTGTGTTTCAAAGGTCAAAGCATCAACATATAGAACTGTTTTCTTAGGATGTTGTTCTTTAATTTCGAGACCAATTGCATGACATAAATGTGATTTACCCAAACCGGCATCGCTATAAATGAAAAGGGGATTGAATGCCGTTTTTCCTGGGTTTTCAGCAACTGTGAGACCTGCAGAGCGAGCGAGTTTATTACATTCGCCTTCTACAAAATTGCTGAAATTCATCGATGGATTTAATTGTGAATCGATTTGAATATTTTTAATGCCCGGAATAATGAACGGATTACGAATATTGTGTTCTTCTTTCGTTTGCTCGTTCATTCTTTGGTATTTATTCTTCATTTCAGAACTGTCTTTTGCAGGCAGATTCATGATTTTCTTTTCAGAATCAGAAGAATTGTCAACAACAACGCTATATTCCAATTTCGCATCTTTACCAAGTTCTTTGCGTAATGCTGTTCTGAGTAAATCGATGTAATTTTCTTCCAAATATTCGTAATAAAAAGTACTTGGAACTTCAATTGAAAGTACGTTGTTTGATAATTTGAGTGGCTTTATTGGCATGAACCATGTTTCAAAAGCTCTTCCGTTTAAGTTATCCTTAATAAATTTAAGGCAACGATCCCAAACCTCAATTTGTGAATTGTTCATTTTTTCCCCCTTATGTTTTTATTACTTTTTGTTATATTTTTTTTTCTTTTCATATCATTATTACACGAGCAAAATTGATGAAAAAAAAATTAATAAAAAAGTCAAATTTGGGTTGTTTTTTTCAAAATAAACTTATCCGTTTTAATTTCAGCGAGTTAAAAAATAAAAAAAAATAAACTTTTTTAATGTATTGATAATCAATAAAATAAATGTATCTTGTTGATATTAATTGAGTTGTTAATAGTTTGTTAATAGCCTTATTTCTGTTTATCGCTTTTAGTCCCTGACTTTGAGCCAAAAATGGAAAAATGAACATACTTTTTCGGGTTCGATTTTACATCTATTAACAACTTATCAAGATCGCTTGAAGCTGCTTTTAATTGATCAAAAAGAGTATCATTTTTAAGTAATTGGCCAATGGTTCCATCTCCTCTCGATATTTTCGATGCGATACTGTCAAATTGGATTAATGCGCTATTCGCATGTCGCAATGTTTTTGATATATTCATTTGAACAATCGTATCGGTAAGTTTTGATGTATTGTTTAAAATGTTGGCAATACTTTTATTTTGTGCTTTTATATTGCTGGTAATCGATTCGATATTCGATAACGCCATATACAGATTACCATTTGATACTAATGTGTCGATATTTCGGGTTGAATGTTCGAGATTCTCGAATGTCTTTTTGATGTTTTCGATACTTGTCAATAGATTTTCTTTTGTGTTTTGATTAAATACGTATTCAAATCCGGTGAGTATTGAATCCATGGTACTCATCAGGCTTTCCGCTTTTCGTTTTATCGGTAGCATTTGCAGTTTTACTTGCTCCTGTAACGATTCTTCAATTTCCGATTGTAACGTGTCTCCATCGTGATAATATTCGTTCGAATTGCCTACTAAAAGCTCAATCGATTTGCTCCCCATTAAATCAGAACTATAAATTTTAGCAATTGTTCCTTTGGGTATCTTGATGCCATTTTTAACAATAATTTCAACCGTTAGGGTCTCAAAATGGGGATCGGTAAATTCTATTTTAGAGACAATACCAACTTTTAAACCTTTGATTTGAACTGGATTTGACGATACTAGTCCTTGAATGTTTTTGTATAAAATAACATATCGACTTTCTTTGTTGAACAAATCCATGCCTTTTAAGAAATATAATCCCCAAATTGCAAATGATATAACTATTGCAACGAATATTCCGATTTTGGTTGATCTACTGACTTTCATAACATTCAATTTTTATTATTTATGCAAATTTCTTTTTTCTTCGAGAGCTTGACTTACCGGTATTTTTTCTCCGTTTTTAAATGCTACTACAAAAGCGTCGGGAAATAAAGTTCTAATTTTTTCTTTTAATGTTGATGCTCCTTCGTATTCTTTTTCAATCCCAACTAGATATTTGTATGAACCGTTTATTTTTAGTTCTCTAAGTTTGTTCAAGCCTTTGAAAATAATGCTGTCTTTGTTTAATTTTTTTGTTGATGACATTATTTGCAAAGAAAAGGAAATTCCTGAAGTATCTTTCAATTGGTCGTTTTTTTCTGTTGGTTTTACATTTGTCGATGAACTTTCGACAGGTGCAGTTGGTTTTGCTTGTACTGTCGCATTAATCGTTGCTGTTTTTGGTTTTTTTGTGTTACTATTTTGAATTTCAGCACTTTTTTGTGTTGTAGATGCTGTTTTCATTTTTTGAATATCTTTTTCCAGAATGGCAGCAGCTTGTTTGTTTTTATCGATTTCATCTGTTTTTGTTTGACCTTCTGTAGTTACAGCTTTTGTCTGTTGGGTTTTATTCTTTTCTGAATTTTTTGCAACAATATTATTTGCTGGTTTTACATCTGCTGTTTTTTGTACCGGTTGTGCTATTTGGGGAGTATCAGTAATCACCGGTTTGTTTTTGGTAGGGTCAGGTTTCTTTTCTGTTGTTTGAACTTTGATTGGTGTTGAATTCGATTGTTTGGGTTGTTCTGTAGTAATAACGGTTGATTTGTTCGCCGTTTCTAATTGCTTTTCTGTTTTGACAGACGATTGCGTTGTTTGTAGCTTTGAATTATCTACAGTCGTTTTTGCTGCTGGAGTGTTGGTTGGTTGTTTACTTTCTGCTTTTATCGTGTTGGGTGTAGATTCGCTAGTTGATGGTTTTGTATTGACGGTTTCTTTTTGTTTTGGGAATTCGGGCGAAATGGCTGACGATTTTGGTTTTACTTCAGTTTGTTTTTTAAAATTGGTTGTGTCTTGAGTAATTGCAACTGTTTGTTTCTTTGGTTGTTCGTTTGTTGTAGTCGGTTTGTTTTCTGTTTGTTTTGGAAATTCAGCAATTATTGGTTTCGGCAATTTTGTTTGAGGTTGAGAAACGGCTGCTGTTCCTTTGTTCGATTTCTTTGATGAATCGATATTGGTGAATTTGACATCTTTGTTTGGTTGTTCTGTCTTACTTTTATCTGTTGCTATGTTTGCCTGAGCTTTATTATTTGTAGTTAATTGAGTTGTAGTTTTGGGAGTTTGTTTTGATTTATCCGATACTGTTTGTGCTTTCGAAGAATCGGTTTTTACACCAATTTTCGATTTTTCAGATGTAACAGTTGGTGTTGCATTGTTTGTCGTTTTTGATTCAATAGTTTTTTGTTGAGGCTTATTCTTTTCAGAATGAGTCTTTGTTCCTTCAGTACTTTGGACCTTTTTATTTACACTTACAGTTGGTGCTTTTTTTATAGATTTCGGTGTATTCGAACTGATATTGTTTTTGTTGGTATCTGATTGTTTATCAGTGTCTTTTTTGTTTGTGATATTTGATTTTGATGATTCTTTTGGCTTATTCTGATTTTTATCCGTTTTAACTTGTTTCGAATCTGTTGTTTGAGTAGAATCTGTTTGCTTTTTATCGTTAAATGCTAATAAATTACTTTTTGTTTCTTTATCATCAGAAATGATTTTTTTTTCGGTCGATGGGTTATTGGGTGCTTGTTCTTCGAGGTTCGTTATTTGAATTTTTGTTTTGTTTTCAACCTTCTTTTTGTATTCGGCAAATGCCCGATAAACAGCGGTTGCTACTCGCGATTGACCTTCATCTGTAATCAAATAATTTTCATCGTTTATGTTTGATATAAAACCGGTTTCAACTAAAACGCTGGGCATGGTGGTTTTCCATAAAACGAGGAATGGAGCCGATTCAACGCCTCTGTTCTTTTTCCCGATGAGTTGAACCTGATTTTGTACTCCTGTTGCAAATTCCAAACTTTGGTCGATAAATACATTTTGCATTAAATTGAAAATAATATACGACTCTGTTGAGTTTGGATCAAAACCTTCATAAGTATTACTGTAATCATTTTCGACAAGAATTACCTTATTTTCTTCTTGTGCTACTTTAAAATTTTGGCTTGTTTTACTTTGTCCCATTACCCATGTGTCTATACCTGATGCATTTGGACTTGGGTTTGAGTTTACGTGAATGGAGATAAATAAATCGGCATCATTTTTATTTGCAATTGCAGCTCGATTAATTAATTCAACAAAAACGTCGGTTTTCCTAGTATAAATAACCTTTACGTTTGGAATATTTTCACTAATAAGTTTGCCAATTTTCAGCGCAATAGCAAGGGTGATTTTTTTTTCTTGAGAATGCTTACCCAATGCTCCTGGATCATGTCCGCCATGTCCGGCATCAATAACAACAGTAAATGGTTTTGTTGTAGGATTATCACCACAAAAGCCATTAAATGATGCAAATAAGAGTATTAGAACAATGATTCTATGTATCATTTTATTGGTTATAAACGCATTCAAACGTTAACGATTAATGCGTTTGTATTGTATGGGTTTGCAAACTTTTTCAAATAATTACGGCAAATATACGTAAAGGCTTTAAGCATGTCAATAAAATACTTGATAATGCTATAGATAAATATATTTTTCTCAGTATTTTTGGCAACCAATTTGAATAAATAAACTTGCGAAAAAAAATACATACATATCTTGGTCTTTTAATGCTCTTTTTGTGTGCAATAAGTTTTTCTGCACAAGCACAAACTGGAGTTCAAACGATTGATCATGAAAAAGATAAGACTCCTGATACAGCAAATGTAACAAGAGCAAAAGATTCAATTCATACAAAAGGATCTATCGATTTTCCTATTAAATATTCATCGAAAGATTCGATTCGGTTTCGCGTTCACGAAAAGAAAATTACCGTTTTTGGTGATGGTGAAATCCAATATCAAGATATTGATTTAAAATCGGAGAAAATTGAGTTTGACATGAAACGTCGCGAAGTTTTTGCTCGTGGAAACGTTGATTCTGTTGGAAATTTCTATGGCAGGCCAAATTTTACACAAGCATCTGATGTCTTTGATGCAGATACGTTAAAATATAATTTCGATTCAAAAAAAGGATTTGTTTATGGCATTATAACCAAGCAAGATGAAGGTTATTTGCATAGTGAAAAAACAAAAATTCTTCCCAATAAAGAGGTAAATGTTAAAAATGGAAAGTTTACGACTTGCGATTTACCACAACCTCATTTTTATGTTAAAATGACAAAAGCGAAGGTAATACCAAATGATAAAATCATAACCGGACCTGCATATTTAGTCATTGAAGATGTCCCAATTCCTGCCGTTATACCGTTTGGTTTTTTCCCAAACAGAAAGGGCCGAGCTTCGGGAATTATAATTCCAACATTGGGAGAAGAAATTGATCGAGGATTTTGTTTTAAAAGAGGTGGCGTTTATTGGGGGATAAACGATTATATGGATTTTAAATTACTTGGCGATATTTATACTCTTGGAAGTTGGCGTGTTAATGCAAGCTCCAATTATTCTGTTTTATATAAATATACAGGAAGTGTGCAACTTGAATACGCTAGTTTAGTCGATGATGAAATACGTCAGGATCCAACGTTTAATATTATATGGAGTCATCAGCAAGCGGCAAAAGCACATCCTACTCGAAGCTTTAATGCCAGTGTCAATTATGGCTCAGTTGGGCATTCACGAAGAAATGCTCGTACTGCAAACGATTATCTTGAAAATACAATCCGTTCAAGTATTTCATATTCTAATACAATTCCCAATTCACCGTTTAATATGACTGTTGCTGCTACTCACAACCAAAAATTAAGCGATAGTTTGATAAGTATAACATTGCCCGATGCTTCGTTATCAATGAGTTCTGTTAATCCATTCAAAAGGAAAACGATTGTCGGGAAAACGCGTTGGTATGAAAATATCCGACTCTCATATACCGGAAATGCACAAAATGTATTGCTCGATGCAAAAATGGATTCTACATTTTATACAAAATCGACGCTCGAAAAATTTCAAAAAGGAGTTCGACATTCGATTCCAATTTCAACGAATATAAAATTCCTTAAATATTTCTCTCTTAATCCGAATATTACATTTAATGATCGTTGGTTATATAACAAAGTTGAACAAACGTGGGATACAACAATTGTTAATACAAAAACGAAAGCTAAAGGTGGTGTTCGATATGATACAATTCCCGGATTTTATAATGTGTGGGATTATAGCTTGGGAGTAGGTGTTAGTACCGTTATTTACGGAACCTTTGCATATAAAAATAAGGTTGTAAAAGCCTTGCGTCATACAATAAAACCATCTGTTTCTTATTCATTTAAGCCAAATTACGGCAGTTCAAAGTATGACTATTGGAGTTCGTATACCGATTCGGCTGGTGATATTTACAACTATTCGTATTATTCAGGACAAGTGTACAACGATATTCCAAGTAGAATAAAGAGCAGTAGTATAGGATTTGGTTTAAGTAACAGTCTGGAATTAAAAGTTCGGGATCGAAAAGATACCGTAACTCAAACACGAAAGATTTCACTTATCGACGATTTAACCGGTACCATTTCTTACAATTTTGCTGCCGATTCAATGAATTGGTCTTATTTCAATGTTTCCGGAAATACATCATTGTTTAAACGAGTAACAGTTCGTTATTCAGCTCAATTTGATCCATATAAATTAGCAAAAAATAAAAAAGGAGAATTAATAAGAGTTAACGATTTAATGATTGATGATTATGGCCGTTTATGGAGAATCGATAATTCGCAATGGAGTATCAATACTCAATTTGCTTTGGGACCAATCAATGATGGAAGTCAAAAAAGCAAAAATCCAATATTGAAAGATATTCCTTATTTTTCTAATTTTTCATTGCCTTGGGATATGAACATCACGTATTCGATGAATTTACCAAGTCAATATTATTATAATGCAAAGAATAAATTAGATTCGATTGATTCAAAAGTCATTCAAACAATTGGCATAAGTGGTTCGGTTAATATTACAAAAGGCTGGAAAGTTGCTTATTCAACAGGCTGGGATGTTAAGGCAAACAAAATAACTTATACGACTCTTAATTTTTACAGAGATTTACATTGTTGGGAGATGACTTTTAACTGGATTCCTTTTGGTGGAATGCAACAATATAATTTTACCGTAAAGGTCAAAGCCGGTATGTTTGACGACTTAAAAATTGACAAGAGGAAAACCTACGGAAATGTTTTTTAACAAAAGCTTTTAACGAATATAATAAATACAGTTATGGAAAAGAAAATTATTTATACCGAATATGCTCCCAAACCTGTTGGACCATACAGTCAAGCTGTTTTGGCCGGTAATACGCTTTATATTTCAGGTCAAATTCCATTAGATCCGGAATCAAATTCAATGATTGATGTTAATATCAGTTTGGCAACAAAACAGGTCATGGAAAATATTGGAGCAATCTTGCAAGCAGCAGGAATGAACTTTGATGATGTGGTAAAATGTACCATTTTTGTTCGAGACATGGCTCAATTTAAAGATGTAAATGCAGTTTATTTTAATTATTTTCCGTCTACATTTCCGTCAAGAGAAACTGTTGAAGTGTCGGCATTGCCATTAAATGCTTTGGTTGAGATTTCTGCTATTGCCGTGAAGTAATTACGCGATTTTGAATAGAACAAAAAAAAGCGAGACTGAAACCAGCCTCGCTTTTTTGTTGAAATTATTTCCAGTATTTCTTGAATTTACGTCCAATTTTTCGCTCAAAAATATATGATTTGAGTGTTTTATTGTTAATTGCTGTAATTTCAGTTTTATATTTATTGGTTGTTGATGCTTTGAATGTTAGGGTATATGAACTTGTAATATTGGTTCCTTCACCAAAAGTTATGACCATTTCTCCCGATGAAATAATGGGGGTTCTGTTATAAAATGTTATAACCAATGGAGAAAGGTTTGTAACCGTTTTTGAATATGTTTCTCCATTCTCATTTTTACCGGTTACGGTTCCCGTGTATTTAATTGTATCTTTTGCAATTACCGGGATAAAATAAGAATTTACTTTCGCATAATGCAATATAGCGTCACGTTTCTTTGCTGCAACACGAGTAACCGAATCAACTTCAGAACCTATAGAGATTTTGAACTTCAAAGTCGATGCTATATTGTCTACAATATTTAAACGAAGACCATTTGTCGCCGAGTAACTAATGGTCGCACTTTCTCTGTTTACCGTACGTGTTCCATTTACAGTAACTGTCGTGCTATCTGTTGTAATACTAAAATCATTGAACGTGATAACTCTTGTCGTGAGGTTTTTACTGCTTTCACTTGCAGTTACAGCAATTATTATTTGTCCGTTTTTTACAAAACTTTCATTACCGGTGCTGTCTACATAATTATCGTACGTTATGGTAATAAGTTTAGGAAAGGTTGTAGAATCAGGATGATCTACAACAATGCTGATCGAGTTTGCATTTGCTTTTGATTTCGACACAGAAGCATCGTAATTGTTGTTTTGTAAATTATCAAGTGTTTTGTCAATATCTTGATCCATTTTGTCTGCAATTGCATCCTGAACGTCAGAATTGACGATTTTGTCTGATTCTTCTATTGGAAGGGTGGTAAGGCTATTACTATTATCTTTCTTGCATCCAATAGCAAGAAATAATGCGCCTGATAGAATGATTGTTGCTATTCGTTTCATCATAATATAATTTAATTGTTTTTAATTTGAATGATGTGAACCCGCATATTAATTATATTTCAGTATTGTTAATGACATACAAGTCATGCGGGTTTCATAATTTTCGTGTTTATGGTTTAACAAATTGAAATATAAAGATATTTTATTTTGATGAATAATCATTAAATACTGTAAAATAAAAAAGGAGCCTTATGAACTCCTTTTTTATTTTATTTCGTTTTCTGAAAGTTATTCAGCAACAACTTCGAATGGAATTTCTACGTCAACACCTTTATAAAGATGTACTTTTGCAGTGTAGCTTCCTAATTCTTTAATAGCAGATTCTTTCATTGCAATTGTTTTGCGGTCGATATTGTATCCAAGTTTCAATAATGCTTCAGCAATTTGAATATTGTTTACAGAACCGTAAATTTTTCCGGTAGCACTTGCTTTTGTTGCAATTGATAAAGAAACTGATTGTAGTTTTTCAGCAGTAGCTTCAGCTTCAGCTTTAATTTTAGCTTCTTTGTGAGCACGTTGTTTCATGTTTTCTGCATGAATTTTACGAGCGCTTTCACTAGCTTCAACTGCCAATCCTTGAGGTACAAGGTAGTTTCTTCCATAGCCATTACGCACCTTTACGATTTCGTTTTTATGGCCGAGTTTTAGAATATCTTGTTTTAGTATTACTTCCATGATCTTAATTATTTTAACAAGTCTGTAACATATGGTAATAAAGCTATATGTCTAGCTCTCTTGATAGCCGTAGCAACTTTACGTTGGTATTTCAAAGAAGTACCGGTAATGCGACGGGGAAGAATTTTTCCTTGTTCGTTTACGAATTTTTTTAAGAATTCAGGATCTTTATAATCGATATACTTGATTCCGCTTTTTCTGAAACGGCAGTATTTTTTCTTTTTAACCTCAACTGTAGGAGGTGTTAAATATCTGATTTCTGATTGATTTTGTGACATGACTATTTCTCCTTTTCAGTTTCTTTTGATTTTGCTCTTACTTTTTCTGCATACTGAACAGCAAATTTGTCCATTTTTGTAGTGAGGAAACGGATTACTTTTTCATCACGACGGAATTGAGTTTCAAGAACATCAATAAGAGTTCCTTCTCCTTTAAATTCAACTAGGTGATAGTAACCTGAGCTTTTCTTTTGAATGGGGTAGGCTAATTTTTTTAAACCCCAGTGTTTTTTTTGAACAATTTCGCCACCATTAGTAGTGATGATTTGTTCGAACTTTTCAACCGATTCCTTTATCTGTGCCTCAGATAAAACGGGAGTTAAAATGAAAACGGTTTCGTACTGGTTAATCATTTTGGTTAATAATTTAATTGTTTAAATTTTAATTAATTTGAGGTGCAAAAGTACACTTTTTTTATTTGTAAACAATATTGGATGAAAAATAAAAAAACTTTATTTGCTATAATTGATTGATTGCAAATAAGAAGGAAATTTGAGTTCAAATCCAGTTATTTCAGTGTTTGAATTGTTAATCGACAGATTATTAATTGTTAATGTGTCGATTTCTGATAATCGTGTCATTATTGCTGAGGGGCCTATGAATTTTTTGTTATAATTGTTTTGCTGAGTTTTTCCATTGATTTTGAAACTGCTTAAAACAAGTCGAAGTTTCGCTGTTCTGGCTGGTTGTATATCATAGTATACATAGCTGCTACATCTTGATGTCGACATGCCTCCGTCACTATACATCGAATAAGGAAGCAATGTGAATCCAATAATGGCAAGTATTTTAGTATTTCGTGATAGTGCTTTCATCTGTTCCTGTTGTTTCTAGTTTATATGTAAATTCAAAAATAGAATCATTTAATTCGTACTGATATGTTACTGTTGAATCGGGGTTAAATGTAATTTTTTCTTTCGTACTTTGTCTCGCGTTTTTATATTCGCCCGTAGGTCTAAGCTTACGCAGATCGAGTGTGTCGGTCAATGTGTTTCGAGCTTTGTAACATTCTGTACCGCAAGAGTATAATAGTGGAAATGCACTAAAAAATAAAAGTTTTCTTATCATATCTTAAGGTTATTTGTTTTCAAATTGTGCGATTTTTTCATCGAGTCGTTTCATCGCTGTGTCAAAATCGAATTGAAAATCGGGAAGTGTATATTCATTATGGATATTTCTGTAACATTCTATGTTGCATTCAATGGCATGCATCAGTTCTTTTAATGCAATTGAATGGTTCGATTTCTGTTGTTGATAAATATGTATCATGTCTTTCAACATCTGATTATCGAAAATTCTTGATGTCACGATAAAATAGGAGTTGGCTCGGATTTTTTTGTCGTTATCGGTTATCGTCCGTTTAATATAATCTATTATTAAAGGTCTCATCTCAATAACTCCTTGACTAGCCAGATATAATGCTGCTTTTTCCTTTACTCGAATATTTTTCGATTGAGTTGCTTTAATTAGTAATCCTTTAATGTAATCATCATTATTCTGACAGATTAAAATATCGGTATAGGCTTCGGTTTTTGATGTGTCGTTTATGTATGTATCGAACCGTGCACCTACTGCTTCTTTTGTTTGTTTGGTTACATTTAAGCAAAAAGCTTTATAAATACCCAATATAATATTCCAGTCATTGGTTTTCTTTAAACATTCTATTGTCTTTTTTTGATTGGGGTAGCTAAATCTTGAAATAATTTCTGGTAATAGTATTCCGCTTTGAGATGTATCCGCTTGACTTGTGAGATACTCAACGATGTTTGTTTTTGAATTTTTGTTACAATGATTTGCTGCATATGAAATCAGCCAGTCTGTAGCAGATTTTAATTCTGTATTGGTATTGATCGGTGTAGAAAATGTATATGTTTGTTGTTTATTGTTAATTCGAATCGCTAGTTTATTGCCATTGATGGTGCTATCCGGTTTTGATAAATCGGAATAGTTGTTCAAATTTTTATAGTTCAACAGTTCTTGGATAAAAACAATAGCACTGTCTTTTTTTTGAATCGAAACTTTGAAACTGGTATCAATTCCACTTTTAGCATATCGAATAAAGAATGTGTCTTTCACTAATGAAAAATTGGCGAAGTGATATTCCTTTGAAAAACCATATTTGTCGAAATTACCTTGAATTAATGTAATATTAAATGATTTTATTTGTTTATTCTCTTGCGAAAACGATTGTATAAATAAACAAATCAATATTAAATTTATAATTAACTTCTTCATCGTTCTTTGATTTTAAATTCAAGACAGATACATAAAATAAAACCCTAAACATAAATTTAGGGTTTTTATTATTAAGCTTTTACTTTCTCAATCCATTTCTTAGCATTCACAAACGCTTCGATCCAAGGAGTTACCTCGTCTTGCTTGCGACTCTCAGGATAATGTGCCCAGTTCCAGGTGTAAATAGCTCGTTCCAAGTGTGGCATCATTGCAAGGTGACGGCCATCGGTACTGCAAATTCCGGCTACATTGTAATCGCTTCCATTCGGATTTGCCGGATATTGAGCATAAGCATATTTTAAAGCTACGTTGTATGAACTTTCAGCTTCGGGTAACGAGAATTTTCCTTCTCCGTGAGCAATCCAGATTCCGAGTTTGTTGCCACTTAACGAACCAAGCATAATGCTGTTGCTTTGCTCAACGCTTACGCCAACAAAGTTCGATTCGAATTTGTGACTTTCGTTGTGCAACATCTTCGGTTGACGAGCGTGATTGTATCCAAAGATATTTAATACGCTGTTTAATTCAACTACCAACTGGCATCCGTTGCAAACGCCAAGGCTCATAGTGTCTTTGCGTGCATAGAATTTCTCTAATGCGTTTTTAGCCTTTTCATTATATATAAATGCTCCTGCCCAACCTTTTGCCGAACCAAGTACGTCGGAATTCGAGAATCCTCCAACGAATACAATGAAGTTTACGTCTTCCAATGTTTCGCGACCTGCGATTAGATCCGTCATGTGTACGTCTTTTACGTCGAAGCCGGCAAGGTGCATACTCCAAGCCATTTCGCGGTCGCCGTTCACGCCTTTTTCGCGAATTATAGCAGCACGAACACCCGATTTGGTGCGACGTTTCAAATCTAATCCATACGATGCCAAGGTTCCTTTGAAATCTTTCGGGAATTGGAATGATAATGGAACGTTTTTATAATTTTCAAATCGCTCTTTTGCTTTCTTTTCGCCACTTTGACGTCGGTCGAGCAAATATGATGTTTTGTACCATTTGTCGCGAAGTGAGTCGATGTCTAATGAAAGTGTTTTGTTACCTTTCGAAATGATTGCTTTACGCTCTGTTGCAAGTTTTCCTATTTCGATAAATGAAATTCCTGCTTTGGTCAATTCCGCTTTAGCTTCGTTGCCAACTTGTAATACTACCGCAGGATTTTCGCTGAATAATATTTTCACTATATCCGATTCTGCAAAACCATCGAGCGAAACAGCGATTCCACCTTTGGTATTTGCAAAATTCATTTCCAAAAGGGTGGTAATCAATCCACCGGCAGAAATGTCGTGACCTGCTGAAATCAATCCTTTTTCGATTAACGATTGTATTGTGGCAAATGCTTTTGCAAAATATGCAGGATCAGCAATGGTTGGCGTATCTGTTCCTAATTTATTAACGATTTGTCCGAATGTGCTTCCACCTAATTCCAAAGCCGTTTTCGATAAATCGATGTAAATAATCGAACTATCGGCAATTGGTTTCAATACAGGCTCAACCACTTTTTTGATGTCGGTAACTTCGCCTGAACCAGAAATGATAACGGTTCCGGGAGCATAAACCACATCGCCGTTTTTGTATTTTTGAGTCATCGAAAGCGAATCTTTTCCTGTTGGAATATTGATTCCCAATGCGATTGAAAATTCGCTGGCAGCCTCAACAGCTTTATACAAACGAGCATCTTCTCCTTTGTTTTTGCACGGCCACATCCAGTTGGCACTAAGCGAAACGCCTTTCAGTCCGCCTTCGATTGGTGCAAACACAATATTTGTCAATGCTTCTGCAATTGCTATTATTGAACCTTTAGCCGGATCGACCAATGCACTTACCGGAGCGTGTCCGATAGATGTTGCGATTCCTTGTTTGCTGGTGTAGTCAAATGCCACAACACCGCAGTTATTTAATGGCAATTGCAACTCGCCGCAACATTGTTGTTTTGCGATTTTTCCGGTTACCGAGCGGTCAACTTTATTGGTTAAATAATCTTTACAAGCAACCGATTCTATTTGCAGAACCGACTCGATATACGATTCTATTTTGTCTTCTGAATATTGTAATTCCGAATAATTATTTTCAGTTGTTTCGTCACGCATGATTGTTTTTGGAGGATTTCCAAACATGTCGTCAAGCGTAAGGTCGATAGGCTTTTCACCGTTATTGTGATTTACAAAGGTAAATTTATGGTCGCCCGTTGTCACTCCAACTTCGTACATCGGAGCACGTTCGCGGTCGGCAATACGTTTTAAAAGCTGGGT
>JACCEE011353777.1_pt1 | contig 26009 bp, 18 predicted proteins | sample 7449931 | NCBI WGS metagenome assembly JACCEE01 (sample SAMN15323457, study PRJNA562643) | freshwater metagenome | isolation source: river surface water | place: USA:Blue River Watershed | collected 2017-08-19 | reverse complement strand
TAGCACCAACCGGATTAGTTGACTCTCAATTTAGCAAAAGCCAATTTGCCATTAAAGAGAATTCTTTTTTTCATATTGGCGGACTCGATTGGCGGCCCAACCAAGACGGGCTTATTTGGTTTATTGGCAGCTGCCTACCAACCATAAGAGAGGCAATTCCAAATGCAAAACTTTATATAGCCGGACGAAATGCCCCGGATTCCTTCATTAAGGCAATTCGCCAACCCGGAGTCGAATTCGTTGGGGAAGTTGAAAACGCCCAAGCGTTTATGCAAACGCATGGAGTAATGGTGGTTCCTCTACTTTCCGGTTCGGGTATGCGAATTAAAATCGTTGAAGGTTTAGCCTCGGCAATACCAATTATTTCGACATCAATTGGAGCCGAAGGTATTCCAGCATCTAACGAGCAGGAGATTGTAATTGCCAACACTAAGGACGAAATCACAAATGCTTGCATTACGTTGCTTCAAAACAGCAGTAAAGCAAGTCAAATTGCAAAAAATGGATGTAACTTTGCACGAAACCATTTCGACAACACAACCATTAGCCAGCAGCTAATGGAGTTCTACAAAGGGCTTCTATTCCAAAAAACTAACAAAACCAGCTAAAGTGGAATACCTATTTTGGATACCGGCTTTCTTAATATTTCACTCTTACTTACTTTACCCGCTAATCCTGTTGTTGTTGGACCATAAAAAAAAGGAAAACAGCATTACCTACCACATAGAGGAGGAGTTACCCACAATATCAGTATTAATGGCAGCCCACAACGAAGAGGCTGTAATTGCACAAAAGATTGAATCCATTTTTGCCACTAACTACCCTGTTCACAAAATAGAGGTATTGATTGGCTCCGACTCATCAACTGACAACACCAACAACATCCTACTTGAAAAAAGCAAGATCCACCCTAACCTTCAATTCTTCCTATTTGATAGACGAGGAAAAGCCAACACAATAAACGAGCTCGTCGATAAATCGACCGGAGAAATAATTATATCCACCGACGCCAATGTTTTCTTTACCCCACCGACAATATTTGAACTAGTTAAGCACTTCAAAAACGAACAAATAGGTTTGGTGGACTCTCGAATGAGGAACACCGGCATCCAACCTCAAGGAATATCAATACAGGAGAGTAGATACATTGGTCGCGAGGTTTTGATTAAGAATAGAGAAGGGAAGATATGGGGAAGCATGATGGGCCCGTTTGGTGGATGTTTCGCCATACGAAGATGCTGCTACAGCAAGGTACCGGCAACATTCTTCATGGACGATTTTTATATCTGTATGCGCGTACTCGAACAGAAAAAAATGGCGATAAACAGCCTTGAAGCAGATGTTTACGAGGATGTATCAAACCAAATCAAAGAGGAGTTTCGCAGAAAAATACGCATCTCTATTGGTAACTTTCAAAACCTTTTCCGATTTAAAGGGTTACTATGGCCGCCGTGGAAAGGTCGAGGCTTTGCTTTCCTTTCGCATAAAGCAATAAGATGGTTTGGCCCAATACTAATAATTATAGCACTAATGGCCAATATCAGCTTAGCGCTTAATCACAATGGCTATATTCCCTTTTTAGTAATTTTTGGAGTGAGTTTTTTACTCCCTCCAATAGACTTTTTACTCAAAAGAATAAACATTCATATTACCTTTGTGCGGTTCATAACCCATTTTTATGGAATGAACTTAGCCTTATTAGTAGGTTTCTTTAAATTTATAAAAGGAGTAAAATCCAATGTCTGGCAACCCACACAACGCAACCAATAGCCAACTAAACACCATAGAGGAGGCAATTGAAGATATTAAAAACGGTAAAGTAATTATCGTTGTAGATAACGAAGACCGGGAAAATGAAGGCGACTTTGTTGTTGCAGCAGAACTCATTACTCCGGAAATTGTCAACTTCATGGCCACCCATGGTCGAGGATTAATTTGTGCACCAATAACAGAAGAGCGCTGCAAAGAGCTTGACTTAGAGTTGATGGTAGGCACTAACACTGCCCTACACCAAACGCCATTCACCGTTTCGGTAGACCTTATTGGAGACGGCTGCACCACCGGAATTTCCGCCTCCGACAGAGCCAAGACTATCAACGCACTGGTTAACCCAAAGACTAAAGGAGAAGACCTTGGTCGTCCAGGTCATATTTTCCCGCTAAAAGCCAGAGAAAAAGGGGTTCTTCGCCGAGCCGGCCATACCGAAGCAGTAGTGGACCTTACCCGCCTTGCCGGACTTCAACCAGGAGGTGCATTGGTCGAGATTATGAACGAAGACGGCACAATGGCTCGGTTACCACAACTCTTTGACATTGCTAAGAAGTTTGGATTAAAAATAGTTTCAATTGAAGATCTTATTGCCTACCGCCTGAAATCGGAAAGTCTTATAGAAAGAGGCGAAAGGATTAAAATGCCTACTGAATTCGGTGAGTTTGAACTCATCCCATACCGCCAAGTAAACAATGGACTAGAGCATGTGGCGCTAGTAAAAGGCAAGTGGGAAAAAGATGAGCCGCTAATTGTAAGAGTTCACTCCTCTTGCGTTACCGGAGATATTTTTGGTAGCTACCGTTGCGACTGTGGTCCTCAGCTGCACGAAGCCATGAGGCAAATTGACAAAGAAGGTAAAGGCGTACTCGTATACATGAATCAGGAAGGGCGCGGAATTGGGCTCTTCAACAAGATTCACGCCTATAAACTGCAAGAAGAGGGAAAAGATACCGTTGAAGCTAACATAGAGTTAGGATTTAGTGCCGACGAGCGCGATTACGGCGTTGGTGCAGCAATACTTCGCGATCTAGGCATTCAAAAACTCCGACTGCTGACCAACAACCCGAAAAAAATTACCGGACTCGAAGGATACGGACTCGAAATAGTAGAGAATATGCCTATTGAAATTAAGCCTAACAGCTTTAACGAATTCTACCTTCAAACGAAGAGAATTAAAATGGGACATAAACTTCACGGTAAATAAATTACTAAAGCATGAGCCGGTCGTTGAAAATAGTTTTCATGGGCACTCCCGAGTTTGCCGCAACAACCTTAAAAAGTATTGCAGCCTCCCAGCACAAGATTGTGGCAGTAGTGACAGTTCCGGATAAACCTGCCGGAAGAGGGCAAAAACTCACAGAATCGGAAGTAAAAGCCGAAGCAGCCAAACTTGGAATTCCGGTCCTGCAACCAGTAAAACTTAAGGACCCAGGCTTTATTACAACGCTAAAGCAACTCGATGCAGATGTTTTTGTAGTGGTAGCATTCCGAATGCTGCCCAAAGAAGTTTGGGCAATGCCCCCACATGGCACTTTTAACCTTCACGCCTCGCTTCTACCACACTACCGTGGAGCTGCTCCAATAAACTGGGCGATTATCAACGGCGATAAAACAACCGGCAATACAACCTTCTTCATCAACGAGGAGATAGACACAGGTAAAATCATCTACCAAGAAGAGCTACCCATTGGTCCAAATGAGATAGCAGGCGAACTGCACGACAGATTGATGGTATCAGGAGCAGCATTGGTGGTTAAAACTCTTGATGCCATTGCAAGTGGTGATATTCAACCGATGGAACAGCCCAATACGCTCAATGGAGAGCCACTAAAGCAAGCACCCAAAATATTCAAAGAGACTTGTAGAATAAAGTGGAGTGAACCATCATTGAAAGTAATGCACCACATTCACGGTTTAAGCCCATATCCTGCCGCATGGTCGATGCTTAAGAGTAAAACCACAATCGAAGAAGTTCCGGTTAAGATCTTCAAGGTTTTAACTGCAAATGGCATAAACAATTCGACACCAGGCACCATTAGTTGCGATGGAAAAACGTTCATACACGTATCTACCGGTGAAGGAATTATCTCGATTGAAGAGCTACAGCTGGCAGGGAAAAAGCGTCTTTCAACAGCAGAATTCCTACGCGGCTTTAAAGATTTGGATGGTTTTCAGTTCATCTAAAACCATCCATGCTTTAAGCCCGGCTTCCAACCTCTGAGGTAAATCTCCTGACCTGCCTCAGGCTCCTCTCCTGCATTTATACCATTTCTCTTATAAAGCAGCTTTAGCTTTACTGCATATGTTTGTGAAATTCGCTGCATAGTTTCACCCGAATCGCAAACATGTATTGGAAACTCCTTAGCTGCACGCCTCTTCTTTGGCTTAGCATAAATCACATCGCCGACAGCTAACTTCGCATTATCAGGCAAGTCGTTATACTTGTATATCTGCCAACGCATCATGTCAAGTTCCTTTGCCAAACTCTCAACCGAATCGCCTGCTTTTACCACAACGTAAGCAACACCATTGCGTTCTTTCACCCTATGGTTACTATATATATCGACACGATATGTTTCCGTTTCGGCGACCATTAACTTCGACGGTGGAGCCACGCTAACATCTACACCTTGGTCGAGCAGATACAGCTTATTATCCTCAATGATTTTTATTAGCATATCGGCATACTGCGGATTTGTAGCATAACCGGCTTTCTTTAATCCCTTGGCCCACCCTTTATAATCAGTAGGATTCAAATCAAAAAGAAAAGCATATCTCTTTGTATAGCGCAAAAAGTCGGAATGATCAGTAAACGAATTCTCTGCATCGCCATACTTGCGAAAACACTCACCCTTCTTGTCGTCATCATGATACATTGTTGGTCCCGACCACGACTTATGGCATTTTATTCCAAAATGATTATTTGCCTGCGTTGCAAGGGTGCTGTTGCCATTATCGGACTCAAGCATACCTTGTGCAATGATGATGCTAGCCGGTACACCACTCATTTTCATCTGACGAATTGCTAATTTTTTATACATCTCGACATATTCGCTACGAGATTTTTTTGAACCAGTCTGGCCAAGCGCAAAGCCTGCCATAAAACTAAATATCAGAACAATATAGATAATGCGTTTCATCAAAATATAGATTATTCAACAGGAGTTGAAGGAATAATTATCAACTGCTTACTCCCGCAAGGTTTTGCAATAATAAAAAAATGTGTAGGTTTGTATTTGCTAGCAAAAATAGCATTAGAATGAAAGAAGTAGAAATTTCTGTTAAATATTTTGAATACAGTGGTCCTGAAGAGTTAAGTTCGGACTATCAGTTACTGGTTGAAAAGGCCAAAGAGGCAACACAAAATGCCTATGCACCATATTCTAAATTCCGTGTAGGAGCAGCCGTTTTACTCGAAAATGGTGAAATAGTGGTGGGCACAAACCAAGAAAATGCAGCTTACCCATCGGGATTATGCGCAGAAAGAGTAGCAATATTCTATGCGAACTCAAAATACCCGAACCAGCAGGTAAAAGCAATTGCGGTAACCTCATTCTACAATGGTAAGTTCAACGAAACTCCGGTTTACCCATGCGGCTCGTGCCGTCAGGTTTTACTTGAAACAGAAAGCCGTTACAACAAACCTATGGACGTGATTATGTATGGCTCTAACTCTATACAAATGGTAAAGAGCGCAAAGCTATTGCTTCCACTAAGTTTCGACGTTGATCTTAAAGCTAAGGACTAGTAAGTAGCTAAGATTTTCTTAAAGGCAGCATTGGGGTAAATCCCATCTTGATCTTCGCTCAGTTCCGGTAAAATACGCTCGACATAGTACATACTAATCGAGCCAATATTTTTTACCGGAATTTCACCGCGAGGAATGCACACAAAGAAATCTTTGATCTTATCGTAGGTCGATTGGGATATATTTATCTTTCCCGGATCGGAGGCTTCCTGCATACGGCTGGCAACATTTACAGTGTCGCCCCATATGTCGTAGGCAAACTTTTTTCGGCCAATTACTCCGGCAATAACATCGCCGGAGTGGATTCCTATTTTCACTCTCCAAGGTGATTTGCTTAGGAGGCTATCGGAGGCAACCTTTTCTGTTACAAAGTGCTGAATTTCCAATGCAGCCAATACAGTATCGAAAGCGTGACTTTTATTGGTACGAGGAAGACCACCGGCACACATATACGCATCACCAATCGTTTTTATCTTCTCTAAGAAGTGCCCCTCGCCAATTTTCTCAAACTGCTGAAAATAGTGATCCAAAATCTCAATAAGTTCAAGAGCATCGTATGCCCGAGTCAAACTAGAGAATCCTACAAAGTCGGTAAACAAAACAGATACATCCTTATACGGTTTAGGCTTTGCGGTTCCCTTTCGTGTAAGCTGTCGGGCAATTTCCATAGGAAGAATATTCTGCAACAACTCCTCCGACTTCTTCTTTTCATCCTCCAACGACCGTTTTTGCTCCTCAATCTCCGATCGCTGCTGTTCCAGCAACTGGTTGGCCTCTGTAATGTGCGTATTCTTGTCCTCCAGCTCTCGCCCAACCACCTTAAGGTCGGTAATATCGGTTTCGATGCAAATTATTTTGTAAAAGTTACCCCAGTGGTCGTACACCGGTGAAAGCGAACTCTGAATATCCTTCACGGTTCCATCCTTCATTGTCCAGCTATTCTCATAGGTAACGTATTCGCCATTTTCGCGGCAACGTCGAAATGCATTAACAGTTCTAAACGGAAGGTTCTCCGAAAAGAGATTCGAGCCGAAAATTACTTTATACTGCTCTAGATTACAGCCATAAAGTTTTTCAAAACCACCGTTCACCCACTCAATATCGCCCAGAGCATTAATCATAATAAGCGAGTTGCCTGCCTTTGTTGCAGCCACAGCGAAATCGTTCAAACTCTGTGAAGTCGATCGTAGATCCTTTACCACCTGAGCGTTTCGGAGCATAGCAGTAAGCCGCGGAATAAACTCGTCCGGAACAATTGGCATACGAAAGAAATCATCGACGCCAAGGTCTACAGCAGTATTAACTGATCCTAAATCAGAAAAGTCATGAAAGAGATAAATGGGAATATTCCGGGTAAACTCACTAGCCTTTAAACTTTTAATTACAGAGAAGCCCTCACTACCATTGAATTGAGAATCGAGTAAAATGGCTATAGGTTGGTTTTCGATAGCAGCCAGCAATACCTGCTCTCCCCTTTCGCAGCAAGAGACATTATATTCGGCAAAGGTATCGGTCAGCATAGAATGAATATGCTGAAATCCGGATCCGCTTTTATCAAAAACAAGAAGTATCTTCCCCATTATACTTGCTTAATGGCGTTGCGATAATAACTGCTGCCATTTAAAAATACACTTTTATAGAATTGTATCACCACACATTCGAGCAATACTATAGTATATTTGACTATTCGCCCATACCTTTGACAAAGTCGTTCCAAAGAGCCTCTTTCGGTACAGGAGCGACAATGGTAACAATATCTTTCTTTACCGGATGTTCAAAACGTATCTCCCTTGAGTGAAGCGATATTCCGCCATCGGGATTAGACCGTGAAAAGCCATACTTCAAATCGCCCTTAATCGGACACCCTATCTTCGAAAGCTGAGCCCTAATTTGATGATGACGTCCGGTTTGCAAGTCAATCTCAAGTAAGAAGTAGTTTACCGAATGCGCAATTACCTTGTACGACAACTTTGCAACCTTGGCATCAGCCCTTGGCTTAGTTAAGGCCATTGTTCTGTTCTTCTTGGTATCGCGCACCAGGTAATGCTCTAAGTTGCCTACCGGCTCTTCCGGTTGGTTTTTAACAATAGCCCAGTAGGTTTTCTTTATAGTCCCCTCCTTAAACATCTCGTTAATTCGGGTGAGGGCCTTACTGGTTTTTGCAAAGAGCACAACACCCGATACAGGTCGATCGATTCGGTGCGTAACGCCTAAAAAAACATTACCGGGCTTGTTCTCTCGCTTTTTAAGGAAAGCCTTTACTTCATCTTCCAACGCCAAATCGCCGGTTGTATCCTCTTGCACCAGCTGACCGGCATGCTTATTTACCGCCAGGATGTGGTTGTCCTCAAAAAGAATATCTGCTTGGGTAAAAGCCATATTTAGTATTGTTCCTTCTCGTTTGGAAAATCGCTGCTCTTAACATCGGCAACATAGCTTTGAAAAGCCTTTTGCATTTCATCAAATAGGTTGTGGTAACGACGAAGGAACCGTGGTGAAAACTCTTGTGTAATCCCCAACATGTCGTGTGTAACAAGAACTTGGCCGTCAACAGCGCCACCGGCACCTATACCAATTACTGGAATTTTCAGCTCACTTGCAACCCTTCCTGCCAATTTTGCTGGTATTTTCTCTAGCACAATTGCAAAGCATCCTGCCTCCTCTAGCAAGTGTGCATCTTTCAACAACTTTTCGGCTTCGGCCTCTTCTTTTGCACGAACAGCATAGGTCCCAAATTTATGAATAGATTGAGGCGTTAACCCCAAGTGGCCCATAACAGGAATACCTGCCGAAAGAATTCGCGCAACGGACTCAAGAACCTCACTTCCCCCTTCCAACTTCACCGCATCGGCAGCGCTCTCCTTCATAATACGAATACTGCTGGCCAACGCCTCCTTTGAGTTACCTTGGTATGTGCCAAATGGCAAATCGACTACAACTAATGCCCGCCTTACTGCTCTAACAACACCACTCGCGTGATAAAGCATTTGGTCCAACGTAATTGGTAACGTGGATATATGACCGGCCATAACGTTTGAAGCAGAATCGCCCACAAGCAAAACGTCGATTCCAGATTCATCTAAAATACGGGCCATGGAATAATCATATGCAGTTAGCATGGCTATCTTTTCACCCCTGTTCTTCATCTCTTGGAGAACGTGGGTAGTCACTACCCTTACTTTACCTTCTGATGACATAGTATCACAATTTGTAGTTCAACTGAATAGTTCCTCAATTTGACAATCAGCACAAAGCTACGAAGAATAAGAACAACGGCAAACATGACTGAACCAGTATCTTTACCTATTTAACAACACGTAACACTGACGTAATGTCACCAAAACGAATATAAACTTCCATGTTTTTCAGATTCGCCTGTCAGCATCGATGTAAAACATGACATATTTCGACATGGCACAATGATTGCAAAAGGATGAGTAATAAATAAAAAATCAAACTACAAAACATAAAAAAATGGGTAAAATTATTGGTATTGACCTCGGAACAACTAACTCTTGCGTATCTGTAATGGAAGGTAACGAGCCCGTGGTTATTCCTAATAGCGAAGGTAAAAGAACTACACCATCCATGGTGGCATTTGCTGACAATGGTGAGCGTAAAGTGGGCGATCCTGCTAAACGTCAAGCCATTACAAATCCAAGAAAGACCATATTCTCGATTAAAAGGTTTATGGGCGAAACCTTCGATAAAGTTCAAAAGGAAATTAACCGCGTTTCTTACACAGTAGTTAAGGGTGAAAACAACACTCCCCGTGTTGAAATCGAGGATAGAAAATACTCTCCTCAAGAAATTTCTGCCATGATTCTTCAGAAAATGAAGAAAACTGCAGAAGACTACTTGGGACAAGAGGTGACAGAGGCAGTTATTACTGTTCCGGCCTACTTCAGCGACTCTCAACGTCAAGCAACAAAAGAGGCTGGCGAAATTGCCGGCCTTAAGGTTCGCCGTATTATCAACGAACCTACTGCTGCGGCACTTGCTTACGGCCTTGACAAAAAGGCAACAGACATGAAGATTGCTGTATTCGACCTTGGTGGTGGAACTTTCGATATCTCTATCCTTGAACTTGGAGAGGGCGTATTTGAAGTAAGATCAACCAACGGTGATACACACCTAGGTGGTGACGACTTTGACCACGTAATTATCGACTGGTTGGCTGAAGGATTTCTTAAAGAAGAAGGAATTGACCTCAGAAAGGACCCAATGGCTTTGCAACGTCTTAAAGAGGCTGCTGAAAAAGCAAAAGTTGAACTTTCGAGCGGTACTTCTACCGAAATCAACCTGCCATACATCATGCCTGTTGACGGTATTCCTAAACACTTGGTTAAAACCATCACCCGTGCACAGTTTGAGCAACTGGCAGACAAGTTAATCCAAGCAACCATCGAACCTTGCAAAAAAGCTCTTTCCGATGCCGGATTAACCATTAACGACATTAACGAAGTTATCTTGGTTGGAGGTTCAACCCGTATTCCTGCAATTCAAGCAATTGTAGAGAAATTCTTCGGAAAGACTCCTTCTAAGGGTGTAAACCCAGATGAAGTAGTTGCAGTTGGTGCGGCTATCCAAGGCGGCGTGCTTACCGGTGAAGTAAAGGACGTTCTTCTTCTAGACGTTACTCCTCTTTCGCTTGGTATCGAAACCATGGGAAGCGTATTTACTAAGCTTATTGAAGCTAACACCACTATTCCTACAAGAAAGTCGGAAACCTTTACCACTGCAGCGGACAACCAGCCAACTGTTGAAATTCACATTCTACAAGGCGAGCGCCCTATGGCTAAGGACAACAAGACCATTGGACGATTCCACCTCGACGGAATTCCACCAGCCCCAAGAGGCGTGCCTCAAATCGAAGTAATCTTTGATATCGATGCAAACGGTATCCTACATGTTACTGCGAAAGACAAGGGTACCGGCAAGGAACAAAAAATTAGAATTGAAGCTTCTTCGGGACTTACCGACGACGAAATCAAGAGAATGCGTGAAGAAGCGAAGGCCAACGAAGAGACTGACAAGAAAGCTCGCGAAACAGTTGACAAATTCAACGCTGCCGACAGCCTAGTTTTCCAGACTGAAAAGCAACTTAAGGAGTTTGGTGACAAATTGCCTGCTGACAAAAAGGCTCCTATTGAAGCTGCTTTGACAGAACTTAAGGAAGCCCACAAGAGCCAAGACATCGACAGGCTTGATAAGGCTACCGAGCAACTTAACACAGCTTGGCAAGCTGCTAGCGAAGAGCTATACAAGGCAGGTCAAGAAAAGTCGCAAGGCACCGATCCAAATGCTAACGCTGGACAAAGTGCAAACAGCAACTCAAAGGCTGGTAGCGAAGAGGTTACCGACGTAGACTTCGAAGAGGTGAAATAAACTTTCTTCTATATAAAAAAGGCAAAGGGTTCCCGAAACGGAACCCTTTGTTTTTTGTTATACCTTAGTTACCTTCGCTGTATCAGAAAACGAATAAAAATCATAAAAGTCATCACCATGCCAAAGAAATATTTTGCAACAATAATCGCTATTCTATTAACTTCCGGTATCGTTGTATGCCAACCAAACACAGGCAATACAAACATCCGGGACGAGAAGGGTCGTAAGCAAGGCACTTGGACTAAGCTATACAAGAATGGGAAGGTTGCTTATACTGCAAAATTTAAAGACGACCGTCCAGCTGACACCCTAAAGCGTTACACCGAAGAGGGAACACTTAAAGTTGTTATGATTTTCGATAAAACAGGAACAATCGCAACCACAACCTACTTCCACCCCAATGGCAAGCTTGCTGCAGAAGGAAAATTTATCAACCAGAAAAAAGATGGAGAATGGAAATACTATACACCGGAAGCTAGCCTTCTTATGGTAGAAAACTACAGCAATACGAATCTGCATGGTATAAGAAAGCGCTTCTATACCGACGGAAAAATTATGGAAGAGTTAACCTTCGCTAATGGAAATCCTAACGGAACTTGGAACACTTACTTTCCCGACGGACGCTACAAATACATGGGAAATTACAAACAAGGAAAACTTAATGGCGACATGAAGAATTTCTACAGCAATGGTAGACTGGCTTCGGAGGGTCAATACCGCGACGGTCTTAAAGAAGGCGAATGGAAATTCTATACAGAGAATGGCGAAAAAGTTCAGAAAGTAGTTTACACTAATGGAATCCCCGACAACAAAGATCTAATAGACAAGCAACAAACCCAGCAGCTGCTTGAACTGGAAAAGAATATCGGACGAATTGCAGAACCAACCGTAGAAAGCGTGCTAGAAAAAATGGGACAATAAATGAAAAATGGAAGCCTAGTATTCCTAATAATGCTGCTGACTCCACTCGTTGGAGTCAGCCAGAACCTCTATTGGGTTGGGTTTCCCGATAAAAGCAGCAACTCATTTTCGATTCAGCATCCGGAACAGTATCTTAGCCCAAAGGCGATTCAGCGCAGGCTAAAACAGCAAATTAGTATAACAGAGGAAGACTTACCGGTAAGCCAACACTATGTTGATAGCATTAAGAAAACCGGGGCTGAGATTTTATTTCCTCTAAAGTGGCTAAATGGTGTCGTAGTTAAGCCTTCGGTGAGCCAACTCGAAGCAATTCAAAAGATGAAGTTCCCGATCACTGTCACATCCATTTACGAAGAAGTATCCGGGACACCAATAAGCGGCATTCAAAATCACAAGACCTCTACTAAAATAGAGTTCAACAAATCATACTACGGTAATGGCTATAGCGCAATAACCAACATTTCGGGTAACTACATACACCAAAAAGGTTTTATGGGACAAGGGATGCTTATCGCCATAATTGATGATGGATTTTCCAATGCAGATAGAATGAGCATATTTGCCAATGCTTTTTCACAAGATAGAGTTATTGCAACCAAGGATTTTGTAAACCCGCATTCGAACATATTTACGGAAGACTCGCACGGAACGCATGTACTCTCGATTATTGCAGCAAACGCCCCTACATTTATGGTTGGCACTGCACCTGAGGCAAACTTCGTTTTACTCCGCAGTGAGAACTTTGACAGCGAACAGCTGGTAGAAGAATACTACTGGTCTGCAGCCGCAGAGTATGCCGACAGCATTGGAGCAGATATAACCAACACCTCCTTAGGCTATACAACCTTTGATGTCCCAAGCCAGAATCACACATACAGCGACCTAACCGGAGAGACAACACCTATCTCAATATCATGCTCCATTGCTGCAAAAAAAGGCATGCTAATGATTTGCTCTGCCGGCAACGAAGGTTCCAGCACATGGAAATACATATCGGTTCCTGCCGACGCAAAAGGAGTATTAACAGTGGGTTCAATCAACCTTGACTCTAGCCTATCGACCTTCTCCTCTATTGGACCAACTGCCGATGGTAGAGTTAAACCCGATGTTGTAGCGCTAGGAACCGATGTTGGGATTATTGGCAACCTTAATTCACCTTCTCTGGGGAATGGAACCTCATACTCTGCGCCAATAATCACAGGTATGGCCGCCTGCTTATGGCAAGCATTTCCAAACCTCACATCAAATCAGATACGAGAAGCGATTATTTGCACTTCGAACCAATACTCGAATCCTACCAACAGCAAAGGATCTGGGATACCACAAGCACGCTTGGCATACTATAACTTACTTGAAGTTACCGGAGAATCAAGATGCATTCGTCCCGACATTTCGCCAAACCCTTTTTCCAACGACATTAACATCACAATAAACGCCCAATCTGCATCAGAAACGGTAGTTACAATATACACCTGCACTGGAGAACTTATATTTCGGGAACAAATACCAATCTCGTTAACCGGCAATGTAATAATACCAGTATCAAAAAATCTCCCAAAGGGCATTTACATTGTCAACATAACTTGTGGGGAGTGTGTTTGGCGAGAAAAACTTGTAAAGCAGTAATACCATGGCAGCAGCGCAACATATTTCGCTTTTTGACCTTAACCAAACAATAAGGAACAAGTTAGTAGAAGCATTTCCTGAGTCGCTATGGGTAATTGCAGAAATAAGTGAGATAAAAGTAGGAACTACGGGACACTGCTACCTCGACCTTATCCAAAAAGAGGAACGAAGCAACAGCCTTAAAGCGAAAGCATCTGCAACAATATGGGCATCAACCTTCCGTATGCTTCGTCCCTATTTCGAAATGACTGCCGGCCGCCCCCTATCTTCAGGAATGAAAATTCTTATACGAACCACCGTTGAATATCACGAGCTATACGGTCTATCATTGAAGGTGCTTGACATCGACCCAACTTACACCGTTGGTGAAATGGAATTGCAACGGCAACAAACTATCCAGAAACTGGTTGATGACGGTGTTTTTGAAATGAATAAGCAGGTTGAATTCCCAATGGTTCCTCTGCGTATTGCTGTAATCTCCTCCGAGCAAGCAGCAGGTTACCAAGATTTCATGCATCAGCTTACCAACAACGAATATGGATTTGCATTCCAAGTCACCACGTTTAACGCCACAATGCAGGGAAAGGATGCGGAACCATCAATTCTCCGGGCACTGGAGTCTATCTTCTACTCGCTGGAAGAATTTGATGCCGTCGTAATCATTCGAGGTGGAGGTGCTCAAGCCGACCTAAGCTGCTTCGACTCATACTGGCTTGCATTTCATATTGCTCAGTTTCCACTCCCCATTATTACAGGAATTGGGCATACCAAAGACATTTCCATTTGCGACATGGTGTCGAACACTTCAGTTAAAACACCAACGGCTGCAGCAGAACTGCTTACTAGCAAAGTTGCCGAATTTGATTCAACGCTCACAGAGTTAGCAAATACTATCTCGGAAACCGTTGAGAATTTTATTGAAGAGCGACTGCACCAACTTAAACAGGCATTCCGAAAGGTTGCTGGAATATCTACAACAATCTACCAGCAGCAAAAATCCCTTGATTTTTACGCACACAACCTAAAGAATCAAGTAGACAGAAGCATAAAACAATATGACAGAATGCTTGTGCATGCAAACAAAACACTATTGAATAGACCAATAGCACTAATTCAGAAGAAGAAAGCCAATTCAGAAAAATATAAAACAGCACTTGCGCACAACCTACACTCCTTATTTTCATCCGAAAACAAAGTTCTAGCTGCAAATGAAACCGTATTTAGAACCCTTCATCCGCACAACATACTAAAGCGCGGATACTCAATAACACGTATAAATGGCAAGGCTATTAAATCTAAAGAGTTACTTAACAATGGCCAGATTATCGAAACTACTTTAGCCAACGGAATAATAATTAGTGAAATCATTTCATCTCCTAAGACAAAATTACCTGATTCTGACTGAAACAAAGAGATTATTCGTTTTAGGAGCACCTAGAGCTGTTTTAATTTATCAACTTTTTTCCATACATTTAGCAAAGCTGTTTCAAACAAACGCCATGGTAGATAATAAAAAACTTATTCTCTCCTTCTTTCTTACCTTAATGGTTACAATAGGTGTTGCGCAGCAAAACGATAGCCTATGGAGAGTCAAGAGTAAAGCCAAAACACCTAAAGCTAAGTTTGAGGTTCAACTTGCTCTCTCTAAAGCCTACTGGTACTTCGATCTCGATTCTAGCCTATACTATGCCAACGAGATTCTTTCTATTGGAGAGAAAGAAGGTAACGAAGATATGATTGGCGATGCGCAAAATGCAATTGGAAATGCTTACGCAACAAATGGCGACTATGACAACTGCATAGATCACTATCAAGAGGCGTATAAAATAAGAATTGGCCTTGGACAAAAGGCAAAAGCTGCCGGATCCCTTAATAACATAGGAATAGCGTTCAGCGACAAAAGAGACTTCTCGAACGCAATTGATTACTATAAAAAGGCGGCGCTCTTGTATGGAGAAGTTGGAGATCACCAACTAGAAGCTGATGCTATTAGGGACATAGCGTCTGTTTATGCCAAATTAAATGCACCGGGAAAATCTTTAGAATACTACATCACCGCACTAAACATACTATATGCTAACGGATTAAACTCCGACGCCGGAAATATTCACAACAGCATAGGCAACCTACATAAAGACATGCTAAATAGCGATTTAGCACTTGAACATTACCAGAGAGCGCTAGATATTTTTAACGAGAACGGCAATAAAGTAGACATTGCCATGGCCTTAAACAATATCGGGATCATTTACGATGAAAAAGGGGATATCCCTACCGCACTGCAGTTCTACACTCGCTCCTTAGAACTTGCGCGAGAAATGAAAGACAAGAACAGTCAAGCTGTTGCGCTTAACAACCTTGGTTATCTCTATGTTAAAACAATGCAGTATGACAAAGCAACAACCTACTACTTTGAATCACTTCGATTATCAGAAGAGGTTAAGGATGTGTATAGTGTATCCAACACAAAAAACAATATTGCAAATGTATTCTTAAAAAAAGGGCAATACGAGCTGTGCTCCAAATACACAAAAGAAGCACTCAAAGTTGCATTAGATTTAAAAGCAGTTGACATAGAGCAAGAAAGCTATGAGATTCTTAGCAATCTACATGCAAAAAGAGGCAACTTTAAAGAGGCATTCCTATTTAAAGAAAAAGCAATGAGCCTCAAGGATAGCCTCTACAACAAGGAATCAAACCAAAAACTACTTGAAATACAGGCTACATTCGACATGGAGTCGAAGGAAAACGAAATCAGTGGGCTAAAAAAAGACAACCAGATCAATAAACTTGAACTGAAAGGGCAAAAAACGACACAACAGGCACTAATTGTTGGAATTATTTTACTCTTAGCACTGGGGTTTGCGCTATTTAGCAACCTTAGAATGAAGAAACGAAATAACCAGCTGCTTACTACAGCCAACCTGGAAATGGAAAAGGCAAATCAAAAACTTGTTGAATCGGAAGCAAACCTACGCCAGCTGAATGCTACGAAAGATAAGTTCTTTTCGATTATAGCGCACGACTTGAAAAACCCATTCAATGCGTTGCTCGGATTTAGCGAAATACTTGCAACAAGTGCGGAAGAAGAAAAAATTTCGGACGTTAAAGAGTATAGTAAGGCAGTAAACGACTCTGCCGAAAAGCTCTACCGACTAATCGATAATCTACTTGAATGGTCGAGAACCCAAACCGGAAAATTCTCATTCAACCCAAATTACTTTTCGGTAGACAAGCTTATTAACGACGAACTAGGCATTCAAAGTCACACACTTAAAAACAAAAGCATTGTTGCACAAATGCTAACAAAAGATCCAATTACTGCATATGGTGATAAAACACTAATTGGGACGGTTCTCCGTAATCTTATTAGCAACGCTATCAAGTTCTCACATCCGGGTGGAAAAATATGGATAGCATCAAGGGTATTCAACAACCATGTCGAAATAGCCGTTACCGATAGTGGAGTTGGAATTGATCCTGATCGATTACCTAAACTTTTCAATCTGGAATCGTCGCAAAGCACTCAAGGCACATGGGATGAGAAAGGCACCGGGTTGGGATTGCTCATTTGTAAAGAGTTTATCAACAAAAACAACGGTGACATTTGGGTTGAAAGTCAACTAGGAAAAGGGACTACATTTTTCTTTACTGTGCCAATTAAACAGGAAGGAACAAAATCATGAACAGAATAAGTAAAGCTATATTTCTAATTAGTTTCAGCCTATGCTGCGGAACAATTTTCGCGCAAAACTTCGCTTTAGATTCTCTGAAACAGATCGAGAAACGAGCAAAAGGTGAAACGAAACTTGAACTACAAAACAAGATTGCGGAAGAGTATATATACCTCGCCGAAGAGGCTGAAAATCCGGAACAACTGCTAAAAGAGGCAGCAATAGTTGCGCAACAACTGTATAACAACGCCAAAAAGGAAAACGCCCCCTTCTACAAGGGCAAAGCACTTCAATTTTTTGGCAATATCAGTAGCATTAGAGAAAGTAACGAGGAAACCATCCGCTACTATAGACAAGCAAAGTCATTACTACTGGAAGCCGATAGCGTTGAAAATGCATTCTTCGTACAAGCAAAAATTGCCAAGCTCTACCTCGACATGGGAAATGTCGATCAAGCAATTCAAGAGATGAAGTTTGCCCTTACTCTTGCCGGTGATAAAAAAATAGCTGACAGACCGCTTGTTTTCTTTTACCTATCGCAAGCATTCTACCGTAAAGGATTACTAGATAGCGCTATATCTTACGCACAAATCCTAAAAAAATATTCCCAAGAAAGAAACGACACCCCTTACATCGCTCGTAGCGTTGGGGCACTTGGAAACTTCTACTACTTTAAAGGCGATTACTCAAGTGCACTTCAGAACAATCTCGAGAGTTTAAAAATTTCTGAGATGCAGCACGACACTGCTCGCATAGCCTTTACCTTACTGAACATTGGCAACATATATAAAGACATGCGCCTCTTCACTCAGTCGCATGAAAACTATAAGAAGGCGCTCAAGATCTACTCTAAACTTGGAGATATCCGACGTATTGCATTAATATACAACAACATTGGAATTGTATACCAAAAGGAAGAGAAATACAAAGAAGCTGAAAAATATTACTTGCAATCCAAGCATATTAGGGACTCAATAAAAGATGAAAAAGAGTTGCTCTCAACCCTTATAAACCTTGGATCGCTCTACAACGACCTTAAACAATATCAGCGAGCCTTGGTGAACTTCAACCAAGCCGTGCGCATGGCGACTAAGCAGAACGACAAAAATGCACTGGCAGTGAGCACACTCAACATGGCACATGCTTACGAAAAGACGGGAAACTTCTCCGAAGCTATTCGGCTCTATCGAAACAGCCTTGCAATTGCCTCCGAAATTGAGGCAAAAGAGTTCATGAAAGAGAACTACTTGGGTTTGTCGTCGTCCTACGAAAAGCAGAACGACTACAAAACTGCGCTGCATTACTTCAAATTCTACTTCAACATGCACGACACCCTTCTGAACGAAAGCAACCAGAAGGCGATTGCTGAAATGCAGACGAAATACGATACAGACAAAAAAGAGCAAGCCATCAACCTCCTAAATAAGGAAAAAGAGCTTCAAGATATTCGTATTAAGCGCGATACTCTTGTGAAATTCGCCATGGCATTTGGCATCTTGCTCGTACTAATTTTCTCTGGATTTGTTCTAAAGCAACTCCAAGTAATTAAGAAGAAAAACATAGAACTTGCACATAAAAACGATGAAATTCAGCAACAGAAAGAGGAGATAGAAACGCAGCGTGATGAAATTATGAACCAGCGCGACCTTCTTTCGAAGCAAAAACAGGAAATCACCGACAGCATATTTTATGCTCGACGGATTCAGCGAGCAGTATTGCCTGCACAAGAACTTTTATCGGAAAGAATACCGGACAACTTCATTCTCTTTAAACCTAGAGATATTGTAAGTGGCGATTTCTACTGGTTTACGAACAAGGGTAGCAAAACTATAATTGTGGATGCCGATTGTACCGGACACGGTGTTCCGGGAGCATTTATGAGCATGCTGGGTGTATCGTTTCTCAACGAAATTATGAGTAACGAAAACATTGTTTTGGCAAGTGAAATTCTTGAAAAGTTAAGGGTATACGTAAAAAGCACTCTCGATCAAAAGGGCAAGAAAGATGAAGCAAAAGATGGAATGGACATTTCTGTGTGTTTAATTGATTGGGACACGAACAAGCTGCAATTTGCCGGGGCATACAATCCATTGCTACGATTTAGAAACGGAGAACTACTCGAAATTAAGGCTGATAAGATGCCTATTGGCATACATATGAAAGAAGATTTGCCATTCACAAACCATGAGTTGGACTTGGAAAAGGGAGATACATTCTACCTCTTCTCCGACGGCTATGTTAGCCAATTTGGAGGAGAATCAGGCCGCAAATTTATGTCGAAAGCCTTTAAAATATTGCTTGAGGAGATCAACCAGAAACCGATGGAGGAGCAAGGAATAATACTTGACAAAGCGTTGGTTGATTGGCAAGGTGAATACGAACAGGTCGATGATATCTCAGTAATCGGCTTTAGAATTTAACATCCATGAACCATATCCGATTAAAGGTTTGCATTATTACATTCTTAGCATTGCTATTTTCATTAACACCAAGGTTAAGTAATGCGCAAGAAAACAAGAAAGACACCATTGACACATTTCTTTTTGACTTTCTTCTGGCACAACAAACCATTCGCCCTGCCTATTTGACAGGAATCATTCAGAAAGCAACTACTGCACTGAGCCATAAAAACACTACTATTGATACTCAGATCAAACTGCTTATCATTTCTTCAGATGCACATTTAAAGTTGAAGGAAACTGCAAAATCAAGTGATGCCATTGAAAAAGCAGAACATCTCGCCAATAAACAAAACAATAAGAAACTGCAAGCCCTGATTGCTCTTGAAAAGGGGAATCTGTATAGAGTGCTTTCAGAAAAAGAAAAAGCAAAGGAATCATTCCAAAAATCAATTGCAACAGCTCGCTCGGCAGGCGACGAATTTATTGAAGCGGAATCGTACATTCAGCTAGGGAACATGTCGAGAATGGAGGGAAACTTCAAACAAGCATTGACTGCATACGATCAGGCTATCGTCATTTACAGAAAGAAGAAATCAACAGAGTTGCTGATCGAAGGTTTAGGCCTCCGAGCATCAACACACCGAGATCTATCGAACAAACAGGAGGGACTTAAAGACGTTAACGAAGCCATTGCCATTGCAGCTAAAAACGGAAGCCACAGTATAGCAAACATAATCAACATAAAAGGAAGCATTCACTACAGGTTTGGTGAAGTTGACTTAGCACTACAAAATTACAGAAATGCACAGTCTCATGTCCACAAACAACCGTTGGAAGTGGAGCTGCAAGCAACACTACAGGAAAATATCGCGCTTTGCTTAAAGGATAAATTACAATACTCCGAGGCTAAAGCAACCTTAGATTCAGCCTTTGCAGCTAGAGTTCAGATACCTGACACGATAGCTCTTGCCAAAAACTATTCACAACAAGGAAATCTTTCACTCCAGCTGGGAGAATACGCCAACGCGCTAGAAAACTATCTCATTGCATTGGAGTTACGCCAAATGGCTGGAACTTCCAACGATATTGCTGCAAGCCAAACAAACATTGGACTACTATACCGAACACTAGGGCTAAATGACAAAGCCGTTGATTACTTTAAAGATGCGCTAAGCCAAAGAAGTGAAAATGGAACTAACGCTGAGATGGGAGATGCATACACCCATCTAGGAAACGCCTACTTTGATTCTAAACGCTTTAACGAGTCATTAGACTGCTACAAGAAAGCACTCAATTGTAGAGAAAAAACTAAGGATAAATCACTTGAAGCACGTTCGCTAAACAGTATTGCTACTGCTTATCAAGAAATAGGCAACTATAGTAAAGCCGAATCTTACTACAGCGACGCATTGGAAACAACCGAAGTTTCGGACATCAAGGGTCGAGCAATTATCCACAACAATCTGGGCAATTTCTATTTAGGTAGAGGTAACGAGAAAAAAGCGTTATTGAATTTCTACAGTGCACTACACCTTCACGAATCAGCGCAAAACATTCTTGGTCAGGGGTTATCTCTTCGAAAGATTGGCGAAATATATCTGAATCGAAAAGAATACAACAAAGCAGACTCATGCTTAGCTGCAGGTTTACATGTTGGTCAGAAGAGTGGAAATCTTGAGCATCTAAAGAATACAAACTTCGCGCTCTACCGACTATACAGCGCAAAGAAAGACTATGAAAAAGCACTAAACTTCTACATAGCATTTGCAGAAATTCAAGACAGTATTGCAAAAACAAAATCGTCAGAAGAACTAATAAACGCTAGACTTAGCGTTGAAATGGAGAAGAAAAAATCAGACATTACACGCATTGAGAATGAAATTACAGTTCTTAGAAAAGAGGCTCAACTTCAGGAATCGGAGAGCAAACGTCAAACCTATATTCTCATTTTCCTTATATCTTCATCGATCCTCCTCGTTGTGCTAGGAGGTGTTCTTTACAGAGCCTATCGCCTCAAGAAACAAAAAGCATCGCTTTTGCAGGAGAAATATACAATTACGAAAGAAGCCAACGAACAGCTTGCAAAATCGGAAGAGAACCTAAAAAAGTTAAATGCAACAAAAGATAAATTCTTCTCTATAATAGCCCATGACCTTAAGAGTCCATTTAATGCACTTCTAGGGTTCAGTGAACTATTGAAAAGTCGAGCAAAAACCTTATCGCCAAAAGAGGTTTACGAATACAGCGATACAATTCATGGATCTTCAGAAAAGTTATATGCCCTATTGGAAAACCTGCTTCAATGGGCTCGAACGCAAACTGGCAAAATACAATTCAACCCAATAGATTTCAATATCAACGAGACACTATCTAAAAATATAAGCATTCAAGAACTCACTGCCAAGAATAAAAACATTACCATTGAAGTTGAAACCATTGAGGACTTTAAAGTTAAAGCCGACCTAGACATGGTTAATACAATTCTCCGCAACCTACTCTCGAATGCAGTGAAGTTTACGCCATCGGGCGGATCAATAACCGTCTCCACGGCAGCACAAAACAATCATGTAGCCGTTAGCATTACCGACACTGGTGGAGGAATGACAGAGGATGAGTTAAGTTTACTTTTCCGTCTCGATGTCCACTTTACAACCAAGGGAACTGGAAATGAAACGGGAACAGGACTTGGCTTAATTATTTGCAAAGAATTTGTGGAGCGTAACCTAGGCGAAATAGCTGTTTCCAGCCAAGTTGGCATAGGATCTACATTTACTTTTACACTACCCATCAAACAATTATAGTATGTCAACAAAGAAGAACTTAACCTATAAAGAGGCCGTAGCCGAAATAGAGGAGATCATGGCAAAGTTGGAGGGCGATGACCTCGACGTAGATGAACTATCAAAAGATGTAAGCCGAGCTGCATTTCTTATTAAGTATTGCAAAGATAAGCTTCGCCACACTGAAGAAGAGGTAAATAAGATTATCGATTCCTTGGACGAGTAGCAACTGCAATCGATCCAATTGAGCAGCAAAAAGGCGAGCAAATGCTCGCCTTCTTGTTTACTATTTCAATTGACTACTATTTTTTTGTCATCTTTCTTGGCTTAATCATATTCTCAGGTGCAAGAACATTATCAAGTTCAGCTTTCGACATAAGATTCTTCTCCAATACTAACTCGTAAACACTTCTGTTGGAGGTTAAAGCTTCCTTTGCTAGCATAGTGCTTACCTCGTATCCAAGGTAAGGATTTAAAGCAGTAACCAATCCAATGCTGTTATGAACTAACCATAAGCAGCGCTCCTCGTTTGCAGTAATACCATCGATGCAGCGATACTTCAAGGTCATCATTCCATTCTTAAGCATTTCGATTGATTCAAACAAGCTTTGAACTATTACCGGCTCCATTACATTTAACTCGAGCTGACCAGCCTCAGATGCCATTGTTACGGTAAGGTCGTTACCAATAACCTTGAACGCAATTTGGTTAACCACCTCAGGAATAACAGGATTAACCTTTCCTGGCATAATGGAAGAGCCCGGTTGCATTGGAGGTAGGTTGATTTCATTAATTCCGGTACGTGGACCCGAAGAGAGAAGGCGCAAGTCGTTGCAAATCTTACTCAACTTAACTGCAAGCCTCTTCACAGCTGCCGAATACATAATAAAAGCTCCGGTATCTTGTGTTGCCTCTACTAAGTTTAAAGAGTTGACAATTGGCATACCTGTTACCTTACGAAGGTGCGCTATCACCTTATCAGCATAATCAGGATCAGAGTTAATTCCGGTTCCAATTGCAGTAGCACCCATATTAACTTCCAAGAATAGCTTAGCATTTTGCTCTAACCTGTCAATTTCTTCAGAAAGAGTGGCTGCATAAGCACCAAACTCTTGCCCAAGGGTCATTGGAACTGCATCTTGAAGTTGAGTTCTACCCATCTTTATTACATGGCCAAACTCCTTCGCCTTGTTCTCAAACGAGCCTATAAGCATTCTCAACACTTCAATAAGCTTCTTGTTGCTATTGATAAGCGCAATCTTCACAGAAGTTGGATATGCGTCGTTGGTCGACTGGGACAGGTTAACGTGGTTGTTTGGATGGCAGTAATCATACTCTCCTTTTGCATAACCGAGGATTTCAAGAGCACGGTTAGCAATAACCTCATTAGCATTCATGTTGGTAGAGGTTCCGGCACCACCCTGAATCATGTCAACAATGAAGTGATTGTGGAACTTTCCGTCAGCAATTTCCTCGCAAGCCTTGCAGATGGCAGATGTAATATTGTCGTCCATCAGCCCAAGTTCATTATTTGCAAGCGCAGCAGCATGCTTTACCTTGGCTAATCCCTCAATAATTGCAGGATAAAAACACAACGTTACACCACTAATATTAAAGTTCTCAATGGCACGTAACGTTTGAACACCATAGTATGCTTCAAAAGGAACGTTACGATCGCCAAGCAAATCATGTTCGTGACGGGTTCTACCGGATTCATACTGAGCAGCAGAAGAGGTCATTCGAGCGTTAGCGTTGCGCATACGGCGAGAAATTACTCGTGCGATATTGGAGAAAACCTTAAATGATGCGGCAGGGTTTTCGGTAAAGAAATCACGGTTAATGCTGTAAACGGCAGTTGGTTCAAGCGCACGGGCAGTTGTTGAGTGAGGTGAATCGCTACCTAAAGATCCTTCTCCAAGAAAATCGCCCTTGCTAAAATAGGCGAGTCTTGTCTCTACACCGTATGCATTCGACTTGAATAACTCAACCCTTCCCTCAAAAATCACAAAGACATCTTCTCTTGGTCCATTTTCGTGGAATAAGAACTCTCCTACTTTATAGTTTTTTTCAACCAATCGCTTCGATAACGTAACAAACTCGTCATCTGTTAAACCACGAAAAAGTTCGATCTCACGAACAAATTTCTCAACAAGTTTTATATCCATAGCTGTATCAATATATGATTCGTTAATCTCGCAAATGTAGCAATCATAGTAAAACCATTTTTTTAAGCGGAAAGTTCTACAACATATTTTAAAATATTAGGCAACATAATAAAAAAGCCCTCCACAGCGGGAGGGCTTTAATGATTGGCCTTTGCTAAAGAACTTCAAGAACTACGCTTTTGGTTGTTTGCATTACGCTAACGTCCTCCTCCGTGCGCTGAAAGTAACCAATTAATGGTTCGGGAAGTATAGCAAAGGCCTGTAGACTATTTGAATGCTGGTAAATATTTTTTGACAGGAACTTTATCTGATTCTGATTAACAATTAAAACTTGAACCGGGTCCACATTATCGATGGCAAATCGTCCCTCGATTTGCTTAAGCATGCTTATGTTCTCGTTGATAGTTGTAACCAGCTTTTCGAAATACTTAGCCGATGCAGTTATTCTCCTATTTACGATGCCTAAAACCTTACCGGTTTTAGGATCAATCAACGGACCACCAGAGTTCCCATATCCAAAATTACCATCAAGAACAAGGGTAAGCCTGTCGAATGAGTTGCGAAACGAAGAGGTTACAAATGCCTTTTTCAACACCTGGCAAGGAAGTCCCTCTTGGTAACCAATGAACATCAACTCGCGCCCAATAGGACTATCATCAAAGCTTGCGAACTCGAGGCTTGGCACTTCTGCAAAGTCAGGAAGATCGAGGTTGAAGATGGCATAACCTTCACTATTGCGCTTTAAGCCAACACCAAAATCAGCAACAAACTCCTTGTAAGGTATTTCTAGCGAGGCCATTGGGCTATCTGCTGAATCACTACAAAATGAGATTACAACCTTAGAGGCATTACTTATAAAAAAAGCCTCCTCTGCAGTGACTAACGAACTCCTCACTTTAAATCCGCTCAGGGTATCAGCAAGAATTCCTTTCTCGTTATAAAAGCGTAAAACACATACTGAATTACGACTTTTCTTCCAAACATCAGCAAACATAGGGTTAGGGTTAAGGGTGTATGTAATCGGCTAAATTGGGTCGAACAAAACTTGTAGACATCTTAGATGTCTCTAAACACTTTATCTGAATATCAATCTCTTGTCGCAACAAAGCAATTTGACTTGGGAACAAATCAAGTTGATCAAAATATGGCGTTACAACAACAAACTGATGAACTCCGCAGCAATCTAACTCGGCAAACCTTACTACAACAGATTTTTCGCCTAGTTTATACTCTTGCTCATGAATAATTTCGATCTGAACACCTGCATTCACTAATGATTCAAAAGTGTCGTCACCTTGAACTAATACAAAGTAGCGAGGCCAATTGAATACTCCTTTTATTATTGAAAGAACATCCAAATTCGAGTCACTGCTTATCACCGAATCTCTTTCAAACGAATTAGGTAATATCACCTTAAAAACCTGATCAAGCCTACTGCCTACCGTTTTATTAACATTTGATCGCTCATGCAGAGGATGACCTTCAATAAAGGAGTAAAGATTCCTATGTTCATGAACTAGCTTACTATTCAACCG
>JACCEE012812010.1_pt1 | contig 26063 bp, 22 predicted proteins | sample 7449931 | NCBI WGS metagenome assembly JACCEE01 (sample SAMN15323457, study PRJNA562643) | freshwater metagenome | isolation source: river surface water | place: USA:Blue River Watershed | collected 2017-08-19 | reverse complement strand
CGCTTGTCGTCGGGGATCTTGCCCTTGTTGATGTCGGTGGCGATCAGGCCGGGCGTGACGCAGTTGACGCGGATGTTGTTGCCGCCATATTCACGGGCCATGGCGCGCGCCAGACCCAGCACACCGGCCTTGGCCGCCGAGTAGTGCGGGCCACCCAGGATGCCGCCGCCGCGTTGGGCCGAGACGGAAGAAATGCAGACGATCGAGCCGCTGTTTTGCGCAATCATGGTGGGAAGCACGGCTTGCGATGCGTACAGCGTGCCGCGCAGGCTCACGTCCAGGATGCGGTCGTAATCGGCGCCGGTGATGTCCAGGAACTTGACCGGCTGGGTGATGCCGGCGTTGTTGACCAGCACGTCGATGCGGCCGTACTTGGCCTTGATCTGGGCCACGGCGGCTTCGCACGAAGCCTTGTCGGTCACGTTGGCCACCAGACCCAAATGGTCGGTGCCCAGGCGGGCTGCAGCGGCCTGCGGGTCGGCCACTTCCAGGTCGAGGATCACCACCTTGGCGCCCTGCTCCGCCATCATGCGGGCAGTCGCAAAACCCAGACCGTTGAGTCCGGCGCCGCCAGTGATGACGGCCACTTTGTCCTTGAGCAGCATGCGTGTCTCCTTTAAATGCAATGCGTTGATCGAGTGGCGCGATTGTGGACAGCCCCCTGCGTGAAGACAAACGATATAAACTCACTGGCAGTTCAATTTCATTCATGTTGCAACGCAATAACTGAACGGATTTCACGACATGATCCCACCCCTGGCGGCTTTGCAGGCCTTTGAAACCATTGCCCGGCGCAAGAGCTTTGCGCTGGCGGCCGAAGAATTGCACCTCACCCCCTCGGCGGTGAGCCACCAGGTGGCCAAGCTCGAAGGCTTGCTGGGCGTGCGCCTGTTTGAACGCTCGGCACGCGGGGTGGAAATGACGCCCGCCGGGCAACAGTATTTGCAACGCGTGGCCAGCGCTCTGGGCGCCATCAATGCCGCCACCGAAGACCTGCGCCACGGCGTGCAGGACACGCTGTATGTGCACAGCAGCCCCAGCTTTGCCAGCCTGTGGCTCATGCCGCGCATCGCCCGCTTCACCGAGCTGCACCCCCACATCTCGCTGGTGCTGTCGGCCTCGCATGTGCATTCGGACTTTCAGCTCGGGCAGATGGACATCGACATCCGATACGGCCTGCCCAACTGGCCCAACCTGGAAGTGGAGCCTGTATTCACCGAGCGCATTCAGCCCTTGGCCAGCCCGGAATTCATCCGCAGCCACGCCCTGCACGAACCTGCCGACCTGCTGCGCGTGCCCCTCATCCAGTCCAGCGTGAACGTGGCACAGTGGCCCGACTGGTTTGCGCGTTTTGGGGGCGAGCTGCGACCCGAACGCATGGGCCTGCGCTTTGATCGCGCCATGATGAGTCTGGACGCCGCAGTGCAAAAACTGGGCGTGGCGCTGGAAAGCGCCAGCCTCGGCCAGTCATTGATCGCCCAGGGAAAGCTGCAACCCGTGTTTGAGGACCAGCTCAGCCTGGAAGTTCAGGCGCACTTCATGGTCTATCCCGCACGGCATGCGTCGCGGCCGGAGGTGAAGTGTTTTGTGACCTGGCTGCGGGGTGAGGCGGGTTCACCAGCGGGGCCATCGCGCTCCAAAGCTTCATAAGACAGCGGGCACGCAGCCTTTTTTAGACGGCCACGCCAGCGCGGGGTGCCGCCACCGCAGTGGTCCAGTCGCCACGCTTGACGAGAATTAATAAGTACAGTTATCATTTCACCCATGCCGGGTTTTCGGCCTTTTTCTCATCTTTCTGGAGACAAGACATGCAGTTCTACAAAGACGGTTTTCGTGGCGGCAACCCGGACATCAAGCAAGCAGCCCCGAACCGCCGCAACCGCGGAACCAACGAACCGCTGCCCGAAAAGGTGGACGTGCTGATCGCCGGCACCGGTCCTGCCGGCCTGTGCCTGGCCGCCCAGCTGTCGCAGTTCCCCGAGATCGACACGATGATCATCGAGCGCATGCCGGCCAACATCATCAAGGGCAAGGCCGACGGCATCAACACGCGCACCATGGAAATGTTCCAGGCCTTTGGCTTTGCCGACAAGGTCAAGCGCGAGACCTACTGGGTCAACCAGACCGCCTTTTGGATGCCCGACCCCAAGAACCCCGACCACATCCACCGGGTGGGCCGTGTGCAGGACGTGGCCGACGACAGCTCGGAGATGCCGCACATCCTGATCAACCAGGCCCGCTTGCATGAATTGTTCATCGAGGTCATGAAGAATTCGCCCTCGCGCCTGGAGCCCGACTACGGCTGGGAAGTCGAACGCCTGACCATCGACCCCACGACCGACGACCACCCGGTGACGGTGACCCTGAAGGACGCCACCGGCCTGCACTGGTGGGGCACCCGCACGGTGCGCGCCAACTATGTGGTGGGTTGCGACGGCGCGCACTCCAAGGTGCGCAAGTCGATTGGCGGTGAACTGCATGGCGACGCGGCGCACCAGGCCTGGGGCGTGATGGACATCCTGGCCAACACCGACTTTCCGGACATTCGCCAGAAATGCCTGATCTCGTCGGCTCAAGAGGGCAATGTGCTGATCCTGCCGCGCGAGGGCGGTTACGTGTTCCGCATGTACGTGGAACTGGACAAGCTGCGCCCCGATGAAAAAGCCGCGCAGCGCAAGCTCACGCAGGACGACATGATCGCCGCGGCCAACCGCATCATCAAGCCGTATTCGATCGATGTGAAAGAGGTGGTGTGGTGGTCGATCTACGACATTGGCCACAGCATCACCGACAAGTTCGACGACGTGCCGGCGGGCGTGGACCGCAACCCCCGCGTGTTCACCGCGGGTGACGCTTGCCACACCCACTCGCCCAAGGCCGGCCAGGGCATGAACGTGTCCATGCAGGACACTTTCAACCTGGGCTGGAAGTTGGTCCATGTTCTGCAAGGCCGCGCTGACGCGAGTCTGCTGCGCAGCTACTCCAAAGAGCGCCTGACCGAAGCCAAGCGTTTGGTGGAAACCGACCACGAATGGGCCCGCATCATGTCCGCCCCCACCACCCAGGCCGAGCGCGACGGCACCGAAGAGCCGCGCATCATCCGCCAGTTCAAGGCCAACCTGGAGTTCACCGGCGGCACGGCAGTGAAGTACGACACGTCTTACCTGTTTGCGCCCGGCACACACCAGGCGCTGGCCAAAGGCGAGGAGATTGGTCGCCGCTTCCACTCCGCACCTGTGGTGCGCCTGGCCGACGCCAAGCAGATGCAGCTGGGCCATGTGGCCGAGGCCGATGCCCGCTGGCGCATCTACGCCTTCGCCGGCCAGGCCGACAGCGGCAACCCGGGCTCGGCCATCCACAAGCTGGCCGACTGGCTGGAGAACGATCCCCAGTCGCCGGTCGTGCGCCACACCCGCAAGGGCGAAGACATCGACGCCGTGATCGACGTCCGTGCGGTGTTCCAGCAAACCTTCGACCAGCTGGCCTACGAGAAGATGCCTTCATTGCTCAAGCCCAAGACCGGCAAACTCGGCCTGCAAGACCACGAAAAAGTGTTCTGTGTGGACCACAAAGGCCTGGGCGACATCTACGACATGCGCGGCATCGACCGCGAGCGGGGCTGCATGATCGTGGTGCGCCCCGACCAGTACGTGGCGCATGTGCTGCCGCTGGATGGTTTTGCCGAACTGTCGGCTTACTTCGCCGGCATCCTGCGCTGAACGGTGGCTTGCCGGTTGTGCCTGGCCCCTGTGGCCGGGACGCCTGCAGGTCTTGCACAGACACATGTTCATGTGGGCTTTGGTCTCACACGGGTGAGCATCAACACACACTGCAGGCAACGGTCGTCCCTGAATCAGGGGTCACCCCCGACTCAGGGGTGCCAAGTGGACACCACCTTGGGCGTGTCGTCCGATCTCGCACCTGCCAAGGCATAAGAGAGCCGGTTGGCTGCATCCATCACCGTCTGCGCATGGGCATTGAGCATGTCTTCGGTTAGCCGCGAGGTGGGACCCGAAATGCACATGGACCCCAACAAGCGCCAATTGAGGCCAAACACGGGCGCTGCCACACTGGAGACCTGCACTTCGCGCTCGCCCATTGAGACGTGATAGCCCCGGCGGCGAATGTCTTCGTACACCGCCCCACCCTCGCCTGAAAAGGCCAAAATCACCCGCCCCGGCGCACCCAGCGCCAACGGCAGGCGCATGCCGATGCGCACATGATGGCGCACCGATTGCGGACCTTCCACACGGGCAATGCAGGCGCGCTCGTCTCCTTCACGCACATAAAACGAAGCGCTTTCCTGCGTGGTCTGCGACAACTCACGCAGTGTGGGTTCCACAACATTGTTGATGTCAAAACCGGCCTGATAACGCGCCCCCAGCCAGCCTGCGGCCGGCCCCAAACGCCACTCGCCCTCTTCGCGTTGCACCATGTAGCCCGCCAGCGCCAGGGTACGGGCCAAGCGCAACACCGTGGTGTTGTGCAGACCGGTTCGGCGACTCAATTCGGCAAGGGTCAGGTGGCGCTCACCGATGCGAAAAGCTTCCATGATGCACAACGCACGGGTCACGGCGATCACGCCGCCTTCCGGCCCCTTGTCATCGCCTTCGTTTACAGGTTTTGTGGTGTATCGCGGCATGAAATGTCTTTCATTGTATGAAGCATTATTGTATTGAATGAAACACACCTTTACAGTCCGCAGCGATTTCATCAAAACCTCAATGTCATGGAGACACACATGCGCACACCGTTTAACCGCCGCCAATGGCTGGTTCTGTTCACCGCCATGGGCTTGCTGCCCGCCATGGCACAGACTGACGCCTGGCCCGCCAAACCCATCCGCATCATCGTGCCCTTCCCGGCAGGTGGCGGCACCGACATCGTGGCACGCGATGTGACCCAAAAAATCGCAGGCACCACCAAATGGACCTTCGTCATTGACAACAAGCCGGGCTCTGGCGGCAATCTGGGCATCGACGCCGCAGCCAAAGCCACGCCCGATGGCTACAGCCTGGTCATTGGCCAGACCAGCAACCTGGCGATCAACCCCTCGCTCTACGCCAAGCTGCCTTACGACCCGGTCAAGGATTTGACCCCGATTGGCTTGATTGGAGATGCCCCATTGGTCTTGGTGGTTGCCGCCGACTCACCGTTCAAGACCTTGGGCGATCTGATCAAAGCCGCCAAAGCACAACCCGGTTTCATCAACTACGCCAGCGCGGGCAACGGCACCGTGGGGCACTTGGCTACCGAGCTATTGCAGCGCGAGGCGGGCATCAAGCTCACGCACATTCCTTACAAAGGCGCGTCACAAGGCATCACCGATGTGATCAGCGGACAAGTGCAGCTCTGTATGGGGTCAGTGCCCACGCTGCTGGGTCATATCAAGAACGGCAAACTCCGCCCATTGGCTGTGACGGCGGCCAAACGCACCGACGACTTGCCCCAAACCCCGACCGTGGCCGAGTCGGGCTACAAAGGCTTTGAAGCCGTCACTTGGTTCGGTCTGCTCGGCCCCTCCAAGCTGCCCGCATCTGTGGTGAGCACGGCCAACGCGGAGCTGAACAAGGCACTGAACTCGCCCGAGTTGCGCAAACGACTGGAAGACCAAGGACTCAACGTGACACCTAGCTCATCCGAGGAGTTTGGCAAGTTGATCAAAGCCGACATTGCCAAGTGGGCACCGGTTGTCAAAGACTCTGGCGCCAAAGTCGACTGACCGACAGACTGACTCACACGCTGCATCTGAGCACGCCATGTTCGGTACTTTTCCGTTTTCCGCTGGAACGGCAGTGCTTCACACACCGCTGCCGGTGGGTGCCTGCGACTGCCACATCCACGTGTATGACGCACGGGTGCCCGCAGCGGCGGGCGCAACGTTGCATCCCCCCGATGCCAGCGTCGCAGACTATCGGCGCATACAGCAACGCATGGGTACACAGCGTGCGGTGCTGGTCACGCCTTCCACCTATGGGGCCGACAACCGCCCCATGCTGGCGGGCTTGGCCGAACTGGGCGAAGCAGGCCGGGGCGTGGCCGTCATCACCGGCGACGAAAGCACCGACGCTCTGCACAAACTGCACCAACAAGGCGTGAGGGGTGTGCGCATCAACCTGTCGCAAGGTGTTCTGCACCAAGTCAGTGACATTGAAAAAGTGGCCCGGCGCATTGCCCCCTTGGGTTGGCATTTGCAACTGCTGATGCCACTGGACCAACTGGCCGCGCTCGAGCGCTCGCTGTTTGATCTGCCCATTGATTGGGTCTTTGACCACTTTGGCCGCGTCACACCCGAGTTGTATGGACAGCATCCTGCGCATGAACGCCTTCTGGCTTTGTTGCATGAACGGCGCGCTTGGGTGAAGTTGTCGGGCGGCTATCTCGTTAGCCCTAGCAACCACAGCGACGACCCTCAATTGTTACCACTGGCGCGCAGCTTCATCGACACAGCCCCTGACCGCGTGGTCTGGGGCAGCGACTGGCCACACGCCACTGCATCGGCCGGTCGCCACCCCATGCCCGACGATGCCGCGCAAGTCGACGCACTGGCCCGATGGGCCGGCGATGCCGACCTCTTGCGACAAATCTTGGTTACCAACCCCGAACAACTTTACGGATTCACACCATGAACAACTTTTCACGCTTCACCCGCCGACATGGCTTGGCCGCACTGGCCCTCTTGTTGGCACTACCTGCCGTCCAAGCCCAGAGCGACTGGCCAAGCACACGCCCGATCAGTTGGGTGATCCCCTACCCAGCGGCAGGCAGCACCGATGTGTTAGGCCGAGCCCTGGTTCAACGAATCTCTGCATCTTTGGGAACCTCGGTGGTGGTCGAAAACAAGGCCGGTGCCACCGGCACCATTGGCGGGGCGTTTGTGGCCAAAGCCCCAGCCGACGGCCACACACTGCTGCACACCACCATTGGCGCGCAGACGATTGCGCCCCACTTGATGCCCACCCTGCCCTACGACCCCCTGAAGGACCTGGAACCGGTGGTGCTGGTGGGCACCATCCCGCATGTGCTGGTGGTGGGCCAGGCGCAGCCTTTCAAATCGGTAGCCGACTTGTTGGCCGCCGCCAAAGGCAAGAACGGTGACATCGCATTCGCTTCGGGTGGTAACGGCACCATTTTGCAAATGCAGGCCGAACTGCTGGCGCAACGCAATGGCGTTCGTTTCACCCATGTGCCCTACCGGGGCGATGCGCCGGCACTACAAGACACCCTGGGCCAACAAGTGCAATTCATGTTTGCACCCGTAACGGCCGCCCTGCCCCATATCAAGAGTGGCAAATTGCGCGCTCTGGCCACCACATCGGCTGCACGTCTGAAGGTCTTGCCCGAAGTGCCCACCATGGCCGAAGCTGGTCAAAAAGACTTTGTGGTCGAACAGTGGCAAGGCGTTTACCTGCCCACCCGCACACCGTCTTCTGTGGGGCAACGCCTGAACGCCGAAATCAACAAGGCCCTCAAGGACAACACCATCACCGAGCTGGCTGACAAGCTAGGCATCACGCTCGTGGGCGGAACGCCCAAAGTGCTGGCCGATGTGCAAGCCAACGATGCGGCCACCTGGGCCCGCGTGATTCGCACAGCCAACATCAAGATCGACTGAATTCCATTTTTGAAAGAAAGCACACCATGAACCAAGACATCATCCGCAACTTCGAACGCGTTTCCCCCGAACTGGTCAAGCAGGCCGAAGAATTTCAAGCTGCCATCCTGGCCGATGTGGCCGGTCGTCGCGGTGCCATGCATGGCCGCATTCAAGCCCTGCAACCCCGCATGAAGGTGGCGGGCCCCGCTCTGACCATTGAGGTGCGCCCTGGCGACAACCTGATGATCCACGCCGCCATGGCCATGGCTCAACCCGGCGATGTGCTGGTGATTGACGGCAAAGGCGACCAGACCTCGGCGTTGATGGGCACCATCATGATGACGGCTTGCCGCCAACTCGGCATTGCCGGTGTGATCATGGACGGGGCCGTGCGCGACAGCTTGGAAATTGACGAAATGGATTTCCCTGTGTTCTCCGTCGGCACCAACCCCAACGGCCCCACCAAAAACATTGGCGGACGCATTGGTCACCCCATTCAATGCGGTGGCGTGACGGTCAAGGCCGGTGACTTCGTGTTGGCCGATGCCGATGGCGTGGTGGTGGTCGAGCGCGAGAAACTTGCCAGCCTGATTCCTGCTGCACACAAAAAAGTAGAAGACGAAGCCAAACGCATCGCCCAAATCAAAGAGGGCAAAACCGCCGCTTCGTGGCTGGTGCCTTCACTGCGCGCTGCGGGTGTTTTGAAAGAGGGAGAGGAACTGTGAGCAAGCCCTGCCTCATCGTGACGGGTGCCGATCTGGCACAACAAGCCCTCGCGCTGCTCACCGACTTCGAGGTGATCTACGCCGGCAAAACAACCACCGAGGAAGGCATGGTCGCGCTGTGTCAACAGCATGACCCTGTCGCCATCATCGTGCGCTACGGTGCCGTGGGTGCCAAGGTGATGGACGCGGCCCCCTCGCTGCGCGTGATCTCCAAGCACGGCAGCGGCACCGACACCATCGACAAGGCGACGGCCCAGGCGCGTGGCATCGAGGTGCGCGCGGCCATCGGTGCCAACGCCGCCGCCGTGGCCGAACAAGCCTTGGCCCTGTTGCTGGCCTGCTCAAAATCAGTGGTCGATCTGAACACCCGCATGCACGCGGGCCACTGGGACAAAGCTACACACAAGAGCATCGAGCTGCATGGTCGCACTATCGGCTTGGTTGGCTTAGGTGCCATTGGTCAACGCTTTGCACGCATGTGCGATGCCATGGGCATGAAAGTGCGGGGGTTTGACCCTTTTGCGAACAACATCCCTGACTTCATTGAGCCCGTTGATCTGGACACGCTCTGGCGCGAGTCGGATGCGATTTCGCTGCACTGCCCGCTCACGCCCGAGAACCGTGGCATGGTCAACGCTGAGACGCTGGCCGCCTGCAAGAAAGGTGTGATCGTGGTCAACACCGCACGCGGCGGTCTGGTCAACGAAGCCGATCTGCTGGCCGCCGTGCAATCGCGCCAGGTGTTTGCCGCGGGCCTGGACAGCTTTGCGGTCGAGCCCATGACCGCACCGCACATCTTCCACAACGCGCCACACATCCTGCTGAGCCCGCACATCGGCGGCGTGACGGGCGACGCCTACATCAACATGGGTGTGGGTGCCGCGCGCAATGTGCTGGACGTACTGACCCAGACCGCCACGGCCTGAAAAATCGCGCCATGACACCACGCTGGAAACACGCGCCGCCCGGCAGCCATTGGGGCGAGTTCGGCCCCGATGACCGCCTGGGCCGCATGAACCTGGTGACGCCCGCCAAGGTGCGCCAGGGCATGGCCGAGGTGCGCGAAGGCCTGACCTTTTGCCTCTCGCTGCCGCTCGATGTGCCCGGGGGCATGGCGCTCAACGCCCGCCGCCTGCCGCCCCGGCTGTACGGCACGCTGCGCGATGGTGCGAGCCAAGGTGTGCAAGGCTTTTGCTGGTCGTATTCCAGCGAAGACCCGAATCTGACCGACGTGGTCTGCGACGAGGTCATGCTGATGAACACCCAGTACTCGACCCAGTGGGACAGCCTGGCGCACATCGGCAGCCGCTTCGATGCCGACGGCGACGGCGAGGCCGAAGCCGTGTTCTACAACGGCTTTCGCGCCGGCACCGACCTCCATGCGGGCCACACCGACCCGCAGGCCCCGCAAGATTGGGCCCGATACCCCGACCCTGACGCGGGCGCCCTGAGCGTGGCCAACCTGGCCGAACACGGCGCGCAAGGCCGTGGCGTGCTGATCGATCTGGACAAACACCTCGGCCGCCAGCGCGTGGCCGTGGGTTACGAAGCGCTGATGCGCATCCTCGATGCCGACCTGATCGAAATCGAAGAAGGCGACATGGTCTGCCTGCACACCGGCTACGCCGACACCCTGCTGGCCATGCGCAAGCAGCCCGACGTGAAGCATCTGCACGAGACCGGCAGCGGCCTGGACGGATCGGACGAGCGCCTGCTCAACTGGATCACCGACACCCGCCTGGCCTGCCTGATGGCCGACAACCCGGCAGTCGAGCTGGTGCCCGGCCCATCGCTGATGCGCAGCACCCCCCTGCGTGGGCCGCGCCTGCCGCTGCACGAACACTGCCTGTTCAAAAACGGCATCCACCTGGGCGAGCTGTGGTGGCTCACCCCGCTCGCGCAGTGGTTGCGCAGCGCGGGTCGTTCGCGCTTTTTGCTCACCGCACCGCCGCTGCGCCTGCCGGGCGCGGCCGGCTCACCCGTCACCCCTGTCGCCACCGTTTGACCACGGATGGTGCCACTTTCAAAACCCTTCAATCACCCCCATCGAGAGGAAGACAAGCATGAAACGCAGATCCTTCAACACCCTTCTGAGCGCGACCGCTTTGGCACTGTCCATGGCGGCACCCGCTGCCCATGCCGCCTGGCCCGATGGCAAGACCATCAGCATCGTCGTGCCCTACGCCCCCGGCGGCACGGCAGACGCCCTGGCGCGTCTGATTGGCCAGCACCTGGGCCCCAAACTGGGCACTTCGGTGGTGGTGGTCAACAAGGCCGGGGCCAGCGGCGTGATCGGTGCGCAGGCCGTCACCCAGGCTGCGCCCGATGGCTTCACCATGCTCTATGACGCGACGCCGTTTTCGATCAACCCGCATCTGCAAAAGCTGCCCAACGACGCCGACAAAGACCTGATCCCGGTGACACAGGTCGGCGTCACACCCATGCTGATGACGGTGCCCAAGACCAGCCCTCATGCCACTGCAGCCGACCTGCTCAAAGTGGCCAAAGCCTCTCCCGGCAAGTTGACCTTTGCCTCGGGCGGTCAAGGCACCGTGCAGTACATGGCGCCTGAGCTGATGAACCAGGCCGCAGGTGTGAACATGCTGCACATTCCCTACAAGAGCGGTGGCCTCGCGATCACCGGCACCATCGCTGCGGAAGTCGACATGGGCTTTTTCAACCTGCCCGCCATCAGCGGCCACGTCAAGAGCGGCACCGTGAAGGCACTGGCCATCACCTCTGCCCAGCGCAACCCGCTCTTCCCCGATGTGCCCACCGTGACCGAGGTGATTGGCAAGCCCTACGAGTCTTATGAGTGGAACGGCATCTTCCTGCCACGCGGCACACCGGCGGAGATCGTTAGCCGCCTCAATGCTGCTTTGCGCGAAGTGCTGGCAACGCCTGAAATCAAGGCCAAATTTGACAGCCTGGGCTCGCGCATCGTCGCCTCCTCCCCTGAGGACTTCCGCAAATACCTGAATGCCGAATCCGGTCGTTGGGCGGCCACGGTCAAGGCTGCGGGCATCAAGAAAGAGTAAAGGCAAAATCAGTCCACCATGTTCCTCCTGAATCCTCCCACCGTCCGCCCACTGGAACTCTTCAGTTCCATGCCCGAAAAATTCCGCCAAACGGGCGTGCGCAGCCATTGGGCCGACGTGAACCAGGGCGGGCGGCTGGCCGATTCATTTCTGGAGGGGCCGGTCTTTGACGAACAGGGCAACCTGTTTGTGACCGACATCCCATTTGGCCGCGTGTTCCGCATCGACCCCCAGGGGGAATGGGAGTTGGTGGCCCAGTGGGACGGCGAGCCCAACGGCATGAAGTTTTTGAACGCCGGGCAACTGCTGGTGACCGACTACAAGAACGGCCTGATGGTGCTCGATGTGCAAAGCGGCCAGGTGCGGCCCTATCTGGAGCGGCGCAACAGCGAACGCTTCAAGGGCGTGAACGATCTGGTGTTCGATTCAAAAGGCCATTTGTATTTCACCGACCAGGGCCAAACCGGTTTGCACGACCCCACGGGCCGCGTCTACCGGCTCTCGCCCGATGGACGGCTGGACATGCTGTTGTCCAATGTGCCCAGCCCCAACGGCATCGTGCTGTCCAACGACGAGCGTTTTTTGTTCGTGGCCGCCACCCGCGGCAACTGCGTCTGGCGCATGCCCCTGCTGGCCGATGGCAGTGTCTCCAAGGCCGGGCAGTTTTTCACGTCCTATGGCCCCAGCGGCCCGGACGGTCTAGCCATGGACGAGCGCGGTCGATTGCTGGTGGCAAATCCCGGGCTGGCTTATGTCTGGGTGCTCGGGCCTCGCGCCGAGCCGGAGGAAGTGTTGACCGGCCCGGCAGGGGCATCGGTCACCAATCTGGCTTTTGGGGGACCCGAGCGCAAGACCCTGTTTTGCACGGACTCCACCCACGGTCACATCCTTTTCTCGCAAATGTCCGTACCGGGCCACCGATTGGACATGGCACATCAGAAATGAATGTGACTGACCCATCGGCTTGGCATGTGGTCAAGACATCTGCACACGCCACACCCCATCACGGGTGACTCATCGATCGTGAAAGAAAGTCCAGCACACGGTCATTGAACACCTCGGACTGTTCAAAGTAGGCGGAATGTGCCGCGTTGTCCACCACGGTCAATTCGCTGTTCGGAATCAATGCCTTGAATTCCTCCAGGATATCGACCGGGACGATCGGGTCTTCGCGTCCGACCAGCAGCAGCGTCGGGCAGGCCAGTTCACGCAAGCGTGCCATGGGCGTCAACGCATCGGGCTGCGAATGCAAGCCTGTCATGGCTGCTTGCCATTCGTGCGGTGCAATGCTGTGAAAGCTCGGGTTGAAATGGTTGATCTGTGCATACAGGGCAGCGTGCGCCGGGCGGTGTTCCAGAAACCAGCGGCCCATCGAGCGTTGTTCGATGGCCATGCCAGTGACCTTGCGCAAGCGTTCTTCGACAATTTGCAGTTGCCGAGCGTGGTCAATCGCCATCGAACTGTCACAAGACACGAAAGCCGAAACGCGCTGCGGATGATCCAGGGCAGTTCGCAGCGACACCATGCCACCCAATGACTGGCCTACCAACGCAGCACGCTCGATGCTTTCCTGGTCGAGCACTGCGATCAGGTCGTCTACAAAGTGGGACAGCAAAAATTCACTGACAGGAGCCCCCGACCGTCCAAAGCAGCGGATGTCCATCAGCACGCAGCTGTAGTGGGGTGTGAAAGCGGGCAGCTGCTGCCACCAGGTGGCACCGTTGGAGCCTGCGCCGTGCAAAAAAACGATGGCTGGGCCTTGCCCCTGACGTTCGTAATAAATGTTGCGTCCGTGTGAATTGACAAAGGCCATGGTTCAGTTCGCTTTGAGATTGAGGCTGCGGATCAGAGCGGTCCAGCGCTCGGTGTCGCTGCGCACCAGTTGCGTGTAGGCATCCGGTCCGATGAACATCGGAATCAGCCCCTCGGCTTCGAGCTGAGCCATCAGCGCGGGTTTGGCCAGCGCATTCATCACCTCGGTGTGCAATCGGCGCACGATGGGGGCCGGTGTGCCCTTGGGTGCCGACAAGCCCACCCAGGAGGTGACCGTCAAGCTTTTGTAACCCAGCTCGGCAAAAGTGGGCACGTCGGGGTGGGTCTTGGTGCGTTTGTCGCTGGAAACCGCGAGCACTTTGAGCTTGCCGGATTTCACATGCGTTTCAGCCCCCGAGGGCGGCACCACCGTGATGGGCAGTACGCCAGCCAGCACGTCCTGCAAGGCAGGTGCGCCGCCCTTGTAGGGCACATGCGTGAGCGTGGTGCCACTGGCGCGTTGCAGCAGTTCCATCAGCAGGTGACCGGTGCTGCCTGCACCCGAGGTGGCGTAATTGAGTTTGCCCGGCTCCTTGCGGGCGCGGTCCAGCAGTTCGGCCAGGCTGTGGATGCCCGCATCGCTGCGCACCACCAGCCACTGTGCACCTTCGCCCAGGCTGACGATGTGGCTGAAGTCCCCCACGATGTCAAAGGGCACGTTGTCGTACAGGCTGGCCGCCATGGTGTTGACCATGCCGGTCATGGTGAGCGTGTAGCCATCAGGTGCCGCTTTGGCACCGGCAGCGGCCCCAATGATGTTGCCTGCACCCGGTCGGTTGTCAATGACCACGGGCTGTTTGAGCAGTTGTGACAGATCCTGCGCGATGGGACGGATGGTGCGGTCATACGCACCGCCCGGGGGCGTGGGCACGATGATCTTGATGGGGCGGCTGGGCCAGTCGCTTTGCGCGATGGCAGTGCTGGCCAGCGCCAGCCCCAGCATGAGGGCGGTAAAGATGTTGTGCGTGAGTCGTTTCATGGTCTTGTCTCCGTCGTCTTTATGGGTTTTCGGGGGTGTCGCCCAGCAGCCAGCGCAGTTCGGGCACCAGCTTGCGCCATTCCACGCCCGAAGCCATGTGGCCGTAGGGGCTGTCGATTTCAACGTAGCGATGGGGCACGCTGAGCGCCTGCACACGCGCCGTGGTCTCGGGGTTGGGCGGGAAGATGGCATCGGTGGTGCACACCACCAGCAACAGGCGAGCGCGCAGCTCGTGCAGGCGGTGGCGCACATCAAAAGGTTCGGCCGCACCGGCCAGCACCACCAGGCTGTAAGGGTCAAAGCGGGCAGCCCAGTCGCGACAGGGCTTTTCCAGCAAGGCCTGGCGTTTGACGGGGTCGGGTTCACGGTCTTCGTACAGGCGCTCCAGCCCGTAATTGCGCATGGTTTGCATGCGGATGTCGAACAGCGTCTCTGTCATGCCGCCATGTGCGTGGTAGTTGCCGCCGTGCCACTCGGGGCTTTGCGCCAGCTTGTCGTGCTGGCCTTGCGCGCTCAATCCGGCGGGGTGCATGAGCCCGGAGACGATCACGCCCGCAGCATCCAACATGTCCGGATAGGACAAGGCCCATTGCAGTGCCTGCCAGCCACCATAGGATGGGCCAACCACCGCGCGCAGATGGCGCACACCCAGCTGCGTGACAAAACGATGCTGCACGCCCACGATGTCCTGCATGGTGATGGCCGGGAAATCGGGTCCCCAGGGACGCCCTGTGGCCGGGTTGATGCTGTTGGGCCCTGTGGTTCCAAATGACGAACCCAGCATGTTGCTGCAAACAATGAAGTCGCGGTCGGTATCCAGGGTCTGTCCAGGCCCGAGCAAGGATGCCCAGGTGCCTTCAGCCGTGTGATGGCTGGTGGACAACATCGATGGCCCGCTGGTGTAACCATGCGTGACCAGAATGGCATTGCGACCATCGGCTGCGAGCTGGCCGTGGGCCACATAGGCCACTCGTACATCGCGCAGCACCACGCCGCTGCTCAGAATGAAGTCGCCAATCGAGAGGGTCTGAAAAGCAGGGGAACTCATCAGTCTGCCTTGATGTTGGCAGCGCGGATGACCTGCGTCCATTTGGCCGTTTCTTCGCTCACGAATTGACTGAATTGGGTCGGTGTGGAACCCACCATCAACGCCCCTGTGGCTTCTTGCTTGGCACGCATGGGGCCATTGAGGGCTTTCAGGGTGGCGGCATGCAATCGCTCAACGATGGCCGTGGGCGTGCCTTTGGGGGCACTCACGCCGGCCCAGGCAGTGGCTTCAAATCCGGCAAAACCCGACTCGGCCACCGTGGGCAGATTGGGGAACATGGCATTGCGCTGCGCGCTGGTGATGACCAGCGGCACCAAGCGTCCGCTTTGCTGGTGGGGGATGACGGCATCCTGGTTGATGAACATCAGATCCACTTGGCCACTGAGCAAGTCGTTCATGGCAGGGGCACCACCCCGATAAGGAATGTGGAGCATCGAAATACCAGACCGCTGCTTGAGCAGCTCCATGGCCAGATGGCCTGAGCTGCCATTGCCCGCACTGGCATAGCTCAGGCGGCCTGGATTTTTGCGGGCGTGCGCCAACAGATCAGCCAACGTGCGAAAGCCCGTGGACGGGTGCACCACCAAAATGTTGGCGCCCGCCACCATCTGGGTGATGTGCACGAAATCACGGGTGATGTCAAAACTCAGCTTGGGCAGCAAGGCAGGCGCGGTGGCGTTGCCGATCCAGGACATCATCAGGGTATGACCATCGGGCGCGGCGCGCAGTGCAGCCTCGGCCGCCAGCGTGCCCCCTGCGCCAGGTCGGTTGTCGATGACCACAGGCTGGCCCAACTCCTTGCCCAGGTTGTCTGCCAATTGGCGGGCCAGCACATCCGAAGGGCCTCCGGGGGGAGCCGCCACGATCAATTGAATTGGGCGGTTGGGAAAAGGGGGGGTCTGCGCCTGGGCTGCTGCACTCAACACACCTGCCACACCCAACAACAAGGTGCGTCGTTTCAGGCCTGCCATTGGGGTTTTGTCACTTGCATTCATCCATGTCTCCGTTATGAGGTGTTGTTCACACCACTTTAGCGCCGCTGCCATCAAAGTCCAATCAATTTTCAGGCATATCCATTAGACTCTTTAATACAATGAAACCATCTTCTTCAGCCCTCCTTCAACGCTTGCTGGCACGCGGGAAGTTTCGCCACCTGCAAGTCCTGCTCAAACTGGCTGAATTGGGCAGCGTGCAACGCACAGCGGATGCCATTGGCATGACCCAGTCAGCCGTGACACAGGCACTGGCTTATGTTGAAAGCCTGTTGGAAGTGCGCTTGTTTCAGCGACATGCGCGAGGCGTGCGACCAACGGCCATCTGCACTGATTTGCTTCCGGTCGCGCGTCAACTGTTACAAGGCATAGCACAGGGTGCAGAAATCCTCGCTGTTCACCACCATGCAGGCATGCAAACCGTGAGGGTGGCAGCTTCTGCGGCGGCCATCCACGGCATGCTGGTAAAGACTTTGACCCTGTTTGAATCTGCGCTGCCGGGGATTCAGGTTTTGCTCACGGAAGAAGAAGGTGAAGACCAGTTACTGGCCATCGCACGGGGTGAGGTGGATCTGGTGGCATGCCGTCGTCCTGCGGAAATACCGCAAGGCTGGGTCTTCGAGCCACTTGTGTCCGATCGATTGGTGGTGGTCTGCGCCCCTGAACATCGTTTGATGCATGCAGATTGCCTGGCTTGGCAAGACCTGGCGAATGAAACATGGTTGCTGATGCCCACAGGTTCAGCGGCTCGCGAAAAATTCGATGACTTGGCAGCCTCTTTTGGACAAAGCCCCCGGGCCTACCCGCTGGTCACCCGCACGTTGATGCCCATTGCCTGGCTGCTGCGTGCGCGTGGCTTACTCAGTCTGATGCCCATGAGCGTGGTTCGACACTTGGTCGACACTGGCGAGATGGCTGTGCTTCCGGTCGATGTGGCAGGCGAGATGGAGCCCTTGGGACTTTTGATGCCCAAAGAACAATCCGGGCAGGCTTCGGTTTACTTTGCCGAATTTCTGAAAAGCTGTTGTGCTCTTGCAGAGGTTTGAATGCCCTCCAGACAGCTACCCCATGACTGACTGCCCCATCCATGACGACATGGGATCCACCCGATGAACGAATTGGGGGCCATGGCGGGCCATTTCACCTGAACGGCTTTCATTCAAGCCTGAATATTCATCGCTTGTCTTCATGTATCGGGCTGGCAAGAATCACTGCCATTGACCGAACCCACACAGGAGACAGGCGCCGTGCGTGCACGACCGGCGCCCACGCGCATGAGCCCCCACCCCCAACAAGCCCTGGCCCACGCCATCCGTTTTCTCTCGATCGACGCCATCGTCAAGGCACAGGAGGGGCACCAGGGCGTGCCGCTGGGCATGGCCGAAATCGCCACCGCGCTCTACACGCGTCACCTCAAGTTCAACCCGCGGGACGCCGGCTGGTTTGACCGCGACCGGGTGGTGCTGTCCAACGGTCACGGCTCGATGCTGCTGTATGCGCTGCTGCACCTGACGGGCTATCCCGACTTTCCGATCGAGGAAGTGCAGCGCTTTCGCGTGTTGGGCTCGGTGTGCGAGGGCCACCCCGAGCGGCCCCACGGCAAAGCCAACGGCATCGAGGTCACCACCGGCCCGCTGGGTCAGGGCATTGCCAACGCCTTTGGCATGGCGGTGGCTGAGGCCTATTTGAACGCCCGCTTTGGCAGCGGTCTGGTCAACCACTTCACCTACGCTTTTGTGGGCGACGGCTGCCTGCAGGAAGGCGTCGGCCAGGAGATGATTTCGCTGGCCGGACACCTGCGTTTGGGCAAGCTGGTGCTGCTGTGGGATGACAACCAGATCACCGACGACGGCAGCACCGATTTGTCGATCAGCGAGGACGTGGCCGAGCGCTTTCGGGTGGCGGGCTGGCATGTGATTGAGGTGGACGGGCACGACATCGAAGCCGTTTCTGCAGCACTCGACGCCGCCCGCACCGACCCGCGCCCGTCCATGCTGGCCTGTCGCACCGTGATCGCCAAGGGCATTGCGCGCCTGCAGGGCCAGCGCGGCGGCCACAGCGGCCGCTTGTTTGAAGAAGACGCACAAGCCGCCCGCGAACTGCTGGGCTGGACACATGGCCCGTTTGAAGTGCCTGCGGATGTGCAGCAAGCCTGGCACGCTGCAGGCCAGCGCAGTGGCAGCGAACACGCCGCCTGGCAGGCGCGTGTGGCCGCTTTGCCCGCTGAGCAGCGCGCCGAATTCGAGCGCGTGGTGCGCGGCGAACTGCCCGTTGGTTGGCAGCAGGTGCTGCAGGACTACAAACAGCAAGCCCTGCAAGCGCCCACCGTGCCCAGTGGCATCTTCCTCTCGGCCGAAATCAACGACCTGCTCACGCCCGTGTTGCCCGAACGCATGGTGGGCTGCGCCGACCTGGAAGCGCCCACCAGCCACAAACGCAGCCTCACGGCCTTTACCGCCAGTGACCGCTCGGGTGCCTATGTGCACTGCGGCGTGCGCGAGCATGTGATGGGCGCCATGGCCAACGGCATGGCGGCGCACGGCGGCGTCATTCCGCTGTCGGTCACCTACCTGGCCTTTGCCGACTACGAGCGCCCCGCCATGCGCATGGCCGCGCTCATGGGCCTGCCGGTCAAGTTCGTGTTCAGCCACGACAGCATCGGCATCGGCCGCAACGGCCCGACGCACCAGCCGGTCGAGATCATCGCCTCGCTGCGCGCCATGCCCAATATGTGGGTGATGCGCCCGGCCGACGCGGTCGAAGCCGCCGAATGCTGGCAAGCGGCACTCGCGCACCAAGATGGCCCGGTGAGCCTGGTGTTCGCACGCCAGGCCTTGCCGCTGGTGCGTCACCAACACACGACCGAGAACATGTCGGCGCGCGGCGCCTATGTGCTGCACGAAACCGCTTGCGGCAAGCGCCAGGTCACGCTGCTGGCCACCGGCTCCGAAGTGCTGCTGGCCGTGCAGGCGCGCGAGGTGCTGGAAGCCTCGGGCATCGGCACCGCCGTGGTGTCCATGCCCTGCTGGGAACTGTTTGACCAGCAAGACGTGGCGTATCGCCGCAGCGTGCTGGGCACAGGGGTGCGCGTGGGGGTGGAAGCCGCCGTGCGCCAGGGCTGGGATGCTTACCTGGGGCTGGAGGGCGGCTTTGTGGGCATGAGCGGCTTTGGCGCCAGCGGCCCCGCCGACGAACTCTACAAATTGTTCAACATCACGCCCGAAGCGGTGCTGGCCGAGGCGCAGCGTCTGCTTAAAATCTGACCCACTGCACAGCCCGAGACGCGCGGCAACGTGGTGCTCGCCCTCCCCCGCCCATGCGGGGCCTGGGGATTCGGCCGCGACTTGTTTCAACCTTTGAACAGGACAAGTCCATGCCCAGCTTGCTCATCCACCGCGCCCGCTGCATCGCCACGCAAGACGACGCGCAGACCGAACTCCAAGACGCTTCGCTGCTGATCCGTGACGGACGTATCGAGCGCATCATCCCCGCGACGGAGAACACCGACGAGCTGCTCACGCAAATCGACGAGGTGATCGACGCTCGCCACCATGTGGTGGTGCCGGGCCTGATCAACACGCACCACCACATGTACCAGTCGCTCACGCGGGCGATTCCGGGGGTGCAAAACGCCGAGCTGTTTTCGTGGCTGCAGGGTCTGTACCCGATCTGGGTGGGCCTCACGCCCGAGATGGTGCGTGTGTCGGGCCAGGTGGCCATGGCCGAGCTGCTGCAAAGCGGCTGCACCACCAGCTCAGACCACCTCTACATCTACCCCAACGGCGTGCGGCTGGACGACAGCATCGAGGCGGCACACACCATCGGCATGCGCTTCACGGCCACACGCGGCAGCATGAGCGTGGGCCAATCGCAAGGCGGCCTGCCGCCCGATGCGGCGGTTGAAAAGGAACCTGCCATCCTGAAGGAAACCCAGCGCCTGATCGAGACCTGGCACGACGCCGGTTACGGGTCGATGACGCATGTGGCTGTGGCGCCTTGCTCGCCATTCAGCGTGAGCCAGGACCTGATGCGTGAAGCCGCCAAACTGGCCCGCGCCCACGGCGTGCGCCTGCACACGCACCTGGCCGAAAACGACCACGACATCGCTTACACCAAAGAAAAGTTCAACTGCACCCCCGCCCAATACGCCGAAGACCTGGGCTGGGTGGGCCAGGATGTGTGGCACGCCCATGGCGTGAAACTCGACGATGAAGGCACGTATTTGTTTGCACGCACGCACACCGGCATTGCCCACTGCCCCTGCAGCAACATGCGCCTGGCCAGCGGCATCTTGCCTTTGCGCAAGATGCTCAACGCCGGTGTGCCCATTGGCCTGGGCGTGGACGGCAGCGCCAGCAACGACGCCGCACACCTGCTGAACGAAGCCCGCCAGGCCATGCTGCTGGCCCGCGTGGGCCGCGCGCTCGAACCCTTCGGTTGTGACCACGGACCCGCCGAGATGACACCCCGCGATGCCCTGCGCCTGGCCACACGCGGCGGCGCCGAAGTGCTGGGCCGCGCCCACGAGCTGGGTCAAATCAAAGAAGGCTATTGCGCGGACATCGCCATGTTCCGCACCGACACGCTGAGCATGGCCGGTGGCGCAGTGCACGACCCGGTGGGCGCGCTGCTGCTGTGCGCCAGCCAGAATGCCGACTACACCGTGGTCAATGGCCACGTGGTGGTGCGTGAAGGCGAAATCACCACCGTGGACATGGGGCCGCTGATCGAGCGGCACAACCAGCTGGCTTTGCAATTGGCGTTGGGTGCAACACCCGGCCAGTCATCCGCCCGTTGAAATGATGTGTGAAAGCCCCGCTCACGGAGCGGTGGCTTGCGGGCTGAAACAGCCCATCGCGGCGAGGGGCCGCTCCCACAATGAAACCGATTCAATCGACCTTGGCCCCAGCCTGAAACCAGCGCCCGATCAGTGCACGGTCGTCATCGGTGATGCCTGTGGCGTTGTTCATGGGCATTTGCTTGGTCACCACCACTTGCTGATACACGTTTTGGGCATGCAACTTGACCTGATCGGGTGAATCCAGACGCACATTTTTCATTTGCACCTGTTCGCCATGGCATGTGAAGCAGCGCTGGGCCAGCACGGTTTGGACCTGAGCATAAGTCACAGGCGTTGCAGACGCGGTAGGTGCAGCGGAGGCGACAGGCACTGCCGGTCGCAGTGCAATGATCACACCCAAAATCAAAACCACACCCACTGCCGCAAACGGCCAGGGGTTGGCGGCGCGGCCCAGGTGGTAACCGTGGCGTTGCACAAAGAACTGGCGGATCAGTGCGCCGGCAAACATCATCACAAACAGCAGCACCCAGCGGTGCTCGTGCGTGTACAAAAAGCTGTAGTGGTTGCTCAGCATCGCAAAGATGACCGGCAAGGTGAAATAGGTGTTGTGCACGCTGCGCTGCTTGCCTCGCTTGCCGTGAATGGCCAGCGCATTGGCGTCATACGCCTCGCCACTGGTCATGGCAGCCACCACTTTGCGCTGGCCAGGAATGATCCAGAAGAACACGTTGGCGCTCATGGCGGTCGCGATCATGGCACCCACCAGCAAAAAGGCGGCGCGACCTGCAAACAGCTGGTTGGCCAGCCACGAAGCAAAGGCAATGACCACGATCATCAGGCCGGCCACAATGAGTTCGCCGTTTTTGCGGAAACCAAACACGCGGCAAACCACGTCATAAACGACCCAGAAAGCGGCCAAAAAAGCCACGGCGGTGCTGCCCGCCACAACGGGCGACCAGTCCATCAAGGATTTGTCGATCAGGAAAGTGCCCGCGTTGTAGAGATACAGCACAGTGAACAGCGCAAAGCCGCTCAGCCAGGTGGAATAGCTTTCCCAATAAAACCAATGCAGTTTGGTGTGGATCTTCTTGGGAGCCACCATGTACTTTTGCGGGTTGTAAAAACCGCCACCGTGCACCGCCCACATCGCACCACCCACGCCTTTTTCAAGCAGGTCGGGCGAGTTGGGTTTTTGCAGGTTGTTGTCCAGAAAGACAAAATAAAACGAAGAACCAATCCAGGCGATGGCGGTGATGACATGCACCCATCGCAACAACAAATTGGCCCAATCCAGCAGATATGCTTCCATGAAGGATCTCCAACCAGCTCACCACCGCGGGCCCTGTGAGCGGTCATTCGGTCGCGAACAAGAACCTGGAGGGTTTTGCGCCGCTGCGACCAGTGCACCAAAGTGTATACAGTTTTGACCCAAATCGCCAGCCCCTGGATTCAGGGAAAACCAGAAACCGGCCACCCAATCCGGTGTGAGCGGTCAATCAGGCAGCTGCAACAACTGTGCAGCGACTGCCACCGCGATGACTTCGGGTTCTTTGCCATTGATGCCGGGCACCCCGATGGGGCAGGTGATGTGCGCAATTTCTGAGGCAGAAAAACCCCGATCTTCCAGCCGGTGACGGAAAGTGGCCCACTTGGTGTCGCTGCCAATCAGGCCCACAAAAGGCAAATCACCCCGTTCACGCTGGCGCTTGAGGCACGCGATCACGATGTCGAGGTCTTCGGCATGGCTGAAACTCATGATCAACACCCTGCTGCCCGCAACCAGATCGGCCACAGCAGCCTGCACCGGGTTGGAGTGCTCGCATTCCACGCCTTCGGGCGCATCGTCTGGAAATATCTCATCGCGGCTGTCGATCCAGCGCACCACAAAAGGCAGCGGTGCCAAGGTGCGCACCAGCGCCTTGCCCACATGCCCGCCGCCAAACAAAGCCAACGGTGTGCGCTTCGGGCAGAGCAGTCCGCGCAAACGCCCCACATCGGCCACGCTGACCGCCTCAAACTGCAGGTTCATGACACCGCCACAGCACTGCCCCAGACTGGGGCCCAGCACCTGGCGCAAACTGGTTTGTGTGGTTTGCCCGGCCAGCCACAAACGGGCATGGGCCAGCGCCTGAAACTCCAGATGCCCACCGCCAATCGTGCCGTGCTCGCCCTGGGCAAACACCAACATGCGGGTGCCCGGGCCACGCGGCACCGAGCCCTGGGTGGAGGACACCGTCACCAGCACCGCGTTGTCCGTGGTCAGTCGTTGTAGGGCTTGGTCTATCCAGTTCACGCGGGTATTTCCGTTCAATCGTTGGCTCAAATGTTGACTCCGGGGCTGGCTTCAGGCCTCAAGAAATTGGCCAATGCCACAATGGCGGCCAACCGCAGAGTATGCCAAGGACACCGAACCCCATGAAACGCCGTATCCAGATTGTTTCACGCCCCCTCCTTGCCGCCTTGCTCGGTGCTGGCGCAGCGGGTTTGGCATTGCTCAGTGGATGCACCACCCCGCCCCAGCCCAAAGAGCCGTATTCGTCGGTGCCCTGGCCCGAAGACCGGACAGCCTCGGGGTCCGTCACAAACACGCGTGTCGCTGCATCGCCCGCCCGTGACCCCAAAGCCTATCGCCACGATGCAGCCAACCACCTGTATGCACTCAACAAGGACCGCATCTACAAAGGCCGGTTGCCCCCGATGCTGCAGGCTGTGGGTGTGCTGGAGCTGGACATAGACCGGCAAGGCCAGGTCAAAAAGCTTCACTGGAAACGTGCCCCACGGCATGTGCCCCAGGTCATGGCCGAAATTGAACGCTTGGCACGCGCCGCAGCGCCCTACCCCATCCCGCAAAACCTCAGCCAGGTGACCTACACCGATGTGTGGCTGTGGCACCAAAGCGGCAAATTCCAGCTCGACACCCTGACCGAAGGCCAGGACTGAGACCACCCAGTCTCAGCAGGGCGCCCGGGCCAGCAACGCCTGCAGCGCAGACAACCCGTTGATGCAATGAACACGCCCGGCCAACTCTGACGGCATGGCCGTAGCCGGCAGCAAGCTGAACACCTGCATGCCCGCGGCCACACCCGCCTGCACACCCGGCAGGCTGTCTTCCACCACGGCGCAAAGATGCGGGTCACAACCCAAAGCCGCCGCCGCATGCAAAAACAGACCGGGCTCGGGTTTGAAAGTGCCCACTTCCGGGGCACAAAACACACGATCACCGAGCAGGGGGCGCAGCCCCGTCAGGCTCAGGGTGAGTTCGGCTTTTTCGCGCGGGCCGTTGGTGCCAATGGCAAACGGCATGCCCAGGGCTTGCAAATGCACCAGCAAAGCACGCGCCCCGGGGATTTCATTCAGGCCTTGCCCAAACCTCTCGGCCATGTTGCTGCGCAGTTGTTTGAGGAAAGCCACCTCGTCCAGCGGGCGCTGCCCTTTGGGCACGCACTGAGCGATGGTGCTCACGCAGCGCGACATGGGCACACCCCCAAAGCGTTCGTGCATTTCGCTGCGTGACCAGGGAGCGCCCAGCGCCACCGCCATCTCGTGCAACACATCCAGACCGGGTGCTTCACTGTCCACCAGCGTGCCATCCAGATCAAAAATCACGGCAGAAAACATCATGACAAAACCAGATCGGGCAAAAAAACGCCTGCCGGGCCTGACAAACAGGCCAAGGCAGGCAGACGAACCGTCAAACCAGCGAAATCAGAGACCCGCCTGGGCCTTGACGCTCTCGCAAGCCATCAGGATGCGCTCCGGGGTGGCCGGTGCGTCCATGTGCACCACCGCCTTGTGGTCGGCGCTGGCGGCCACCGCATCGCGCAAAGCGAAGAAGGCAGACAGACCCAACATCAACGGTGGCTCGCCCGTGGCTTTGCTGTTGAAAGGCGTGGGCTTGATGTTTTGGTTGTCAAACAGCGACACGTTGAAGTGTTCTGGGATGTCGCCCGCCACGGGAATTTTGTAGGTGCTGGGGCCGTGCGTGAGCAGCTTGCCCTTCTTGTCCCAGATGCACTCTTCCATGGTGAGCCAGCCCATGCCTTGCACGTAAGCGCCTTCGATCTGACCCTTGTCGAGTGCAGGGTTGATGCTGCGGCCCACGTCGTGCACGATGTCCACGGCCTTGAGCCACCACTCGCCGGTGCGGGTGTCGATTTCCACTTCGCTCACGGCAGCGCCGTAGCAGTAGTAATAGAAGGCACGGCCGTTCAAGGTGGTGAAGTCGTATTTGATTTCGGGCGTCATGTAAAAGCCCGTGACCGACAAGCCCACGCGGTCGAGCCACGCTTGTTTGGTCACGTCAGCCCACTTGACCGACTTGCCGCCACCGTGCAATTCGTTGTTGGCGAAAGTCACATCGCCTTCAGCGCAACCCAACATGCGGGCGGCCACAGGTTTCAGGCGCTCGCGCATTTGCGCGGTCGCGTTCATGATGGCCGCGCCGTTGATGTCGGCACCGCTCGATGCCGAGGTGGCCGAAGCGTTGGGTACTTTTTGCGAATCGGTGGCAGTGATGCGCACATGGTCCACGCTGATGCCCAAACCATCGGCGCACACCTGCGCCATCTTGGTGTTGAGGCCCTGGCCCATTTCGGTGCCGCCATGGTTGCAACTCACCGAACCGTCCATGTACACCACCAGCAAAGCACCACCTTGGTTAAGGTGGGTCGCGGTGAAGCTGATGCCGAACTTCAAGGGCACCAGCGCAATGCCGCGCTTGCGGGTTTTGCTCTTGGCGTTGAAGGCTTGCACCGCAGCGCGGCGTTCGGCGTATTTGGATTCGTTTTCGACCTGCGCGATCACCTTGTCACCCACCCAGTCTTCGATGAGCTGGTTGTATTGGGTGGTCATGGTGTCGGGCGTGCCGCTGATGGCTGGGTCTTTGTAGAGGTTGAGCTTGCGCACTTCCAGGGGGTCTTTGCCCAAAGTCATCGCAATCTCGTCCATCACCGTCTCAATGCCGAACATGCCTTGTGGGCCGCCGAAACCACGGAAAGCGGTGGCGCTTTGCGTGTTGGTTTTGCAGCGGTGGCTCACCAGCTTCAACGCTGGGATGTGATAGCTGTTGTCG